>Ga0208357_1000881_pt1 | contig 23003 bp, 24 predicted proteins | sample NGESurdeep092012_6_FD_184487 | JGI IMG/M metagenome (GOLD analysis project Ga0208357, IMG submission 184487) | Arctic peat soil microbial communities from Barrow, Alaska - NGEE Surface sample F52-2 deep-092012 (SPAdes) | ecosystem: Environmental > Terrestrial > Soil > Wetlands > Peat ... | reverse complement strand
CTGCCTTCGCTCCGACTAGATCTTCGCGTCGTCGATGGCGTTCCTGTTTGTCACGAGGTGACTATTTCGAGCGTCGACGATGGGAGGGGCGTTCGGCCATCAGACATTCTCGCGATCAGCGTCGAGCACTGGGTGTCCGCTACATTCACGGCGCTCGCTTTCACCGGATCCGAGAGCGGCAAGGGATGGAACAGAACGTGGCGCCTTGGATCGCCTCCGCTCGCGGGAATGTTTGAACAGATTACGAAAGCACAGCGACGCAAGGGAACCCGAACATTGACGGACGCAAAGATCCAGCGAGCCGCCGAAATATATCGAGAGAACTTCCACCGTAGGGATCCCGTCCAGGCCGTCGCCGCTTATTTCGTCGTGGCAAATCGAACCGCGAGCAGCTACATCAATCGAGCGCGCAAACTCGGTTATCTTCCGCCTGTCGAAAGACGCGGCCAGAAAAAGATTTGAGGAACGCCCCCGGCTAAACGGCTATCGGGTCAACTGTCCAGGATGTTGCTCGGGTGGTCGCTTTCGCGTCACGCGCTTGGCTTCGCGCTCTCGAATCGTTTTGTCACGATGGCAGGGGACTTCGTGAATTGCGGCGAGGTTCGCCTCGTCGTGATTGTCGCCCGGGACCACGTGGTCAACTTGATTCGCCCCGTCTCGGCGACAGACGTGACACACGTGCGCGTCGCGTTCGAGAATACGTCGACGCAGCGACGGCCAGTTTTTCGGAAGACGCTCCTTGCGAGTCGAATTAGCCCATTGACTCGCCATAACGGGGCTAGATGTCATCCAACGTCGGGCGACACTCTTCGCTGCCGCGCCATTCTGCCGAGCGTTCAGAAAACGTAACGAGCGATTCGGCCAGTTCGACGGCGCGGCTCAGGACAAATCCGTTTTCAACGCCGCCCTGGAGTTCGATGATTGGCTCGAAGGCCTTGAACCTTTCCTCATCGTCTTTCTCAATACGTTGGCTCATCACTACGTCAGCCGTGTCCGGAATCCAGTTATGGTTCGGTTCGCCTGCGGTCTCCACCTCGACGACCTCGCTCTTGTGGGTTACGAATTTCGAGTCGTTCGACTCAAACTCTTCCAGGTGCTTCGCGGAAGTCACAACGCACCACGTCGGGCACGGTCCAAACGTTTCGTTCGATGTCATTCGCTCATCCAATCACAACGACGCGGCTCTGGCTGGCTTTGCCGCCTTTCATAACGCCGGGCTTGGCGATGGCGTCGAGTCGCGCGGCCCAGGCGAGCGTCGCGGCGACTGCGCAGTCGATCTTTCGAGGGCTATCAGGGTACTCCTTCGAGATTTGAAGCCCACTGCGGGGCGACGGGTTGCGTCGAGCGTTCAAAACGTGCTCTGTGAGCCGGTACGAGCCATCGTGCGTCATGTCGCCGTTGACGACCGCCTCTTCGAAAGCCGCGAGGGCGCGCACCATGATCGAGGGGCGATTAGCCCAGAAGTGCGTCGCATGATGGACATTGGCGCGCACCTTAAGACGCTTCGAAAACTCTTGTTCCCAGGTGCCGAGTTGGGACTGCCAGCCGCTCGGATCAGCGTAGAAACCAACGATCTTGAAACGCTTGAAGGCGTCTCTCACGGCGGCGTCAACAAGCGTCTCAGGGACTTCCCAATCGTCTTCTTTCTCTCGTGCCTGCCAGCAACCGAGGAGCTCGACGTAACCGTCTGGGACGCGCACAGCTACCAGGGCAGTCGCGTCGGCGTTGCCGCGCACTCGACCTCGCGATCCGTCAAAGCCCAGAGTGATTACATCGTCGTCGACGAGAGGCTTCGATCTGTCAAGGCACGATTGCCATTGGTCGGCCGCAATCCAGGCGTCATCGACGCTTGCCGGCTGGTTTAGGTAGTAGCGCCGGGCATCTGAGGGGTGCGTGCCGCCATCGAGCACCTCAGCGGCGAGTCGGTCAATGTCAATCCACGGCGAGTCGGCGTACAAGTCAGCGAGGGCGGCTCGTAGTTGTACAGGGTCGCCAATGTCGTCGCACTGACCAACGGGCTGCCACGTGAGCACACCGTCGCCGGCGTGCGTGCCGGCGCGGACGCCTTCGGCGTACGTGTGGGTTTCCTCGGCGACCGATCCTTGACCGTTAACCCACATGTTCGAAGTCTCAAGTGAACGTGAGTTCGTCTTAGCGACGCCGCGGCGCAACGTCTCAGCGAGGCGATGACCGCCATTGGATTGGACCCACAAGTGCGTCTCGTCAAGGATTACGGCAGTCGGCCTCAGACCTTCCTTCGACGGCGCTCGAGCAGAACTAGACGACAACTTGCCGTTGCGCGTTCGAACGCGAGTAAGGCCGGCATCGAGGCCGGGGATCTCGGCGTGGGCGACGTTGTTTTCGAGCATCGAGATCGCGAGGCTCATCGTGGCGTCCTCGGCTTGGTCTTGACTCAGCGCTGAGAGTTTCACGTCCGGCGAAGGATGCTTTCGCATCTGAGGAGTTCCGTCGTCGTTCCACGAGACGAAGCGAACGGGGCCGGCGAGTTCACAGCACGCGAGAGCGGCGGCACCGGGGGTCTTGCCCGCTCCCTTCGGCAAAATTATCTGACCCCTTCGCCACAGGTAGCTGCCGTCCTCATCGAGGGCGTACCACCAGCTCACGAAGCGCGCCTGCGACTTTCGCCAGCGCCACGGCTGGCCGGCGTCGTCACCGTCTGGCTGGCTAAGTACGACCTCGCTCCACGCAAGAATCTCGGGGCCGGCTGAGGCGACGCTTTGATCGTGCGGCCAGCCTTCTGGCAAACCGTCATCCGACCACTCGAGGCGCGCGAGGATCTCTGCTGCACTCATGCGGTCTTTCGGTCCCAGCGCGCACGAGCCAGGCCAATAGCCGATTCAGTCGCAGCGCGTGAGGCATCTACCGCGCTCGTATCGCTGTCTGCCAACCTGAGCGCGCGAAGCAACGTAGAGAGAGTCGAGCGATGCTGGCGTAATTCGGTGATCAGAGGATGCGCGACTTCCTGTCCCTGAGATCCGCGCACCGTTTGAGGCGCGCCCTTAAGGGACGCTTGCAGATCGTCGATCAGATCGCACTCAAAACAGGCGTCCTGGAGAATCCGAAGGTGATCTGGACGAAGAGTGGCCGTCTTAACGACGGCCTTCCACAAATCGCGCCCTCCTTTGGCGAGTCCCTTGGGCGGCGTTGGCATTTTTCCCTGAGTCAAAAGAAAATCCCCAGACGCGCAAAACACAGCGCCATGCGCTTGAGGAAAAAACGGCAACACGGAACGGGGACACGACGAAAAAGGCGACCCCTCCCCTCCCCACCCCCCCTTAACTCAGTACGACCCACCAATAATCGGGCCGAACGCCGCGTCACCACGTCTCTCCGCTCGACGCAACGCGACCGGTCAGTTCGTTGATGACCTGGGATGCTTCATCTTTAGTCAAGTCATTCATGGATGTGATCGACACCACCCCAATAATCGCCGCGGCCGCTTCGTGTTTGGCCGGACCCGCGATGCCCAGTTTGCCGAGCAACGTTTGTATCGCCTTCACTTGAGTCTTCGTAGCGAGCGAGGCAGTAATTTCGCTCGCCGGCGTGGTCGGTTCGTCCGATTCACACTCAGTTACTTCGACAACCTCGGCATCGGCAACATCGTCGCTGACAGCATTGAGAACAACGGCGACGAGTTGCAACGCGACCGCCGCTTGTGCTGACGTGAGCCCACTTGCGAGTGACGGCAAACCGGCTGCAATCCATCCCACTTTCACTTTCGCTCGATCATCTTCGTCGAGTAATGAGAGCGATGTTTTTAATGCGTATGTTTGATCCTCAGTCGCGACTTCGCCGGTTTCGTCTTTGCGCGATTCGCGGCGAGTCGTAACTGGCCCTAGGCGCGGCCGAGCCGCTGGCGGCGAAAAGCTCTCGACCTCTTCAGGCGTGTATGACATCCCGCTGATCACATCGGGGAAGTAGAGACGGCAGGCCTTCGACGTGACTCGCGCTGCAAGCATGGCGTCAGGGTATTTCCGCCAGTTGTCGCCGCTGAGCCCCGCGCGTTGAGCGTCGCTGATCGTGAACGTCGTTTCGCGCCATTCGTCCCAATCCTTTCGCTTGCACTGAGCCGTGGCCGACGTACTGTCGCCGTCGAGAATGAACTGGTGACCTTGTTCCATCACAAGCGCTCGCAGCAACTCGGCCGCCGCGCTTGGTTTACCGGCGACGAAATTAATTTGCTGCAAACTTTGCATCGGCCCAATTCCGAGCTCGGCGCCGAACAGCACGACGGCCAACACTTCGTCCGGCTTGTTGCGGAAACCGCCGGCACCATCGCAGTCTTAGAGATCCGTTCCGCGAGCGTCAGATATTCCTCTAGATGACCGATCCCACCGCGGATCCGCGAGGGCGCATGATGAGCTGGCGCAACGTCGAGGCCCGTGTCCTCGACGACGGTCGCTTCGATTTCATTCGTCATTGTCTTCTCCTTGGTTTGGGATCTCGATGATGATGAGTTCCTGGCGTCGCGCATCTTGCGCGTCGAAGGTGTCAAGCAAAAGTCGGCCGAGGCGATCGGCCTCTCGCCATTCGGCATTCGGAAGGTGCATCGACGAAGGACGAGAATTCACGTTGTCGCGCGTCGCTTCGTCTTCGGCAGTCATCAAATGCTCGTTTGTTGATTAGCTCGAAGCGCGCGGCGGCCAACTTTGGGCGAACCTTGGCGCCGGTGACACGGACCGATTTGGTACGTGCAAATTGACTGCAACCGAGAAAGGAACCGGCGGCCGCGCGCCTCGAGATGTTGAGCCAGAATCACGATGCAGCTTTCGAAGTTGCGAGCTGGCGAAGGCGAGTACAGAGAACTTCGATGTTTCCGCCGAGCACTGATGCCGGGAGCTTCTCGTGTGCGAGCTGCGCGAGCGGCGGCAATGCGGAGACATCTCGCGGCGCAGGAGTTCGGTACCAATCCTCGATCGCTAATGCGGCGCCCTCGACAACATCCGTGAGCGTGCCTGGCGCGTCGTCCTGTTTCGATCTAGAGATCGCATAGGCAACGCCGTTGTCGGTCCAAACGTTTACGCCCGTGACGATTGCGACTCGGATGTCTTCCTCAGAGTGACCCGCGTTCAAAAGCCTCTCGAAAAGATTCGCAGTTGCCTTGACACCTTTGGTCGGTTTTACAGATTGCGAAAAGGCGAGCTCCGCAAGCGAGTTCGCCTGCGAACTCGCGGGAGGATGAGTTCTTTGTATTTCATTACTTTGTATTTCATTACTTTTCTTTTTATTATGGTTCGACGCCTGCTTCGTCGTTGTCGAAGCAGGCTGCTTCGTTTGAGTGGAACCAGGTCGCTTCGTCGTTGTCGAAGCAGGCGTCGCTGCGCGAGCCTTTCCAGAGTTAATGCCGCCTTGTTTTGCGCGCTTACGTCGATCTTCACGCATGGCTTCGAGGTCAGCGTGCGATGCGTGGCTTTTGAGATAGTCCAGGTTCAGGTACGTTCGCTCGTCAATGCGAGACCAGAGACCGCTCTCGATGAGCTCCTCGATGTGAACAAGTAAGTCATCGTCGTTTGGACACGTCGCCTTGATCTGAGCCAGCGTGACAATTCCATCGCTCTCGAGTCGCCCCGAGATCGCCGTGGCCTTAATGGTCAAGAGGACGGCACCGTCGCTTAGCTCGATCGTCCGTTCGAAGAAATTTAAGTCAATTTGAATGAAGGGACGCGCCACTAGACCGTCACCTCTCCGGCGAGCATCGCATCGATCGCGGCCTTGGGCCAAAGCAATCGGCGTCCAACGTGAATTGCTCGGACAGGAAACTCGCCGCGCTTCTCGGCCTCGTAGATTGCCCAGGTGCTCAACCCCATGAGCTCGTGGAGCTCGTTGGCGTTGTACGTCTGGCGCGTCACTCGTCCTCGCTCACGACGGTGGTTGCGAGAGCTTTGATGACGGCGCTGTATAGAACGGCTGGCGGGCCATGAGGAGAGAGAAGGCCGCGCTCCCACTTTGAGATCGTTCCCCTCGTGGAACCGCAGGCGCGAGCTATTTCAGCGAGTGATACGCCCGCAGCGATGCGTACGCGCCGGCCGGTGCCATCGTTGGCGAGCTGACGTGCCTGGGTGAGGCAGAACAAGATCTCAGTGCCGGTCAAGGCCTCTGAAGTTGGAGTCATGAGATTCACCATAGATTCCTATGTGTCGCCGAAAGGTGTACGAAAGACTACGTTTGTGCGAATTTAGGGACTAATTACGGATACGTTTCCGTAAAACGGTCATCTGTCCAGTGTCGCCGTAACGTTTCCATAATGTTGTACTCTGCGAGAATGACAGTTTTTAACCGGTACTGGTCGAAGTGGCCGGACGCCCAGAATGGTCCATTCGATCTTTGGACCACCGTCGCAGTGACGGATGGGCACGCCGAAGTCGTCGGAGTCGAAATGTTTTCGATCGATCCCGACGCCATCGTCGCTGATATCACGACACTTCGGGCTTTCCGCGCTGACGAGCCACGTTCTCACTTCAGCCGATTGCGTAAGGCGACGGACGCGGCATCTGAAGAGTACGAACCTGAATCGTCATGGATCAATCGGACGGGCTCGATTCGGAACCAGGACATCAGGCTCCCACTCGCGAAGATCGTCGAAGATCACATGGCTCCCGAACGCGATTTGGCGAAGAAGTTCCTCGAGGACCATAGGTCGACTGGTGAAGCATCGGACACGGGCGTAAAGGGCGCCGCTGAGATACTCGCGAAAGTGACCGGTGAGGGCGCTCCAAAGAAACTTGGTCGCCCGGCGAAGACGCGCGATCACTACGTCGAAGTCGCCGCAATTTACGTGGAAGCGAGATTCAAGGGGACGGGTGCAACTCGATCGATTATGGACCACTACAACGTCACGAAATCGTGCGCGTCGAAATGGGTCTCGAGATGTCGTCACGAGTACGGGCTACTACCCCCTGCGCCGCGCCAGGGCGTGCCGGCGAGCGTTTGGCCGCAAACGGACACGGAATCGGACAAGGCAAAACCAAAGCGAAAGAAGAAATCATGAAGGGTTCGATTAAGCAGCGCGGCGAAACGTTTACCGCTTACTGGTTCACCAACGACCCCGCGACCGGCAAAAGGAAACAACACTCAAAGGGCGGTTTCCGGATCCAAGGTGACGCGCAGAAACATCTCAATAGTGTCCTCGGTCGCGTCGACAAGGGCTCGTGGCGCCCCGACACGCCCATGACGGTCAAAGAGTTGCTCGAGGATCACTGGTTGCCGTCGCAGGCCTCACAAGGGCTACGAGGGGCAACCATGGCTCAATACCGACTCGTCGTGAGAGCGTGGCTCGTCCCCAATATCGGCGGCACTCCGGTGTCGGCGCTCACTCCAAAGATCGTGAGCGGTCTCATTACCACGCTGAAGACGAAAGAATCGTCAGCCGGCCGCAAAGGTCTTTCGCCGCGCACCGTCCAGTTGGCAGTCGGCGTGTTGAAGTCTGCATGTAACTGGGCAGTCGTGAACAAGCTCATGCCGCACAACCCGATCGCCGCGTTCGCGCAGCCTCATGCGGACCGTCCAGAGATGAAGGCGTGGAGTGTCGGCGAGGCTCGCCAGTTTCTCGAAAGCGTGAAAGATGACCGACTGGCGTGGGTGTGGACGCTCGCCTTGACTCGCGGTCTGCGTCGGGGCGAGCTGTGCGGCCTGAAATGGGAGGACATCGACCTGGAGCGCGGTACCGTGCGAATCAATCGCGCACGGGTGACGGTCGAGGGACGCCCAGTTGACTCGTTACCCAAGACGAAAGCCGGTCGCCGATCAGTGCCCTTGGATCCGAATCTGTTGACGATCCTCCGCGCTCACAAGGCGAGCCAGAGCGTCGAGCAATTGAAATCAGGCGGCGCGTACAAAATTGACGGCTATCTCTGCGCGGACGAACTGGGCCAGCCGTACCACCCCGACACGATCTCGGGATGGTTCGACAAAGCGGTAAAGAAAACGGCGCTGCGCCGAATCAGACTTCACGACACGCGCCACACTGCAGCGACGCTCATGCTTGCATCAGGCGTGCCCGTGAAGGTCGTGACCGAAATGCTCGGTCACGCAACGCCTGTCATCACGCTCACGTTCTACGCCCACGTCATTCCAGGTATGGCGGAACAAGCGGGCGCAGCACTGTCCGAAAGCCTGTTGGCGTAATTGCGTTGACAAATGGTTGACATCTGTCGATTTGTGAAGCCGTAAAGCCTGAAAAACCAGTGGGCGCTGAGGGACTCGAACCCCCGACCTGCTGAGTGTAAATCAGCTGCTCTAACCAACTGAGCTAAGCGCCCGAGAATAAAAAGCCTAGATGGTCCCCACCTCGAGCATGAACGACAGCAGTTCTTGAGAGCCCGCGAACACGGGATGGCGCACGACATCGTCAGTCGTAACAAGTTGCTCATCTAAATAGTCAGCGTCGAATGCGCCGGCTTCGCGGACGATGAGTAATCCGGCCATGTAGTCCCACACGTTCAGTCCCGATCGCTGGGCTACCCCGTACACGTCGAGCGATCCATCGGCGACGAGACAAATCTCAAGGCTCGCTGCGCCGAGTGAACGATTCTGAGACCAGCCAAGATTATGAGACGGATAGCCCGACGAACCGACGATTGCGTGCGCGATATCCGTTTGACCACTTGGAGCGATGATCACTCCATCACGATGTGCGCCACTCCCCCTTTCGGCTTCGAAGACGGTTCCTGTCGCCTGGTTCATCACCAACGCCGCGACCAGTTCGTCATTGCGCATCACCGCCAAGCTTGTCGAGTAAAAGGGAATGCCGCGATCACAGTTCGTCGATCCGTCAATCGGATCGACCACCACCGTGAACTCACCGTCGCCCGTCACACCGGACTCTTCACTGAGTACCCGAAAACCCGCACCGCCGAGCACCCGCCGAGCGACGTCGTCGGCCGCCACGTCGAGGTGATACTGCGTCGCTCGATCGCCCGAAAGTCCTCGTCCGCGGTGCGCCATAACCGCCTCGCCAATCTCGTGTGCGCATGCGCGTAGGGGTGTTAAAAGCGAGTCATTCACGCTGCCACGGTACTTGTCTTCGGGGCTAACCTGATTGGCAATGGCCGCAATTGACGTCGCTGGTTTCGTCGCAGACCTTAAGGACCATGCGGTGACGCACGGATTCCACGTCCATGACGAGCGTCATTTCGTGGAAACATATTCTCTGCGCCAGGCGTGGGAGGTTGATCTGCATCCCGAGGACGGTTGTGGCGGACCGGTCGACCTGCACATCGAACTCGACGTTGATCCGAGGACGCTCCTCGCCTTCGAAGACGCGGTGCTCGGTCTTCCGGACGAGGTCGATCCGCCGGACGAGTTCCATTTTCCATTGGTCCTGACCTGGAGTCTCCCGCCCATGCCACGCGGTCCTGACTTGCTTCGCCTGGCCATCGACCTCGCGCCGATTGGCGGACTGGAGATGCCGCTTGAAGTCACCGCGACCGACGCGTTCGCGTCGCCCACCGAGGGCAGCGAACGTCGAATTTCGATTGTCGCACGTCGCGCAATTTCACTGAGTCAAGTCGCCAAGGGTGAGGATCCCCTGTGCGACATCTTCGAACGCGGGCGCAGTGTCAGCGACTTCTTGTTGCAAGCTGCCGACGCGTGGCTCGGGTAGTTCGAGTCCTCGGCCCGCTCAGCGCACTCGTCCTCGCGAGTGTCGTCCTTAGTTCTTGTGGCACGAATGGCGCCGTCGCTGACGCACGCGCGTCGTGCGTCTTAGTGAAACGCGCTCTCACGATTCAGACGCAGAGCGAAACTCCTACTCTCAGTGCAGCTCAACGCGCCGCGTTGGAAGGACGAGCCATGAGTGAACTTCTGAAGGCGACGCCGATGGCCGCCGACGCCACGTCGATCGACGGCAGTTGGAACGCCCTCATGACGACGATCAACGAATCCGAACGGGTGCCGCTCAAGAACCTGGTGCCGTCGTTGACCCGACTTTGTAGGGTCGCCGACTCGTCGACGCCGTTTCTCTAGTCCTTCGTTGACGGGAAGCGCTGGCGCAACCACGCAAGAGAATTCGGCTCCAGCATCGCGTCTTCCCAGCCCGACAGCGTGTCCTCGAGGGCGGCCAGCGACGCAGATTTGCCAATGATCACGACGGTCAGATCGGTGACCTCCTCGCCGTGAGCGTAGAAGTCGCCGAAGGCGTCCTCGGTGACCACGGCGTCGGGCTCCACCATCAGGTAGAGCTCGCCGGTCGCTTCGACCCACGAAAGTTCGTACTCGTTGTCCACGGGGTCGGTCCACTCGCCGCCAAACTCGAACTCGGCGCTTTCACGACGCGCCTCATTTTGCTCGTAGAAAGATTCAATGTCCATCAGTCCAGCCTACGTCTCGGCTATGTGCGCTGCCATGTGCGTGGCGTAACGCATCATGGACGGCGTGAGAAACGTACTGCGCTGTGGCGCCCTTCGAGGGGTCCTGCGCTGCGTCATGCCACCTGTACTGGGCGCCATGACACTGAAGAACGACCTCTTAGGACAGATGCGCACCGAATGGCTCCACGTGGGACACTCGTCGCGGGCTCGAACGGCGATCACGACCCTCGCCGAGCGACACCAGGACCTGGGCCTCGGTGCGCTGAATGACCTCTATGACGTCGTCACGTTGCTCGAAGCTCGCAGCGGACGCAACGTGCTCGAACGCGCCGAGATCGTGCGCGCACTCCTCGAAGAGGCGGCCGATCCCGAGATTCACCGCGCCCTTTTGCAGACGCTTATCCCGGGCATCGTGAGCGTCTGTCGCCAGTTACGCTTCGGCGACGGCATCGTCGAGGACCCGAGTGAGACCGTGGGCGTGGCACTCGGTCTGGCGAGCGAACTCCTGACGGATTGGGCCGGTCAGTCACGACAGTACGCGGCGCCGGACATCCTCTCAGCGCTACGCGGCCGACTGCGCCGGTGGCTACTCAAAGAGAAGGCGGCGAGGCGCGCGGTCTCACACTTCGAACAGCACGACGAACCGGCGGTCGAAGCCTCGCCACTGCTCGCTCGATTGCACAGTTTTCGTGGTAGTCAATACGACCGCCTCGCCCGGCTCACCTACGCCCGCGTCTACGAAGGCCTTTCACTGCGTGAAGTTGCCGCGCAGGACCATTCGGCGCCGGCCACGTTGCAGAAAGAGCTGCAGCACTTCGCTGTGCGCTTCCTCATTTGAATGAAACACAGGTCCGTCAATGTCGAATCGCTATTTGAACTCGTCACCACTACCCTACGAAAACAATGACGCGCTCACCCTTTTCGCTGAAGAGCGCCCACCTCTTGATGTGGTCGAGTCCACTCTTGCTGATCATTCTCGTGTTCACCCTGACCACAGGGTCCACGCCGCGCGTCCCCGCGGCTTCGTCGCGCCCACCCTCTTCGACGTCACCGGTCACCACTCAGGTCCCGAACTCCACGACGTCCACGATCCCGACGACAAGGGCGTCGGCACCGGTGATCGTCACGGCGAAGGCGACGGCGCCGACGCAGACGGCGCCGTCGACTACGAGGAGTACGTCGTCAGTCGACAACAGCTTCTCGAGCGTGACCACGACGACCGCGAAGCCTGTCGCGCCGACCTCGAACGCGAACGCGATGAGCGGCGAACTGTCCGGAACGCTCAATCCCGGTTTCGAATCCGTCGACGTGCCGCTCCTCGGACCAGGAAACTGGACACTTTCGGCGAGCGGACCAACCAGCCAATCTCTCAACTGCGGGGCCGACACCAGTCCGGTCGAGCTTCAGGTCGTCGTGGGCTCCAACCAGAGCTGTCAGTTGGAGATCACTTCTACCTCGGTCGGGACGTCGCTCTCGTGGCAGCTAACTCCCAACACCTAAAGCGCCTCATCGCACCCCTCCAGGGCACGGCTTTGGCCACCTATTTCGTTTTGTTGCCCTACGTGGTCCTCTCGAAGTGGCACCGCACGCAACGACAGAACGACAGTACGTTGGTGCGCGCGCTGCTCGTCGCGCTCGCACTGTTTTGGTGCGCCTTCCTCTTCCAGGTCGTGCGCGACGTGTGGCGCCTTCGCCGAGGTGGGCCGCCAGGTTCGGGCGGCAGTGCGTGGCTCGCCGGCGGCCTGGTCGCACTCTTGTCGTTTCTTATTCCGACGTCAGCGGGTGCGCTCGCGCCACTCACGCCAACGTCTTCGAGCGTCGCCAGTTCGCTCACGATGTCGCCGTCACGCCACGCGCCCGTCAAGGCGCCGAGCCGAATTCCGGTCCCGTGGTCGTCCGGTGAGGGCATCATGCCCCTCGCGCTGATGGCGAAGCGCCGGAGCGACTTAATTCGTCAACATCAGTTCACCGACGACACGTACGACGTCGACGAGTCCATCGAACTCCTGCGGGCTCTCAACCCGACGCTGCTGAGCCAATTGCGTGAGATGATCGGTGAGCGGCGTGATGGCGTCGTCGACGTCCCGAACTCCATCGAGACATCGGCCGCGGCGATGCAGTGCGTCGAGGCGTACGTCGCGTGCGCGCTGGCACCATCGCCGTTCGGCACGCTGGTCAGTTTTGCTCGCGAGGGTGGCACCCTGGCGATCCTTCCGACGTGGAGCAGTCGCGATGTGATGGAAGCGACCGTGACGCTCCACTCTGGGAAACTGGTGTTCGCGGACAATGAGCGCGAACTGCTGCGAGGGCTCGCGACACGAAGCGTCCGCAACACCGTCGTTGTCTATCTCGGGGACCGCGGCGATCTCGACGAGGAATTGATCGCCTGTTCGATCACCCTGTCGCCGTACAGCGAGCAGCCCCGGAAACTCCCGACATCGGCGTGGTCGACCATCGCACCGCAACTACGTCACGGCGGCATTCGTGTCGAACTCCTTCGCGCCGAGCCGAACATCGTGGGACTCGTCGAAGCGCTCACGCCGACACTTCGACGTCGCGGCGTGGAGATGCTCGCGTATTTGGCCATGCACCGTCATGAACCCATCACCGGTGAACGCCTGCGCACTCGGGTCTTGACGCACGCTGACGTCGACGCGTCCCTTCGAACCCTCGCGAACACCGCGAGCGTGGTTCGACGAAGCGCGGGATCCGATGACGAGGGACCGCGTCTTCACGCCGTCACCTCGTCGGGTCTCTACGTGACCCACGGCATCACCAGTGATGTTGAGGTGTTCACGACCCTGATCGCTCGAGCCCGACAACTGACCAACGCCGAAGCCGCTCCCCTCGCCCACCAAGCCCTCGCGATGGTGAAGGGCGAGCCGCTGGCCAGTGCGCTTCGGGGATTCGAGTGGTTTCTCGCCGAGGGATACGGCGCGCGCCTCGCGCGCGACGGCGAGTGGGCCGCGCTCGCACTGCACCACGACGCGATCACGAACGGGCGCTACGAAATGGCGTTTTGGGCACTTCAGCAGGGTTTGCTCATTGATCCCTACAGTGACGTGCTGTTAGACGCGAGTGCGCGCGTGCCGCGCTTACGCGAGTTTGGACGCGATGGAAGTGGCCTTGCGCAGGACCTGGCCGTCAGCCCCGGCCGCGCTGTAGCGATGAGTTGGTCGTTGTACGGCTTCAGCAATCAGGTCACGAAGTAATTCGCCAAAGGCGAGCGGCGGGTCGACGAAGAGGTGCTTGGCGAGAGACCCGGGGATCGTGTTGATCTCGTTGACGTACAGTTCGTCGTCGTTACAAAGAAAGTCCACGCGCGCCACGCCGCGAATTGAGGCCACCTCGGCGATCTGGGACGTGTAGCGCCGCACTGCGTCGGCTTGGGCTTCGGGCATCACGGCGGGCAGTTCACGCGGCGCCGACATCATCCCTTCGCCACCCACGTACTTGTCGCGGTAATCCAGGATCTCGGACTGGTCGCTGCGTCGAAGGGGCCGTTCGATCGCCGAGAGGGTGAGCGCGGGATAGGTACGCAGGGCGATTTGGATATCCGCTAAGTCCGAGCGGTACGGCTCCACGACACATCCGAGGGCGAGATGCGGGTTCGATGTGAGTCGGGCTCGGGCCGTCGCGACATCCGCCACGACATCGATACCGATCGAAGACCCGCCAAATCGCGGTTTCAATATGTACGGACCGTCGAAGGGCACCGTCGTCGCCGAGGCGTCGAGCAATACGCGCGGCAGCGTGGGGATGCCCTCCGATCCCATGACCGCGCCAAAGGACCATTTGTCCATCCCGAGCGCCGCACCGGCGACCGTCGGTCCGGTGTACTTCATTCCGGCCAGGTCGAGCGCGGCCTGCAGCGAGCCGTCCTCGCCCGGACCGCCGTGAGTGGCGAGGACGACGGCCTCCAGATCAATCGCGTGGTCCCGGCCCATCCGCGCACTCGCGAAGAATCCGCCCTGATCGCCGAGGCGCAGGCTGAGTTCACTCGAACCCTTGGGCAGACCGTCGAGGAACGCCTCGGCCTCGACGCCGCGCGGCACGCTGTAGAACGCTCCCGTTTTGGTCCAGTAGACGCCGATTACGTCCGAGCTGGATCGCTCCAGCTCGTGCAGGGCCAGGAGTCCCGTGAGTATCGAGATATCGTGTTCCGGCGTCGGTCCGCCGAACAACACGCCAACGCTCATCGGGATTCTCGCGGCCAAGTCATGTGAGCATCAAGGGTAGTGGTCGGGCAGGTCGTTGAGATACAGCACGCCGTCACCGGGCACCAATGCCGAACGAACCCACGTGACCGCTTCGTCGCGGGTGTTGAACCGGCGAACCGGCCCTTCGAACCCGAGCGTGAGCGGCACGGCGTTGGTGCGATTCACGATCACGAGTTCGGCCCGGTTGAACGCGATCTTCCTCGCCAGGGCGAGGTTCTCCCCGTACTGATCGCGCCCGAGTTCGACCAGGCCGGGCGTGACGACGACGCGCCGACCCGTAAGCGCCAAATTCGCCAGCACCTTCAGGGCCGACGCGGCACTGGCCGGGTTGGCGTTGAACGTGTCGTCGATGACTTGGACGCCCGACGCGGCAGTCACGACGTTTGATCGATTCTCAATGGCGCTCACGCGACGGACTCGATCGAACAATTCGCCTTTGTCAACGCCGAGTTCGAATGCGGCGGCCAGCGCGCAGGCCAGGTTGGTCGGTTGCACACCCACAATCACTGGCCCCACGCCGATGACGGCGCCGTCGATGCTCACGGTCCAATTCGCGCCTTCGACGCTCACGCGCACCGACGCCAATTCATTCACCGATCCCGCGGTGCGCACGCTCTTGCCAGCCTTGACGAGCTTCTCGGGCCAGCGCGCCAGAACCAGATCGTCGACGTTGACGATCACGACGGCGGCGCGCTCCGTTATCTCATACTTCGCCGCCTCAACGACCTCGATGCGTTTCATGCGTTCTAGGTGGACCGGCCCGATGGCCGTCACGATGGCGATCTCGGGCACGCACCACGAACAGAGCGACCGTATCTCGCCGGGTCCGTACGTCCCCATTTCCGCGACGAACACCCTCGTGCCGTCGGCCAGGTTCTCGTTGACGGCCCGCGAGAGACCGGCGCGATTGTTGAAGCTGCGCGGCGTGATGACGACGCCGTCACTGCCCATGAGTTGGGCGAGGTGGTTCTTGGTCGAGGTCTTGCCGTAGGAACCGGTGATGGCGACCACGCGCGGACGCACGTCATTGAGCCGTGCGACCGCCTGGTCGACGAATCTCTTTGATCGGTGCTCTTCGTACGGCTTGAAGGCGCGCGTCGTGAGGTCGAGGATGACCGGGACGGCCCACACCACCACCGCGGCCGGAAACCACGGCCGCGACGCAACGAGCCCGAACAGCGCGATCGCGAGCGCCACAATCGTCGCGACGACCCCGATCGTCACCGCCCTTCGCGTCCACACCAAGTGACCAGTGCGGCCCTTGATCGAAAGCCCCCACGGACTGAGGAGTCCGTAGATCACGGCAACGGCGACGATCGCACTCTCGTTCTTGAGAAAGAGCGACACCACGAAGGCGAAGATCAGCACGTGCGTCAACGTGAACGGTCGGCGGATTCCGCGTTCCGGTTTTGGCCGCAGTCGGTCTTGTTCGTGGCGATGGGCGCCCTGAAATTCGTCCCGTGGAGCAGTGAGGACGGCGACGTCGAGTTGCGCGACGCGCACTTTCGATTTCAGCACGGTCGCAATCTGTGGCGAGGACCAACGCCCAACGAAGCGAGCCATCGCGCTGGCCTCGTAATGTTCACGCTGCAAGACCCGTAGCCACCGAAGCAACTGGGCGATGTACGCCGCGCTAAGTGCGACGACGAACCCGACATCGAGAGCGACGTGCACTAGACCAGTGCTCCGACGACGTTCGCCAATTCTCCCGGCGCCTCGGTAGGCACGAGATGACCAATTCCGTGAAGCGACTGGAGCGTGTGTGTCGCGGCCAACAAGGCGCTGGCTCGCGTGGCGACGTCGAGCGGGACCTCGCGGTCCTGTTCGCCCCACAGCAACGTCACCGGAACGTCGAGTCGCGCGAGCTCGTCTTCGTAACTTTCGTTGACACTCGCCACGAGAACGTCGCGCATGACGCCGGTGGCGAGGCGATAATCGCGCGAGCCATATTTCTGACGAGCCGCTTCCATGCGCTCGTCGCTCACGAAACCGCGGTCGTGGAGCCAACGCAGTGTTCGATAGGTCAGCGGTGACTTGCGCGACGACGGCGTTCGTAGGAGCGGCGCACCCGTCAAGACCAACGAGCGCACCAACTCGGGATGATTGGCCGCGACCACGCAGGCCACGGTCCCTCCAAAGGAGTGCCCCACCAGCACGAACGGTCCGTCCCCTATTGCCTTTAACACCGGCACCACGAGTTCGGCGTACCGGCGCGCTCCGCCCGGCGAGTCGGGCGTCGGCGAGGCACCGAATCCGGGGAGGTCGAGGGCGACCGAGGCGACGCCGCGCCGCGCCAAATCAGTCGCGGACGCGGCGAAATCCTGACCTCGACGGGCCCAACCGTGAAGCCAGATGATCCTCACCGGACCCTGGCCGTAAGGCTCACCGAAGATGTTTCCGTCGCCGTAGGCACGCAGCACCATTTAAGGTTACTGACACGGTGCGCGGCCCTCGACCACGTCACGCCTTGCCGGTAGCGTCGTAGTGACAATGGATGAGGCGACCTTTACACGCGACTTACTCGTCGGGCTGACGCCCGAACAGCGCGAGGCCGTCATGTCGCCATCGCGCCGTCTGCTGGTTCGCGCGACTGCCGGTTCCGGCAAGACGCACGTCCTCGGGCTCCGCATTCAACGTCGAATCGCCGATGACGAAGTTAGCGCCGATCAAGTCCTCGCGATGACTTTCACACGAAAGGCCGGCGACGAACTACGCAAGCGACTCTTTCGCGCCGGGATTCGCGACGTGCGCGCCGGCACCTTCCACAAGATGGCGCTCACTATCGTGACCCAATACCGCGAGGATCATCACCTCAAGCTCTTCACCCTGGAACCGAGTCGTCGACGATTGGTGGCCGCCCTCGCGGTGCAACTGCGCGACAGCGGCGATCTGAAACTCGAGGAGTGGCAACTCCCGCGCGTCGAGCAAGAGATCGGTTGGGCCCTCTCCCAGGGATTCAACGGCGCGCAGTACGTCAAGAGCGTGCGCCGGCTGCGGCGCGAGGCACCGTTACCCCCGTCACAGTTCGCGGAAGTGCTCGACCGTTACGTCGGACTCTGTCGTTCGCGCGGCGTGCTCGACTTTGACCTGTTGCTCTCCGAAGCGATCGCGCTCTTGACTGACGAGCCGAACGTACTCGCGTCGTTTCGACACCACACCAAGTCGCTCTACGTGGATGAAGCCCAGGACATGAATCCGCTGCAGTTCTCGTTGCTGCGACAGATGGCCGGCGACGATCCCGATCTGTTCTGCGTCGGCGACCCGAATCAGTCCATCTACGGTTTCAACGGCGCCAATCCCCAACTTCTCCAGGAGATCGTACGCACCTGGCCCGACACGATGGTGCTCGACCTCACGCGAAATCACCGTTCGACCGCGCACATCATTGAAGTGGCGAGCACGCTGCTCGAAGACGGGGCCGCGGGCATCGTGCCCGCGAAGGACGACGGTGACGTGCCAATGGTGCGCGCCTATGACACCGACGCCGAAGAGGCCGAGCACGTGGCCACGTGGCTGTCCGCCAACCATCAGCCCGGCGCGACGTGGCGCTCGATGGCGGTCCTCGCTCGAACAAACGCCCAGCTCGAAGTGGTGGCCGGTTACCTCGACGCGGCGGGTGTTCCCAACGAGCGTCGCGGGCCCGAGCATTCACCGGCGTCCGACCTCTTCGTGGCGGCCGACACCTCGGCGCGTCGACCCGATGACCAACAGAATGACGCCGTCGCCTTGTCGACGATCCACCGCGCCAAGGGCCTCGAGTTCAAACACGTGGCGGCGATCGGATGGGCCGAAGGGCAGCTGCCGAATTACAACGCGACCACGCCAGTTGAACTGGCCGAGGAACAACGACTCGCTTACGTGGCGCTCAGTCGCGCCGAGGACTCAATACTTATTACTTGGAGCCGTGGTCGCAATGATCCGCGATATCCCGATCGCGCGCCGTCGAGGTTCCTCGCGCCGATTGAAAGGGCCATCGCCGCGATCGATGCCCGCAACGCGCCGCTCACCGGCGAGGCTCGTCGGGCCCGACTGGCCGCGATTCGCGCCGAGTTGGAGTCGTCCGACGCCCTCGCGCCCGTCGATCAGCCGAGGACGTTGCGCTAAAAGACCACGGGTATAGTTCGCTCGAGGGACTATTCGGAGGTAGCGCATGACTGACGTCGCAAATCGATTCACTGAAAACCAAGCGCAACTCGTCTTCAACCTTCCGCCAACCTTCGCGACGATCGAAGCCGAGCGCCGACACCGCAAGGAGCGTCTCGCGGGAGCCCTTCGCATATTCGGCAAGTTGGGATTCTCCGAGGGCGTCGCCGGGCACATCACGGCCCGCGACCCCGAACTGCTCGACCACTTCTGGGTCAATCCTTTTGGCATGAACTTTCGCCACATCCGGGTCTCGGACTTGATCCTCGTCAACCACGAGGGTCAGGTGGTCGAGGGCAAGCGTCCCGTCAATCGAGCGGCGTTCGTGATCCACGCGGCCGTGCACGCCGCGCGCCCCGACGTCGTCGCCGCGGCCCACGCCCATTCGGTCTACGGCAAGGCATTCTCCTCCCTCGGTCGGGAACTCGACCCGATCACCCAAGACGCCTGCATCTTCTTCGAGGACCACGCGCTCGTCACCGAAGGGGGCGGACGCATTGTGCTCGATGAGGAGGGCGGACGTATTCTCGCCAAAGGTCTCGGCGACAAAAAGGCCGCGATTCACCAGAACCACGGTCTGTTCACAGTTGGTCAGTCGGTTGACGAAGCGGCGTGGTGGTTCATCACGATGGAGCGCACGTGCCAAGCGCAGTTATTGGCCGAGGCGGTCGGCACCCCGATTCACGTGAACGCCGACGACGCGCGCTACACCTGTGAGCAGACCGGCTATCCCCTCGCCGGCTGGTTCTCGTTCCAGCCACTGTGGGACGACATCGTAAAGACCGACCCCGAACTCTTTGACTAGCTCGCCGCCGCGTTCACGCGCCGCGAATGTGACGCGATGACGTCGATCAACGGAGCCCACGCGCTCCTCGCCACACTCCAGGTGAACGGCATCACGACGTGCTTTTCCAACCCCGGCACCTCAGAGATGCACTTCGTCGCGGGCCTCGACGATTTCCCCGAGGTCCGCGGCATCCTGTGCCTCTTCGAGGGTGTCGCCACCGGCGCCGCCGACGGGTATGCGCGCGTGACCCAACGCCCGGCCGCGACGCTGTTGCACCTGGGCCCGGGACTCGCGAACGGCTGGGCCAACCTGCACAACGCCCGACGAGCACACGTGCCGGTGTTGAATATCGTCGGCGATCACGCGACGTACCACGCGACGCACGACGCACCACTCCAGAGCAACATAGAAGCGCTGGCGGCGACGCTCGAGGGTTGGCATCGCACGACGATGGACAGCGACAGCGTCGCGTCCGATGCTGCGGAGGCGATCCACGCGGCGCACGGACCACCCGGTCGGATCGCCACGCTCATCCTCCCCGCCGACGTGTCCTGGAATGAACTGTCGACGGTGCCTTCCTCTTGGCCCGTCACCTCACGTCCGGCACTGGTCGAACCCGACGATCGTGAAGTGCTTCGAGCGATCGAGGCGCTGCGAACCAAGAGAACCGCGCTGCTGGTTGGCGGCGCGGCGCTCGACGCGAATCAGTTGAACCTCGCCGAACGAATCGCCGCGGTGACGTCGTCCAAGTTCATCGTCGAGACGTTCCCGACGATCATGGAACGCGGCGCCGGTGTCGCGAGTCCGGAACGGCTCATTTACGTCGCCGAATTCGCCGCCGCGCAACTGAAAGACCTCGACGCCCTGGTGTTGATCGGTGCGCGCGATCCCGTGTCCTTCTTCGCGTACCCCAACGTGGCGAGCGTGCTGAGTGCGCCGGAGTGCGAACTCATCAACGTCGCGCCTCCGGGCACGGACACCTCGGCGGTGCTGAGCGCGCTGGTCGAAGCACTGGACGCCCACGTACTTCCGAGCGCTTCGGGTGAAATTGCGTCCGCGCCGACCGGTGACCTTACGACGCAGTCACTGGCCGCGGCAATCGCCGCCACGCTGCCCGAAGGCATCGTCGTCAGCGATGAGTCAAATACGGCCGGCGTCCACTTCTACGGCGCCACGCGACTCTCGCCTCGCCATTCGTGGATGACCCTCACTGGAGGATCGATCGGCATGGGGCTCCCCCTCGCGCTCGGCGCGGCCGTCGCTACGGGGCGACGAGTACTCGCGCTCGAAGCCGACGGGTCGATGATGTACACACTGCAGGCGCTCTGGACGATGGCGCGCGAAAGTCTCGACGTCACGGTCGTCGGACTCTCCAATCGAAGTTACGCCGTACTGAATTTCGAACGCCAACGCGTCGGGGTGATCGGCGAAGGATCAACGAGCCAACGAATGCTCGCGATCGACGATCCGACCCTCGATCTCTGTTCACTCGCCACCGGCTTCGGCGTACCGAGCGTGCGCGTCACGACGGCCGACGAATTGGTGAGCGCGTTGCTGCGTTCCTACGCGACGCCCGGGCCGATGTTCATCGAAGCGATGCTGCCGAAGGGACTCAGTTAAATTGCGAACTCACCGATGACCGGTGCGTGGTCCGACGGCTTCTCGCCCTTGCGTTCATCACGGTCAACGTAGCTGGCCGAGGCCCTGGCCAGCAATGCCTGGTCGACGAAGAGAAGGTCGATGCGAAGTCCCCAGCCCCGGTGAAACGAGCCGTTGCGGTAGTCCCACCACGAGTAGCTCGGCTCATCGGGGTGGAGCGCTCGCGTCAGATCGGTGAGCCCGGTCGCCTCCAGCGCGCGCAGCGCCTCACGCTCCGGCTCACTCACGTGGGTCGCGCCGATGAACAGCGACGGGTCATAACAGTCGAAGTCAGTCGGCGTCACGTTGAAGTCGCCACCCACGACGATGGACTGACCGGCGTCACGCGCCGCCACCAGGTCACGCAGCTTCTCGAGCCATTGGAGCTTGTACACGTAGTGCGGGTTGTCGAGCGCGCGACCGTTGGGCACGTAGCACGACACCACCCGCACGCCGGCGCAGGTCGCGGCGATGATGCGCGCTTCGGGGTCGTCATTACCAAAGCCCCGCGCCACGTCCTCGATACCGAGTTTGGAGAGAATGGCGACGCCGTTCCACTGACCCTGGCCGTAGTGGGCGCTCTCGTAGCCGAGTTCGGCGAGTTCTTTCGTCGGGAATTTGACGTCGTTCTGCTTGGTCTCTTGGATGAGTACGACGTCAGGATTTCGCGTGGCGAGCCACGCCTCGACGCGCCCGAAGCGCGCCGTCAGCGAATTCACGTTCCACGTCGCTACCTTCATGACGCGTCCGCCAAGATGAAGAGCAAATCGGCCTCGACCGCGGTCTTGCCCTCCACGCTCGCGCGCCCGTGGCCCTTGCCGCCACGAGCCGAGAGTTGCGTCATCTCGCACTCGAGCAAGACGACGTCACCCGGCACGACCTGACGACGAAATCGTGCGTGTTCGACACCGCCGAAGAGCGGAAGCCTCCCGGTGTACTTGGGATCGGCGAGCACCACCACACCGCCGCACTGCGCGAGCGACTCCAGTAACAAGACACCCGGCGTCGTAGGGCGACCAGGGAAATGTCCCGGGAAGAACCACTCGTCGCCGCGCAGGGTCCAGAGGCCACTCGCGCGCTCACCGGGTTCAATCGTGAGCATCTCATCCAAGAGGAGAAACGGCGCCCGGTGCGGTAACCAGTCACTCGGTACCAACGACAGTTCGCTCACAGTAGCGCCAGTTCCGCGATTCGACGTTCGGCGTCGACGGTGACGAGTCGAAAGGTGCGTCGATCGCCGCGTTTCAACACGTCGCGCGCGCGCGCCGGCGCCGGAGTCCCCAGTGACGTCGTCGGCGCGTAGCACTCGATCGATTGGCCGTTCTTCACGGCGACCTTGATGACCGCTCCGTGGGAGGTGAAGGCGGTCACCTCTCCCTCAACACGCGAACCGATTCGATGTGCACTGCGAAAGAGGGCGAAGTCCGCCTCGGGATTGACGGGATGACGCCCCCGTCGAAGCGCGACCGCGGGCGGTGGCGACGCTGGTGCCTCGATGGGCTTCGTTGCCTTTTTCGGCTTGGGCGGCGCCTTGGCCACTTTCACCGGAGCCTTCTTCGTCGCCCTCGCGGGCCTCTTCTCCACTTCGACGACCTTCAGCGACTTCTTGGCCTTCCTCGGAACCTTGACGACCTTGGTCGGGACCTTGGCCGGCACTTTCTTCGCTCTGGTCGCCTTGACCGGAGTCAACGTCGTGCCAATCGAGGGTTTCGCACCGTCGGACAGCGTCACCGACAGTTTCTTCACTGGTCGCGAGGTCTTGATGTTTCGCACCGGCAATCGAGGTGTGAACACCCAGCCCACACCTTTTACCGGCTTGCCGCCGATGAGGCGACCCTCGTCGAAGAGCCACGGGTATTCGTCGTGAAACTCCTGGAACGAATCGTT
>Ga0208357_1000880_pt1 | contig 23004 bp, 24 predicted proteins | sample NGESurdeep092012_6_FD_184487 | JGI IMG/M metagenome (GOLD analysis project Ga0208357, IMG submission 184487) | Arctic peat soil microbial communities from Barrow, Alaska - NGEE Surface sample F52-2 deep-092012 (SPAdes) | ecosystem: Environmental > Terrestrial > Soil > Wetlands > Peat ... | reverse complement strand
GCACCACCACACATCGCCACCCCCTCCGCTCCCGCAAAGAGAATCACATCCCAATAAAATTGGGAATCCTTCACACGCTCGAAAGCCGGAGTCCATCCCCGTCATGGATACCGGCCTTCGCCGGCAAGGCGCGTTTTCTTTGCGTCGTTGCGTTCATTTTTTCCTCCGCCGTAAGGACGATCAGAGGCGATGAATTGGCGAGACGGGCGGGCCCCGGTCGGGTCGCCCGTTTTATTTTGCACTGCGGTATAGAATCCGCGGCCGATTTCTGCTTATTCTGGCTTTCCTGCTATCAGCCGAGTTCGCCATGTCCTTCCTTGCCGAGCGCCTGTCGCGCATCAAGCCGTCGCCAACCCTGGCCGCCACCGACCGCGCCCGCGCGCTGAAGGCGGCGGGCAAGGACATTATCGGCCTCTCCGCCGGCGAGCCCGATTTCGACACGCCCGCGCATATCCGCGCGGCGGCGAAGGCTGCGATCGATCGCGGCGACACGCGCTATACCGATACCGGCGGCACCCCCGATCTGAAAAAGGCGATCAGCGCCAAGTTCAAGCGCGAGAACGGGCTCGACTACGCGCCGAACCAGATCATCGTCTCGACCGGCGGCAAGCAGGTGCTGTTCAACGCGTTGATGGCGACGCTCGATGCCGGCGACGAGGTGCTGATCCCGGCGCCCTATTGGGTGACCTATCCCGATATCGTGGCGCTGGCGGAGGCGACGCCGATCGGCATCCCGTGCCCGGCGGAAAACGGCTTCAAGCTGAAACCGTCCGATCTCGAGGCCGCGATCACGCCGCGCACCAAATGGCTGATCCTCAATTCGCCCTCGAACCCGTCGGGCGCGGCCTATACGCGGGCGGAATTGCGCGCGCTGGCCGATGTGCTGTTGCGCCACCCGCAGGTCTGGATCCTGACCGACGATATGTATGAGCATGTGCTCTATGATGATTTCGAATTCGCCACCATCGCGCAGGTCGAGCCGAAACTTTATGTGCGCACGCTGACGCTCAACGGCGTCTCGAAGGCCTATTGCATGACCGGCTGGCGCATCGGCTATGCTGGCGGACCGCGCGAGCTGATCGCGGCGATGACCATGCTGCAATCGCAATCGACCTCGAACCCGTCCTCGGTCAGCCAGGCGGCGTCGGTCGAGGCGCTGAACGGGCCGCAGGATTTCATCCCGCGCCACAATGCGATCTTCCGCGAGCGGCGCGATCTGGTGGTGTCGATGCTGAACCAGGCGACCGGCCTCCATTGCCCCAAGCCCGAGGGTGCGTTCTATGTCTATCCGTCGTGCCAGGGGGTGATCGGCAAGCGCACGCCGGAAGGCAAGACCATCGCGGACGACACCGACTTCATCACCTATCTCCTCGACATCGAGGGAGTGGCGGTGGTGCAGGGCGCGGCGTTTGGCCTCAGTCCGCATTTCCGCATCTCCTACGCCACCGCGACCGAGGTGCTGGAAAAGGCGTGCCAGCGGATTCAGCGCGCCTGTGCCGCGCTGCGCTAGGTGAAACACGCCCGCCGTTAACTTTAATCAAAATGTTGAGATCAGCCCCTCAATGGATTGATTCACGTCACGATTTTGTCGCGACGGCATCGTAATTTTTCCTTTTTTCGCGCAACAGCTTCCGAAAACGTCCGTCCTCCCAAGGTAAGCGGCTTTCTGCCGGTGTCGGGGGACCTCCCGGCCGCAGCGGCCTTGAGGTTGAACCCAACGCGCGCGTCGCCGCCAACCGGCCCAGCGCGCAAGGAGGAGCGTGATGTTAGCAGGGTCGATCAATACCAACGTCTCAGCGCTATTCGCGCTGAACGCTTTGTCCAACACGTCGAACAAGACCAGTTCCCTCGAGCAGCAATTGTCCTCGGGCCTCGCCATCAACAGCCCGGCCGACAATCCGGCCGGCTTCATCGCCGCCCAGGGCTTCCAGACCCAGATCGGCGGCGTGACCCAGGCGACCTCCAACGCCAACCAGGCGATCTCCCTGGTGCAGACGGCGGACGGCGCGGTGCAACAGCAGATCAACCTGCTGCAACAGATCCGCACCATCGCCGACCAGGCGGCCAACGGCATCAATTCGCCGTCGGAACTGTCCTCGCTGCAGGGCGTGGTGTCGCAACTGCAAACCCAGATCACGACCATTTCGCAGCAGACCCAGTTCAATAACCAGAACCTGCTCGATGGCTCGTTCCAGGGCGTCCAATTCCAGACCGGCCCCAATGCCGGCCAGACCATTCAGCTTTCGATCGCCAACACCGCCTCCACCGCCGTCGGCGCCAATCAATCGAAGGCTTCCGTGGCCGGTGCCAGCGTTTATATTGCGGGCGGCTCGGGCACCGGCGGCGCGGGCGACAATACCGGCCATTCCTATGCCATTACCGCCGCCGGCGGCGGTGCGTTCACCGCCGCGGCCGTCGGCGTTTCGGGGTCGAGCGGCTCCAAGGCGTTCTCGGTCACCGCGGTAAATGAATCGGCGCACGATATCGCGACCGCCGCCAACGCCGTCCAATCCTCGACCAATGTCAGCGCCATCGCCAATACCAGCGTCGCCTTTACCGTCACATCGGGCTCCTTCTCCTTCTCGCTCGGCAACGGCAGCGGCACCGCGCAGACCAACTCGGCGAATATTACGGCGACGGTCACCTCCGCCACCTCGACGGGCCTCTCACCGCTGGTCCAGGCGATCAACGCGCAGACCAGCGCGACCGGCGTCACCGCGGCGGTCAACTCCTCGAACCAGCTGGTTTTGACCCAGGCGCAGGGTCAGAATATTTCAGTCGCCGGCTTCGCCGGCACTGGCACGCTCGCGGCCGGCGGCTCCACCACGGTGACGCTGGGCGGCGCCGTCACCTCGGCGACGGTTCAAGGTCTCGTCACGTTCCAATCGACCCAGGGCTATGCCCTGTCGACGGCGGGCGCGGCGGCGGTCGGCCTCCAGGCGAATTCGTCGCTGTCGTCGCTGTCCTCGGTGAATGTCAGCACCGTCGGCGGCGCGAACGCGGCGCTGAACATCGTCGATTTCGCCATCCAGAGTCTGGAGAATGTCGGTGGCGGTCTCGGTGCCAGCCAGCAGCAGCTTCAGGCGACCGTGTCCAACCTGCAAACCACCCAGGCCAACCTGACCACCGCCCAAGGCGTGGTGCAGGACGCCAACATCCCGCAGGTCACCACCCAGTTGACGCAACAGCAGATCCTGCAACAGGCGGGTGTGTCGGCGCTGGCGCAGTCCAGCCAGTTGCAGCAGAGCTTCCTCAAGCTGCTGCAGTAAAACCGAAGACGTAGTACAATAGGTAGATTAATCCGTTCCCGGGCGAACGCCCGGGAACGGATCTTTGTCCCGCGATGAGGGGTAGGTCCGGGTAATGGCCGGTTTGACGGGCGTCAGCAGCGGGATTTTGTCATCGAGCGATATTACCTCGCTCATTCAGCAGGCGACCGCCGCCAACGAGATTCCGATCACCGCGCTGCAGAGCGCGGAACAGCCGCTCGAGGCGCAGATTTCCGCGCTGGGCAAGGTCCAGAGTTCGCTGTCGGGCCTCCAATCGGCGCTCTCGGCGCTGGCCAATGTGCAGACCCTGTCGCAACGATCGACCTCCAGCACGTCCAGCGGCGTGACGGCGACGGCCACCAACCAGGCGACGCTCGGCACCTATACGCTGTCGGGGATTCACCTGGCGACGGCGGAGACATTGCTATCTTCGACCTTCAGCAGCGCCAGCGGTTCGCTCGGCTCGGGGTCGCTGACCTTCCAGGTCGGCAGCGGCGCCGCGACCACCCTCAGCATCGCCAGCGGCCAGGACAATCTCGCCGCCATCGCCGCCACCATCAACCAGGCCAATCTCGGGGTCTCCGCCAGCGTCATTTTCGACGGCGCCAAGTACAGTCTGACCCTCTCCAGCACCAATACCGGCGCTAGCAGCAGCTTCACCGTTAGCGGCGGCGGCGCGCTCTCGGCCTTCACCTATAACGGCACGACGCAGAATCTGACCGAGCAAAGCGGCGCCCAGAACGCCACTTTTTCGCTGAACGGGGTGGCGATCACCAGCGGCTCCAACACCATCAATGGCGCGGTCAAGGGGCTGAGCCTGACGCTCGCGTCCAGCGGCGCCGCCTCGGTGACGGTCGCCCAGAATACCCAGCCGCTGCTGTCCTCGGCGCAATCGGTGGTGCAGGCGATGAACGCGGCGCTGACGACGATCGGCCAGTTCTCCTCCTTCAGTCAGACCAGCGGCGCCGGGCCGCTCTTGGGCGATGTCGGGCTGCAGATCGTGCGCACCGATCTCCTCAATGCCATCTCCAATCCCTTCAACAGCTTCTCCGCCAGCGGCAGCCCCTCGTCGCTGGGCGCGATCGGGTTCAGCGTCACCAGCGGCGGGCAGGTCACGCTGAACACCGCGACGCTGCAAAGCGCGGCGCAATCGAATTACACGGCGGTGGCCGGGCTCTTGGGCGCCGCCGGCATCGCCACCAATTCCAATGTCGGGGTCCAGGCGGTCAATGGCGCCCAGCCCGGAAGCTACGCCGTCAACGTCACCGCCAATGGCGGCGGCACGCTGACCGGGACCATCGACGGCCAGGCCGCGATCGGCGACAACGGCGTCCTGACCGCGACCGGCACCGGCCCGGCACTGGGCCTGTCGCTGGCCATCGCCAACGGCGTGACCGGCAATCTCGGCTCGGTGACGGTGACGTCGGGCCTCTTCGGCTCGCTCTCCTCGATCCTGACCGGGGCGCTCGATCCCGCGACGGGCAGCGTCACCAGCGAGGTCACGAACCTCAACGCCTCGATCAGCTCAATGAGCAAGCAGATGGCGACGCTGGCGGCCGAAGCGCAGGCGCAGACCCAGGAATTGACGCAAGAATTTTCCGCCGCGCAAGCGACGATCTCACAGCTTTCGACGGTCAGCAGCTTTCTGACCAGCTACTTCAATATGACTTCTGGTGGAGCCTGAGCATGGATGGATCCCGTCGCGATTCCGACAGTTACGCCGCCTATCGTTCGGTGGCCGGGTTGGGCGCCAGCCCGCAGGAATTCATGGCGATGGCGCTCGACTCGCTGGAAGCGTCGCTGCGGCGCGCCGATACCGCGATCCGCGGCCAATCGCTGGTGGAGAAGGCGGATGCCCTGAGTTCGGCGGGCAAGCTGGTGGAATTCCTGATCGGCCTCTCCGGGATCGAGCACGGCCAGCTCAGCGACCGGCTGGCGTCGATCTATCAATTTGTGATGACCGCGATTCTGAAGGCCAACGCGCATAATGATCTCGAGGCGCTGGCCGATGGCCGCCACGCCGTCGATCATGTCGCCACCATTTGGCGCGGGATCTTCGACGGGGTCGCGGAACCGGCGCTATAATCGGCGCCGCGGCGGAGTAAGCGGAACATGACCGATCCAATCAGGGGCGTCCTCGGACCCGGCGAGCCGGCCGCGATCCAGCCGGCGGGCGGGAGCCGGACCGGGCCGGCGGCGACGGACGGCGGCACGCCGGGCGCGGCGGCCGCCCCCTCCGATTCCGCCAACGTCAGCCAAACCCAATCGCTGTTGCGGACCATCGACGCCACCGTCGCTTCGGTCCCGACGGTCGATCATGACCAGGTGACGGCCCTGCGCAACGCGATCGCCACCGGCACCTATCAGGTCAATCCGCGACAGGTCGCGACGCAATTATTGGCCAGCGACCAGGCCCTCGCCGCGCCGGGCGCCGGCGAATAGGGGAACAGCGATGCCGCGACAGCAATCGGAACGGGGTGTTCGGTCGCCGCTTTCAGGCGGAGGCGTGGCGGATTTGGATTTCGACGCCGCGATCGTCATCGAAGATCGGGTCGGCGGCGGCGGCATCGGCCTCGCGGCGAATCCATGCCTGGACGGCATCGAGACGCTCGGCAGCCTGATGGATATCGTCGTGCTGGGCGATGTCCTGGACGGCGGCGAGAAGCTGGGCCACGCTTTCGGCGCCGCTTCTGACGATACGGGCGGGGGGCAAATCGCGCCCAAATGCGAAGCGCGCGCCGCCGCGCGCCGGACCGAGCCTACCGGCCATGAACGCCCCCGTCTCCAGATCAATCATTAACCATGATTGCGCCAACCATAGGCCATCGGACATCAGATGAAAACCACTAATATGGCCGCGGGTCTTTTCAGCCACTATATGCGCGCGTATCGGGCCAAGGGATCACCGGAATGACGACACCGGCCAAGATCGCCGCTGCGAAGGATGGCAACCGCATCCGCAGCGAGATCGTATTCCCCAACAATATCCGCACCTTGCGGCTCGCCAAGGGGCTGACCCAGGAGGCGCTGGGCCGGCTGCTGAACCCGCCGATGGTGGTCTCGACCGTCTCGAAGATCGAAAACGGCGAGCGGCGGCTGTCCAACCTCCAGATCGCCAATTTCGCCGAGATTCTGGGCTGCGCGCCCCAGGCGATTCCGGTCGTCACTGGGCGCGACCGGCCCGACGATGTGCGGCGCTGGCAAGACGCCCAGCAGGAGGCGATTAAGAACAGCGTCGACAGCGGCGCCGCCGCCATCGGCTATGTCCTGGCGCAACTGCGCAAGAAGCACGGCAAGACGATGCAGCAGGTCGCCGACGCGATCGGGGTCACGATCTCGGTCTATCACCGCATCGAGATGGCCAGCCGCATGGTGCAGGAGGATGAGATCAAGCGGCTGGCCGCGCTCTACGATCTCACCGAGACCAAGCTGATCAAGCTGTTCGAGCGCCGCACCCGCGACAATCAGGAACAGTTGCGCAATGGCGTGCCGCCGGAAGAGCTGCTGCCGCGGTTTCCGCGCTCGCTCCTCAAGGAAGACGCGAAATGGGGCCAGATCGGCGCGCTGGAGCGGTATGCGATGCGCCGCAGCCTGCGTGTCGTGCCCAGCGGGCGGCGCAATGTGCCGCTGCCGGTGCATGGCGAAAGCCGGTTCGACAGCGCGGCCGGTGGCGGGCGCGCCTTCGTGCTCGACCGTGAGGCGAGCATCGACCAGCTTCGCGTCGAGGATTTGTTTCCGCCGCGCGAGGATTGCTTCCTGGTGCGCAATTTCTCGAACCGCCTCGGCTTTCTGATGCGGGTCGGCGCGCTGGCCTTTGTCGATCCTGCCGCGACGGTCGGGGTCGGCGACATCGTGCTGTTCGTCCGGCACGACAAGACCGCGGAGGCGGCAGTGGTGGTGGGCGACGGCATCGGCGCGATGCAGCTTAAAATGTATGCGCCGGAAGAGGAGATCGCGATGGACGATCCGCGCATCGCGACGATCTATCGGGTCGGCGGCGTCATTTTCCCGCGCTAAGCCCGACCCGGCGGGTTACCGCCAGGTATCGACCGACATCGTCTTGGTGTGGCGGCCGCCGATCATCTTCCATGCGCCCTGGGTTTCGCCGCCGGCGACGATGATGTTGATGTCGCCCGGCTCGAAGATGCGGATGAGCTGGTCCGGCTCGGCCTTGAGCCGGGTCGCGAACGGCTCGACCCCGGCCACCGCCAGCGGCTTGTGCAGCGTCTGAATCCATTGCTCGTCCCAATATTCGCGGGCGGTCTGCAATGAATTCTCCGACAGCCACGCGATCAGCTTTTCCTTGGTGTCGAAGCCGAGATCGACGAAATAGCGTGCGCAGATCGGGTCCATCACCAGGAACGGCGGGACGAAGTTGAAGGTCACCAGCGCCCGGTGAAGCTGTTCCTTCCAGGTCTCTCGCGGGCCGAAGCCCGAGGCGATATACCAGCCGCCGAAGAAGATGCTGACCGCGCTGTCCTCGGGCTTGAGGCCCTTCTGGACATGGAGGGGCGCCCACGGGCTGCGCTCCTCGGCCTCGGGGAAGCAGGCGGTGTAGTTCAGCGGGTTGCCCATCGAGCCCATGTAGCTCTCGCCCGGGACCGATCCGCCCTGAAGATTCTGCGACAGGAGATTATAGGCGCGGCCGATGGTGGTATTGGCGTGGTTATAGGGACCGAGCACGCCAATGCCGGAATTCATGCCGATCTGGTCGCGGATCGGGCCGTTGACCACGGCGACATTGGCCATCGAGGTGGTGCTGCTGGACTTGGCGCTGACGCCGCTCGCGGCCAGCGCCAGGATCACCGGGAAATAGTCGGGGCGTGCCCCGGCCATCACCGCGTTCACGGCGACCTTCTCGACGGTATATTCCCAGAACTCGCGGAAATTGGCGGGCCGCATCCGGCCGACCACCTCGTCGGGCTGGTGGCTGGTGCCCGCCAGCATCGCCGCCACCCGTTCCTCGGTCGGCAGGATGATCGGCAGATAGTCGGTCCAGTGATTGTCCATGAACAACCGCTGGAGATTGTCCTCGGTGTCGGGCGCGAGGAGGCGCGGGGTCGAGCGCTCGAACGACTGGCCCTTCAAATCCTGCTCGTCGAGCGGCTTCGTGATGCCGTCGAGGATTTCCTGAACGAACGGCCGCTTGGAGATCGGGTCGGCGCCTTCGACATAGGCGCGCAGTTCGGTCGCGGTGCGGCCGACCAGCGGCTGGGGCACGAACGCCTGGCGGGTGCGCGGCATGCCGTTGGCCAGCGCGGTGGCGCGCGCCAATCGGGCGAAGGTGTGGGTGTGCACCGCCACGCTCGGAACCCCGGCCTCTTCCAGCGCCATTGTCAACCCCACGACCGTGGGGCTACAGGTGCTTCATAAGCCGACGCCGAGAATCGCGGCGTCGCCCTCCTTTTCGATGATCGCCCGCATGCCAGGATCGTCCACCCAGCTTTCGCGCGGCTTGATGATCCGCGTCTCGACGGCGGGCAGATGCTGGCCGAACCAGCCTTGAAGCTGGTCCATGAACAATTCGGAATTGTCGAACAGGCAATCGACCAGATAGACCACCTTGCCGTCCAGCGAGTCGAGCCGGGGCGCCAAGCGCTTGCCCGTCACCTTGGGCGGATAGCCGCGCGGATCATGAACGGTGAATTGCTCGCTCAAAGGTCGCTCCTAGTCACGCCAGCGATCATGGCGCAGATAATTCGCGATGGCAATCGCGGCGGTCGCGCCTTCGCCGGCGGCGGCGGCGGCACGGCCCGCAAACCCGGCGCGCGCCGCGCCGGCCGCCGCGACGCCGGTCAGCGCGGTGCGCAGCGCCGCGTCGGTCGGAATCCGCCCATCCTTCGCCAGCGTTACGGCGCCGCCGAGGAAAGCGGTGGCTGGATCGAGGCCGATATAGGCGAAGATTCCCGCCGCCGCGATCTCGGTGCGCTGGCCGCTGGCGGTATCGTGGATGCGAACCCCCGCGACGCCGCTGTCGCCCAGAATTTCCTCGGCGACATGGTGGAACCGCACAATGATATTGGGCTGTTGCAATACCCGGTCGCGATAGGCGGCCTGCGCCGTCAAGGCGCTGCCGCGATGGAGGATGGTCACCGTGGCGGCGGATTCCGCCAGAGTCAGCGCCTCCTGGCAGGCAGAATCGCCGCCGCCGATCACCACCACCGCCTTGCCGCGCAGCAAGGGCGCGTCGCAACTGGCGCAATGGCTGACGCCCTTGCCGCGCAGCCGCTCTTCACCCGGCACCCCCAGAATCCTCAAGGCCGCGCCGGTCGCCACCACCAGGCCGCGCGCCATCACTTCGCCCTCGCCGATCGCGAGCCGCCAGCCGCCATCTTGCGCCGCCAGCCCGTCCAGCGTGGTCGAGGCGATCTCGGCCCCGGCCGCGACCGCCTGTTCCTGTGTCATCGGGCAGAGATCATAGCCGGCGACGCTGTCGGGGAAGCCGGGATAGCCGTCGATTTGGTTGATGCTCAACAATTGCCCGCCCAGCACGTCGCCGGTGAGGATCAGCGTGCGCAGGCCCAGCCGCGCCCCGGTCAGCGCCGCGCTCAGCCCGGCCAGCCCGCTCCCCGCCACCACCAGATCGAACTCACCGGACATTCGACATTCCTCCTTCGCGGCCGGATTGCCGGCCCCTTCAACCCAAGGATCGGCACCGACCGGCCATTTTCCGCCAAAAATTGGGTTCGTTCGGCAAAAACTATCTTCTCGCGGCCCCGCCTTCCGTCAAATCGGATTGCCCTCCCGTATTGCCGCCATGGCGGAAGGTAGGCACAATCTGGAACAAAACAAGAATATTCGCGGCGAAAATTGGCTTTTGGCGACCGTTTCAATGAACCAGCGGGGCCGGTAAAGGTAGCGAAATTCGCTGAATCGGGTTCGGGGCGCCGTCACGGAGGGGCACCGTTTTGGCTGGTTAGTCCAGCCGGTAGATCGCCGTGGCGGTTGCCGCCGACATCGTGACCCCGGTGAAACGGTCGCCTTTCACGTCCGCGAGCCAGATGACGGGCCGCGAGTCGGGAATCGCCGCGACGAATTCGACGTGGCTGATCTCGAGGTTCCTAACATGGCGCGCGAACAGCCCCTGCGCGGGCAGCGGCTTGAACAGCATCGGCTCGGGATAGAGGTTCTTCTCCTCGGGCGGAATGACGCCGGCCAGTTTCTTGGGATCGCCGCCCCGCTGCATCAGATAGACGTCGCGCACGACGATGTCCTCGATCGGATGGCCGGGAATGCCGGTGACGATCGCCGGCATGGTATTGACCGGCCCGTGGCAGGTCAGATCCCTGATGGTGACCCGCCGCAGCGTTCCGACCGGCGTCCCCGACGGCGCGCGCAGACGGGCGCCGAGGCGCAGGAAGAACGGCGCGTTGCGAATATCGCGCATGGTGATGCCGGAGACGGTAACGTCCTCCAACGCGCCGCCATCGACGGTTTCCAGCGCGACCCCCCGGCAACTCTCGAAGACGCAATCCTTGATCGTGATGTTCTTGAAGCCGCCGTTCGACTCGGTGCCGAGCTTGATCCGCCCCGTCGCCTGCTCGGCGACCGCGCGCCGTTTGAGGCCGCCATCGAGCATCGAGCCGAGTTGGTAGCCGCCGGTGACGTAGCAATTGCTGACGGTGACGTTCTCGGTGGCGCGCGCCTCGCCGAGCGCGAACGTGCTTTTCAAGCAGATACCGTCGTCCGTCGGCGAGTTCACCACGCAGTTCGATACGGTGACGTTGCGACAGCAATCGATGTTCATGCCGTCGCGGTTGGTGTCGATCTTAAGAGCGTCGATGGTCAAATTGTCGACGCCGGTGGCGAGGATGCCGAAATGGCCGCCCGCGAGGATTGAGAAATCGCGCAAGGTGACGTTGCGGCAGTTCTTTAGGGCGACGGTCTTGTTGGCGGCGCCGGGTGTCTTGCACGACGGCAGACCGCCTTCGGTCACCTCGCCCCGGCTCAGGCCTTTTCCCCAGACCAGGCCCGGCCCCAGGATCGCGACATCGCGGACGCCCTCGCCCCAGATCAGGCTGTTGTGGAAGTGGTTATGGCCGAAATCCTGATACATCGCCCAGGGCGCGGCCGGCTCGGCCGCGTCGAAGCCGCCGACCGGCGCCGCCATGACGGTCGCGCCTCGCTCCAGATAGAGCGAAACCAAGCTCTTCAGGCGGATCGAGTGGCAGGCATAGACGCCCGCCGGGAAATGCACGATGCCGCCCCCGGCGCCGGCCGCCGCCGCGATCGCCCGGTTAACCGCCGGCGTATCGACGGTCTTGCCGTTGCCGGTCGCGCCGAAGGAGCGCACGTCGAATATCGCCGGGGTCGCCCCCGACGTGGCGAAGCCGGCCAGACCGAGGGCGAGCAGCGGGAAAAAACGCCGGCGACCAAAACCGGGCGCGGTTTCTTGTTTGTCTCGAAATTGCGCCGGCACGGCAGGCTTCCTTAAGGGTTGATTAAACACGTCACCATGACATCCCGTTCCGGGCGCGGGCAATCGTTTCATCGACGATTCACGATTAAGTCTGGGCGCGGGGCGAAGATTGGCGCCGATGATCCACGATCTCGATTTTCCTTCGATCCGGACGCGGCGGCGTTATGCTGAGATGTCGGAGCGCGTCATCGGGGGGCTGACATGACCGTTGCAACCGTGACCCGCTATCATCCGCTGTTGGTGACGCTGCACTGGCTGCTCGCCGCCCTGATCGTCGCGCAATTGGCGGTGGGGTATTTCGTGCTGGCGGCGACGCCCAACGCCGACCCGACGAAGCTCGGCATCCTCAAGGTGCATCTGATCGTCGGGGCGGTGATCTTCGTCCTGATGCTGATCCGCTTCATCGTGCGGCTGGCCAGCGCGAGGCCGGCGCCGGCGACGACCGGGTATCCGGCGCTCGACCGGCTCGCCCCCATCACCCATTATGGGTTTTACCTGCTCGTCCTCTTGATGGTCGCCAGCGGTTTCGCGACCGCGATCATGGCCGGAATCGGGCCGGTTTTGTTTGGCCACACCGGCCACCTGCCGCCGACCTTCTCGATCTATCCGCCGCGCGTCGCCCATGGCTATCTGGCGCTGCTGCTCGCGGCGCTGATTCTGTTGCATGTGCTGGCCGCGCTTTATCACCAGTTCGGCCGACGGGACGGCCTGTTCCGCCGCATGTGGTTCGGCGCGCGGTGATCACCAGCAAGATCACCGGCAAGGCGCGGACGACGATACCGCAAGCGGTACGGATCGCCCTGCGGATCAAGGCTGGCGATGAAATCGCCTATGCGATCGAGGGTGATCGCGTGATTTTGACCAAAACGTCCGTTGTCATTCTGGACAATCGCTTCACGACCTTCATCGAGTGGGACAGCGAGGCCGATCGGCGCGCCTATGGCAAGCTTTAACATGAGGCATGGCGTCTCGACACACGGCCTACGGTCGCGGCTGGTCGCGGATATTAAAGCGTGATCGACAAGCTCGAATTCCTGCTGGCGCTGGCGCGGGAGCGGCATTTCGGCCGCGCCGCCGAGGCGTGCGGCGTCACCCAGCCGACCCTGTCCGCTGGCATCAAGCAGCTCGAGGCGGGGCTGGGGCTGCTGCTGGTCAATCGCAGTGCCCGCTATCTCGGCCTGACCCCCGAGGGCGAGCGGGTGCTGGATTGGGCCAAGCGCATCGTCGGGGACACCCGCGCCATGCGGCAAGAGGTGCGCGCGCTGAAACAAGGGCATCTGGTCGGCCATTTGCGCATCGCCGCGATCCCGACCGCCCTCGCCATGGTCTCCGCCCTCACCACGCCGTTTCGCGCCAAGCATCCCGAGGTGCGCTTCACCATCCTCTCGAATTCATCGATCGAGGTGCTGAACGCCCTCGACAATCTCGAAATCGATGCCGGCATCACCTATCTCGACAATGAGCCGCTGGGCCGGGTGCGCTCGGTGCCGCTCTATCGCGAGCGCTATCGGCTGATGATCGCGGCGGATTCGCCGTTGGGCAACCGCGCCCAAGTAACGTGGGCCGAGGTCGCGCGCATCCCGTTGTGCCTGCTGACCCCGGACATGCAGAACCGTCGCATCATCGACCGGCTGCTGCGCGAAACCGGCGGCCTGGGCGAGACGCCGACCCTCGAATCGAACTCGATGATCCTGTTGTTCTCGCATGTGCGAACCGGCCGCTGGGCCAGCGTCATGCCGGCGATTCTGGCGGAAACGCTGGGGCTTACCGGCGCGGTGCGCGCCATTCCCATCGTCGAGCCCAGTGCGGTGCACACGGTCGGGCTGGTGGTGCCGAACCGCGAGCCGATGGCACCCGTCAGCGCCGCCCTGGTCGCCGAGGCGTTCAAGGTGGCGATCGAGCTGGATCATTTTTCACCCTCTCCGCCCTTGGGGGCGGAGAGGGTGGGGTGAGGTGGGGGAATCGCCGAACGTGCCCACCTCACATGCCCACCTCACCCTCCCATCGCGTTGCGATGGGCCCCTCCCTCTCCTCCCGAATGGGAGGAGAGGGGAAGAAGGGTGGGCAGAAAAGTGGGATTGATAGAGAATTTCTATCATTTGACGATTACGCTTTATTGAATTAGCCCCATTTACCGCTAAGTTATCACCAGAATGATCGGATAACCCGATTGGATGCTCATGCCCGCTTATGAACCATGGAACCCGGCGCGCGGCGCCGAGATTATTGCCGCCGAGGCGAGCCAGGATGGCGCGGCCCTGCCGATCCTGCACGCGCTGCAACGCGCCTTCGGTCATGTGCCGCGCGACGCGGTGCCGATGATCGCGCAGGTGCTCAACCTCAGCCGCGCCGAGATTCATGGCGTCGTCACCTTCTATCATGATTTCCGCCACGAGCCGGCGGGCCGGCATGTCGTGAAGCTGTGCCGCGCCGAATCCTGCCAGGCGATGGGCGCGGACGATCTGCATCGGCATGCGCAGGATAAATTGCGGGTCGGCTGGGGCGAGACCACCACCGACGGCCGCGTCACGCTGCAGGCGGTCTATTGCCTCGGCCTGTGCGCCTGTTCGCCCTCGGCGATGATCGACGGCAAGGTCTATGGCGGACTGGACAATGCCAAGCTCGACGCGCTGATCGACGGGGTGCGCGCGGCATGACCAAGGCAAAATTCTATATCCCGCGCGACGCGGCGGCGCTGGGCATGGGCTCCGCCGATGTCGAGGAGGCGCTGGTGCTGGCGCTGCGCCAGCGCGGCATCGAGGCGGATTTTGCCCATACCGGGTCGCGCGGCCTCTACTGGCTGGAGCCGCTGATCGAGGTCGCGAGCCCGCAGGGCCGCATCGCCTATGGTCCGGTCGCGGTCGGCGATATCGCGGGCCTGCTCGACGCCGGCATGCTCGACGGCAAGCCGCACCCCCTGCGGATCGGCGATCCCGAGCAGATTCCGTTCCTCAAGCGCCAGTCGCGCCTGACCTTCGCGCGCTGCGGCATCGTCGATCGCCTCGATCTCGACGATTACCGCGCCCATGGCGGATGGGTCGGGTTGGAGAAGGCCTTGTCGCTCGGGCCGGCGGCGACGGTCGATCTCGTTACCAAATCGGGCCTGCGCGGCCGCGGCGGCGCCGGCTTCCCGACCGGGATCAAGTGGAAAACCGTGCTCGATACGCCGGGCGCGCAAAAATATATCTGCTGCAATGCCGATGAAGGCGACAGCGGTACCTATTCTGATCGCATGATCATGGAAGGCGACCCCTATACGTTAATTGAAGGCATGGCGATCGCGGGCGTCTCGGTCGGCGCGACCAAGGGCTTCGTCTATATCCGCTCCGAATATCCGCACTCGATCCATGTACTGCGGCGCGCCATCGACCGCGCGCGGGCCGCGGGTATTCTGGGCGCCGGCATTCTCGGTTCGACGTTCGATTTCGATCTCGAGATTCGCGAGGGCGCGGGCGCCTATGTCTGTGGCGAAGAGACGTCGATGCTGGACAGTCTCGAAGGCAAGCGCGGCCAGGTCCGCGCCAAGCCGCCGCTGCCCGCGCATAAGGGCCTGTTCGGCAAGCCGACAATCATCAACAATGTGGTCTCGCTGGCCTCGGTGCCGTGGATCATGGCCAACGGCGCCGACGCCTATATGAATTTCGGCCAGGGCCGGTCGCGCGGCACGATGCCGATCCAGCTCGCCGGCAACGTCAAATATCCGGGCCTGTTCGAGACCGGCTTCGGCCTGACCCTGGGCGAAATCGTCGACGAGATCGGCGGCGGCACGAAATCGGGCCGGGCGGTGCGCGCGGTTCAGGTCGGCGGCCCGCTGGGCGCCTATTTCCCGCGTGATTTGTTCGACACGCCCTTCGATATCGAGGCGTTTACCGCCAAGGGCGGCCTCATTGGCCATGGCGGGGTTGTCGTCTTCGATGACCGTGTCGATATGGCGAGGATGGCGCGCTTCGCGATGGAATTCTGCGCGGTCGAATCCTGCGGCAAATGCACCCCGTGCCGCGTCGGCTCGGTGCGCGGGATGGAAGTCATCGACCGGATCGTCAATGGCGACCGGCGCGAGGCCAATGCCGCGCTGCTGGCCGAACTGTGCGACACCATGAAATTCGGCTCGCTGTGCGCGCTGGGCGGCTTCGTGCCCTACCCGGTGATGAGCGCGCTGACCCATTTTCCCGAGGATTTCGGGCTCGCCGCGAAGGCGGCCTAGGAGCGTTCCATGTCTCTCGTCGAAGAAATCGACTACGGCACGCCGGCCTCGACGGCGGCGGTGACCGTATCGCTCACCATCGATGGCGTGCGGGTCACCGCGCCGGCCGGCACCTCGATCATGCGGGCGGCGATGGAAGCCGGCATCAAGGTGCCGAAGCTGTGCGCCTATGACATGGTCGATGCCTTCGGCTCGTGCCGCATCTGCCTCGTGGAGATCGAGGGCCGCGCCGGCCTGCCGGCCTCCTGCACCACACCGGTGGCGGAAGGCATCGTGGTGACGACCCAGAATGAGCGGCTGACCAAGATTCGCCGCAACGTGATGGAGCTCTACGCCTCCGATTTTCCGGCGGCGGACCTTGCCCAGGCGGCGGACGGCCCCAGTGAAATGCAGGAGATGATTCGCGCCACCGGCTTGACCGAGGTGCGGTACGCGCCGGGCGCCAATCACCTTGCCGCCGCGAAGGACGAATCCAACCCCTATTTCACCTTCGATCCGGCGAAATGCATCGTCTGCTCGCGCTGTGTGCGCGCCTGCGACGAGGTACAGGGCACCTTCGCGCTGACTGTCGATGGCCGCGGCTTCGCCTCGCGTATCGCCGCCAGCATGGACGAGGATTTTCTCAGCTCCGAATGCGTCTCGTGCGGCGCCTGCGTCCAGGCCTGCCCGACCGGCAGTCTCCTCGAGAAGAATTATATCGAGATGGGGCCGCCGGAGCATTCGGTGGTGACGACCTGCGCCTATTGCGGCGTCGGCTGCAACTTCAAGGTCGAGATGAAGGGCGACCAGGTGGTGCGCATGGTGCCGTGGAAGGACGGCAAGGCCAATCACGGCCATAGCTGCGTCAAGGGCCGGTTCGCCTGGGGCTATGCCAACCATCCCGACCGCATCCTGAAGCCGATGGTGCGCGCCAGCATCACCGATCCGTGGCGCGAGACCAGCTGGGAAGAGGCGATCGCCCACACCGCGTCCGAATTCACCCGCATCCAGAAAAAATATGGGCGCGGCGCGATCGGCGGCATCACCTCGTCGCGCTGTACCGACGAGGAGGCCTATCTGGTGCAGAAGATGGTTCGCGCCACCTTCGGCAACAACAATGTCGATACCTGCGCGCGGGTGTGCCATTCGCCGACCGGCTACGGGCTCAGCAAGACCTTCGGCACCTCGGCCGGCACCCAGGATTTCGATTCGGTCGACGATGCCGACGTCATCATCGTGATCGGCGCCAATCCGACCGACGCGCATCCGGTGTTCGCCTCGCGGATGAAAAAGCGGCTGCGCCAGGGCGCCAAGCTGATCGTGATCGATCCGCGCCGCACCGATCTGGTGCGCACGCCGCATGTCGAGGCGCAATATCATCTGCCGCTGCTACCGGGCACCAATGTCGCGATGCTGAACGCGCTGGCGCATGTCGTGGTGACCGAGGGGCTGGTGGACGAGACCTTCGTGCGTGAGCGCTGCGACCTCCAGGCCTTCACGGAATGGTCGGCGTTCATCCGGCGGCCGGAGAACAGCCCGGAGACGGCGGCCCAATACACGAAAGTGCCGGCGGCGGAGATTCGCGCGGCGGCGCGGCTGTTCGCCGGCGCCCGCAACGGCGCGATCTATTACGGGCTGGGCGTCACCGAGCATAGCCAAGGCACCACGGCGGTAATGGGCATGGCCCATCTCGCGATGGCGACCGGCAACATCGGGCGGCGCGGGGTCGGGGTCAATCCGCTGCGCGGCCAGAACAATGTCCAGGGCTCGTGCGACATGGGCTCATTCCCGCACGAGCTGACCGGCTATCGCCATCTGTCGGACGACAAGACCAGAGCATCGTTCGAGCAGGATTGGGGCGTGCATCTCGACCCCGAGCCGGGCCTGCGCATCAACAACATGCTCGATGCCGCGGTCGAGGGCTCGTTCAAGGGCCTCTACATCGAGGGCGAGGACATTCTCCAGTCCGATCCCGACACCAAGCATGTCGCCGCCGGCCTCGCCGCGATGGAATGCGTCGTGGTGCAGGATTTGTTCCTGAACGAGACCGCGAATTACGCGCATGTCTTCCTGCCGGGATCGACCTTTCTCGAAAAGGACGGCACCTTCATCAATGCCGAGCGGCGCATCGGCATGGTCCACAAGGCGATGGAGCCGAAGAACGGCTATGCCGACTGGGAGATCACCCAGCTTCTGTCGAACGCGCTCGGCTATCCGATGCGCTATACCCATCCCTCGCAGATCATGGACGAGATCGCGCGCCTGACCCCGACCTTCGCCGGCGTGACGTTCGAGCGGCTGGACAAGGAAGGCGCGATGCAGTGGCCGGTCAACGATAAGGCGCCGAACGGCACGCCGATCATGCATGTCGGCATGTTCGTTCGCGGCAAGGGCAATTTCCTGATCACGGAATTCATCCCGACCGACGAGAAGACCGGGCCGCGCTTTCCGCTGCTGCTGACCACCGGCCGCATCCTCAGCCAGTATAATGTCGGCGCGCAGACAAGGCGCACCGAGAATGTGCTGTGGCATGACGAGGATCGGCTGGAGATTCACCCCCACGATGCCGAACAGCGCGGCATCCGCGACGGCGATTGGGTGCGGCTCGCCAGCCGCTCCGGCGAGACCAGCCTGCACGCCAAGGTGACGGAGCGGGTGGCGCCGGGCGTGGTCTACACCACCTTCCACCATCCCGACACCCAGGCCAACGTCGTCACCACCGACTTCGCCGACTGGGCGACGAGCTGTCCCGAATACAAGGTCACGGCGGTGCAGGTCGCGCCCTCCAACGGCCCCAGCGAATGGCAGCGCAAATACGATGCCCAGGCCCGCCAAAGCCGCCGCATCGCCGAGGCGGTGCCGGCGGCGGAATGATGGCGGTGCGTCTCTCGACTGCTCGCTCGGCTATCGCCGCGCTGCGCGCTCGGGATGAGGAACCCTGGTGCGGTAAAAAATTTTCCTCACCCCGAGCTGGCGCGCAGCGCCTGTCGAGGGGCGCACGACATGGCTGAACCAACTCCGACGCCAGAGCCGATTGTCCGCGTCAAACGTCTCGCCTATCGCGACGGGGTGTTCGCGGCGGGCGAGCGCGTGGTGCCGGCGGAGACCGCAATCGCCTTCACCTATGACCGCATGACCCATGCGGTGATGATGGCGACCCCGGCCGATCTCGAGGATTTCGCCGTCGGCTTCAGCTTGGCGGAGGGCCTGATCGGCGACCCCGCCGACATCGGCACCATCGAAACCGTCAGCACCGATCTCGGCATTGAGCTGCGCATGGATCTGGTCGCGGCGCGCCGGGCGGCGTTCACGGCGCGCCGGCGCCACATGACGGGGCCCAGCGGCTGCGGCCTGTGCGGCATCGAGAGCCTGAGCGAGGCGATGCGGGCGCTGCCCCGGGTCGCCGACGGGCTGACCTTCTATCCGGCCCAGATCGCCGCCGCGATCGAAGCGCTGGGCGCGGCGCAACCGCTCAATCGCGTCGCCCGGGCGATTCACGCCGCCGCCTTTTGGGAGCCGCGCCACGGCTTGGCCGTGGTGCGCGAGGATGTCGGCCGCCACAATGCGCTGGACAAGCTGGCCGGGGCGCTGGCCCGGCGCGGCATCGCCCCCGCCAGCGGCATGGTGCTGCTGACCAGCCGGGTCTCGATCGAGCTGGTGCAGAAGATCGCCATCATGGGCGCGCGGGTGATGGTGGCGGTGTCGGCGCCGACGGCGCTGGCGATCCGTCTTGCCGACGAGGCGGGCATCACGCTGATCGGCGTCGCCCGCGACGACGGGTTCGAGGTTTTCACCCGGCCCGAACGCCTTCTTCAACCGGTGGCCGACCATGTCGCCTGACGTCAAGCTTGTCTACAACGCCAATCAGATCGCGAAATTCTTCCAGCATCGGCCCCAGGAGCAGGCGGTGGCGGATACCGCCGACCATCTGAAAAAATACTGGGACCCGCGCATGCGCGACAGCATCATCGCCCTACTGAACAAGGGCGGCGAGGGCTTCGACCCGATCGTGCGCAAGGCGGTCGAATGGATCGCGACCGACGCGCGCTATCACCATGCCTATCCCGCCGCCGTCGAGGGCGAGGAATAGGGTTTAGGCGATAATATCGGGCAGCAACTGGCTTTCGAGCTTGGCGATCTGGTCCTTGAGGGCGAGCTTGCGGCGCTTCAGGCGCTGCGAGCGCAACCCCTCGGGGCCGGCTCGGTCGGTCTTGGCGATTTCCTCGTCGAGCGCGCGATGCTCGTTTCGGAGTTCGACGATCTTCGCCTTCAGCGCTTCGGCATCGAGATCCATGCGCACCCTTCGTTCGCGTTCCTTATAGCATATACCAGTGGCGAATGTGAGCCGGACCGAACCCGATTCCGAGCCGCCGCCTGACGCGCTGCGGCGCTTCGCGGTGGATTTTTATGCCCGGCCAGGGGTGGCGGCCGCCTGTCTCGCGCTTCAGGACCGGCACGGGTTCGATGTCATCCTGATTTTGTTCGCATGCTGGATCGGGTGTAGCGGACGCGGCCGCCTCACCGCGGCCGATCTCGCGGCGGCGGCGGCGCTGGCGGAACCCTGGCGGCGCGCGGTCATCGCGCCGCTGCGGGTGGTGCGGCGCCATCTCCAGAGCAACGGCGAGGCCGCCGAACTCTATCAGACGGTGAAGGCCGCCGAGCTGGCGGCCGAGCTTCGCGCGCTGGACCGGCTGGCGGCGCTCGCGCCCGCGCCCGATCCGGCCACCGCGCCGGTGGCCGACGCGCTGGCCAACCTGTCACTCTATCTCGGTGCTGCCGCCGAGGCGGCGGCACCGCTCCGGCTCGCGCTCGCGTCCCCGATCCACCCTGACCCTTGACCGCGCCCGATTCCGCCATATCCTGCGGAATATATATTCTTCTGGATATAGCGGGAGGCGGTGATGGCGGTACGGTTTGGTGGGCGGTTTTCGGCGCGGTTCGCGGTGGTGGCGCTGGCGGTGCTGGTTGGCGGTGCGGGTCTGGCGCCGCGGCCGGCGATGGCCAAGGATGTCATCGTGTTCGCCGCCGCCAGTCTCAAGAACGCGCTGGATGATGCCATCGCCGCCTATGCGAAGGCGGGCGGCGGCAAGGTGGTGGCGTCCTATGCCGCCTCGTCGGCGCTGGCGAAGCAGCTCGAAAATGGCGCCGGTGCCGACCTCTTCATCTCGGCCGATCTCGATTGGATGAACGATGTCGCCAAGCACAAGCTGATCGCCGCCGGCACCCGCAAGAATTTCCTCGGCAATGCCATCGTGCTGATCGGGCAGACCTCGGCCCATCCGGCGCCGGTCGCCATCAAGCCGGGCTTCGATCTCAAGGGCCTCCTGAAGGACGGCCGCCTCGCCATGGCCGACCCCAGCGCGGTGCCGGCCGGCAAATACGGCAAGGAGGCGCTGCAAAAGCTCGGCGTCTGGGACAGCGTCAAGGACAAGGTGGCCAGCGCCGAGAATGTGCGCGGCGCGCTGCTGTTCGTCGATCGCGGCGAGACGCCCTATGGCATCGTCTATGCCACCGATGCCGCCGCCGACAAGAACGTCACGATCGTCGGCGCCTTCCCCGCGGACAGTCACAAGCCGATCATCTATCCGATCGCGCTCACCACCGCGAGCCGGGATGCCGAGGCGCAAAAATTCCTGACCTTCCTCGAATCCCCCGCCGCCAAGCCGGCGTTCGTGAAACAGGGCTTTACGGTATTACCCTGAAGAACGTTTCCCTCTCCGCCCCCGGGCGGAGAGGGCAGGGTGAGGTGGGGGAATCGCCGAGCAGGCCCACCTCACCCTCCCGCGCCTGACGGCGCGGGCCCCTCCCTCTCCTCCCAAAAGGGCGGAGAGGGGGAAAGGGTAAAGCCAATTCAATTTCGGCCGATCCTGCACTAACCTGCGGCCGTGACCGGGGAAGAAATCCAGATCCTGCTGCTGAGCCTCAAGGTGGCGGGCACCGCGATGGCGGTCAGCCTGCCCTTTGCCATCGCGGTGGCGCTGGCGCTGGCGCGGCTCGACTTTCCCGGCAAGAGCATCGTCAAAAGCATCGTGCAATTGCCGCTGATCCTGCCGCCGGTGGTGACCGGGTTCTTCCTGCTGATCCTCTTGGGGCGCAACGGGGTGATCGGCGGCTGGCTCTATCGCGCGCTCGATATCAGCTTCGCCTTTCGCTGGACCGGCGCCGCGATCGCGGCGGGGGTGATGGGCTTTCCCTTGATGGAGCGCGCGATCCGCCTTTCCGCCGAGGCGGTCGATCGCCGGCTGGAGGCGGCGGCGGCGACGCTCGGGGCCGGGCGCTGGCGGATTTTCGCCAGTATTACCCTGCCGCTGATGGCGCCGGGCATCGTGACCGGCGTGCTGCTGTCGTTCGGCCGCTCGCTGGGCGAGTTCGGCGCCACCATCACCTTCGTCTCCAACATTCCCGGCGAGACGCGGACCCTGCCGCTGGCGATTTATACCTTCACCCAGGTGCCCGGTGGCGATGCCGCGGCGCTGCGCCTCGTCATCATTTCGGTGGCGCTGTCGCTGATCACGTTGGTCGGCGGGGAATATCTCAATAATCGCGCCACGGCGCGCCTCCACGGGCGATAGCGCGCGGCGCTATTCCTCGAGGTCGGGGTCCTTGGCCACCGGGCGCGGCGCGGTGCCGCCGGCGGGCTTGGCGAGCGCCGCCTCCAGCGCCACGAGTTGCGGTTTGCAGGCCGAGGCGGCGCGCGCTTCCAGCCGGCGATAATGCAGCAGCACCTCGCGCCCGAAGGGGGTCAGACGGGCGCCGCCGCCGGCCTTGCCGCCCAGCATGGTGCTGACCAGCGGTTCGCGGAACGTATGGTTCAGGGCATCGACCAGCAGCCAGGCGCGGCGATAGGACATTTCCAGCGCGCGGCCCGCCGCCGAGATCGATCCGGTCTCGCCGATCAATTCCAGAAGACGCGCCTTGCCTGGGCCGAGTTGGCCCGACGGCGGCAGGTCGATGCGGATGGTCAGTCTCGCCATGGCCAAACTTTAGCCGGACTGACGCCTCAACGGAAGGGCGCCAAATTTTCCGTGCGTCCCCCGGCTTCCGAGCGTGTGAAGGATTCTGGTTTTGGGCGCGGTGGGGTGTTGAAAGGCCGAGCGATAGTGTGCCGGCGGGGGCGCGGTTGGATTTGGGCG
>Ga0208357_1000879_pt1 | contig 23032 bp, 22 predicted proteins | sample NGESurdeep092012_6_FD_184487 | JGI IMG/M metagenome (GOLD analysis project Ga0208357, IMG submission 184487) | Arctic peat soil microbial communities from Barrow, Alaska - NGEE Surface sample F52-2 deep-092012 (SPAdes) | ecosystem: Environmental > Terrestrial > Soil > Wetlands > Peat ... | reverse complement strand
GGGCTACGTTGATTGGGGGGCAGCATCCGGTGGTGTGGGTGGCGAGGGCGCTGGCGGCGACGGGGTTGCTGATTTTTCTGGGGGTGAATTTGCTAGGGGCAAAGCTGTCGGGTGGGGTGGAACTGGCGGTGGTGTCGATCAAGCTGTCGATCCTGGTGATGTTTGCGGCGGTGGGGCTTTGGGGGATGCACCTGGCGCGGCTGGAGCCGGTTTTTAATCGAGGGGATTTTTCGTGGCTGGCGGCGGTGGGGCTGATCTTTGTGGCGTATGAGGGGTTTGAGCTGATTCCGAATGCGGTGGAGGAGATGCGGGATGCGAATCGGCAACTGAAGCCGTCGATCCTGATTGCGATTGGAATTACGACGGTGATTTATGTGCTGGTGGCTATAGCGGCGGTGGGGAATTTGACGCTGATCGAGATTAAGAAGGATCAGGAATATGTGCTGGCGGTCGCCGCGCAGCCGAAGCTGGGGCATGCGGGGTTTGTGCTGATTGGGGTGGCGGCGGTGCTGTCGACTGCGTCGGCGATTAATGCGACGCTGTTTGGCGCGGGGAGGATGGCGAGGGTGATGGCCAGCCAGCGGGGGCTGCCGGAGGTTTTTGCGCGGGAGGGGAAGACGCGGCGGGTGCCGTGGGTGGCGTTGCTGGTGCTGACGGGGCTGGCGATGGTGTTTACGCTGCTGGCGCACCTGGCGCTGATTTCAGCGTTTGCCAGTGCTACGTTTCTGCTGATCTTCTTTGGGGTGAACCTCGCAGCGCTAAGGCTGGCGAAGGAGATCGGGCTGCACTGGGGATTTCCGCTGGCTGGCGTGGTGCTGACCGCCCTGAGCTTTGGGGTGCTTATGGCACATATGTGGCAGAAGAGCCGGGTGGACCTGGCTTGGCTGGCGGGGTTTTATGCGGCGGCGATTGCCGGGCAGGCGGTGGTGCACTGGCGGCGAAAGCGGCGGGGGGAAGCGGCGGCGTCTGCAGGCTAGGCGGGGTGGGTGGAGAGGGAGAGGGTGTTGCCGTCGGGGTCTTTGAACCAGGCTACCTGGGCTCCGGAGGGTGAGGCCCAGACGCCGTCTTCGTCCTGCTCGAAGATGGAGAAGCGCAGGAATTTGACTCCGCGGGAGGCAAGATCGGCGATGGTGGCGTGGATGTCGGTGACGTCCCAGCCGAAGAGGGTGAACTGGGCTGGGGTGAAGGGGCCGACGCGCACGATGCGGAGCATGGTCTGGGTGGGACCGACGGAGAAGACCATGGCGAAGTCGTCGTCTGAGATGAAGTTGAGGCCGAGGGTGGTTTCGTAGAAGGTGCGCGCGGCGGCGGCGTTGTTGGTGGGGATGAAGGCGATGGGGGTGGTGGTGGTTAAGGGCATGGTGTGGGCCTATGCTGCCTTTCTGAGAGTTTTCAGAGCAGTAGTAATCGTGGATTTTACAGCGATGGTTGGTTCCTTGCGACGAAGTTTCAGGAACGCTTTGACAATGGTCGACCGCTCGGCTTCGTTTAGCGGTAGATCTTCGAGATTATGGATGACGGCGCAGCGAACTTGGTAGACCTCCGATTGCAGGAAGTCGAGAAGTTGGGGCAGGAGATGGCGGTCGCCCATGCTGAACAAGGCTGCAAGGAAGCCGAGTCTGCCATGGGGATCGTTTTCAGTTTGAAGGAGCTTTGAGATTTGAGGCTTGTAGGTGTGGCCGCATTTTTCTGAGAGGATTGTTGCGGCGTAGGAGCGCACGATTCCGTTTTCATCTTTTAGGAGCTTCGCTATTTGGGTCATCGCGCCGAGATCTTCAAGCATGGCCAAACTCTCCATGGCATCGATGCGCACGACCCAGTTTGGGTCCTTAAGGAGTTTGCGCAAGCCTGAATGTGGTTTGCCGCTCGGTTCCAGGATCTCGCCGATGCATACAGCAGCCTCCGTGCGAACGAGCCATCTTGAATCTTCAAGCCGGTCTTCGACTTGAGGAAGCAAGGAGATGATGCTGTGAAGCTTGATAAGCTCCACAGCATTTGTCCGTATTGAGGGGCTGCGATCTTTCAACGCCTTCAAAATTTGAGGCGCGCAATCATGGCCTCCGCTGGGATCCAAAGCTGCAAGGGCGTCGATTCGTTGGGATACGGTGCTGCGCGCTTCCATGCGGCCAGTGTATCGGCTTCAGTTGCTTTCTGGCATTGGCGAGTATTCCGGGTGATGTGGAGGAAGACATACCCCAGGGGCTGAAGCCCGTTTTGTGGCGGGTGTATGAAACCCAAGACTGAAGCCTTGGGGTACCCGTTCGTCGCCGGGTAGAACGGGCGCGCTTCGCGCGAGAAGCAGATCCTTCGCTGTGCTCAGGATGACAACTAGAAAAGCAACGACAAAGACGAAAGCAAGGGCAAAGGCAAACGAAAAGGCCAATGCAGGTCTCTCCGCTGCGCCCGTAAAGAACGCGGACGCTGGTCGAGATGACAGAGTACGGGCGGAGCAAGCGAGAGCATACCTCAGGGCTATAGCCCAGTTCGTTGTCCGCGTATGTGACCCGAGGCTGAAGCCTCGGGGTACCTAATTTGCGACAAGCTTACTTGCGCTGGTTGGCTTGCTTCTTTTGGGTTTCGAGGAAGCGGCGCATGCGGTCTAAGGAACGGGATTTGCCGAAGACTACGAGGCTTTCGGTGAGGGGTGGAGAGGTGGTGCTGCCGGTGAGGATAGCTCGGAGGAGCATGAAGTTTTCTTTGACGCTCCACTGCTTGGCTTCGCCCAGGGATTTGAGGGTGGACTCAATGGAGAGGGCGTCCCAGTCGGCGGCTTCGAGGGCGGTGAGTTGCTCAGCCGCGAAGGCTACTGTTTCTTCGAAGGTGCGCTTTTTGGGGAGCCAGACGGATTCGGGCGGGGAGATGTTGTCGGAGAAGAAGAAGCTGGTCATGTCGCCGAACTGGCCGAGGGTTTCCATGCGGGCCTGGACGAGGGGGGCGATGGAGCGGATGTAGTCGTCGGAGAGGATGGTGCGGCGGAGGGCGGCGAAGAAGGCGTCGGGCGAGAGCTTGCGGAGGTATTCGCCGTTGAGCCACTTGAGTTTTACGAGGTCGAAGACGGGGCCGCCTAGGGAGATGCGCTGGAAGTCGTACTTTTCGAGCATCTCGGCGAGGGAGAAGATGTCGCCTTCTTTGGTGTTGAGATGTTTGCTGACGATTTCTTCTTCGGTGGGTTGGGCCATGCCGCCGCCCATGAGGCCGAGGAAGTTGAGCAGGGCTTCGGGGAGGTAGCCGCTCTTTTCGTAGAAGACGAGCGAGACGGGGTTCTTGCGCTTGGAGATTTTTGACTTGTCGATGTTGCGGAGGAGCGGCATGTGCCAGAAGCGGGGGAGCTGCCAGCCGAAGGCGTTGTAGAGGAGGACGTGCTTGGGCGTGGAACTGATCCACTCTTCGGCGCGGATGACGTCGGTGATGTGCATGAGGTGGTCGTCGACGACGTTGGCGAGGTGGTAGGTGGGGAAGCCGTCGGACTTCATGAGGACCTGGTCGTCGACGTTGTTGTGGTCGAAGCGGATGTCGCCGCGGAGCTCGTCGCGAAAGGTGGTGGAGCCTTCGGTGGGGACTTTGAGGCGGACGGTGTAGGGACGGGCTTCGGCTAAGTAGGAGGCTATTTGCTCGGGGGTGAGATGGCGGTGGGCGCCGTTGTAGCGAGGTGGCTGCTTGGCGGCGATTTGGGATTGGCGCATGGCCTCGAGCTCTTCGGCGGTCTCGAAGGAGCGGTAGGCCCAGCCGTTGGCGAGGAGAATTTCTACGTGCTCGCGGTAAATGCTGGAGCGCTCGGACTGGCGGTAGGGGCCGTAGGGACCGCCGACGTCGGGGCCTTCGTCCCAGGTGAGGCCGACCCACTTGAGGGCGTCGAAGATCATCTGCTCGGAGGAGGCGACGAAGCGGGTGCGGTCGGTGTCTTCGATGCGGAGGACGAACTGGCCGTTGCGCTGTTTGGCGAAGATGTAGTTGAGGAGGCCGATGTAGGCCGTGCCAACGTGAGGGTCGCCGGTGGGCGACGGGGCGATGCGGACGCGGATGGGACGGGTGTCGGGTGTTGCGGGGGTCTCGGATGTCATAAGGCTTCGAGACTTATGTTAACAGAGCGCTCCCGCGGTGGCTGTGCGCGGGAGATGGAGCGCACAGGTGTGGGCAGTGCCGGGGAAGCTCTGAATCAGTCTCCAGGATTCCCTCGGCGGCTAAAGCCGCGCTGGTCTGGCTGGGGTTTACGGCGGGACTAAAGTCCCGCCCCTTCAAAGCGAAGAGTTCGGTTCCTTCAAAGTGAAGCGTCCCGCCCCTTCAAAGCGAAGAGTTCGGTTCCTTCAAAGTGAAGCGTCCCGTTCCTTCAAAACGAGGAGTTCGGTTCCTGCAAAACGAAGAGTCCCGTTCGTGCAAAACGAGGAGTTCGGTTTCTTCAAAACGAAGAGTTCGGTTCCTTCAAAACGATTGGTTGATCAGAGGTTTCCTAGAACTGGTTTGGCGGGGTGCTGGTGTAGTTGGTTGGAGGCGGTGGAGGGTAGTTGGGCGGCGGGGGTGGATAGGGCTGGAGGCCGGGGTAGCGTGAGGGTGCGGGGATCACGCGCCAATCTGCGAAGGCGAGGATGCAGAGCGGGATAAAGAAGCCGATGCCCGGGACCAGGGAGAGCAAAGCGAGGGGACCCGCGAGGCCGGCTTTGGCGAGGGCTCGCCAGTAGAGGAAGACGACCGCCGCAGTGAATAAGAAGAAGAAGAGAATGGCGATGCCCATCATGCCTGCGACGGCGCCGCTGAGATGGTTGATTTGATCGGGGTCCATGATTACCTCCGGTGGTCGAGATAAATCTATAGGAGAAGAGGGTGGGGGCCAAGGAAAAACGGATTTTGGGGGATGGGGTGGATTCGGTGGGAGTAAGTGGGGGCAGTTGCAGGGTCGGTGACGGTTGGGGACGGCTCGAGGTAGAGCCCAGGGCTAAAGCCCCTTTTGATGGGAGGCTTTTTCAGGGGGCTGAAGCCCCCTGCTAATCCGGAGGAACAGGCAACGGCAAGAGCAAAGGCAAGTGCAAAGGCAAGAGCAAGTGCAAAGGCAAGAGCAAGTGCAAAGGCAAGAGCAAGTGCAAAGGCAAAGGCAAAGGCAAGAGCAAGTGCAAAGGCAAGAGCAAGTGCAAGAGCAAGTGCAAGAGCAAAGGCAACTGCAGATCCCTACGGGATGACAAACCAAAGGGGCAACGGCAACGGCAACGGCAACTGCAACGGCAACTGCAACGGCAAGGGCTGGGCTTGGAGGCGAGCTCTTGGGTGGGGTTAGGTTAGGTCGTCGGTGTCGAAGGTGGGGAGCTTGCGGCCGAGGGCGCTGAGGTCGCGGGGCTTGGAGACGGCGGCGAGGGCGGCGTCGATGTCGGCTTCGTTGGGGATGTCGGCCTCGACGGAGAGCTTTTTGTGTTCGTTGGGGAGACCGATGGATTCGAGCAGGACGACCACATGGGCTACGGCTGTCCCGTCCTGAGGGAGGCCTTCGGGGGTCTTGCCCTTGATGCTGACGTTGTTGACGTCGATGCCGAGGAGGTCGGCGACGTGCTCGCGCATCTCTCCGGCGAGAGGGACGATCTTGGGGCGGTGCATGATGAGGACGCAGTCGATGTTGACGATCTTGAAGCCGACGAGGGCGATCTCTTCGAGCGCAGTCTTGAGGAAGACGGTGGAATCGGCGCCCTTCCACTTGGGGTCGGTGGGAGGGAAGAAGGTGCCGATGTCTCCGGCGGAGACGGCGCCGAGGAGGGCGTCGGTGATGGCGTGGAGCAGGAGATCGCCGTCGGAGTGGCCGGCGAGACCCTCGGGATGGTCGATGCGCAGACCGCCGATGACGAGGGGTAAGCCTTTCTTGAAGGCGTGGGAGTCGAAGCCGAGGCCGATGCGCATGCTCATTGCTGATGATGATAATGCAGGGAGCAGAGATTAAGAATCAGGGATTAGATCAGGGGTTAGAAATGCGGCGGTTGGTGGGGAAGAATTCGTGAACTCGCCAAGGCGCAAAGAGCAGCGCCAGGACTGAGGGGGCAGGGCCTTAGCCGATGTTGTCGCAGCAGTTGGCGGGAGCTTGTTTGACGTTCGTGGAGGGGGACTTCCAAGCGGCCACCGAGAAGGTGACGACGAGGGGAACGATGGTCCAGAAGAGATTTACCATGGTGTTCTCCAGGGCTCATGCGCAGAGCCGAAGCGGTGGCTGGTGTGAGGTGGTTCCATGCACGGCGCTGTGAGATCGCGCCGTGCATGAGGTCCGCTACTTGTTAAGACGTAGCGGGAGTGGATTTGTTTGCGTATTAGCGAGCGCCACCTGCGGCATTGATGAGCTGGCCGTTGATCCAGCCGGCGTTGTCGGAGGCGAGGAAGACGGCGGCGTCGGCGATGTCTTCGGGCTGGCCGATGCGGCCGAGCGGGACGGACTTGGCATGGTCGCGGTCGAAGTCGGACCCGATGAAGCCGGCGGTGTGGGTGCCTTCGGTTTCGACGAGGCCGGGGTTGAGGGCGTTGACGCGAATGCCCCTGGGCCCTAGCTCGAGGGAGAGGACGCCAGTGATGGCGTCGACGGCACCCTTGGTGGCGGTGTAGACGGCGCTGGCGGGAGGTGTGATGCGGCTGACGAGCGAGCCGATGTTGATGATGCTGCCGCCCTTGCCGAGGTGCTTGACTGCAGCCTGGGTGACGAGGAGGAGGCCGAGGACGTTGACGTTGAACTGCTTGTGGAAGTGCTCGGGGGTGATGGCTTCGAGGGGGCCGAACTCGTAGACACCGGAGTTGTTGACGAGGATGTCGAGGTGGCCGTAGGCCTTGATGGCGGCGTCGATGATGGCTTGCGCTTCTGCGGCGTTGGAGACGTCACCTTTGATGGCGATGGCCTTGCCATCGGACTTGGTGATGGCATCGACTACAACGTCGGCACCGGCTTTGCTGGAGGCGTAGTTGACGACGACGGAGGCGCCTGCGGCTCCGAGTGATTTTGCGATGGCTGCGCCGATGCCCTTGGAGGCCCCTGTAACGACGACGACTTTTCCTGCGAGTGTGCTCATGTGTCTCTCCCTTTGGTAATGCTTCGATAATTCGACAACCATCGAATTGATGCGGGAGAGGAGCAGGAAGATTCAGGCGGACGGGAAATTTATCGTTGGCGCGTTAGAAAGCATACCGGGGGCTAAAGCCCGGGAGGCTTGAAGGGGCTATGAGACCCAAGACTGAAGCCTTGGGGTACCTGGTGGGCGCAGGTCTGGCGGGCGAGAGTTAGGCGAGGTCGGACTTGAGGCGGTCGAGGTAGGCGCGGAGGATTTGGGGCTGGGGGAAGTAGTTGACGAACTTGCCGTCTTTTTCAGAGCGGATGAGGCCCGCTACTTCCAGCTCCTTCATGTGGTGGGAGAGGGTGGCGGGGGAGATGTCGATGCAGTCGCGCATGCTGCTGCAGGGGGTGGCGCAGCGTTGGGCGCTTAGCTTGCAGAGGATTTCGTAGCGGCGCGGGTCGGCGAGGGCTCGGGCGATGAGCTGGAGTTGGTCTGCGGAGAGCTCGACGGGTTTGGTGGCGGTGGCCATGGTGATTGGATGATACGCGGGGCGGTTTTGGTGCGGGGCGGGGCCCAGGGCTAAAGCCCGTTTCTTGGGGCGGCTATTTCAGGGGGCTGAAGCCCCTTGATAATCCGGGAAGGCAAAGGCAAAGGCAACAGCGAATGCGGGGGTCCTTCGCTTCGCTCGAGGATGACGGCGAAAAACAAGCAACGGCATGAAGCAGATCCTCCGCTTCGCGAAGGATGACAATTCGGTCGAGGGGCTAACCGGCGAGGTAGAACTCGGCGATTTCGAGGTCGCCGGGTTGGGTGACCTTGAAGTTGCGGGAGGTGCCCTGGACTACGAAGACGGGGATGTTGGCTCGCTCGAGGAGGCTGGATTCATCGGTGCCGATGAACTCGTCTGCTGCGGCTTCGGCGAAGGCGCGGCGGAGGAGGGAGATGGTCGCACCCTGCGGCGTTTGAGCGTGGACGATGAGTTCGCGGGGAATGGTGGCGGTGATGAGGGCTCCGTCGGCGGTGCGCTCGACCTGCTTGATGGTGTCGATGGCGGGGGTGCCGACGATGGCGGCACCGTGCTTCTCGATGGCGTCGATGGCGTGGTTGATGGTGGCGGGATCGATGAGAGGGCGGACGGCGTCGTGGACGAGGACGATGTCGTCGGCGGAGGTGGATGGAAGCGCGGCGAGGGCGTTGGCGACGGAGTCCTGGCGGGCGTTGCCGCCTGTGACGACGTGGACTTTGGCGGTGAGGTTGTACTCGGCGAGGAGGGCGGTGACGCGGGGCTGCTCGGAGTCCCGCACGGCGACATAGATGGCGGTGACGCGCGGCACCGCGAGGAAGGCACGCAGCGAGTGGAGAAGGATGGGCTGGCCCTTGAGCTCGAGGAACTGCTTGGAAACGCCACCCGTGGCGTGGGCCATGCGGGTGCCGATTCCGGCGGCGGGGATGATGACGAAGACGGACATGGGAATGTGAGTATAACTCTTTAGTGGTTAGTGGTTAGTGGTTAGTGGGTAGGGAGTGGGGAGTGGGCGGAAGTTGGGGATGGGTGGATTGAGCAGGCGAGCTTCGCGGGGCTCGGCTCGTCTGCGTTCGTGGCCGCTGGGATCTTTCGCGGGGATATTTCTAGAGCGCTGCGGCGCCAGCCTCTGCTACGGCCTGGTCCTGGGCACCGAGGCCACCGCTTACACCGATGGCTCCGATGACCTTGCCATCCTGCTTGAGGGGCACGCCGCCGGCGAAGATCATCACCTTGCCGTCGTTCGAGGCATGGATTCCGAAGAACTGATCGCCGGACTGGGACAGGGTGCCGAGGGTTCCGGTCTCGATGTCGAAGGCTCGCGAGGTCCAGGCCTTCTTCTGTGCGATGTCGACTGAGCCGATCCATGCACCGTGCATGCGCTCAAATGCAAGGAGGTGTCCACCGGCGCAGACCACTGCGATGTTCATGGGTTGCTTAATTTCTTCGGCTTTTTTGGTGGCGGCGGCGATGATGCGTCGGGCGTCTTCCAGGGTGACCGTGTTGTGCGAAGTGCTCATTGAAAATCTCCTTGTGCGAATGATGTGCTCGCCAACCGTTTGGATGCGGTTAGAGCAGAGTGTAGAGATAGAGTGTAGAGGATGGAGTGGAACGATGGCGGTGAAGGCGACGTTGGGGATGGATCGGGGGCTGGTGCGGGCGGGGGAGCGGGTGTGCGTGGCGGTGAGCGGAGGGGCGGATTCGACGGCGCTGCTGCTGGGGTTGCTGGAGGCGAATAGGGCGAGTGCTCAGAATAAGGAGCCGCTGGGGATCGTGTTGAGTGCGGCGCATGTGCACCATGGGCTGCGGGGTGCGGAAGCGGATGGGGATGAGGCGTTTGTGCGGGAACTTTGCGAGAGGCTGGGGGTTCCGCTGCGGGTGTTTCGGGTGGATACGGCGGCTCGGCAGACGGCGGAGCGGGAGGGGCTGGAGGAGGCGGCGAGGGAGTTGCGGTATGAGGCGCTGCGGGGGTTGATGTCGAGCGGCGAGGTGGAGGTGGTGGCGACGGCGCATACGCTCGATGACCAGGCGGAGACGGTGGTGATGAAGATGCTGCGGGGAGCGTGGACGGAGGGGCTGGGTGGGATTTCGCCGGTGATCGAGAGTGGTGGGGCGAAGGGCGAGAAGCAGATCCTCCGCTTCGCGAAGGATGACAATTCTTTGGGGGGGAAGAATGACGATTCCTATGCCTATAAGGGGAGGATTGTGAGGCCGTTGTTGGGGGTGAGGCGGGGGGAGGTGGAGGCGTTTTTGCGGGATCGGGAGCAGGGGTGGAGAGAGGATGCGTCGAATGAGGATGTGTCGTTGACGCGGAACCGGGTGCGCCATGAGCTGATGCCGGTGCTGCGGGGGTTCAATCCGGGGGTGGATGCTCTGCTGGCGCGGACGGCGGAGATTGCGCGGGAGGAAGAGGCTTTCTGGCAGGCGGAGGTGGCGCGGGTGTTGCCGCAGGTGCTGCTGCCGGGTAAGCCGGTGAGGGGTGGAGGGAGGGCGGTGAGTACGGCGGTGGGGGAGGCGTCGAATGCGGTGGAGATTGCGCGGCTGGCGGCGATGCCGGCGGCGTTGCGAAGGAGGGTGGTGCGGGCGGTTGCGGGGGCGCTGTATGGAGAGGGGGAGGTGGGGTCGGGATTGAGCTCGGAGGAGACGGCTAAGGTGCTGGCGCTGGCGGGGTTTGGGGGGTATGCGAGGGTGACGGGGAGGATTGGGAGCAGGCTGGAGCTGCACGGCGGTCTGCGGGTGGAGCGGTCGGCACGGGAGCTGCAATTTTGGCGGCAGGCATAAATAAGTCGTGCGCCGGGGTCAAAGGAGGCATCGAAATACAGGAATGATTTTCCTCCCAGTAAGGCACGGCCAGAGTAGAATTTAGAGAAACCTGAGGGCATAGGAATGGCGGCCGCGAAAGACTGCACCGTATTTCCACGGGCGGCGTCTAACGGTCTAGGCGAAGTTTTGGGGAACACCCGTAGAATAGAGAATGGCTCCGAACAGCGAGCATCTTTCCGCTGTACAGGTTTGAGAAGATGCTGAAGGTACGTAGTAGTAGACGAAACGAGGAATCGGATTGAATTCAACAGTCAAACAGTTGTTGATCTGGGTGCTGACACTGGGCTGCCTGCTGGTAGGCTGGCGCTTCGTCGCGACCAACATGGCTGCGGGCCACGACAAGGCGACGAGCGTTACGGAGATGCTGAACGACGTCGAAAACGGCAAGGTCACGAGTGTGCTGGTCGATGGTTCCGAAGTGACGGGACAGTATAAGGACAGCAAAGAGACGTTCCACACGACGATTCCGGCAAACTATCCTGACCTGTATAAGGACTTGCGCGATCACGGGGTGAACGTGACGATCAAGAACCAGCAGGGCAACCTGTACTGGCAGGCGCTGTTGAGCTTCGCGCCGATCCTGGTGTTGGTGGCGCTGTTCATGTTCATGATGCGGCAGATGCAGTCGGGCGGAAACAAGGCGATGAGTTTTGGCAAGAACCGCGCGAAGCTGCTGAGCATGCAGCAGAAAAAGATTACCTTCAAGGACGTTGCCGGGGTGGATGAGGCGAAGGAAGAGCTGAAGGAAATCATCGAATTTTTGCGCGAGGCGCAGAAGTTCCAGCGGCTGGGCGGACGGATTCCCAAGGGCGTGCTGATGGTCGGACCTCCGGGAACGGGCAAGACGCTGCTGGCACGGGCTGTGGCCGGCGAGGCGAACGTTCCGTTCTTCTCGATCTCCGGTTCGGACTTCGTGGAGATGTTTGTGGGCGTGGGCGCGAGCCGCGTTCGCGACCTGTTTGAGCAGGGCAAAAAGAATGCTCCCTGCATTATTTTCATCGACGAGATCGACGCTGTAGGACGGCACCGCGGTGCCGGGCTGGGCGGCGGACACGACGAGCGCGAACAGACTCTTAACCAGTTGCTGGTGGAGATGGACGGGTTCGAGTCGAATGACGGTGTGATCTTGATTGCAGCAACGAACCGGCCCGATGTGCTTGATCCGGCGCTGCTGCGTCCGGGGCGTTTCGATCGCCGCGTGATTGTGGATCGTCCTGACATTCGTGGACGAGAAGAGGTTTTGAAAGTGCATTCGAAGAAGGTGCCGTTGGCTGAGGATGTGAACCTGCAGATCCTGGCTCGTGGAACACCGGGCTTCAGCGGTGCGGATCTCGCGAACATGGTGAACGAGGCGGCACTGACGGCTGCGCGGTTCAATCGCAAGGCTGTGCATATGTACGACTTCGAGGTAGCGAAGGACAAGGTGCTGATGGGCGCCGAACGGAAGTCCATGCTGCTGAGCGAGGACGACAAACGCGATACGGCGTACCACGAGGCTGGGCATGTGCTGGTGGCGGCGAAGCGCGAGCATAGCGATCCGCTGCACAAGGTGACGATCATCCCGCGCGGCATGGCGCTGGGTGTGACGATGCACCTTCCGGAAGAGGACAAGCATACGGTGACACGGGATTATCTGAACACGCAGTTGGCCATCCTGATGGGTGGACGCTGCGCGGAAGAGATCTTCATGAACCGCATGACGACTGGCGCTGGCAACGACATTGTGCGTGCGACGGAACTGGCTCGCAAGATGGTTTGCGAGTACGGCATGAGCGAACTTGGGCCGCTGACTTATGGCAAGAAGGAAGAGCAGATCTTCCTTGGCCGCGAGATCGGGCAGGCTCGGGATTACTCGGATGATACGGCGCAGCAGATTGATAAGGCCGTACGGCGGCTGGTCGATGAGGGGTATGCTTCGGCGTACAAGATCCTCGACGAACATCACGACGTGATGCATGCGATGGCAGCGGCGCTGCTGGAGCGTGAGACGCTGGATGCGGTGGAGATCGAGCTGATTATTCAGGGTAAGATGCTGGGTCCTGTGAAGACTTCGCTGGCGTTTGCCGACGGGGATGGCGACAGCGATACGCAGAAGGTGCTGAAGCCGGAGACGGGCCGCAAGACTGGGTTCGGCGAAGGTCATACGACGCCGGCGTAGTTTTGGATCGAAGATGTAGTTTTGGGATAGAGAATGAGGCGGCCTTTGGGTCGCCTCATTCATTTTGAGGGGAGAACGAAAGTTATGTTCAGCCGTCCTGCCGTGCTGCTCCATGTCGAAGAAGGTGCGTTGTTGTTGGCCTGCGTGGCGTTTTACGCGCACTTGCATTTTAGCTGGCTGGTGTTTGGGTTGTTGTTCCTGACGCCAGACTTGTTCATGCTGGGTTACTTGTTCAACGTGCGGATGGGGGCGGCGATGTACAACGTGGGGCACTCTTTATTGCTGCCGCTGGGGCTGCTTGGGATTTCGATTTTGATGGGCCGGCCGTTGCTGACTGCGATTGCGATCATCTGGTTCAGCCACATCGTGTTCGATCGAATGCTGGGCTACGGATTGAAGTATCCGACAGCGTTCAAGGACACTCATCTTCAGCGCATCTTCAGCACTTAGGGTGAGTCTTGAGAAGTGGGGGCTCAGTCGCTCAGAGGGCGGGTGAGGAGGAGGATGGGGCTGTTGCGGTAGGTGAGGGTTTGGCGGGGGGTGAAGCCGCATTTGGAGGCGACGCGCAGGGAGGGTGCGTTGTCGGGGGCGATGATGCAGGCGAGTTCGATGGCGGTGAAGCGGCCGCTGGCCCAGTCGATGAGGGCGAGGGCGGCCTCGGTGGCGTAGCCGCGGCCGTGCTTTGCGGGGGAGAGGACCCAGCCGATTTCGGGGAGGTCGGTGAGGGGCGGATCGATTTCGCGCTTGTAGTTGAAGAGGCCGACTTCGCCGACGAAGTCTCCGGTGGACTTTTCTTCGACGAGCCAGGAACCGAAGCCGAGGAGGGTCCAGTGGCCGGCGTTGCGGAGGAGGCGAGCCCAGACTTCTTCGGTGGTGTTGGGCTTGGCTCCGATGTAGCGGATTACGTTGGGGTCGGCCCAGAGGGCGCAGCTGGCGGGGAAGTCGGAGAGAGTGTGGGCGCGGAGGCGGAGGCGCTCGGTTTCGAGAACGGGGATGGTCCAGGCGGAGGGCGGGATGCGGAGCATGGCTTGAGTGTAAACAGGTTATGGGGGATGCTCGAGAGCGGGCGCAAAAACAGGTTCGTGGAAAGTGATGCTGGATCGCGCCGTGATCTATTTGTTTTGGTGAGTGGGGGTAAGGCAGTGGGTTATGGCTGCGCTGGCTGGGGGCGGAAGAGGCGCTTGAGGCTGGTGGCAATCCAGCGAAGGCTGAAGATGAGGAAGATGAGGGCGAAGGTGGCGATGCCTGCGGCGGCGTAGGGGTGGTGGGTTGCGAGCCAGGTGAGGGAGATGGCGGCGATGTCTTCGCTGGCGGAGAGAGTGATGTTGGAGACGGGTTCGGGGCTGGGGGTGACGAGGGCTCGGGCGGCGGTCTTGGAGGTGTGGGCGATGGCCGCGATGGCGGCTCCGGCGATGGCGGCGAGGAGCTTCATCTCGGGGGAGAGCTGCGAGGCGGCCTGGTAGGCAAGCAGCGCGGCGACAGGGATGCGGATGAAGGTGTGGGCGGCGTTCCAGACGAGGTCGAAGGCAGGGATCTTGTCTGCGAAGACTTCGATGGCGAAGAGGAGGCTGGAGACGGCGATGATCCAGGGGTCGGATAGAGCGTGGAGGCCGGGAGGAAGGGTGACCCAGTGAAAATGCGCGAGGATGCCGAGGGTGCCGACGGTGGCGTAGACGTTGAGGCCGGCGGCGAAACTGGCAGCTACGATGAGCGCGGCGATGGAGGAGGGGGTAAAGGTCACGGGGGTCTCGGCTGTGCTGGGGGCCTGCGGGGAATGGTATCGCAGATGCGGTGCGGGGTGCGATAGGCTAAGCGGATGAAGATGTGTGTTCGTGCCTGGGTGAGTGTTGTGTTGGCGGGGTTGGTTGCGGGTGTGGCTGGGGCGCAGGTGCAAGGCGGAATGGCTTCCGCGCAGAGTGCGACGACTACGCCGGGGGTGAAGGTGGGGCAGGCGGCTCAGCCTGCGGTTGCGGGGTTGATGCCTACTGCGGATGATTTGCTTCGCGGTGGGTATGGGCCTTATCGGGCGAATAATGATTTGCTGTTTTATCACCTGACGCTGCGTGTCGATCCGGTGGCGAAGACGATTGCTGGGACGAATGTGGTGCGGTTTCGGATGCTGGAGGATGGGCGGAAGATCCAACTGGAGCTGACTCCGGCGTTGACGCTGGAGAGCATCAAGTTTGAGGGGAAGGATCTGCGGTATACGCGCGAGGAGCGGACGTTGTTTGTGGAGTTTCCTCGCTTGCTGAAGCGCGGGGAGGTGGATGAGGTTGCGGTGGCGTACTCGGGGCAGCCGGTGACGCAGGGACGGTTTGGGTGCTTCTCGTTCGATAAGGATAAGGAAGGGAAGCCTTGGATTACGACGGCGTGTGAGGGGGATGGTGCGAGTGTGTGGTGGCCGAATAAAGATCAGTGGCGCGATGAGCCGCAGGATGGGATGGAGATCGATGTCGCGGTGCCCGATGGGCTGATGGATGTGAGCAATGGGCGGTTTGTGGCGAGCAGGGATTTAGGAGACGGGTATACGCAGTGGCAGTGGCGGGTGCATTATCCGATTAATAATTACGACGTTGCGTTGAATATCGGGGAGTATCAGCACTGGGACGGCGTGCACGTGAATAAGGACTCGGGCGAGAAGACGACGCTGGATTATTACGCTCTGCCGGAGGACCTGGCGAAGGCGAAGGTGCAGTTTGCGCAGGTGCCGGAGATGCTGGATGCGTACGAGCATTATTTTGGCGAGTACCCGTTTGATAAGGACGGTTACAAGTTGATTGAGGTGCCGTATGCGGGGATGGAGCACCAGACGGCGGTGGCCTATGGGAACCACTTTGAGAATGGCTATTATGGGCGCGACTGGACGGGCGTGGGGATCTCGCCGAAGTTCGATTTCATCATCATTCATGAGAGTGGCCATGAGTGGTTTGGGAATTCGATTACGGCGGCGGATAAGTCGGACATGTGGATCCATGAGGGATGGACTACTTACATGGAGGGGCTGTATGTGGAGTACCGGTGGGATAAGACGGATGGGATTAAATATCTGAACGGACTGAAGCCGAAGATCCGGAATCGGCAGGCGATTATTACGGCGCGCGGAACCAATACGGAGCCGACGGAGGATCAGTACTTCAAGGATGCGTTGATGTTGAATACGCTGCGCAGCGTGATCGACGACGATGCGAAATGGTTTGCGGACATTCATGAGTTCTATCAGCACTTCAAGTATCAGAACATCATGACGGAAGACGTAGTGGCGTGGTGGAATGAGCGCACGGGCATGGACCTGACACCGTTTTTTAGCGAGTATCTACGGCATGCGGCGATCCCGGTGCTGGAGTTGCGGTTCGACCGGGCAAAGGGGACGGTGGCGTATCGTTGGAACGCGGATGAAGCTGATTTTGCGATGCCGATCAAGATGGGCGAGAGAGGGCATTTGACGTTGGTGAAGCCGGTGACGATGGAGTGGCAGACGATGCCGTGGACCAAAGACCCGGACACGCTGGATGTGCCGGTGGATCTTTATTATGTTGGCGAGAAGACCGTTGAGGAGAAGCCATGAGGAGGGGATTGCTGGGGGTGCTGGCGGTATTGGCGTTGGGATGGACGACGGGGTGCGGATATCATCAGGCGGGTGCGGGGGCGCATATTCCGGTGAGTGTGAGGACGCTGGCGGTGCCGATTTTTGCGTCGAAGGTGCAGGCGTACAACACGGAGACGGTGTTTACGCGGGCGGTGGTGAGGGAATTGAATATGCGGACGAGCTATCGGGTGCTGACGAGCGGAGATGGGAGCGGAGCGGACGCGGTGCTGAAGGGGACGCTTGTGGCGGAGACGGTGTCGCCGTTGACGTATGACTCTTCGAGCGGGCAGACGTCGAGCTACCTGGTGAGTGTGACGGCGAATGTGCGGCTAGTGGGGCATGATGGCACGGTGCTGTACAAGAACGATGCGTTTGCGTGGCGGGAGCAGTATCAGTCGACGCAGGATTTGAGCGGGTTCGTGCAGGAAGATGGAGCGGCGGTGCGAAGGATGGGACAGGATTTTGCGCAGGCGCTGGTGAGTGACATGCTGGAGTCTTTTCGATGAGCGCACGCGATGGGTTGCAGGCAGGCGCTTCGCGTAGCGGCCTGAAGAGTTTTGTGGGGGTGGAGCGGTTTCTTGCGGAGGTAAGCGGGGAGGCGCGGCGGCCGGGGTATGTGCTGCTGGGCGATGAGGCGCTGTTGTATGAGATGTGTCGCCGGGGAGTGATGCAGGCGCTGGTGCCGGGGGAGATGAAGGACTTTTGTCTGCATGATCTTGACCTGGGGCAAACATCGATCTTCGAGGCGCTGGATCTGGCGCAGACTCCGTCGCTGATGGCTCCGTTCCAGGTGCTGTTTCTGCGCAACGTGAAGACGCTGTATGGGCGGGGGCAGAAGAAGGAAGAGTTCAAGGCGATCGATGAATATTTTCGGCGGCCGAATCCGCAGGCGCTGATTGTTTTTATTGCGGACCATCTTTCGTTGCCGCAGGATCTGCGCAAGATGGATATGACGGACAAGGAGAGGGCCGAGAAAATTCGCGAGACCTTGGGAGAGGTGTGCGGCGTCGTTGAGCTGCAACATGTGAGTGAGGACGATGCGGTGCGGTGGGTGCGGCGCGAAGCGGAGGCGAAGGGTGTTCGGTTTGATGAAGACGCTGCGCGAGAGCTGGTCGATTCGCTGAGTGCGGAGATGCTGATGGTGGCGAGCGAGTTGGAGAAGCTGCTGCTTTATGCGGGGGCGATGCAGCGGACGACGGTGGAAGTGGGAGATGTGGAGACGATGGTGTCGGCGGCCAAGCAGAGGAGCTTGTATGAGCTGACGGATGCGATCAGTTTGAAGGATGCTCCGCGAGCGCTGGGTCTGTTGGCGGGGCTGCTGAATGCGTCGGAGGGTGGAGAGGATGCGGCGATTGGGCACGTGTTTACGTTGGCGAAGACGTTTCGGCAGATGCTGGTGCTGAATGAGAAACAGGTGAAGGACCAGCGCGCGATGTGGCAGGTGTTGTGGCCGGGATTTCGAGTGGCACCGTTCGCGGCGGATGCGCTGATTGCGCAGGCGCGGCGGTATAAGGATCGCGGTGAGTTGACGCGGGGGCTGCGGCTGATTGCGAGAGCTGATCTGGAGTTGAGGTCGAGTCCGGCGGATAAGAAGCTGGTGCTGGAGAGATTGGTGATGCGGCTGGCGGGGAAGTCGGCGACGGTGGAGATGGAGGGCGGGGCTGGTTAGGGGTGGGGATCGAGGGGATGACGCTTTCCGAAGGTCGCGGGCGAGGGCGGAGAGGCGACGGTGGTGGGGCTGTCGAGCAGAGCTGGGTCGGCGATGGGAACGGTGATGCCGGCGGGGCGAATGAAGTCGTCCTGCCGGCGGACGGTTACCTCAATGTCGTGTCGGCCGGATTGGCCGTTATCTGGCCTGGGAAATTCGAGAATGTAACGGCCTCGCACGAGGTCGAGAATGTGAGTGAGGGCGGCGGCGACGTTTGGGGGGGCTGCGTAGAGTCCGATGCCTCCCGTAAGTTGGCAAAGCTCCTGGAATGGGTCTTCCACTTGGAAGTGCGATTGATATTGCTCTGTGAGCAGCGGTGGCGGAGAGAGTCCGAAGAGGGTGATGCTGTAGGCCGCGGCATATTGACGGAGCTCGTTCCATTTCACCTGGCTGGCGCGGTCCTGTCCGGCGGAGATGGCCAGGATGATGCGGCGTCCGGGTTTTGAGGAAAGCGATTTCGCAAGGAATGCGAGAGCAGACCAGAGTTGGATGGACTTGGCGCAGTGGGGTCCGGTTTGGCCCTCACCGTGAAGGACGGGAGCATGGATGGCGATGTCGAGAGCTTGTGCGATGCGCTCGCTGTTGGCGGCGGGGACGTCGTCCAGGGTGCGAATGAGAGTGCAGTCAAGGGCGTAGATAGAAACGTGGTCGTGGGGGCGGAGGGACTCGGTGGCGAAGGCGAGGATCGAGTCGGTGAGAGCGGATTGCAGGTGGTAGGCGTCACCGCTGGCGTCGAAGAGGATGGCGAGATCGATGGGGTCGTCGCCCTCGAGCCGCACATGCGTTGGGTGAAAGTGTGGTCCGGCATCGAGACTGATGTTGAATTTATCGGGGGTGATGGGTGGGAGTGGCTGGAGAAAGGGGCTGAGGACCAGAGTGGGGATCTGAACGAGGTTGGTGTAGACGTGCAGGGTGTAGGTGGAATTGTCTGGGGGTGTCGGCTGCTGCTGTGGGGCGGGCTGCGGTGACGACGGTTGCGCTTGCTGCGGCGCAGGGAGTTGTGCGGGAGAGAGGAGATGAAAAGCGAGCGGGAGCGCGGCTAGTAGAAGTAGGGGAGGGGAGTAGCGATGCTTGGTGGGCCAGAGAGATCGCATGGCAGAAGTATCGCAGAGATGGGGCGGGGTGGGCGAGTTACAATCCGGAAAGTCCCCGTGGATTCGGTTTCGTGGGCAGGAGAGAGTGCGTGATGCGTGTGTCTGTGAGAGCGTTGTTTGGAATTGGGTGGATGTTGGGTGGGCTGGTGTCGGTTGGAGCGCAGGCGACGGCGGCAGTGACGCCTCCTTCTCCTCGTCAGCAGAGGGAGGAGTTCTTCAAGACGCATTATGTGAAGCATGAATACCGCGTTGCGATGCGCGATGGCGTGAAGCTTTATACGCAGGTGTATACGCCGGTGGCGGGAGAGGTTTCGGATGCGGGGCCGTATCCGTTTTTGATGACGCGGACTCCGTATAGCTGTGGGAGCTATGACAACGATGTGGTGGAGCCGCGGGTGACGGGCAATATGGAGATACTGAAGAGCGGGTACATATTGGTGTGCCAGGATGTGCGGGGGCGGTGGGAGAGCGAGGGGAGTTGGGTGGAGATGACTCCGCCGAAAGATGGCAAGGGGATTGATGAATCGACCGACACGCATGACACGGTGGACTGGCTGCTGAAGAATGTGGCGGACAACAATGGGAATGTCGGGATCATGGGGATGAGCTATCCGGGGTTTTATACCGTGGCGAGCATGATCGATGGGCATCCGGCGATCAAGGCGGCGAGTCCGCAGGCTCCGATGATGAACTTGTTCGATGGCGATGACAGCTATCACGGTGGTGCGTTCATGCTGGCGGCGAACCACTCGTTTTATGCTCCGTTTTATCGGCCGCAGAAGAATCCTCTGAAGGTGGAGCCGAAGAATAATTTTGAGTTTTTCACGAAGGATGCTTATGCGTACTACCTGAAGATGGGGACGCTGGCACACCTGGATTCTCCGGCGGGTGGGACGAATCCGCTGTATCACGATCAGACGATTCACGACACGTACGACGATTACTGGGTGGCTCGGAATATGGCGCTGCATATGCACGGGGTGAAGGCTGCCGTGATGACGGTGGGTGGATGGTTCGATGCGGAAGATCTGGCGGGACCGGTGAAGTTGTTCCATGCGCTGGCGAAAGAAAGTCCAGCGGCGGTGGATACGCTGGTCGAGGGGCCGTGGGTGCATGGGGGATGGTCGCGCGGGACAGGAGCTTCGCTGGGGGATATTAAATTCGGGTCGGATACGGCGGAGTTTTATCGCGAGAATATTGAGGCTCCGTTCTTTGCGCATTATCTGAAGGATAAGTCGTGGACTCCGCTGCCGAAGGCTTATGTGTTTGAGACGGGGAGTGATGTTTGGAAGAAGTATGACGCGTGGCCGCCGAAGCAGGCGGAGACGAAGATGATTTATTTTCAGGCTCACGGTGGGTTGGGGTGGGATGCTCCGGACGAGAAGGCTAGTAAAGATGAGTATGTGAGCGATCCTGCGCATCCCGTGCCGTATCTCGGGTATGTGAGCGAGGCCGATCCACCGCAGCGGTACATGGATGATGACCAGAGGTTCGCAGCGACTCGGCCGGATGTGCTGGTGTATGAGACGGAGCCTCTGACCGAGGACGTGACGGTGGTGGGGCCGGTGCGGCCGCGACTGAAGATTGCTTCGACGGGGACGGATTCGGATTTTGATGTGAAGCTGATTGATGTGTATCCGGATGATGCTCCGGATGCGGATACCGAGGGCAAGCATGTGCTGGGTGCTCCGCCGGTGATCATGAGCGGGTACGAGATGATGGTGCGGGGCGAGCCGTTCCGCGCGAAGTTCCGGAACTCGCTGGCGAAGCCAGAGGCGCTGGTGCCGGGGAAGATGACGGACGTGGACTTCAGTATGCAGGATGTGAACCACACGTTTTTGAAGGGGCACCGGATCATGGTGCAGGTTCAGAGCTCGTGGTTTCCGCTGACGGATCGCAATCCGCAGGTGTTTATGGATATTGCTAAGGCCAAGGCGGAGGATTTTAGGAAGGCTACGGAGACGGTGTTTCATCAGGCGGGGGCGGCTAGCGGGGTGGAGTTGTTGGTGATGCCGAAGTAGAAGAAGCAGATTCCCTTCGGGAATGACAGAAAGAAAAGCAACAGCAAGAGCGAACGCAAAGGGGCGCGAAGGAAGGACGCCAAGGCCGCGGAAGTTGCGGGCTTGGTGTTTTTCGTTGGGTGTGTCTATGCCTTGGCGAAGGGGTGTTCGAGGCTGGGGCTTTGGGGGGTGAAGAGCTTGGCGCCGTCTTCCGTGATGTGCATGTCGTCTTCGAGGCGGATGCCGAAGGGTTCGGGGTCGTCGGGGAGGTAGATGCCGGGCTCGTCGGAGAAGGTCATGTTGGCGGCTAGGAGCTGGGTGTTGCCGCGGACCAGGTAGGGCCACTCGTGCATGTCCATGCCGATGCCGTGGCCGACGCGGTGGGTGAAGTGCTTGTAGTCGGGGCCGAAGCCGGCGGCGGTGATGACGCTGCGGGCGGCGGCGTCTATGGATTGCATTTTTACTCCGGGACGGGCTGCGGCGAGGGCTGCGGACTGGGCGGTGTGGACGACGTCGAAGACTCGCTTCTGGCGGTCGGTGGGGGTGCCGTAGACGAAGCTTCGGGAGATGTCGGATTGGTAGCCCTGGACGAAGCAGCCGTCGTCGATGAGGACGACCTGGTTTTCGCGGATGACCTGCGGGGTGGGCGAGCCGTGGGGCTGGGCGGAGAAGGCGGCGACCTGGCAGGAGGCCTCGCCGCGAACGCCGCAGCGGGCGTAGGCGGCGTCGATGAGGGAGGTGAAGTCGCGGTTGGTCTTGCCGGGGCCGCAGGACTCGTATACGGCTTTGTAGACGGAGACGGTGATGTCGTTGGCGAGCTGCATGAGGGCGAGCTCGGCGGGGGATTTGATGCTGCGACAGCCGGCGACGACGGGGATTCCGGAGACGACGGGGCGGGGGGCGACGGCCTGGGCGATGCGGTTGGCGAAGACGAATTGGACTCGCTCGTCTAGCGCCAGAGCGAGGGAGGAGGAGGTTACGGCTTTGAGGGATTTGGCGAGGAGTGCGTAGGGGTCGGCGTCTTCGTTCCAGGTGAAGACGCGGGTGGAGGCGCCGTTGGGGGAGGTGGAAAGGGCTTCGTGGACGCGGCCTTCTTCGAAGGTGGGGCAGACGATGAAGGGGTCGCCGGTGGCGGGGAGGGTCCAGGCGAAGAGGCGCTCGGATTGGCCGGCGGGGATTCCGAGGAAGTATTCGAGGGTGGTTCCACCGGCGACGGTGAGGGCGGCGAGCTTGTGCTGGGCGAGGAGCTCGCGGGCTCGTTCGACGCGGTGCTGGCGCTCGGCGGCGGAGATGGGGACGGCTTCGTGGGAGCGGTCCTTGAGGTCCTGCGCGGACGGCGAGAGTTGGACTTGGGCGGGTAGGTAGGGTGACGTGAGGGCCAGTGCGGGCGCGGTGGCGGCGGAGGTGAGGAGGAATCTGCGGCGCGAGAGCATGGTGAGATTGTAGGCTGATAGGGACAGGTTTATTCGGGGAGACGATGACGAAGGCTATGACGATGACTGGAACGAAGATCGTGACGATTGAAGAGTATGTGGCAGCGAGCGCCGGGGCAGAGCTGGCAGAGGTGTTTGGCGCGATTGCGAGAGCAGGGCGGCAGATTGAGCGAAAGATTCGGCTGGCTGGGCTGAGCGATTTGTATGGGGCCTATGGGGCCGTCAATGTGCAGGGGGAGCAGCAGCAGAAGCTGGATGTGTTTGCGAATGATTTGCTGACCGAGGAGCTGCGCGGCGTGACGTGCGTGGCTGCGATTGTGAGTGAAGAGGATGAGGGGCCGGTGGTGTTTGGGCACGCAGATGCTGCGTTTGTGGTGGTGTTCGATCCGCTGGATGGGTCGTCGAACATTGATGTGAATGTGAATGTGGGGACGATTTTTAGCGTGGTACGGATGGACGGGGAGGTGGTGGCCTCGGTGATGAAGCCGGGGAGGGAGCAGGTGGCGGCGGGGTATGTGCTGTATGGGCCGTCGGCGGTGATGGTACTGACGACGGGGGCGGGCGTGGCGGCGTTTACGTTGGATGAGGAAGAGCGGTTTGTGCTGACGGCGGAGGGGTTGAGGATGCCGGAGCAGGGGCCCTATTACTCGGCAAACGAGGCGAATGTGGCGAGTTGGCCGGCGGTGTACCGGGAGTATTT
>Ga0208357_1000878_pt1 | contig 23051 bp, 22 predicted proteins | sample NGESurdeep092012_6_FD_184487 | JGI IMG/M metagenome (GOLD analysis project Ga0208357, IMG submission 184487) | Arctic peat soil microbial communities from Barrow, Alaska - NGEE Surface sample F52-2 deep-092012 (SPAdes) | ecosystem: Environmental > Terrestrial > Soil > Wetlands > Peat ... | reverse complement strand
GTCGTAGGGCATTCCAAGGAATCGAAGTTTGATTTCATCTCGTTGCACAAATGCCTCCAGCGCCTGAATCGTCGAAAAGTGACTGCCGGAGTGGTACCCAACCGCGATGTCGATCCCCGCGAGATCTTCGGGCTGGCGAACGCTAGAGTCCTCGGCGACGTAAATCGCGCTGGGCAGCACTGAATACGCTCGCCCCCACATTTGCCCCGCCGAATCGGTAGATGCCTGATTCGTCGCCCAGTGACACGCGCAACTCATGTTTTGTTTCCCGCCGCTTTCGCCCTGATATAACTCGTACGCGCCAGTTCGTACATCGTTGAGTGCCGGGATCGCAATGTCTTGGTCGGCGTTTTCGAGCACACGCATGTCAATGACGTAATCGAGGCCCTCTTCTTCGAAGTACCCCTTTTCGACGGCAATCCAATCTTGCAGCCGACCGTGCGTCGAAATCCGGAACTTGGCCATATCTCTACCCCCAATATCTGGAGCTCTAGAAATCAAACTCATCAGGAACCTGATGATATGTTGGCAGTCCGTGATTGTCAAGTGTCAAAGTAAAAATGTTTGACTTCTCACCAGTACGATAGAGCGATGCCTACGTCAATTGGCGAGGACTATCGAGGACCTGACGGGCGATTGGGTTACCTCATGCGTCAGGCCCAGCAGGCTCTCTGGGTTGCGCTTGAGTCGGCGCTGAGGCCACTGGGGATTACGGCATCTCAGTTCGGTGTGCTTCGACTCGTCGAAGTGGAGCCTGGAGCCACCGGTGCTGAACTTGCGTACACGAGTATGTTCAGTCCACAAGCAACTCAAGAGATTCTGGTGGTGCTTGATGCGGCGGGACTCATTGATCGGAAAAGCGATAATAGAGATCGTAGGGTTCGCCGTACGTTCCTCACCAAGAAGGGTGTACGAGTCCTCGGTGAAGCCCACGCGCTAGCTATTCTCCTCGAGGAGCGAATGGTATCGGGAATGTCGCAACGCCAGAGCCAAGATTTGAAAAAGGCACTTGTACACGTTGCTCGAGCGCTCGCTGAAGAGAGTTAATTCTTTGGGAAAGTCTCGTGCGTAGGTGCGTCTGCTCGCTGATGCGGGACCCAATAGAGACGGAGCATGTTTCGTTTAGGGATGCCGACAAGGCACTTAGTCAACTCCGAAACTCGGTGAGTTGAACGACTGTTCAAAGTTGCGGCAGTTGACTGCCATCCATGTCGCCGACGAAGTTCTCTAGCGGTCGAAAATTGACGGTCGCCAATCGATACTGGCCCGGGTATGACGCGTGTTGGACCACTTGGTCGGACGATTTCACCGATTGACTTCGCGATGTCGTTGCTGAAGGCTGTTGCCACCTTCACTACTCGCGATACCGTTCATCGAGTTACCGCGGGCCTGAAAAAATCTCCTTGATTGGGACCGCCGTTGGAAAGGTCTTCAGATTTTCTAGTTGAGGAGGTGTTTTGCGACAACGACGCGCTGAACCTGATTCGTGCCCTCGTAGATCTGGGTGTTCTGGCAGAACCGTCCACTGCGTCCACTAAGGAAGTAATTCTCCGGAGATTCGTCCGCTGCGCCGATACGATCACGGGCGGTCCGCCCGAATTGTAGGGATGAAGTAGGGATGGATGCGTCAAGCGTGCGGGTCCACGTCGGTGACCCGACGTGACAAGAATGCAACCTCTCACTGGCGCCTGGCATGACCGCCAAAGAATTGGTACCAGCATGAACAGCAAGGGACGCGGGCAGTGCAGTACTATGTAAAACATGGTAGTAGGTGGAACTGAGAAGCTGTTAGCCCAGATGCGTCGGGGCGCCATTGAATACTGCGTGTTGGCTCTTCTCCAATCAGAAGACCGCTATGGCTTCGAGATCACGCGTCAGTTGTCCGAGGCCGACGGACTGGTGACGAGCGAGGGCACGGTCTATCCGCTGCTCACACGACTTCGCAACGACGGACTGGTTGACACCTACTGGCAGGAATCCACCGAAGGACCACCTCGCCGTTACTACCGGATCACAACAAGCGGCAAGCGGGCACTTAAATCATTCATCGACCAGTGGGCACGATTTCGCGACTCGGTGGACGACATTCTGAGCAGGGGGAAGTAGCGATGAGCGAGCACATGATGTCAGACCGGATCATTGAGGAATATCTTGGCGCTCTGCGCGACGCGCTTCGAACCGTCAACCCCAGCTCGGCGAAGGAGTTCGTCGCCGAAATCGAACAGCACATCTCTGAAGGCCGAACGTCCCTCGAGCCCGGTGACGAAGTGGGGCTACGTAACCTGCTCGAGCGGATCGGTTCGCCGACAACACTCGCCAACGAACTCAAAGAGACCGAGCCGCGCACCGCCAGCGGCATGGACCGAGTCACTCCGTGGTTGATCCTGGCTGGGGGCTTCGCCTTCGGGTTTGGTTGGCTCATTGGTCTGTACGGACTCTGGTCCTCTAAGACGTGGCGTATCTGGGACAAGCTGCTCGGCACGTTCATTTGGCCCGGTGGACTGCTTGGAACCTTCTACTTCTTCGGCGCTATTTCCAGCAGTACGGTCTGTTCTGGAGTTCAGAATGCGGGACAGACTGCTTCAACGTTGACCTGCGTCCACCACGGAATTGCAACTCTTCCGCGCGGGCTCCAGTTCTTGGCCGGTTTCGTGATAGTGGCGGCCCCCATCTTCACAAGTTTCCGGCTCGGTTCGGTTCTGTCCCGTGGGTACGCAGACGCATCGAACCCACGCGGTATACGGGTAGTGAGGTCGGGACGCTCGAGGACGAGGACGCGCGTGGTGTGGATCATTGAAGGACTGATGGTCTTGTTCTTCGCTATTTTCGTATTGACTCTGCACTGACATCCATTCACTTGGTGTCGGCATCGCATTGGGTCTTGAAGGCGATCGGGCCTTCGCAATCAACCTTGCTAGGCCTGAATGATGCCGGAGACCCGACGTGACAAGAGTGCAACCTTGCATTGGCGACGTCCTTTGCCGCAGGTCTGATTGTTGTCGGAGGCGCGAGTTGCGGATGGCACATTCCTCCCCGTCACCTCCCCGTGACTGCGGCCTCGTATTCAGTTCAATTTCGAAGTGAAGGGGCGCAATGCTTGGTCCGCTCGAGTTCAAGCGCTCTTACCCGTCAATCCCCGAAACAGAATTACTTGATGAGACGCACCAGTGAGCCATTGCTCGCGTTGAGTTCAGTCACTGAGTAGCTTTGGCTGTTCACCACCCAAACGTGGACAGCGTCAAATGCGTAGACAGTGGGAGAGTAATCGAATCCATTGGCCCTGGCCTTGATGACGCGTACCAGCGAACCATTGATCGCATTGAGTTCGATGACCGAGTTCAAGTTCGTCGTCACCCAGAGGTGGGTACCGCCCACGGCAATAGTGGAGGGTGAAGCGATTCCGGCGAAAGCGCAACATCTGATGACGCGCTCCACCGAGCCGTTTGAGGCATTGAGTTCGATGACCGAGTTGGCATTGTCGTTCGCCACCCATACGTGGGAACCCCTGGCCGTAAACGCATTAGGGCCGTCACTGGCTTTCGTGTTGATGACGCGTACCAGCGAGCCGTCGCTCGCGTTGAGCTCGGTGATCCTGCCCGGCTGCACATTGTTCATCACCCACACGTGCGAACCGCTCACGGAAATGTCGATTGGCATGCTAAACCTGTCGGCCTTAGCGTTGATGACCCGCTCGACCGAGCCGTTGGTCGCGTTGATCTCGATGACCGAGTTCAAGTTCGCCACCCACACCTTGGTACCGCTCGCGGTAATGGCGAACAGCGCCATTGGATCGGTAGGGTCGAGAGGACGCTTGGCCTTGATGACGCGTACCACCGAGCCGTTGCTCGCGTTCAGTTCGATAATGCGGTTGAAGTCCGTCACCCAGACGTGCGAACCGCTCGCGGCAACGCTGTTGGGCGCGTTGAGTCCCCCGACAACGTGAGCAAGGCTGATGATGCGCACCAATGAACCGTTGGACACGTTGAGTTCGATAACCGAGTTGGCAAGCGGCGATTTCAAACTCATGTAATTGTTCACCACCCACGCGTGCGATCCGCTTACGGCAATGTCGACGGGTAGGGCGAGGTGCGGAACGACGGCCGACGAGAGATTCGCACCAACCGTTCGAGCAGGTTGGTTACCCGTCGTTCCTTTCGTACTGCTTGGTACACCACTTGCGACGAGCAGTAGGAGCAGCACCACGAAGGCCAACGCAGTAGTAAGAACAGCACTTATACGAAGACGCCGCCGACGAGCCTTCCGTCGGGCTTCTTTGATGAGTAATTCGGTGGGGTCTGAACTCTCGTATGGAGCATCGTGTTCAGTGGGGGTGATAATCATCAGAGCTCCTTACGCAACTGTAAAAATATAGTACTATGAGAGATAGTACTATGAGAACTCCCGAGGTCAATAAAAATGGAGCGGTTCCCCTTTACAGTCAGGTGGCCGCCGAGATTAGACGAGCGATCGCTGACGGTGAGGCGAAACCGGGCGAACGCTTGCCGCCCGCCATCGACTTAGCCGAGGTACTCGGAGTGAACAAGAACACGGTGATTCGAGCGTTGCACATCTTGCGCGACGATGGGTTGCTCGATTTCACCAGGGGTCGTGGTGTGCGAGTGGTCGGAACTCCGCAACAGAGTGCCGTGCTCGTACGCATCGGCGAACTCTTGGACTTCGCCCGGCAACAGGGTTACCGCAGCGACGAGGTCGTAGCGATAATCCAAGCGCGGGGTCTGCGATGATTATCACTCCGATCGAGCACGACGTCGCTTACGAGGGCGCGGATCATGCGGAGCTACTAATCAAAGAGGCCCGACAGAAGGCACTTTGGCGTCGTCTCCGGATAAGCGTTGTTCTTACTATCGCGTTGGTCTTCGTAGTACTGCTGTTGCTCGTCGTCGGGGGTGTGCCAAGCAATACGAAACGAACAACAGGCAATAAACCCGCTCGCACGGTCGGTGCGAACCTCTCGTCGGTAGTCATTCCGCACTCTGATGAACCCCAAGCAATCGCCGTGAATGGATCGCACGTGTGGATTGCAAATATGGCGAGTAACTCAGTCACCGAACTCAACGCGAAGACTGGTGCATTGGAGCGCGTCATCGACGCAAAATCTGACGCGTTCCATCATCCTGACGGAATCGCGGTGCAAGGTTCTCACGTGTGGGTCACGAACGGCAACCAAGAGTTCGGCATGGGCACCTCGAATTACCCGTTGGCCAAGTACAGCTCGGTAACCGAACTCAACGCGAGTAACGGCTCACTGGTGCGCGTCATCGACGCCAACACCGACAAACTCCTCGCGCCAGGCCCCATCGCGGTCAGTGGATCGCACGTGTGGGTCCTAAACGCCAACTCTGCTCAATCCGCATCGTCGACGCCCATGAACGCACTCATCGAACTCAACGCGAGTAACGGCTCACTGGTACACATCTTCAAGACCGGCGTTGATGGGCTGAACGGATCGCTCAACCTCACAGCGACTCGTTCCGACGTGTGGGTGACCAACGCGTACCCCTACGACGATTCGGTGAGCGAGATTAACTCGACCACTGGTTCATTAGTGCGTGTCATAAGACCAACGGCAGGTGAACTCCTGGCCCCTGACGGCATCGCGGTCAGCGGTGCGCGCGTGTGGGTCGCGAACATTCGACAAGGCGACAATTCGGTCACCGAACTCAGAACTTCGAACGGATCGTTCGTTCGTAACATCAAAGCCAGAGCAGGTAAATTCAACGGCCTTCTCGGCATTGCGGCAGAGGGACGGCATGTGTGGGTGACCAACGGAAATGGCTACGAAGGTGGCGGGAATACCAACTCCGTCTCTGAACTCAACGCGACGACTGGCTCACTGGTGCAGGTTATCAAAGCGAAAACTGACGGCCTTTATGGACCAACTGCAATCGTCGCGAATGACTCCAAGCTATGGATTCTCAATATTGGTTCAGTCACCGAACTCAACGCGGGAAGTGGTTCACTAGTACGCGTGGTCAAGTAATCTCTCGCGTGAATTCGAATCAAGTTTCTTGAAAACTTCGGAAACTTCGGCGGCACCCGTTACATCTCGGCGGTCTTGTGACGTATAGGGAGTGATGAAGGCGAACAGTTCGAGAACCAAGGAAGCAGTGAAGCGACAGCGCTTCGAGGTCTTCTTTCGCGCCAACTACGACCGTCTCGAGCAGTACGCCGGGCGCCGAGTGCCGCTTGACGTAAGGAGAAGTTACGCATCAGAAGCATTTCCATAGCGGTTTCGTTCAATTAACGCCCCCTCGCCGCTGGGACGCGGGGGCGCAGCGCCAAGTGGCCCAGTACGGCAAGTAGTGACCTAAAAGTCCCTCTCGCGCGTCGTCGATGGTTGAAGCCCATTGACAACTGAGACAGACAATCGAACCAATTGTTGCAAGTTCGTCATTTCATTGCATCACCAATAGCGAAATATGAAAGCTTACTTTCGCTCCGTACAGGTCGCTCGACTCACGCTCGAACAACGAGTAAGCGCTGCACCTCGAAAGTGAAAAAGTTACGCGCTGGTGCGCTGACGAGGTGTGGCGATCGGACTGCAAAGTGTCCACCGTTGTCCATCGTTGTCCGTGGAGTACTGGCATCGAAAATTTCATAATATTTCTGTTTCATTTGGTCGTCTGAAAAGGGCTTAGTAAGTAGAGGAGCAATTTATTTTCCTCTACGAGAGGAGCCACCGTGCCACGTCAAAAGTCGACAATTGAGTTAGTCAAAGAAATACAACAAGTCGGAGGATGTTCGCACCCCATTCGCTTGCGCGGTGAGTTCGTCAACGTCGCGACGGGCGAAGTGAACGAGCGACCACTGCTCGTCGCGTGCAAGGACCGACGCGCGGTGCTGTGCCCCTCGTGCTCGTATCTCTACAAGGCCGACGCCTGGATCGTGGTTTCGACGGGGCTTATTGGTGGCAAGGGCGTACCTGCGTCGGTGAGTGGCCACCCCCGTCTCTTTCTGACTTTGACCGCTCCCTCCTTCGGTATGGTGCACCGACGTGCCGACGACGGTTCGTGCCAGCCTCGGCCTCAGCGCTCGTGTCGCCACGGTCGAGCTATGTCGTGTATGCGTCGCCACGACGAGAATCATCCCGTGCTCGGCGGTCCCCTCTGCGTGAAGTGCGTCGACTACGCGGGGGCAGTTCTGTGGAACGCGGAATCATCACGACTGTGGAATCGAACGTTCGAGCAGATCCGACGTCGACTGGCTATCGCTCTTAATCTCTCGTTTGAAGAGTTCCCCCACCACCTTCGGCTCAGTTATCTCAAAGTCGCCGAGTTCCAGCGCCGTGGACTCGTGCACTTTCACGTCGTGCTACGCGGTGACGATCCGGGAGAACCCTTCGGTCCTCCACCGCCGTTGCTCACCACGGCGCTTCTTACTCAGGTGATCACGAGCGTCATCAAGGACTTCTCCATCACCACGTCACGTGGCGACCTCTCCTGGGGACACCAGTTCCGCGTCAGCGACGCCTCAACGCTCGAACGAGACGATCTGCGAATCGCGGCCTACCTCGCCAAGTACGCCACCAAGTCAACGGACGGTTCACTGGACTTCGCGCGACGCTTCCGTGCCCGCAGTGAGATCATCAAGCTCGACGTTGCCCCTCATCTCCAACGACTCGCGTTAACGACTTGGGACCTAGCGCTCGAACCGGCGCTCTTGTCGATGAATCTTCGGGCCCACGCACACGCCTTCGGTGTTCGCGGACAACTCATTACGAAGTCGCTCCACTACTCCACCCGTTTCCAGGACCTTCGGGAAGCGCGCGCCGCTTATATGACCGGGCCACAGTCCGACGATCCCATTGCCGGCACCTTCAACTACGACGGTCGTGGATACGACGACCCCCGCGCAGCAACCATTGCCGAATTCCTCCACCAACTCATGATCGAAGCACGCGTGGCCGCCAAGGTCTCTAGCGCGAACACGGCTGGTATGCACATTCAGGAAACGAGTTCGAATGAACCAAAGTGAGCAGATCCCAAGAACATTGATAAGCGTGAACGAAGCGGCTCACGTCATCGGCGTCTCTCGCTCTTACGCCTACGAGCTGGTTGCGTCTGGACTGTTGAGATCTGTTCGATTAGGTCGACGTATCCTCATCCCCATTTCTGCCATCGATGATCTCGTCACTCAAAGTCGCGTCGAGATCTAAACCGAGCGTGCTGGGTTCAGCGAGCACATCACCCAGCGTCTGGGCAATAGGTGCGTCGGCCGACTCAACGGCATGGGCGTACGTTCGCAGCGTCATGGCGGGATTCGCATGTCCCAAGCGATTGGCTACGGTCCGGATGTCGTGTCCGCCAACGATCGACGTCCTCGCCGACGAGTGCCTCAGGTCATGGAGCCGCCACTTCATATCGACACCGGCGTGGTCACGAGCTCGACGCCACCACGCCGTGACGCGCTAAGGATTTACTGGTTCGAACCTCGCAGAAAGTATCCACGGCGTGCCAGCTTCGGCTTTGGCTCTCAACGAATCCATGAGATCGATCGACGCAGCGTCGAGTGTGACTACACGACGATTCGCCGTCTTCGTGGGATCGTCACGCAACGTCGGACGTCGAGTTCCATCGCCACTTCGCAGAATCGCAATGCTGGAATCAATGACCAGTAATCCACCAGCAAATTCTTCCCAACGCAGCGCCGCCAGCTCTGAGCGACGCGCACCCGTTACCGCCGCGAAGCGTAGAGCGAGTGCTGCGCGGGGCTCGATTCTTCCGGTGACAACGAGGGACATCACGCTCTCGAGAACCGCTCGTACCTCGTCGTTGCTGAGCGTCCCGCGAGGCTGGGCCTTACGCTTGCCGAGTCGGGCCACGGCAACGACGTTCGTCGATACCCACCCCCAGCGCACTGCGAGCGTGATCGCCGCGCGCAGCACAAGGTGTCTATTCCGGATGGCAGCTTCTCCCAACCCGCGTCGCTCCAGACGCGAGTGCCACCGGTCAACCTCGACCACCGTGAGTTTCGAGAGCGAGAGGGACGCGATGCGATCGGACTTCACCCCGCGGATCCGACTGAGCTGGTCGCGCTCGGTGGCCGGAGCCCACGTACCTCGAGAATGCTCCGCCCACAGGTCGAGCATTTCGCATACTGTGACGCGAGCTGCACTCAGCGTCGGCGCGCCAACGAACATCTCCGCGGCGAGTCGCTGTGCATCCTTCTTCGTCCCGCGCACCGTTCGACTCGCCTGCACGGGCTGGCCATGTTCGTCACGACCAACAAAGGATCGGACTTCCCAGACTCCGGGTTTTCTTTCGCGGCTGGTGGCCACGTCACTCAACGGTCGCGCTGTAGGGATGAAGTAGGGATGGATTCGAATTTTTTACCGATGTCGGGCTGTTTAAAATTCTGGAATACCTACTTGAGTAGGTGCTTTGCCACCACGACCCGCTGGACCTGATTCGTGCCCTCGTAGATCTGGGTGATCTTGGCGTCACGCATGAAACGCTCCACCGGGAAATCTTTAGTGAAGCCGTACCCACCGAGCAGCTGCACGGCGTCAGTGGTGACGCTCATGGCTGTGTCAGACGCGAACGACTTCGCCGCCGCGCCAAGGTAGCTCAGATCATTATCGGGGTCACCGGCGTCAATTGTCGCACAGGCGCGGTACACCAGCGCACGAGATGCCTCGGTGCGAATGGCCATGTCGGCCAACATGAAGCGCAATCCTTGCAACTCACTGATTGGCTCGCCGAAGGCCTTGCGACCCTGCATGTACTGTCCCGCGTAGTCAATCGCGGCTTGGGCAATGCCTACGGCTTGTGCCCCAATCCCGGGTCGAGAGCGGTCGAGTGTGTGCATCGCAATCTTGAAGCCTTCGCCTTCTTTTCCGATCAAATGCGAGGACGGCACGCGCACGTCATGAAAGACAACCTCGCCCGTTGGCGACGCGCGCAGTCCCAATTTATCTTCGTGTTTCGGAAACTCAACACCGTCACCCTTTTCTACGAGGAAGCAGCTGATGCCGCGCCCGCCCACGTCGGGATCGGTTTTGGCGAAGACGGTGTACGTGTCGGACACGCCAGCGTTAGTAATCCAGTACTTTGAACCATTCAATATGTAATCGTCACCGTCGCGCACCGCGCGACAGCGCATGGCCGCAACGTCTGATCCGGCGTCCGCTTCAGAGAGGCAGTAGCTCGCCTGAATCTCACCGGAGGCAATTCGCGGCAAGTACGCGTGCTTTATCTCCTCGGACGCAAAATTCATAATTGGCAACATGCCGAGTTTGGAGATTAGGAGTGTCACCGACGTGGACGCGCATCCCCTCGCAACCTCTTCAGCCATAATTGCCTGGGTCACCATGTCAGCGCCCGCGCCGCCGTACTCTTCGGGAACACCAAGGGATGGCAACTCCATCTCCCTGCACGCATCGAAACTCTCTTGGGGAAATACTTGTTCGCGGTCATAGCGAGCGGCGTTGGGCGCCACGCGTTCATCTACAAATTCGCGCAGCACGTCACGAAAACTTCGTTGTTCAGCCGTGAGATCAAAACTCATTGCGCTTCCTTTACTGCTTTGAGGGATTAGTGATTGGACGCGGCGTCGTTCGCGTCCGAAGTCAACTTTGCGGCTGAGACCGCGTCGACGAAACGACGTTGCGCGGGGTAACTATGCCCCAGCCCAACGAAGGGCTTCGTGGTCTCTCTCGATACGGGTGAGCTCGTACGAAGATCAAAGAGGTCCATCGCCACGTGAACGTCACCGAGCGTCGGTCCGCGACCAATGAGACTCGCGCGCTTGGCCGCTACCGAAGCGACGCCCACGGTCACGTCATGAACGTCGTGAGGGTGAGCAAAGATGAGCTTGGCGCACTCGCGCTCGGCGATTGTCTGCGCGTAACCCTCACCCGGAGCGTTGGTGCCCTCGCCCACACCACTGACGCGACGAGCGGATCGCTCGAGACCGGGCTTTGGGGCTCGGCCGAGTTCGGGCGTCGCGGTCGTCATCGTGGGTCGAACTTCGCCGGCGATGGGGACGGGTGAAAAGGAAGGTTGGGCCACAGTCGAGGTTATCTCTCTACGTGGGACTCACACTCGCGACAGCCAGCTTTCATACTGCGGTAGCTCGCCACGAATTGCTTGGTGGTACGTCTTAATGATGGCTTTCGTGATGGGCCCAGGTTTGCCGTCACCAATGAGGCGGTCGTCCACGGACGAAAGCGGCACCACCTCCACCGCCGTACCGGTCACGAAGGCCTCGTCAGCCAAGTAAATGTCGTCACGGCGCAGACCCTGGAAGTTCACCTCGTAGCCCAGATCGTTGGCGATCTTGACGATGCTCGACTGAGTAATACCAGTGAGTGCGCCAGCCTCTGAAGGCGGTGGGCTGACGATAAGTCCGTCGCGAACAAGAAAGAGATTCTCGCCAGTGCCTTCGCTGAGTCGTCCGTCCGGACCGAGCATGATGGCTTCGTCGTAACCCCCTTTGATGGCCTCGACCTTGGCGAGGCTCGCGTTGACGTAACCGCCGACTGTTTTCGAGGCTGTGGGCATCGAGTTGGGATGATGACGGACCCACGACGAGATCTTCATGCGAGCACCGTTCTCCGTTGCTTCGTCGCCCAAGTACGCGCCCCACGGCCACGCGGCAATGATCGTATTAACCGGTGCGCCAATGGGATTAATGCCCATTTCGCCGTAGCCCAAGAAAACGAGCGGACGTATGTAACAACCCTCGTGCAACTCGTTCACCCGGACGACTTCTTTGGCCGCGTCACAGAGTTCGTCGAGCGTGTACGGAACGTCAATCATCAAGATCTTGCAACTGCGCAACAGTCGTTCCATGTGCTCAACCAAACGGAAAACCGCTACACCGCTCGCTGTCTTGTACGCCCGAATACCCTCAAAAGCTCCGGTGCCATAGTGCAACGTGTGGCTGAGTACGTGAACGTTGGCGTCTTTCCAGTCGACGAGCTTTCCGTCCATCCAGATCTTCTTCGTTGGGGTAATGGGCATTTACAACCTCTCTTGTAGTTCTTTGGTGACGCCTTGCGTGCCAAGCGCGGTTACATCACCATCAAAGTCTTCCACCGCTCGCGCGATTCTTCGAGCCGCGTCTTCTTCGCCTAAGTGCTCGAGCATCAACACCGCCGACGACACTGCCGCGAGAGGGTTGGCTCTACCGGTGCCGGCGATGTCATGCGCGGCGCCGTGAACGGGCTCGAAGAGCGAAGCACTGGTCTTTTCCGGATTAAGGTTCGCGCTCGCGGCGTAACCAATGCCGCCGGTCACGGCACCAGCTAAGTCTGAGAGAATATCGCCAAAGAGATTGTCCGTCACGATGATTCCGTAGCGCTTGGGGTCTTCGACGAGATAGATACACGCTGCGTCGACGTGCTGGTAGTCCACCTCAACATCGTTAAACGACGCGCCGACCTCAGCCACTACCCGCCGCCAGAGATCACCCGCGAAGGTCAACACGTTGGTCTTGTGAACGAGGGTGAGTTTCTTTCGCTCGAGTTGGCTCGCGCGAAGAAAGGCGTAGCGCACGCAGCGCTCGACGCCAAAGCGAGTATTGACCGATCCTTGGGTGGCGACTTCGTGAGGCGTGCCGTAGCGCAACACGCCTCCCTCACCGCCGTAAGGCCCCTCCGTGTTCTCGCGAACGATCGCGAAATCGTGCCCATCAGCGAGCGAACCCGCAACACCGCGGAACGGTCGGTAGTTGATATAGAGATCGAGACCAAAGCGCATCTTAAGCAGCAATCCCCGCTCGAGGACGCCTCCGGCAATGCGGGTATCACCAATGGCGGGTCCGATCGCACCCAGCAGTATGGCGTCAAAACCACGAAGCACCTCGAGCGTGGCATCATCGAGCACGAATCCGTCGCGGAGGTAGCGCGCGGCGCCAAGGTCAAAGGCCGTCGTCTCGAGATCGACGCCGGCCGCAGCAATCACGTCGAGGGCCGCGCTCGTGACCTCAGGGCCAATGCCGTCGCCGCCCATGACGGCCACGCGATGGCTCTGTTGCTTACTCATCCGTGGCTCTCCTTCTTTCCTCTATTTTGCTCGCCCGCGGGTGCGAGGAGCAAACCGAGCAAAAGAGGTTGAGACGCCAATCTATAGAATTGAGTCTTCCTAGGAGTTGAGGTTGCGGCATGGCTGACGAAATTCACCGCATTACGAAAGAGACGCTGGAAAAGCTCCAGGCTGAGTATGTGAACCTGACGACGGTGGGACGAACAGAGATTGCCCGCGTCATTGAAGCCGCCCGGCTCCTTGGCGACCTTTCTGAGAATGGCGACTACCACGCCGCCAAAGACGCGCAGGGCAAAATGGAGTCGCGCATTCGTCAAGTCGACCAAGTCATTCGCAACCACGAGATCGTTGAGCGCGACGAGCACGCCGGCAAAGTCCAGTACGCCTCGATTGTCCAAGTGATCTACGACGGTGATGACGAGTCCGACGCCCAGGAGTTCTTTATTGGATCGATCGAAGAGAAGCCCGAGGGCATGCTCGTGGCCTCTCCGACCTCACCGCTCGGTGAGGCGCTACTCGGTCACCACGTAGGCGAAAGCGTCGAGTACGAAGCACCTTCTGGCGTGTTGAAGGTAAAAATCGTCGGGCAGCGTTGAGTCGAATGGGTAAAACTCTCTACGAAAAGATTTGGGAGCAGCACGTCGTCGTCGCGCCCGAAAATGAAGCAACGCTTCTCTACATTGATTTGCACCTCGTCCACGAAGTCACCAGTCCTCAAGCATTTGATGGCCTTCGAATAAACAATCGAAAAGTACGCCGACCCGACCTCACGCTCGCGACCGCCGACCACAACGTTCCTACCGATCCTCTCTCAACGCCCATCCTCGATCCCATCTCTAAGCGACAGCTCGAGGCACTCGACGAAAACTGCAGAGAGTTCGGCATTACTGTCTTTCCTCGAGGCCACGAGAACCAAGGCATCGTCCACGTCATTGGACCCGAACTCGGTGTCACGCAACCAGGCATGACTATTGTCTGCGGTGATTCGCACACGTCAACGCACGGTGCTCTTGGCTCGCTCGCTTTTGGCATTGGCACGAGCGAAGTCGAGCACGTACTCGCCACTCAGACCTTGCCCCAACAAAAGGCGAAAACGATGTCGGTGTTGGTAGAAGGAACGCCGCCATCGGGGGTCAGCGCTAAAGACATCGTGCTCGCCATCGTCGGACGACTCGGCACTGGCGGAGGCGCGGGCTACGTGCTTGAGTACCGCGGCGACGCCATCCGCGCGCTTTCGATGGAAGGTCGCATGACGGTCTGCAATATGAGCATCGAAGCGGGCGCCCGAGCCGGACTCGTCGCGGTGGATGAAACCACGATTGACTACTTGCGAGACCGCCCGGGAGTGCCTCAGGGCGCGGCGTTTGAGGAGGAGGCGCAGCGTTGGCGTGCCTACGTCTCTGATGAGGACACTCACTTTGACGCCGAGATCGTCATCAACGCCGCCGAACTCGTACCTTTTGTCACCTGGGGCACGAATCCCGCCCAGGTCGTAGCCCTCGACGGCGTGGTGCCGTCACCCGAAGACGCCGCCAACGACGACGAGAGGGAAAGTATCCAGCGCGCGCTCGAGTACATGGATCTCACGCCAGGCACGTCACTTCGTTCAGTACCCGTCGACGTCGTCTTCATTGGATCGTGCACGAACTCGCGCATCGAGGATCTTCGCGCCGCCGCCGCGGTTGCTCAGGGCGGCCACGTTCACGATGGCGTTCGCGCACTCGTCGTTCCGGGATCGCGACGGGTTAAGAATCAAGCCGAGTCCGAAGGGCTCGATCAAATCTTCTTGGCGGCTGGGTTCGAATGGCGTGAACCGGGTTGCTCAATGTGCCTTGGCATGAATCCCGATATTTTGACGCCTGGTCAACGTTGCGCCTCGACTTCCAATCGAAACTTCGAAGGACGCCAGGGTCGAGGTGGAAGGACGCACTTAGTCTCTCCAGTGGTCGCTGCCGCTACGGCGCTTTTGGGAAGGTTCGCTACGCCCGATGAGGTAAGCGCGTGAAGCCCGTTCGCGTTCTTGAAGGTCGCGCGGCGCCTCTCGAGCGCTCGGACGTCGACACCGATCAGATCATTCCCTCCGACTGGCTTAAGCGTGTCGAACGCACCGGCTTTGGTCGCGGTCTTTTCAGTGAGTGGCGCGATGACACGGCCTTCGTGTTGAATCAGCCTGAATACGGCGGCGCCAAAATTCTTCTCGCGGGTCCCAGGTTCGGTACCGGGTCGTCGCGCGAACACGCGGTGTGGGCGCTCATGGACTACGGCTTTGAGGCGATCATCGCCCCGTCCTTTGGTGACATCTTTCGGAACAATTCATCCAAGCAGGGTCTCGTCATTGTTCAACTCGATGTGAGTGACGTCGAAGAACTCACTCAAATAGTGAAAGATGATTCGTCGCGCCTTCTCGTCGTAGACGTGGAGCGCCTCATTGTCGAAGTACCCGAGACGGGCTGGAGCCGCATGTTCCCTCTCGACTCTATGACGAGAGAACGCCTCTTAGAAGGCTGGGACGATATCGGCATCAGCCTACGTCGAAGCGACGACATTACGAAGTTCGAGTTAACCAGTGCCGCACCGAGTCTTGTTGGTGTCTTTGATGCCGAAGGTCACGCTCGTTACGCCTGAAAGAAGTAACACCGACGCGATTTCATAGCGCACGCTCTGATTTTAAAAGCGAGGTCTTTTAGCGACGGCGATTGGCGGCCGAAATGACGGCCTCGAGTGACGCATCGAGAATCGATGAGCTCATTCCCACTCCCCACCACAGCGTGCCGTCGTCACCCTCAGCTTCGACATAGGCCACGGCCGAAGCTTCCGAACCGGAGGTGAGAGCGTGTTCGTGATAGTCACGCACTTTGAACGTCACGTCCATCTCACCACGTAGTCCGGACATCAACGCGTCTATAGGACCGTTACCTTCACCCTTGACAGTCACGTGCTGGCCGTTCACGATTAACTGCGCAAAGATTCGCGTCACGTTTTGATCGGCCGTCACCTCGCTCGAAAGAAGCTGAATCGTCGGGTTATTTGGTTGGTACGTCGTCGTGAACACGTCCCAGATCTCAGCGGGCGAGATCTCCGTTCCCTTTGATTCAGTGACCTCTTGGACTTGCTTGGAGAACTCCACTTGCATCGCCCGAGGTAGCTCGAGTCCGTGCTCGGTGCTGAGAAGGTAGGCAACACCACCCTTGCCCGACTGGGAGTTAACACGAATAATCGCCTCGTAGGTGCGCCCGGTGTGCTTGGGATCGATAGGAAGATACGGCACTTCCCACACGTCGTAGGTATCACCAATTGCCGTCATGCCCTTTTTGATGGCGTCTTGGTGAGAGCCGGAGAAGGCGGTGTAGACCAATTCGCCAACGTAAGGGTGTCGCATATGAATTGGCAAGCGATTGGCGTATTCAGCGACGTGACGAGCCTTGTCGATGTCACGAATGTCGAGTTCGGGATCAATGCCCTGGGAGAAGAGGTTCAGCGCCAAGTTCACGACGTCGACGTTGCCGGTGCGCTCTCCATTGCCAAAGAGCGTCCCTTCAACACGGTCCGCTCCCGCCAAGACGCCAAGTTCGGCCGCCGCGACGCCGGTGCCACGGTCGTTGTGGGGGTGCAATGAAAGTACAACGCTGTCGCGACGATCGACGTGACGGAGAAACCATTCAATGGCGTCGGCGTAGAGATTGGGTGAGTACATCTCAACGGTGGCGGGAAGATTCAAAATGAGCGGCCGATCGGGCGTTGGATCAATGATGGCGATGACGTCGTTACAGACTTCGAGGGCGTAATCGAGTTCAGTGCCGGTGAAACTCTCGGGCGAGTACTCATAGAAGAACTCAGTCTCGGGCGACGTTGCCTCCAAGGTAAGGCAGAACCTCGCGGCGTCGGTAGCGATCTTCTTTATGCCCTCTTTATCGAGGCCAAAGACCACGCGACGCTGCAAGGTTGACGTGGAGTTGTAAAAGTGCACGATGGCGCGCTTTGCACCATTGAGGGACTCGTACGTGCGTCGAATGAGGTCTTCTCGACACTGGGTAAGAACCTGAATAGTGACGTCATCGGGGATAAGGTCCTCTTCGATAATCTGGCGAACGAAATCAAAGTCCGGCTGCGAAGCCGAGGGGAAACCAACCTCAATCTCCTTGAAACCCATCTCGACGAGGTGAGAGAACATGACGTTCTTGCGCTCTAGGTCCATTGGATCGATGAGAGCTTGATTGCCGTCGCGAAGATCCACGCTGCACCAGCGCGGTGCCTTGGTAAAGCGGCGATCAGGCCAGGTGCGGTCGGGCAGGTCAACGGGCACCGTGGCACGGTACTTGGCGTAGGCCATAGGACTTGGCTGTTGGTGTCGGTTAGTCATCTGCGTCCTTTCGGCGATTCGATTGAAAAACAAAAATGCCCCCGCCTACGCGGGGGCAGGGCGAGCAGCGGCTCGCCCTTTACAGCAGCAGTTCGCTCACACGAATACTCATCGTTCCATTCTACCTCTCTTTCGCGAAATGTCCAGAGGCACCGCCTACTATCCTGAAACTTCGTGGGCTTATTAAAAACACTCTTCAAACTGACTCTTATCCTTACTTTGGGATCAGTCGTCGCTGGCGTGGTCTTTCTGGTCAAGCGACCTCGAAGCACGTCGCCGATCTCTTTTGAAGAGTGGCCCAGCGTGCCGCGTAACCCAGCGGCTTAGTTACCACACTCATTCGCGTTACTTACTAAAGGAGTTTGTTATGGCAGAGATGGAATATCGCCGACTAGGACGCTCAGGCCTTAAGGTCAGCGTCTTGTCATTTGGTAGTTGGGTCACCTTTGGTAACACCAACCAGATTGAGACCGCGCACCAAGCTGCCGAATGTCTCTCGGCCGCGCATGACGCGGGCGTTAACTTCTACGACAACGCAGAGGCCTACTCAGCGGGTGAGTCCGAGCGTGTTATGGGTGCCGCCTTTAAAGAACTGGGTTGGAAGCGTCACGACTACGTCGTTTCCACCAAGCTGTTCTGGGGACTGCACGAAGGTCCCAACATGCGCAACACCCTCAATCGCAAGTACCTCTCACAGGCCATTGAAGGCTCGCTTGAGCGACTCGGTCTCGATTTTGTGGACTTGGTGTTCTGTCACCGCGCCGACTCCAACACGCCGATCGAAGAGACCGTGTGGGCAATGAGCGACATGATTGAGCGCGGACAGGCCCTCTACTGGGGCACATCAGAGTGGACCGCGGACGAGATTCGCGCCGCCTGGGACATCGCCGATCGCCACCACTTACACAAGCCCGTCATGGAACAGCCGCAGTACAACATCTTGTGGCGCGACCGGGTCGAAAAGGAGTACAAGCGCCTCTACGAAGACATTGGACTCGGAACAACTATCTGGTCACCCTTGTCGTCGGGTCTCCTGACCGGTAAGTACCTCAACGGTATTCCCGAAGGCTCGCGCGCGACGTTGCCCGGCTACGAATGGCTGAAGAATTCGCTCACGAATAAAGAAAGCAACGCAAAGGTTGCTGAACTTAAGAAGATCTCCGACGGTCTCGGCGTCTCGCTCGCTCAATTTTCATTGGCGTGGTGCGCGAAGAACCCCAACGTTTCGACCGTGATCACTGGTGCTTCGACGGCAGATCAGGTGCGCGAAAACATGACCGCGCTCGACGTCATGCCACTGCTCACGCCGGACGTGATGGAAAAGGTCGACCTCATCAGCCTGATGTAGTCGCCACGTGGGACTATCGCAGGGTGATGAGGTGAATGTCTTGAATCCCGTCCGTGTCACGGAGTTGCTCAACAACTGACGCGGGCGTGGGTTCAACGGTCGACAAAACCATTAGCGCGGTGTGCGACTTAGGATCTGGACCCACCGCCATTGAGGCAATTGAGATGTTTGCTCCACCGAGTGCAATGCCCACGAGGCCAATCATGCCCGGACGGTCGTCGTTGTGAACCACCAACATTGACGTCGCGGGAGCAATCTCCACCGCGTGACCGTCGACGCTGACGATGCGAGTCTCGACTCTGGTCCCTATGGTCATCAGGGTCCCCGACACGGTGTGACCGTCGGAGCTCACGGTGATCAAACTGATGTACTCAGACGAGGCCACCGACGAGACCTCACCAAAAGTGAGATCGTGTTCACCGGCCAACTGGGGTGCGTTCACAAACGACACACCGTCATGGCCCGTCGAACTCAAGAGTCCCTTGAGAGCGCACAGCGTCAATATCTTTGTTCCCGCACCGGCCAGCTCACCCTGGTAGGTCACCTCAAGGTCCGCGGGCTTTCCATCGAGTAGTCCACCAATAAAGCGACCGAGCAGTTCCGCGAGACCCATGAAGGGACTTACGGAGTTGGATACTTCTCCAGCCGACACGTTGACGGCGTAGGGAACAAAGTCGCCAGCGAGGGCCAGCTCCACCTGTTCAGCGATAGTGATGCCAGCTTTGTCCTGCGCTTCGGCGGTGGAGGCGCCAAGGTGAGGGACGACGACGACCGAAGGTAACTCGAACAACGGTGACTCCGTGGTCGGCTCTTTGGCGAAAACGTCGAGTGCCGCACCTTGCACGTGTCCGCTTCGAATCGCCTCGGCTAGGTCGGCCTCGTTGACGATGCCACCACGCGCGACGTTAATGATGCGCACGCCCTTTTTCGTCTTCTTCAGCGTGTCGGCGTTTAACAGGTCCGTTGTCTCTTTGTTCTTAGGCAAGTGAATCGTTATGAAGTCACTTTGAGCGAGCAATGTATCGAGGTCCAAAAGCTCAATGCCCATGTGTCGAGCACGCTCGTCGGAAATGTAGGGGTCGTAGGCAACAAGGCGCATACCAAATGCCATTGCTCGTTGGGCGACGAGCGCGCCAATCTTGCCAAGTCCCACCACACCGAGGGTCTTGCCGTGAAGCTCGACGCCTTCCCACTTACTGCGCTCCCACTTGCCGTCCTTCAACGCCGAATGGGCTTGGGGGATGTTGCGCGCTTGAGCGAGCAAGAGCGCCATTGTCTGTTCGGCCGCAGAGAGAATGTTTGACACCGGAGCGTTGACAACCATGACTCCAAGTTCCGTGGCTTTGGCAACGTCAACGTTGTCAAGACCAATGCCGGCGCGTCCAACAACCACCATGTCGCTCGCCGCTTCGAGCGTCGCCGCGTCCACATTGGTGGCGGATCGAATGATGAGAGCGTGTGCGCCTCGAACGGCACCAATCAAGTCAGCGGGCGACAGCCCGAGTTGTATGTCGACCTCATGTCCGGCGTCGCGAAGTTTCTGGAGACCGGAATCAGCGATCTCTTCTGTTACGAGTACTCGGGCCACTGGCAACCTTTCAATTAAAGGACTAATCCTAAAGGAAAGTCAGGTACCTCAACCTTTCGCGACGAACGCACCAAGACGCTCAAGACCTTCGACGAGGTCGTCGTCACCAAGTGCGTAACTCAGTCGAAAGTATCCGGGCGTTCCGAAGGCTTCGCCAGGCACGACAGCAATCTTGACGGTCTCCAGAAGCGTCTCAGCGAGCTCCGCGGAGCTACTGGCCACTCGCCCACCAAAGGACCGACCAAGCAGCCCCGTGATGTCAGGGAAACAGTAGAAGGCGCCCTCGGGCTCAGTGCAATGAACACCTTCAATTCCGTTCAGCATGGTGAGCATGGTCTTTCGACGGCGATCAAAGGCGTCGCGCATGTGTCCAACGGCCTCAAGGTCGCCCGTCAATGCCGCGACGGCGGCACGTTGAGAAATATTTGAAATGTTCGACGTGGTCTGACTCTGATAGTTCACTGCCGCGTCCATGACGTCCGGCGCACCAATCATCCAGCCCACACGCCATCCGGTCATTGCATACGTCTTTGCGACACCGTTCACCACAATCCATCGATCGCCGAGCTCGGGGCTAACGACGGGCAGCGACACGTGGGTAGCGTCACCATAGACAAGGTGCTCGTATATTTCGTCACACAGCACCCAGATGTCGTGTTCCGCGGCCCAGGCGCCAATCGCGGCCACATCGTCAGGCCGCACCACGGCACCCGACGGGTTCGACGGAGAAACGAAGACCAGCAATTTGGTCTTCTTCGTGCGAGCGCGTTCGAGCTCTTCAACCGTCACGCGAAAGCCATTCGCCTGACTCGTCATAACCGGCACAGCCGTCGCGCCGGTCAGGTAGACCGCCTCAGGGTACGTCGTCCAATACGGAGCGGGAATGAGGACCTCATCACCGGGGTTAAGCACGCTCATGAAAGCTGTTGCTACTGCGTGTTTGCCGCCGTTCGTGACAAGAACTTGGCTCGCCTTGATATCAAGACCGCTGTCGCGCTTAGATTTGAAAGCGATCGCGTCACGAAGCTCTGGAAGTCCAGCCGTTGGCGTGTACTTGTAGTTCACCGGATCTAAGCACGCTTTCGCGGCGGCTTCAACTATGTGTTCCGGCGTGGAAAAGTTCGGTTCGCCGGCGCCGTAGCCAATAACGGGCTCGCCGGCAGCCTTGAGGGCCTTGGCCTTTGCGTCAACCGCCAGGGTCGCGCTGGGGGCTAAACCGGCTAAAAGGTCACTCACTCGGGCACTCAACGTTTCACTCCGTTCTTTTTCCGTAAGAATAAGTCTATGAGTTCTTTAGACACGTTCACGATTCCCTCCGATCTTCTTCCACGCGATGGACGATTCGGCTCTGGACCATCCAAAATACGACCCGAGCAACTGATTGCCCTTATGGCCGACTCATCGTCGTACCTTGGTACGTCGCACCGTCAAGGGACGGTACGCAACAAGGTCGGCGAAGTCCGCGACGGCCTACGCGCACTCTTCAATCTCCCCGATGGTTACGAGGTACTACTCGGCAACGGTGGCACGACCTGCTTCTGGGACGCGGCGACCTTCCACCTCATCGCTCATCACTCCCAACACCTCAGCTTCGGTGAGTTCTCATCGAAGTTCGCCTCCGCCGCAAAAGATGCGCCGCACATTAGCGAACCCTCGATCATCAAGAGTGACGTCGGCACGCACCCCGTCGCCGTCGCCGACGACAGCGTCGACCTCTACGCCCTCACCCACAATGAGACCTCAACTGGCGTCATGATGCCCATCGAACGTCCAGCGGGCGCCAAGGGGCTCGTTGCGGTGGACGCGACGTCGGGTGCTGGCGGCCTCATGGTCGACCCGACACAGTTCGACTGCTACTACTTCGCTCCTCAAAAGTCCTTCGCTTCTGACGGCGGACTCTGGATTGCGATCTGCTCACCGGCAGCCATTGAGCGCATCGAAACTCTGGCAGCTTCTGGCCGCTGGACCCCGGCGTTCTTCGACCTGAAGATTGCTCTTGATAACTCGCGCCTTAACCAGACCTACAACACGCCCGCACTCGCGACCATCCACTTGCTCGCCTCACAGATCAAGTGGATGAACGACAACGGCGGGCTGTCTTTTTCGTCAGGTCGCTCACGTCAGTCAGCAGAGATTCTTTACACCTGGGCTGAAGCGTCGGACTTCGCGACACCCTTCGTCACGAATCCTGCACAGCGGAGCAATGTGGTGGGCACGATTGACTTCCGCGACGACGTGGACGCCAATGAGATCGCCAAGATCTTGCGCGCGAACGGCGTTGTCGACACCGATCCATACCGCAAACTTGGTCGAAACCAACTACGCGTCGCTATGTTTCCAAGCGTTGACCCCGAGGACGTCGCGTCATTGCTCGCCTGCATCAACTACATCGTGGGCAATCTGTAATCGCCGGTCTCACGTTTCTTAGTAAAACTGGTACGTCTCCGTCGGCGGTCGGCACCGACGGAGACGTACTCGACTCTGACCAGATCACGATTAGGACTAGTCCAGGCCCTCATCTCGTAGCGCCGCAGCGTTCGTCCTGTGGATTTTGACTGGCCGGTGCCCACCAATTCGGCGCCCAAATGTTCATAGAACGATTCCGCAAAGGGATCGGACTCAAAAAGCAGACGCTCCCAGCCACGAGACCTAGTGCAGTGAATCAGTTTTAATTGGTGATTGCTTCCAGGGCCACCCGACCGCGACTTACTTTCTCGAGGATGCTCTCGGCCGAAGCGACCCACACGA
>Ga0208357_1000877_pt1 | contig 23053 bp, 22 predicted proteins | sample NGESurdeep092012_6_FD_184487 | JGI IMG/M metagenome (GOLD analysis project Ga0208357, IMG submission 184487) | Arctic peat soil microbial communities from Barrow, Alaska - NGEE Surface sample F52-2 deep-092012 (SPAdes) | ecosystem: Environmental > Terrestrial > Soil > Wetlands > Peat ... | reverse complement strand
GACCTATTACGGTCAGCTTGCACGCGCCCGGGCCGGCCTGCCCGATCTTGGCCTGCATGGGCCGCCGGCTTTCACGCCGAAAGAACGTGAGTCTCTCGGCAATCTTGAAGTCGTCCGCGCGGCCGAAATGCTTTACGAGCTTAACGAACGCGACATGATTGCGTCGATGTATGCGGAGCTGGGCGAAAGCGCGAACGATCTCGCAGGAATCGCGATGTTGGGCGAGCTCGCCGCCAAGCACAATGACGGGCGCGCGATGGTGCTGCTTGGAAGCGGCGGCTACGGCCGCGGCCTGCCGCTCGACTATTATGCCTACCCGGTCGTTGGTCTACCGCACTACTCGCCGATCGCGCCGCCGATCGAGGACGCGGTGGCTTATTCGATCGCCCGCCAGGAGAGCCATTTCAACCAGAAGGTCGTCTCGAGTGCGCACGCGATGGGCCTGATGCAGGTTACGCCCGAGGCAGCGCAGGACACCGCCAAGCGCTTCAAGGCGACCTACAACCGCGCCCGTCTCCTCAGCGATGCCGCCTACAACATGCAAATGGGTGCCGCGGAACTGTCCAATCTGCTCACCGGCTACAACGGCTCCTATCTCCTGACCTTCGCCGGCTACAATGCCGGCCGCGGCCGTGTTCGTCAGTGGATCGCCGCCTTTGGCGATCCACGCGATCCGAAGGTCGATCCGGTCGATTGGGTCGAGCGCATTCCGATCTCCGAGACGCGCAATTACGTGCAGCGGATTATGGAGAACCTGCAGGTCTATCGCGCCCGCTTCAACGGCAACAATCGGCTGGTGATCGAAGCGGATCTCAGGCGCGGCGCGACGAACTGAATTCCGGTCGCGCAGCCCGCCGCATCGATCCGGACTAGCATTTCCCCGCTTGTGCTCTCTGAGTGCCTCATGGACGCTTCAGTCACGACCGCAAGTAGCTTCAGCACGTTCATTTCCGCACCCGACGGCCTGCGGCTGCACGCGCGCTGTTACGGCGCCCGCAGCGCCGAGTACAGCGTCGTCTGCCTGCCCGGTCTCGCCCGCACCGCCGCCGATTTCGAGGCGCTCGCCGGCGCGCTCGCGGCGCCCGGCATGATGCGGCGCGTGATCGCGCTCGATTACCGCGGCCGCGGCCTGTCGGACTACGACCGCGATCCGACGAACTATAATTTCCATACCGAGATGGGTGACGTGCTGGCCGTCCTGACCGCGCTCGACGCTTTGCCCGCCGTTTTTGTCGGCACCTCTCGCGGCGGCATCCTAACCATGATGCTGGCTGCGGCGAGGCCGACCGCGATCGCCGGCGCGGTGCTCAACGATATCGGCCCAGTGCTCGAGCCCAAGGGGCTGATGCGCATCAAAGGCTATGTCGGAAAATTGCCCGAGCCCCGATCCTTCGAGGACGGAGCCGAGATCCTGCGCCGGCTGTTCGATGCGCAATTCCCGACGATCACACCCGAAGGCTGGCTCGCGGCGTCGCACCGAACCTTCAGGCAGGCGAACGGCCGCTTCGTGACCACCTATGACCCGGCCTTGGCCCAGACCATGGAGGGCGTCGATTTCGAAAAGCCGATGCCGCCGTTATGGAAGGAATTCGAGGCCTTGCGGCACGTGCCGGTCATGACGATCCGGGGCGCCAACTCCGACCTGCTGAGCGAAGCCACGGTAAGGGCAATGGCCGCCCGCCATCCCAATTTTGAGACGTTTGACGTCGCCGATCAGGGCCACGCCCCCCTGCTCGCCGAAGCGGATGGGATCGCTCGGATCACCGCCTTCATACGGCGCTGCGAGGCGGCCTCGCCACGGATCGTCTGAGGGCAGCGCACGAGCGCCGCGGCCAGGGCAGATTCCCGCTGCTGCGATCTGCGCCGTCACAAACGAAAAACCCCCGGCGGTTTCCCGCCGAGGGTCTCATCTCCGATCTTGCCAGATCAGGGATAGAAGTTGCGCTGGACGCGGAAGATGCCCGACACCCAGCTGTGGTCGCCGAACGCGCCCGTGGCCGTGCTAGTATAGGCACCGTCGAGATGGTTGTACATCGCCTCGAGGCTCAGATCGAGGTTGGCAACCGGCGTCCAGGTCGTGCGCGAGCCGACCTGCCAGTAGTCCCAGTTGGCAGAGGTACCCGCACCGGCCGTGGCCGGACGGATCACAGCAGTGGCGGCGTCGCTGTAGCTCACCTGGCCGTACGCACCGTACAACGAGGTCTTCCACTGGCTGTTCCAGAAGTGCTCGTAGCCAGCCGTGACGCTCCAGGCTGTCGTCAGGTCCAGACCACCGCCGGGCGTGACAACCGCGTCGAAGGACTGACCCGCATAGGCGACCGTGGCGTCGGAGTTCGTATCCGCGAAGCCACCGTTCATGTTCGAACCGGCGTACTGGTTCGCGCCCTTGGAGTAGGTGAACTGCCCCAGCACGTAGTCACCCTTGCCGAGCATCGGCACGTTGAACTTCAGACCGGCACCGAACGCATAGCCCGTGGCGCTCGTGGACGTCTGCGCGGCGGCGGCCGTCAGTTGATTGACTTCAAACACCTGATGGTACGCGCCCATCACCTGGGCAGAGCCCCAAGCCTGGTCGATACGGAGGTTGCCGACGATGTCCGGCGACTGGACATTGCCATACTGCGCAAGCGTGGGGGTAGCGGCCGACGGCACGACGACATTCGTCGCAGTGATCGACTGGCGACGAACTGCCGCATCTTCGGCCGAGATCGACGCCGACAGGCCGTTGCCGAACTGCGCGGTATAGGCGAACACCGTGATGCCGCCGCCAGCCATATTCGAGCTCCAGAAGTTGGTCTGGTTCGAATAGGGCTGCAGATCGAAGTCGAAGAACGATCCGGTCTTGCCAGCGGTAAAGCCGGCGAACTGGATGAACGCCGCGTTCGACCACTGACGGGTGTAGGGCGCACGACCCGCGCCGCCGGGGTTGTTGCCAACGCCGGTGCCGCCGTAGGTGCCGGGTGACAAGACGACGCCGGGGGCGGTGGCGCCCGTGATCGAGGCGCTGGTCCCGAGCGAGGTGTTGCCGGACCCGTCGAAGTCCGAGGTTGCGGCCAGGACGAAGTACGAGCGAAGCGTGCCGTATTCGGTCTGGCTACGCGTGTCCAAGGTCACGCCCGCACGGGTCCGCCAGAGCTGAAGGCCGGCGTCGGCTGGCCCACCGAACGCACCCGACTGATGAACCGAGAACGAACCGCCGGCATTGACATCGACTTCGGCGCGCACGAAGCCGCCGATCTTGATGCAGGTATCGGTGCCGGGCATGTAGTAGAAGCCGGCGCCGTAGAGCGAGCAAATCTTCACGTACTGGAGGGGTTGAGGGTGTGAACCGCGCACAACGCCGCGGATAGGCGCATCTGTGACGTCGAGGAATGCAGCGTGATGGCCTCAACGCGTTCCCGCGCATCTCGGGCCTCCCTGGGACGGCGCGAAAGCCAACGCGTTGACCTCGTTCCGACCTTTGTCGCGCGGTCACCTGATCACGCCGAATTACAAGTGGGTATAGCCTAGGTCACCTACAAAAATGCGCGATTAAACGGGCTTTTTCCGCGCAGCGTGCACGGATCAGCCTCGCTTACGGGCCGTTAGTGTTCGGTGAATGCGAGCCACGTCTCGGGCCGCCACGGCGGCGCGAATACAAAAAAAGACCGGCGGCGGATTCCTCCGCGGCGGGTCTTCGCGATAATCAATTAGTCAGGAGCGCGGAACGCGTGCCGCGATTCTCAATCCGACGGCCGGGCCATGGCGCCAAAGGCCGCCGCGCCGCCGCCACTCCGGCGCTCCATACCGGGGAACGCCACGACTTCCTGGACGAGCTCAGCCGCATCGGTGAGTGTCTCGTCGGTCAAATGCGCATAACGCTGCGTCGTTCGCGCGTGCAGATGCCCGAGCAGCCCTTGTACAACGTAGAGAGAAACGCCGCGATTGACGAGGAAGCTCGCGAAGGAGTGCCGCAGATCGTGCAGCCTCACATCCTCGAGGCCGGCACGCTTGCGGACTCGGTCCCAGGGAAAGAACAGCGACGCGGACGGCCTGCCCGTGACCGGCGAGGGAAAGATATACGCATTGCCATCGAGCCGAGGCGCAGACCGCAACAGCGCGATCGCCGACTGGTTCAAGGCGATGACGCGCGCGCGGCCCGATTTCGATTTCGGCACCAGGAGGGTCTTCTTGGTCCAGTCGACGTAATCCCATTTGGCGTGGGTGATTTCGTTACGGCGCCCGCCCGTCAGAAGCAGCAGCATAATCGAGCGTGCCGCAGTCTGGTTCTCGTCGGCATGGATGGCGCGCACCAGCGCCTCCGCCTCCTCTTCGCTCAGGAAGCGATTACGCTGCACATCAGGACCGGCGCTCAGGCCGGCAGCCGGATTCTCATGGCCGCCCGGTACCTTCCACTTGCGCGCCAAGTTGTAGATGTAACGCAGGATGACGATGACACGGTTCATGGTGCCGTGGCGTAGCCGTCCTCGCGCATGACATTGATCAGCGCGGCAATTGCTTCTGTCTTGACCTCATCGAGCGCGAGCGAGCCGAGCTTCGGCAGGATATGGATGCGCAGCACCGTTTCGTCGGTGATCCAACTGCTCTTGTAGCCGCGGACGTAAGGCAGATAGCGCTCGGCAACGAAATCCTTCAGCAGAGGGATGCCGCGCAGCTCGCGCCGCTTCTGCTGCGGATCGGACCCCAGCAACGCCTCCGCCACGACCTGCTTTGCCTTGCGGCGCGCCTGCTCCAGTGAGAGCACGTCTGCCGGACCGATCTTGTACTGGCGTTCGCGGCCGCGCTCGTCGGTATAGCGCTGGTAGTAGGTCTTGCCCCCGGAGCAGCGGACCTCAAGCAGGAACCCGCGCTGGCCGACGTCGAAATAGTCGGTCTTCCGGCGTCCAGCGGCGGATGCCGCCTGACGCACGAACGGCGCTGTCAGAGCAATGGTCGGCATGACCTACGCACTCGTTTACGCTGCATGTCCCCAGCCTTCGTCCCCCTGACCTTCCTCCATGCATGCGCGGCGAAGGCAGCAATTGCTTGTTAAATGACTAATATCCGACATAACCAGCGCATTAATTTTCGTGTAATAATCATAAACTAGCAAGACAAAATCATATTTTATGAACTTGAATACATAGAAGATCCAATCGGCGAAAAGGCCAATGAATCCAGGGAAGTCACACCAGTTGCCGATGTTCTGGTTGCAGTCCGGTGCGAAAACACACGTAAAAATGGGCATTGCAAACTTTCGGACGGTCGCAAGCAGCCTGCCGGAGCATGGTGAATTCGGAGCAACACGCAAATACTGCGCCCGGTCTTTGCCTCGCCGATTTCGGAGGCCTGTCCTGAGGCCGAATATTGAGAGGTGGGAAATGTGTGGTCGGGGCAGCAGGATTCGAACCTGCGACCTTCTGGTCCCAAACCAGACGCGCTACCAGACTGCGCTATGCCCCGACGCGGGCGTTATCGCGCCCAAAGCGTTCGATACACGCTCGGCGCCAGGCCAGCAACAGCGCCTCAGCGCGCGTGAAAAATGGGATTGGCCACGCGGTCACCCGGCGCGATGCCGAGCTTGCGCGCGGTTCCGCCGCTCACCTCCAGCACCGCTAGCACCGGCCCGCCCGACTGGATGACGCGCTCCGAGAGCGGCTTTGCATTCTCAGCGATGCTGAGGATCTGGCCGTCGCCGCGGATGAAAATCATGTCGAGCGGAATATATGTGTTCTTCATCCAGAACCCGACCGGCTGTTCGGAGTGGAAATCGAACAGCATGCCGCGCCCGGACGGCAGGCTCTTGCGATACATGAGCCCCTTCTCGCGCGCTGGCTCGGTGTCGGCGATCTCGACCGTGAACACGTGCACGCCCGTCTTCGATGCGATCTCGATCGTATTGCGGTCGAGTGCCGAGACCGAAGTCAGCGTGAGTATAAGCGCGGTGGCGGCGGCCAATGAGCGGACGAGCATGCGCATCGGCTTACGCGGGGGCACGCCGTCCGGCAACCGGAATTTGGCCAAAGGCCGGCGCGTGGCGCCGGCAGCCGGTCATCAGTGCGAGGCCGGACCGAGCGGCCCGCCGTCGGGGTGGACTTCCGCCGCCATCATACCCTTCGGTCCGGGCCCGAAGCGGACGAGCAAGGTCTGACCTGGACGCAGCTCGGCGATGCCGTAGCGGCGCAGCGTCTCCATGTGCACGAAGATGTCCGGGGTGCCGTCGCCGCGCGTCAGGAAGCCGAAACCGCGCAGCCGGTTGAACCACTTGACCTGCGCGCGCTCGAGGCCGCTAGTCGGCGTCACCGTCACATGCGTGCGCGGTGGCGGCATCTGCGCCGGATGAATCGCGGTCGACTCGTCCATCGACACGATGCGAAATGCCTGAAGGCCTTTCTGCCGCTGCAGCACCTCGACGACGATGCGGGCGCCCTCGTAAGCGGCTTGGTATCCGTCACGGCGCAAACAAGTGACATGCAGGAGGATGTCGGGCATGCCGTTGTCGGGGACGATGAAGCCGAACCCCTTTGCGACGTCGAACCATTTGATGACGCCAGTAAGCTCGATGAGAGTGGCCGTCGTGTCATCGACGATCTCTCGCGCTATTCCTGGCCGGAAATTTGTCCCAGGCATTTTTGATTCAATCCCGTCCGACGCCATAACTGCCCCGACGTCGCCGCCTGCTGGCGCCTCTTCTAGAGCGCTTCGTCGAATCTCGTGAATCGAAGATAACATCCGGCCTTAATCCGCAAAGGCCAAAATCGGCTTGCGCACAAGCTGTGCACAGAGACAGAAATTGCGAATCAATGGGCGACGAAGGGCGCGAGCGCGTCGCCGATGTCGTGACGGACGACCAGATCGGCGAATTCATCGAATTCGGTCGGCTCCCGGTTGATGATGACCAACGCCGCGCCGTTGCGCTTGGCCAATCCCGGAAATCCGGCCGCCGGCCAAACGACGAGCGACGAGCCGACCGCCAGAAACATATCGCAGTCGCGCGTCAAAGCCTCGGCACGGCGCATCGCCCCTTCGGGCATCGACTGCCCAAACGATATTGTCGCCGTCTTGATGAAGCCGCCGCAGGTGCAGTCCGGCGCGTGGCCGCCGTTCGTTCCGAAACGCGCACGGATCTCGGCGATCTCGTAATGGCGGCCGCAATCGAGACAATTGGCGTAGGTCGTGTTGCCGTGCAGTTCGACGACGTGTTCGCCGGAAAAGCCCGAGACCTGGTGCAGATTGTCGATGTTTTGCGTCACCACCGCCGGCACCTTGCCCGAACGGTAGAGGCTTGCCAGCGCGCGGTGACCTCGCCCGGGCCGAGCCCCGCCGAAGCTGTCCTCCATTGCGAAGCGCCGGCGCCAGGATTCGTCGCGCATCTCACGGCTGGCGAGGTAGTCCTTGAACTGGATCGGCTTGTTGCGGCTCCAGAAACCGCCTGGCGAGCGGAAATCGGGAATCCCGCACTCGGTCGAGATGCCTGCCCCGGTGAACGGTAGGATTATGCTGGCGTCCTCGACGAGGTCGCGCAGGCGAGCGACGGCGGTCTCCAGATCGACGGCGATCATTTGCTATAGTGTCGGTGGGGCGCCTGTTCGGCGCCGTTCCCTTCGTGAGGTTTGTCCATGAGATATCTGCACACCATGCTGCGCGTTCGCAATCTCGACGCGGCGCTTGACTTCTATTGCAACAAGCTGGGCCTGAAGGAGACCCGCCGCAGGGTCGACGAGAAGAACCGCTACACTTTGGTCTTTTTGGCGGGCGACGAAGATCTCGGTCTGGTCGAGGACAGTAAAAAGAAGGGCCGGCCGGGTTTGGAGATCGAGCTGACCTACAACTGGGACAGCGAGGACTACGGCGAGGCGCGTTATTTCGGGCACCTCGCCTACGAGGTCGACGACATCTACGCGACCTGCGAGCGGCTGATGAAGGCGGGCGTCACCATCAACCGGCCGCCGCGTGACGGGACCATGGCCTTCGTGCGCTCGCCTGACAACCACTCGATCGAGCTTTTGCAAAGGGGACAGGCGAAGCCGCCGCAGGAACCGTGGGCGTCCATGAAGAACACCGGCCACTGGTAACGGCCGACCGGCCGGCAACCTTGCGGCTGGCGGCGATGCTCTTTATACGTCGCCATCCGCGCGCCGGCCCTGCCCGGCGCCGCGATGCGCCCTTCGTCTAGAGGCCTAGGACACCGCCCTTTCACGGCGGCGACACGGGTTCGAATCCCGTAGGGCGCGCCAGCCAGTTCACCGTCCTCACCCATTGAACGAAAGGCCTGACGGCCTTCTTGTCGGATGCGGCTTGCTGCCGCACGCCGGCGAATTGAGCGCCATTACGAGGTGCAACATTGGCGGCGCTGCGGCGTTAGCACTCCGCTTTAACGGGAGAGGCGGGTCATGCGCTTCGTTCTGGCGGCAGCGATCTTCGTGACGGCGATGGCGGTCGATCTGCGCCCGGCCCCGGCGCGCTCGATGCGTCACGTCACGCCGTGGTGTGTGATCGTAAATACCGGCCGCGCCGAATGGACCTGCTATCCGACGCGCGCGCTCTGCCACCGCCTCGGCGAGCGTCCCGGAAGCATGGAGTATTGCGTCGAATATCCCGTCGGGAGCGGTCGGGGCTGAGCGACAGGTTCCACCGACAACGCGCCGTTCGCGCACTCCCTGCGGCCATTCACAAACACGTGCACGGCTGCGGCGTTATGTCTGCCATGCGCGGCGATAAGCGCAATTCCATTGAATTTAATGCACTCGTTATGTGGTGCAGGCTGCCGCGGATGTACATTCTGAAATCGCCGTGCATTCGGTGAAGGAGCATCGGCCATGCTGAACAGCAAGAACGTGGTAGCGGCGCTTCGACGTGACGTGACTTTCGTTTGGCACGCTGTCATCGCCGTCGTGTTCATCGGCTTCGCGAGCCTCGCGGTCGCCGCGGCTCTGCTCGACTTGCTGTCACTCCACCGCTAATCCGCCATCGACGGATAGGCGTGGCTCTGTCCTGAAAAATCCGTCACCGTGATGCCGCCCGCGTCCGGCATGAGATAGCTCGGCCCAATCGGGGCCTTGCCATGGCCGCCCGGAATGTCGAGCACGTATTCCGGCTGACAAAGGCCCGAGACCCGGCCGCGCAGCGCCCGCACCAATGCCTGTCCGGTATCGATATCGGTGCGCAGGTGAGCGGTGCCAGGCGCCAAATCCGCGTGATGCAGGTAGTACGGCTTGATGCGGCATTCGACGAGCGCGCGCATCAAATTCTCCAGCGCCTCCACCGTGTCGTTGACGCCTTTTAAAAGCACCGTCTGGCCGAGGAGCGGAATGCCGGCGTCTGCTAGCCGCGCGATCGCATTGCGCTGATCGCGTCCAAGCTCGCGCGAATGATTGACATGCAAGGCGACGTAAGTGGGCTTGGTCTTGACCTTCAGCGCGCGCACAAGGGCCGGCGTGATCGTCTGCGGCGCGGCGACCGGCATGCGGGTGTGAATGCGCAGCACTCTGACGTGATCGATCGCGGCGAGTGCGCGCAATGTCTCCGAAAGGCGCCGCGGCGAGGCAATAAGAGGGTCGCCGCCGGTCAGGATCACTTCCCAAATCTCGGGATGGGTCGCGATGTAATCGAGTGCGCGCCGGCGCGCCGGCGCCGACAGCGCATTCGGATGGTTCGGCCCGACCATTTCGCGGCGGAAGCAGAAGCGGCAGTAGACGGCGCACAGATGCGTCAGCTTGAGCAGCACGCGGTCGGGATAGCGGTGCACGATGCCTTCGACCGGGCTGTGCGCATCGTCGCCGATCGGATCGGCGTTCTCCTGCGGATGAACGTCGAGCTCTGCGGCGTTCGGCACAAACTGGCGTGCGATCGGGTCGTTCGGGTCGTCGCGATCGATGAGAGCCGCGAGCGCCGGCGGGATGGCGACGGCGTAGCGCGCGGCCACGTTGGCTAGCACGGCCATGTCGGCTGGCGCGGCAAGACCGGCGTCGCGGAGCTCTTCGGGCGTACGCAGCGTTTTCATGTCTCCACCACCGGCGTCCAGATCACCTGGTCGATGCGCGACGCGCCGGCCGCCAGCATCACCAGACGGTCAAAGCCCAGCGCGATGCCGCTCGCCTGCGGCATCACAGCGAGGGCATCGAGAAAATCCTCGTCGACTGCATAGCGTTCGCCATGAATGCGTTCTTTCTCGTCCATTGCATGGGTAAAGCGCTTCCTCTGCTCGGCGACGTCGGTCAACTCGGCGAAGGCGTTCGCCAATTCCACACCGCAAGCATAGAGCTCGAAGCGCTCGGCGACCTTGTCGCTGCCCGGCTTGGCGCGCGCCAACGCCGCCTGGGGCAGCGGATATTCATAGAGGATCGTCACGCGGCCGCCCTCACCGAGCCGCGGTTCCACCTTTTCGGCGAGGATGCGGCTGAAGATGTCGCCCCAGGTGTCGTCGGCCGCGATAAGGACACCGGCCTTGCCGGCCGCACGCGCGATCCAGTCGCGGTCGCCTTCGCCTCCGGACATCGTTCCGAGAAGATCGATGCCGGCGAACCGATCGAATGCTTCGGCGAGCGTTATTTTCTCAGGCTCGGCGAAGGGGTCGGCGCGGCGGCCGCGAAACGAGAACTCGCGCGTCCCGGTCACTTCCGCCGCCGCCCGCATCAGCGCCACGCAGTCCTCCATCAGCGTCTCGTATGGCGCGCCGGCGCGATACCATTCGATCAGCGTGAACTCCGGATGATGCAGCGCGCCGCGCTCGCGATTGCGGAACACGCGCGCGAAATCGAAAATGCGTGTCTCACCTGCCGCCAGCAGTTTCTTGCAGGCGAATTCCGGCGAGGTGCGCAGATAGAGCGGCCGGCGCTCATTGCCCGGCCCGATCAGGTCGGTGGCGAAGGCGTGCAAATGGGTCTCGTTGCCCGGCGAAATCTGAAGCGCCGCGGTTTCGACCTCGATGAAGTCCTCCGCCGCAAACCACGCCCGGACCGCAGCGGCGATCTTACCGCGCGCCAGAAGATAGGGCCTGCGGGCGGCGTGAACGCCCTGGCGCCAGAAAGGCGGATTTTGCGGCATTTATCCCGCCCGAAGGCCCTGCTGGAAAGGCTGGTATCCCCCGCCAGGATGGTTATGTTGCGGCCCGAACCCGAGGCCCCGACGCCGGTTTGGGCCCGCCTCCAAGCCAGGGATCCCATTCGTGAAAGTCATCGCCAGCCAGCTCCGCAAGGGCAACATCGTCGACATAGACAGCAAGCTCTATGTCGTCCTCACCGCGGAGAATTTTCATCCGGGCAAGGGCACGCCGACCACGCAGGTCGATATGCGCCGGATTTCCGACGGCGTGAAGACCTCGCAGCGCTACAAGACCACCGAACAGGTCGAGCGCGCCCATGTCGAGGATCACGATTACTCCTATCTCTACAAGGATGGCGAAGGCTTCCACTTCATGAACCAGGAAACCTACGACCAGATCCAGGTCCCGGACGATGTGGTCGGCGACTACGCCAAATACCTCCAGGAAGGCATGGTGGTGTCGGTCGCGATCCACGAATCCACGCCGGTATCGATGGAGATCCCGCAGAAGGTCGTGCTCGAGATCGTCGACACCGAGCCTGTGGTGAAGGGCCAGACCGCGTCGGGCTCGTTCAAGCCGGCGACCTTGTCGAACGGCGTGCGCACGATGGTGCCGACCCACATCGTCGCCGGCACGCGCGTGGTGATCACGACCGCCGACGGCTCCTACGTTGAGCGCGCCAAGGAGTGACCGGCACGCTCTCTTCACCAGCAACTTGAGTCCTTCTTCGCGCGCGACCTGGAGGCCGTAGCTGACGATCCGCGGGCGCGGTCCCTCGACCGGCGTCGTTCTGTGCGTGCACTGGACAAGGCGCAACCAAGCGTCGCCAAGATCGACAGTAATCGGGATGGCGTCGAGCAACGGCACGCAACCGCCGGTCTCTGCGGTCGCAGCCCGCCGCCGCAAGTAATCCCCTGCTCTCGCGGGTAGCCTTGTACGGCCACGGCCGATGCCGCTAACCTCGCTCGGTTCACCGGGGATTCCCGTGCTGAGACGCGCCCTGTTTGCCAGCCTCGGCCTGATCGCGGCCCACGCCGCGACGGCGCAGGGCATGGCCGCGCCGCAGGTCGCTTTCGCCGATGTCGACTGGACGCAGGCGGCGGCCGATGCAGGCGGAAGCGACGCGTCGGCGGCGCTTACCCCGCTCAACACTGCCGCGGAGATCCGCTTCCCCGGCATTACCCGGAGCAGCGTGCCGGTATTGCTGCCCCTCGATATAGGCGGCTTGCTCCGGGAGTTGGCCGCCAATCCGACGCTCGTGCTACCGCCGGAGGCGGCCGACCGGTTCGTCCAGGCCGGCTTCACGGCAACGCGATTCTTTCAGGCGGGGCCGGCCGGCTACGATGCCGGCTTTTCCATCCGCACCTCGGACGTGAAGGAGCTCTCCGACATCGACTATGCCGATCCGGTCTACGTGCTGCTCTCGGGGTTCCGCTTCACTTATCGTCTCGGCGGGCCGCCGCTCCCGGAGGCGGCGCCGGTCAAGGAGCTCGAGGACAAGTTCCCCGGCATTCGCCGCACCATGCACGAGTATTACCTGCGCACGACATTCAACCGCTACGGCGTGACCTATGTCGCGGCGATTTTCTGCCGCGACGTGCGGCCGCGACGCAACGTGCTCTCCTGCAATCAGGCCGCGCGCATCGCCGACCGATTCATGACCGCGCTTCAGCTTTCCGGTGGCTCACCGGAGGCCGCACCGCCCGCGTCGCCGGCGGTGCCGCCGCGGCCGGATAAGATCGATGGGGCCTTCACCTATCATCCCCCCGGTTCGCTCATTCCACGCACTGGACTAAAACCCGAAATCGGCGGCGACAGTGACTTCACGGTCTATGCACGGCTCCGGTTTCCGATGAAGGACGCGCCGGCTTTCGCCAATTCGCAATCGTTCAACAATTGGGGCGATTGCGCCTTCACCGGCCGTTCGCCGCACCGCGTCAGCGCCAAGGGCGCCTCGTACGAATGCAAGGTCAACAGCCGGCCGCTCGTCTTCGACGAAGGCGGCGGCCGCAATTACCAATATCCGTGGCGCGATAATTTCTGCGAGCATCGCCACTTCCCCGTCGGCCAATGTCCCGGCGGCGAGGGCCACCAGGGCCAGGACATCCGCCCGAGCTTCTGCACGAAGTTCAACGACGGCGCCGACCGCTGTGAGGCCTACCAGCAGGACGTCGTCGCCGCGCATGACGGGATGGTCCTGCGCGCGCGCAAGCAGGAAGCGGTGTTCCTGTTCATCAACTCGCCGGCGGCGCATGTGCGCGTGCGCTACATCCACATGAGTCCGAAACAACTCGACGACGACGGCGTCGTCAGCGGCAGGAAACTGGGCGAAGGCGACAAGATCGGCAAGGTCGGCAACTTCAACGACTACGAGCACGGCACCACCTATCACCTGCATTTCGACATGCAGGTGCCGACCGAGCTCGGCTACGTCTTCGTCAATCCGTATATGACGCTGGTTTCCGCCTACGAGCGGCTGATCGGGGCGCGCGGCACCGAGATCAGGGACATCGCCGAACCGGCGCTGGCGCAGGAGCCGGAGAGCAAGACCGAGACGGCGACCGGGCGATCCGCCAGGCAAATCCCGCCGCAACGCGTGGCGGAGCGCGCGCCGCCGCTGCCGGAACGGCGGCCGCACCGCATCCGCCGCCGTCTCGCGCACCGCTAGGACATCACGAAAACGCCGGCTTTGCGCCGATTGTCTCGGTGACGGCCCTGTTTCAACATGCGGCATGCTTAAGGATTCGCATTTGTTCCAATCACGCCTGAGCCGCCGCGGCTTCCTCGCTGCCGCGCTTGCAGTCTCGGCGGCGCCAGCCTTCGCCCGCTCAGTCGCCTTCGAGCGCTGGGTGCAGGCCTTCCGGCCGCGAGCGCTCGCCCGCGGCATCTCGGCTGCGACCTATGATCGTGTCATGGAGACGGTGACCCCGGACACCAGCGTCTACGAGGCCGTGCGGGCGCAACCGGAATTCACCGAAGAGACGTGGCAATACATCAACCGCCGCTGCTCGGACTGGCGCGTCATCACCGGCAAGGAGCGCGCGAAGGAGTATGCCGGCGTGCTGCATCGGGTCGAAGCCGAATATGGCGTCGATCGCTACATCCTGCTCGGACTCTGGGGCATGGAATCCTCCTTCGGCGACGTCATCACCAATCGAAAATATATGCGGCCCGTGATCCCGGCGCTCGCCGCGCTCGCCTATGGCGAGCCGCGCCGCCGCCGCTACTGGGAATCCGAACTGCTCAATGCCCTCACCATCGTCGATCGCGGCTGGGCGCAGCCGAAGGACATGATCGGCTCGTGGGCCGGAGCGATGGGCCACACGCAGTGGATGCCCGAAGTGTGGCTGCACATGGGTGTCGATTTCGACCATGACGGCCGCATCAACCCCTTCGGCAAGCCGGACGACGCGCTGGCCGGCACCGCGCGCTATCTCCTGTCCCGCGGCCGCTACCGCCGCGGTGAGGCCTGGGGCTGCGAGGTGACGATCCCGCCCGGCCAGCATCGTCTGGCCGACAACCGGACCTGGCGCAGCTACGCGCAATGGCACGCGCTCGGCATCGGCCGCGCCGACGGCAAGGCCTTCGCTCGTCCCGAGGATCGCGTGAAGCTGTGGATGCCGGTGCCCGGCGGACCCACTTTCCTGGTCGGGCAGAACTTCCACGCCGTGCGCTCCTACAATCCGTCGACGAACTACACGCTGGCGCTCGTCCATCTTGGCGATCTGATCCGCGGCGACCCGCCGTTCCACCGCCTCTTTCCCGGCAGCGAGCGCGTGCCAACGATCGCCGAGGTAAAGGAGATCCAGCGGCGCCTCAACGAGCACGGCTTCAAGACTGACGGCATTGATGGCCGCACCGGCTCCGACACCCTGCGCGCCATCCTCGCCTTCCAGAAGCGGGTCGGCATGGAACCGGCCGACGGCTATGCCGGCTTGAAAGTCTTGGCGCGGCTCAGGCAGCCGGGCTGAGCTTGGGCCGCCGCAGGAACAACGTCAGCACCAGCGCCAGAGTCGACGCCGTCAGCATGATGGCGAAAGCCGCGTCGTAACGGTGCGTGGCGTCGAACACGGCGGCGCCGGCATAGGCGCCGATGCCGCCGAAGATCTGGTGCACCATGGTGATGAGACCGGTCAGCGCGCCGAGATGGCGCGTGCCGAAGCTCTGCGCCACGAACACCACGGTGAGCGGCGCCGTGACCAGGAACGTGAGGCCGAAGACCAGCGCAAAGACGGCGACCGAGATTTCCGACTGATCGACCATGATCAGTCCGAACACCGCGATGCGCGCGGCGAAGGCCAGCGCCGTCGGCCAGACCGGGCCCGCACGGTCGCTGAGATAGCCGGCGGCAACCACGCCGACGAGTCCGGTCAGGCCCATCAGGGCCAGCAAATTGCCTGCCACAAGCGCGCCGGCGCCACGGTCCTGTGCGAAGGCGACGACATGCGTCGTGACGAAGAAGTCGTTGAGGCCGCAGATCGCGTAGATGACGATGAGCAGCCAGAATTGCCGCGTGCGCGCCGCCTGCGCGATGCCGAGACCTTCGGCCGGCCGCGCCGCCCTGGCCTCCGCGGCGCCGCCCTTCGGAATGAAGGCGATGAGGAACGGCACCAGCGCCAGATGCGCAATGCCGAGCCAGAGGAAGACGCTCGGCCAATGCGCGATCGTCAGGATCGCCGCGAGCGCCGCGATCACCACCAGTTGCCCGACGCTCATGCCCGACATCACCACGGCGTTGGCGCTGCCTGTGCGTACCGGGAAGGCGCGCGTCACCATCACGCCGACCGGGATCATCGAGGCGGCGCCATTGCCGATGGCGTAGACGACGCCGTAGAGCACGAGCGCGTGCCACGGCGCCGCGATGACGCTCATCGCACCTATCCCGACGGCGCTGACGAGGAGACCGCCGCCGAGCACGAGTCGCGGGCCCATGCGGTCGGCGAGCTTGCCGGCGATGAACATCGTCGTCGCCGAAACCACCATGAACACGGCGACCGCCAGCGCGAGATCGCTGCGCTGCCAGCCGAACTGCTCGACGATCGGCTTCAACGTCAGGCTGACGGCGAAGCGCGTACCGCCACCGATGAACAGGACGAGAAAGCCGACGGCGAGCACGAGCGCCGGGCTGGCAGGCTTGAATGATTTGGGCAATGGACCGTTCGACCTGCGCGGAAGTTGGGCTCCTCTTTTAGAGCCGCGCCGCGCCGCCCGCCACCCTGCCCCGCGCGCGAGCCGGGTTGGAGCTATGCGCCCCTTCGGCTAGACACATCGCGGCTTCAAGCCGAGCAAGGAACGCCGATGTCCGAGAGCCCCAACCGACGCCTGCGCGGTCTCATCGGCCGCAGGAAAGCGGTGCTTCTGCCGGGAGCCGCCAACGCGCTCACCGCGCGCGTCATCGAGGATCTCGGCTTCGAAGCGGTCTACGTCACCGGTGCAGGCGTCACCAACACCTTCCTCGGCATGCCGGACATCGGTCTCCTGACGGTGACCGAACTCGCCGACCACGTCGCCGCCATGCGGGATGCGGTTGCGCTGCCGCTGATCGTCGACGCCGACACCGGCTTCGGCAACGCCGTCAATGTCGGCCGTACCGTCAAGACGCTCGAGCGCGCGGGCGCCAGCGCCATCCAACTCGAGGACCAGGACTTCCCAAAGCGCTGCGGCCATTTCTCCGGCAAGAACGTGATTCCGACAGCCGAGATGGTGCAGAAAATCCGGGCCGCCGCCGACGCGCGCATCGATCCCGATCTGATCATCGTCGCTCGCACCGATGCCATCGCCGTCAACGGCTTCGATGACGCGATGGAGCGCGCCAACGCCTATATCGAGGCGGGCGCCGACATGACATTCGTCGAGGCGCCACGCACGCCCGAGCAGATCGCAGCCATCCCGAAGCTCGCTGTGCCGCAGCTTCTCAATATTGTCGCCGGCGGCCTGACGCCGATGCTGTCGCGCGCAGAGCTCGAGAAGATGGGTTACGCGCTCGTACTCTACGCCAATGCCGCGTTGCAGGCGGCGGTCGCCGGCATGCAGGCCGTGCTCGAACATCTCAAAGCGCAGGGCTCGCTCGACGACATTTCCGACAAGGTCGCCGGTTTCGCCGAGCGGCAGCGGCTGGTCAACAAGCCGCATTTCGACGCGCTCGAAAAGAAATACTCGTAAGGGCAGGCCCGCATGTCAGGCAACAGCGCCGGCGACAATCCGCACACGCGCGCCATCGCGCAGTTCGTCTCGGGCCTGCGTTACGAGGACATTCCCAGCGAGGTCGTCAGCCGCATCAAGCTGCTGATGCTCGACGCTCTCGGCTGCGCGCTCTACGGCAGCGCGCTGCCCTGGAGCCGCATCCTGCGCAAGACGCTTGCCGCCGTCGATACGGCGGCGGGCTGCCGCGTCTGGGGCACCGCGGAAAAGCTGTCGGCGCCGCACGCGGCGCTCGTCAACGGCACGCTGGTGCAAAGCTTCGAACTCGACGACGTGCACCGCCAAGGCGTCCTGCACGTCGGCGCGGTGACGCTGCCGCCGCTGATGGCGGTCGTCGAGATGCGCCCCGGCATGAGCGGCGCCGACTTCCTGCGTGCGGCAGTCGCCGGCTACGAGATCGGGCCGCGCGTCGGCAAATGCATGGGACCGGAGCACATCGGCCAGGGCTGGCACTCCGGCGCAACGGTCGGCGTCTTCTCCGCCGCCGCGGGTGCGGCCGCCGCGCTCGGCCTCTCGGCTGAGCAGACGGTGCACGCACTCGGCATCGCCGGGACGCAGGCCGCGGGCCTGATGGCGGCGCAATACGGCGCCATGGTCAAGCGCATGCATGCGGGCCGGTCGGCGCAGAGCGGGCTTTATGGCGCGCTGCTCGCCGAGCAGGGCTTCACCGGCATTCTCGACGTCTTCGAGGCGCCCTATGGCGGCTTCTGCACGACCTTTTCGCGTTCCACCGACCGCTTCGATCTTGACCAATTATCGTGGGAACTCGGCCGCGCCTGGGAGACGATGCGAATCTCGCTCAAGTTCTATTCCTGCGTCGGCAGCAACCACACCACGCTCGACGCCATCCGCGTGATGCAGGCGAAGAGGCCGTTCGGCCCCGATGATTTCGAAGAGATCGTGGTGCACGGCTCGCACGTCACCGTCGAGCACGTCGGCTGGCCGTACCAGCCGCAGGGGCTGACTTCGGCGCAGCTCAACCTCCCCTACTGCGTCGCCACGCTGCTGCTCGAGGGCGATGTCTTCGTCGACCAGTTCAGCAACGAGGTCGTCGGTGACGAACGACGCATCGCGTTGTCGCGCAAGGTCAAGGTGGTGCACGATCCGGCGATCACCGCGCGCGGCTCCAACTACCGCCACATGGTGCGTGTCGAGGTCGCCTTGAAGGACGGCACGCGCATGGAAGAAACGGTCGAGGCGCCGCGCGGCAGCGAAAAGAGCTTCGCCACCGAAGCCGATGTCGTGCGCAAATTCAAGACGCTCGCGGCGCGCACGATCGGCGATGCCAAGGCCGATGCGATCGTCAACCTCGTGCTCGGCGCGGACAGACTCGCCCGCGCCGAACAGATCGCGGAGGCGTTGGCCTGCTGACCGCCTATTTCTTGGTCTTGGCGATGTTTGCTGCGAGCTTGCTCAGCCGCTGTCGTTCGGCCTTGGTGAAGGCGACAAAATCGGCGACCGAGCCGCCGGCCGGCTCGATGCCGGTGCGCGTCAGCTTCTCGGCTGTTTCCGGATTCTTCAGCGCCGCCTGAAGCGCGGCGTTCATCTTTTCGATCACCGGCTGGGGCGTACCGGCCGGCGCGTAGAGCCCGGCCCAGTGGCCGATCTGCACGCTCGGGAAGCCCTGCTCAGCCGTCGTCGGAATCTGCGGATACGAGCTGATGCGTTTTGTGTAGGTCGTGGCGATGCCTTTGAGCGTGCCCGCCTTGATCTGCGGCACCACAACGATACTGGCTTCGGAAGTCGCCGACACTTCGTTGTTCATGACGCCGTGCACGGAGGCGCCGCCGCTCTTGTACGGGATGATATTGAAGGTGACGCCGGTCGCTTCCTTGATCATCTCGGCGACGAATTCCGGCGTGCTGCCGTTGCCGGCGGTCGACCAGGTGGCTTTGCCGTTCTGCGCCTTCGCCCAGGCGACGAATTCTTTCAGGTTGGTCGCCGGCACGCTCGGATTGACGACGATGGTCGATGGCGCGACCGCGATCATGCCGACCGGCGCGAGGTCGGAATCCTTGTACGGCAGATCCTTGAGCAGCAGGCTATTGGTGATCGTGCTCGCCGCGCCGACCAGGAAGGTGTAGCCGTCCGGCTGCGCATGCGCGACATAGGTCGTGCCGATCACCGCGCCGGCCCCCGGTCGGTTCTCCACCACGATGGTCTGCTTGAGCTCCTTGCCGGCGGCGTCGGCGGCGATGCGCGCGATCAGGTCGTTGGCGCCGCCGGGACCGAAGCCGACGATGAAGTGAATGGGACGGTCCGGCCATTCCGCCCGCGCGGCTGGAGCGGCGACCGTGACCGCGAGAGCCGCGGCGGCGAACATCATCGAGCGGTTGAGCACGTGTTTCCTCCTGGACCGGGCGGCATCGTCTTTGCCGCAACTCTAGAGCAACGCCGCCGTCCGCCCAAGGCGGCGGGACTACCTCATCACCGACATGAGGATGTGTCGAGCCGCCTTTGCATCCTGCGCATCTGGCCGCTTCCAACCGCAAATGTCAGAGTCTAGAGTGGCTTGCAAGCAAGCATGCGCGCGGTCCTTCAACCGGCGTCCGACACAAGGAGAGCGCCCGCCGGCCGCGGCCACATCGGCCCGCGCCACGCGGTTTCGTATGACATCACCCAGGCAGCAGGCGCCGCGCGCCAACGACCCCGCCGACCTCGGCGCGATCGATCGTCCCGTCCCCGCCGGCGTCAACGCGCCCGGCTTCGGCAGCGACGTCGTCGCCGACGCCTTGCGCGCGACCGACATCCCCTACATCGCGGTCAATCCCGGCGCGAGCTATCGCGGCCTGCACGACAGTCTGGTCAACTATCTCGGCAACGCCGCGCCGCAAATGCTGCTGTGCCTGCACGAGGAGGCGGCGATCGCCATCGCGCACGGCTACGCCAAGGTGACCGGCAAGGCGATGGCCGCGGCGGTGCATTCGAATGTCGGGCTGATGCACGGCACCATGGCGATCTTCAACGCCTGGTGCGACCGCATGCCGATGGTCATCCTCGGCGCAACCGGACCGGTCGACGCGGCCAAGCGGCGGCCGTGGATCGACTGGATACACACGGCGCGCGACCAGGGCGCGCTGGTGCGCGGCTACACCAAATGGGACGACCAGCCGGCCTCGCCGGGCGCCGCGCGCGAAGCGGTGCTGCGCGCCAATTGGATCGCCAACACCGCGCCGCGCGGGCCGACTTACGTCAACCTCGACGCCGGCATGCAGGAGGAGAAGCTCGCCGAGCCTGTCGCGCCGGCCGATGCCGCGCGGCTGATGCCGCCGATGACCTTCGCGCCCGACGCGGCGCGCATTGCGCAGGCCGTGGCGCTGCTGCGCGAGGCGAAACAGCCGCTGATCCTCGCCGGCCGCTGCTCGCGTTCGCTGGAGGGCTGGAACGCACGCGTGACGCTCGCCGAGCGGCTCGGCGCGCAAGTGGTCACCGACCTGAAAGTCTCGGCGGCATTCCCGACCGATCACCCGCTGCACGCCGGTGCGCCCGGCATGATCGCGCTGCCGGCGGACGCCATCGCGGCGATCCGCAAGGCCGACGTGATCCTCAGCCTCGACTGGCTCGATCCCGCCGGGACGTTCAAGACAGCGGGCGATGTGACCGCCAAGGTGATCCAGGTCTCGGTCGACCATCACCTGCACAATGGCTGGAGCATGGACTATCAGGGTCTGCCGCCGGTCGACGTCTTCCTCGCCTGCGAGCCGGAAGCCGCGGTCGGCGCGCTCCTCGCCGCGCTCGGCGAGGACAAGTCGCGCCCGGCCGCCGCCAATGCGCATGACCTGCCCGTCCCCGCCGGCGATAAGCTCACCGTCGATCACATGGCCGCGGCACTGCGCGAGGCGATCAAGGACCGCGAGGCGTCGCTGGCGCATGTGTCTTTGTCGTGGAACGGCGCCAGCATTCCGTTCCGCCATCCGCTCGATTATCTCGGCTCCGACGGCGGCGGTGGTGTCGGTGGCGGCCCCGGCATCACGGTCGGCGCGGCGCTGGCACTCAAAGGCACCGGCCGCATGACGGTCAGCATCTGCGGCGACGGCGACTTCCTCATGGGCGTCACCGCGATCTGGACCGCGACGCATTACCGCATCCCGCTTTTGATGGTGGTCGCCAATAACCGCTCCTTCTTCAACGACGAACTGCACCAGGAGCGCGTCGCGCGCATGCGCCACCGCCCGATCGAGAACCGCTGGGTCGGCCAGCGCATCTCCGAGCCGGACATCGACATCGCCGCCATGGCACGCGCGCAGGGCGCGCAAGGCTTCGGCCCGGTCGAGAGCATCGCCGACTTGGCCGCCGTGCTGCGTGAAGCGATCGCCGCCGTCGACGCCGGCGAAGTGGCCGTGGTCGACGTGCGCGTCGAACCGGGCTACACCGCCGCCTCGACCGCGGTGATGACCCGCGTCAAGAGCGAGTAGCCCGCGATGGACACGCCGATCCTCGTCGCCGAGAAGCTCGCCGTCCGTTTCGAGACGGCGCAAGGCCCGGTCATTGCCGTCGACGACGTGTCGTTCAGCGTGCGCCCCGGCGAGTTTCTGTCGATCATCGGTCCCTCGGGCTGCGGCAAGTCGACGGTGTTCAACGTCATCGGTGGCCTGCTCGCGCGGCACGACGGGACGGTGAAGGTCGCCGGCGAACTGATCGACGGCCCGCACCGGTCGATCGGCATGGTGTTTCAGGAGGAGTCGACTTTTCCCTGGCGCAATGTCGTCGACAACGTCGCTTTCCCGCTCGAACTGACGGGCATGGCCAAGGCCAAGCGCATCGAGCGCGCGCATCACTTCATCAGGATGGTCGGCCTCGACGGCTTCGAGAAGCGCTATCCGGGCGAACTCTCCGGCGGCATGCGCCAGCGCGTCTCGCTGGCGCGCACGCTCGCGTCCGAGCCGAAGATCTTGCTCATGGACGAGCCCTTCGCCGCGCTCGACGAGCAGACGCGCCTCCTGCTCGGCGACAAGGTGCTCCAGATCCAGCAACAGTTGCAGCAGACCACGCTGCTGATCACCCACAACATCACCGAGGCGGTGCAGATGTCCGACCGCATCCTGGTGATGACCTACCGGCCCGGGCGCGTGAAGCGCATCGTCGAAATCGACCTGCCCCGCCCGCGCACCTCCGACATCGTCGGCAGCGAAGCCTTCGGCCGCTACGTCGCCCGGATATGGAGCGACCTGCGCGAAGAAGCGAGCCTCGGCATGAAGGACGAAGAAGACCATATGCTCCACGAGGCGGCCTCGTGAACGCGGCCGCGCCGGCGCGCCGCTTCGCGCTCGCCGAAATCGCGCCGGCGGCGACGGGACTCGGCTGCGCCGTGCTGTTCTTCTGCGCCATGGAAGCGCTGATCCGCTCCGGCACCATCTCGCAATTCGTCGTGCCGCCGCCATCGCAGGTGCTCGGCGCGTTTGGGCGCCTCTTCTCCGAAGAGCATATCGTGCGCCGCTTCTTCCTCACCATTGGCGAGTGCCTGACGACCGGCGTGATGATTGCCGTGTTCGGCGTCGCCGGCGGCGTGCTGTTGCACCGCTACAAGCTCCTGCAGCAGGCGGTCGAGACCTGGGTCGCGGCGCTCGCCGCCGCGCCGGTCGTGCTCGCTTACCCGCTGTTCATGGTGATCTTCGGCCGCAACGCCTGGACCATCATCATGATGGGCTTCGTCGCCGCGCTGCCGCCGGTGATCCTCAAAACGATCGAGGGCCTCTCGGGCACGCGCAAGGTGCTGGTCAATGTCGGCAGGAGCTTCAATCTTTCGGCCAGCCAGCAATTCTGGAAGATCATGTTGCCGGCGTCGCTGCCGGCCATCTTCACCGGCATCCGGCTCGGACTTATTTTTGC
>Ga0208357_1000875_pt1 | contig 23073 bp, 17 predicted proteins | sample NGESurdeep092012_6_FD_184487 | JGI IMG/M metagenome (GOLD analysis project Ga0208357, IMG submission 184487) | Arctic peat soil microbial communities from Barrow, Alaska - NGEE Surface sample F52-2 deep-092012 (SPAdes) | ecosystem: Environmental > Terrestrial > Soil > Wetlands > Peat ... | reverse complement strand
GGGTGTGGATGCCGCGCCTGCGGCTGACGACAGGGCCGCGACGGCGGCGACGGCCAACATGACCGCCCCTCCGGTACTGCCCCATCGCCGAAGTCCCCGGTGGCCACCCTGTGACCTCACGATCGGGTTGATCGTGACCTCGGGGGTCGCGTGACCTTCTCCTCCACCTGGCCGGACGACGGATCTGGATCGTTTCATGTGCAGCAGACTCCTTACGTTGGACACTTATTCACTCCTGAGCGCATCGATGGGGGCCAGATGAGCTGCCCGACTGGCCGGGTAGACCCCGAAGGACACGCCAATGGCGAGGGCCACGAGGAGGGCGAGAGCGGTGGCGGGAGGACTGATGGTGATCGGATCACCGACGACTCCGGGCAGGAAAATCGCCCCGACGATGCCGAGCAGGGCGCCGAGCGCACCGCCGGTGAGCCCCAAGACCGATGCTTCGACGAGGAACTGACGGCGAATGAGACCAGGGGTGGCACCGAGCGCCTTGCGCAGTCCAATTTCCCGGATCCGCTCTGTGACAGACACCAGCATGATGTTCATGACTCCGATTCCGCCGACGAGCAACGAAATGCCGGCCACGCCACCGAGGAGAATCGTCAACGTCCTGTCGACCGAAGTGGCGGCCGAAAGCAGAGAGGCCGATGACGTAATGGTGAAATCGGCGTTCGATGCCGTGGTGATCCCATGGAGGTTGAGGAGCAGGTGATCGGCTTCCTGATAGGCCGCGGTGAGGGCAGCAGATGACTTGGCCTGGATGATGATCGAACTCACCGAGTTCCGAGAGGTGCCCCCGAAGATCCGCTCCGCGGCCGTGGTGATCGGCACAATGACCTGGTCGTCTGGGTTAGAGGTTGTCGAAGTCGAAGATGACGATCCGGCGGTGTTGAGCACCCCCACGACCGTCATCGGCACACCGTTGACGTTCACGGTTTGGCCCACCGGATCGCTACGGCTGAAGAGCTCCGCCGCGGTGGTCGAACCCAACACGGCCACTGCCTCGTGGTCGGTCACATCCTGATTGTCGAGAAATCTTCCCTGGGTCACGCTGCGGCCGCGCACGGTCAACCACGAGGGCGTTGAACCCACCACACTCGTCGACCAATTGCTGGTCCCGGCCGTCAAGGTCTCTGACGATGAGGTTGTCGGTGCCACTGCCTTGATGTCTGGCGCCACTTGTTTGGAGGCCAGCGCGGCCGCATCGGCGGTGGTCAAGGTCGAGGCCGTTCCGAATCCGCCGCGGATGCCGCTACTCGACGTCGAACTCCCGGGGGACACCGTGAGAAGGTTTGTCCCGAGTGACGTGATCTCTGAACCCACTTGGGCCTGGGCACCCTCACCGAGGCCAACGGTGAGGATGACCGCAGCGATGCCGATGAGGATTCCCAATACGGTGAGCCCGGACCGGAGTCGATGGCTTCGGACGCCGTTGAGCCCGGTTCGAAACGTCTCCAGCCAACTCATCGGACGTTCTCGAGTTCACGGTCGGCGTTTTCAGTGATGAGCCCGTCCCGAATACCGATCACCCGCCCTGCCGCCGAGGCCACTTCGATGTCGTGGGTGATCAGAACCAGAGTCCGTCCAGCCTGGTGCAACTCATCCATCAGACCGAGTACATCACCGGCCGAGACCGAGTCGAGGTTGCCGGTCGGTTCGTCGGCCAGGATCAGATCGGGCTCGGTCACCAAGGCCCGGGCCACGGCCACACGCTGTTGCTGGCCACCGGAGAGCTCGCCCGGGCGATGTTGCACCCGTGCGGCCAAGCCCACCTTGGCCAAGGCATCCATAGCCCGTTCTTTGCGATCGGAACGTCCGACCCCGGCGTAGGTCAATGGCAGCTCGACGTTCTGCCAAGCCGTGAGCGAGGCCAGGAGGTTGAACTGCTGGAAGACGAAACCGATGCGGCGGTTGCGCACGACGGCGAGCGCAGTTTCGCTCATGGAACTGACGTTCTCTCCCGCCAAGCGAAAGGTGCCCGTGGTTGGCGTGTCGAGACACCCCAGGATGTGCATGAGGGTCGACTTGCCCGAGCCCGAAGGTCCGATGATGGCGACGTATTCGCCGGTGTTGATCGAGAGAGACACGCCGCGTAGTGCAGCGACGGCGATGGCTCCGGTGCGATAGACCTTGGTGACCTTTTCGAGATCGATGACCCTTTCGGGCTCGACCAACGGGACCCGGGGTAGCAACAGTTCTCCCGTCTCGGTCTCAGTCTGACTCGGCTCAGGTGATCCACCCGTGCTCTGGCTCATCCTCCGGCTCCCGAAGGTGTGAAGCCGCCCCCACCGCCCCCAAACCCTCCGGCAGGAAATCTCCCGGTACCACCAAAGCCTCCGCCGGCTCCACCGAAGCCGCCCAGACCACCGGTCCGTGATCCACCGGGCACGCCGGTGAACTTGACCACTCGCTCAACCACCTGGTCCCCGGAAGTCACGCCACCGGTGATCTGCGTTTCGCCACTCGCCGCTTGGCCGAGGGTCACAGATGTTGTGACGTCCTTGCCCGCCTTGACCTGGGTGACGGTCGTCTGGCCTCCGCTGCTGTAGTTGATGGCGGCTGTGGGGACCTCGACCACGTTGTTGAGCTGCTTGACGATGATGGCAACGTCGGCCGTCGATCCGGCGTAGAGACCGCTCGGCGTCCCCGTGACGTCGATGACCACCGGGAAGGTGGCCACATTGGAGCTCTGGGTGGCGATCAGGCCGATGGTGGCCACTGTGCCATACGCAGGAGTCGTCGATCCGGTCGGGGTGATGGTGGCCTGGTCGCCGACCGCGATCTGACCGATCTCGGTGTCGTCGACCGTGGTGTTGACAATGTAGGAGTTCGTGCCGATGACCTGGACTTGAGCAGTCGATGAACTCGATGATGAGCTTGACGCGGCACTCGACGCCGAGCTCGATGGACCGCTCGCTCCGGTCGAGCCAGTTGGACTGCTCGACCCGGCCGAACCCGAGGGGCTGCTCGATCCGCCGCCGGCAGCCGTCACCTGCTGCCCGACCGTCAGGCTGACTGACGCCACGGTCCCTGAGATGGTCGAGGTCAATGAAGCGTCGGACAAGTCGGTCTGCGCCGAGGTGAGAGAGGACTCCGCCGAGGTGACCGCTGCCTGGTCCGAGTCGATTTGCGCGGTGCTGGCGCCCGATGACTGATCGCTCGACAAACGGGCCTCAGCGGAGGTGAGCTGCGCCTGGGCCGAGTCGAGGTCCGCCTGGAGGGCCGTCGTACCCACGGTGGCCAACACCTGGCCCGTGGTCACCGTCTGGCCAGCCTTGACGTTGACGGCATCGACCGTTCCCGAGACCGCAAAGTTGAGACTGGCCTGGCTCGCTGGCTCGATCGTTCCCGAGGTGGCCACGGTCTGCTTGATCGTGCCGGTGGTGACCTTGACCACCTGGGTCGTCACCACGAGACCGGTCGGCGTCGAACTTCCCGTGAGCCAGAGCGTGAGGCCCGCCGCCGCGCCCAGGACGAGGATGACCGCGGCACCGATCAGCATCCATTTTCGCTTGTGCCCGGTGCCACTGACCGGGATCTCCTCCTCACCTTCGCCGACCTGTATCTCCGCAGTGACGTCTACTGAACGTTCAGGCGCGGCAAGGACTCCCCGGTCGGACATAGGGACAAGTACAACCCGGGAGGTTGTCGTCCAGCCCAACGTCCCCTGTGAGTACGCCGTGCATTTGTTGCCGGCTGTGACCTCCTCCCCAGGTCACAGGGACATACGCGCTCCACGAGATGGCCGGCCTTCCGGTACCACGGGCCACAGGGCCCTCGGATTCCCGCCCTCAGCGGGGCGATTGCGTTGCGGACGGGCCGGGTTAGGGTGCGGCCGGCGCGCCCATCACCCACGACGAACCGGGCCTCAACACCTGCCTACTCTGCCGCGATGGCGTCGAGCATGTTGACCCGGGCGGCCCGACGGGCCGGGATGGTCCCGGCGATGAGCCCCGTGGCCGCCCCGACGACGACGTAGACGGCCAGTCGGGCCCAGGGCACCACCAGCTCACCGACGCCCTGGTTGCTCAGGGCGCGCTGGAAGGCCCAACCCAAGAAGAGCCCGAGCACCACGCCCAGCAGCGACCCGATCAGGCCGATCAGGGTGGCCTCGGCCCGCACCATCTCGCGCATCTGGGCCCGGGACATGCCGACGGCCCGGAGCAGGGCCAGCTCGCGGGTGCGCTCGACCACCGACAGGGCCAGCGTGTTCACTATTCCCAGCAGCGCCACCACGATGGCCAGGACCAGCAGGACCGAGACGAGATTGAGCTGGCTGGTGATGCTCCGGTCCTCCGCCGCCCTGATCTGTGACAGATCCTGCACGCTGACATCGGAGAACCCGGCCACCGCCGTGTTCACCGCCATGGCGGCTTGGGCGGGCGACACCCCGGGCCGGGCCGCCACCAAGACGGCACTGAGCGCCAGTGACGGGTCGATCGCCTTGGCCGTCCGGGTGGAGAACAGGTAGCCGGCCTCATCGTCCCCCCGGGTGTAGATGGCCACGACCGGCGTGCGCGTGACAGTGGCGGTGCTGGACTGGGTTTGCCGCAGCAAGGCCACGTCGACCATCTGGCCCACGTGGAGGCCCTGCACCCTGGCCTGCACCGAGGAGGCGGCGATACCACCGTGGGCCAGGGCGGCAATGCTGCCCTGCACCGGCCCGAACGAGATCATGCGCGAGATGGTGGCGGTGTCCACGGCCGCTCCGTAGTTGTACTGCCCGCGGAGCGCGAAGCTCACGAAGGAATACGGCGACACCACCAACGAGGGCTGAGCCCGCAGGCGGTCCAACACGACCGGGCTGAGGGCTTGGGACTGCGATGGCCCGAGGCTGAGCGGGCCCGAGCCGACCGCCAGAACCTCGAATTCGGCCGAGAGGGAATGGTTGATCTCGTTGTTGGTCGAGGCGCGGGCCGACGACTCCACGATGGCCAGCACGCTGACCAGCGCCACCCCGATGATCAGCGCCGCCGCGGTCGTCGTGGTGCGCCGAGCGTTGCGCATGGTGTTCAAGCGGCCGAGGCGACCGGAGAGGCCGGACAGGTGCTGGTACGGCCAGCCCAGCACCGAGACGAGCGGAGGAATCAGCAGGGGGCTCAAGCGGCCCAGGCCGACGATGCCGAGGATCATGCCGGCACCGACCAGCCACAGTTCAATCCGGTTGCCCTGGTCGATGAACAGTCCCACCCCGACCAGGGCCAGGCCCGACCCCGCCAGCACCAGACCGGTGAGACGCCATCGGGTGGAGGATTCGGCCACCTCGGCCACGGCATCTTGGCGGAGGGCGCTGACCGGCGAGATCCGGCTGGCCGCCACCGCCGGCAGCAGGGACGCCACACACGTCACCCCGGTGCCCACCACCAGGCACACCACGATGGTGTGCCACCCGACTACCAACCCGGCGGTCGACGTCTGCGCCCCGTGGCTCGTGATGGTGCCTCGCAGGATCGCGGCGGCGGCCAGGCCCAGACATAGCCCGACCCCCGAGGCCAGGAAGCCCAGGGCCGCCGCTTCGCCCAGCACGGAGCGGTACAGCTGCGATCGCGAAGCCCCCATGCAGCGCAGCAGGGCCAGTTCCTTGCGCCGTTGCGCCACCAGGATGCTGATGATATTGAAGATCACCAGGGCACCGACGAAGAGGGCGATCCCCAGGACGACATCGAGGATCGTGGTGAACTTCGGGGCGCCCGTGCTGCTGATGGCGGCGATCCCGGCGGTGAAGGTCTGACCGGTGAGGACGAAGTAGTCCGGGCCGACCGCAGAGGCGACGCGTCCGGCCAGCGTCTGCTCGGACACGCCCGGTGCCGACGACGTCAGGATCACGCTGTACGACGCCGGGGTCCCGAGCAGGTGTTGCGCTGTCGGCACGGTGAAGCCGACCAGGGTCGACCCCAGCACGTCGGATGACCGACGCGAGGTGATGGTCCCCACCACGGTGAAGCGCTGGGTAGGTTGCGAGGTGGCCACCCGTACCGGTTGGCCCAGACGCCACCCCTGCGACGCGAAAGTGTTCGCATCGACCACGACCTCGGACGGCGACGAGGGCAGCCGCCCGGCGTCGAGCACGAAGGGGCGGAGACTCGGCACCGGCCCCACCGAGATCCCCTTGGCCGTCGACGAGTTGCCGCCGATCAGCGTGCCGTCGGCCCCGACCAGTTGGGCGTACCCGTCGACCTCACCCTGGGACTGGGCCACGCCGGGCACGCCGCGCACGGTGGCCAGCACGCTCTCGGGCACGGGGACGAACCCCGCCAGACCGGGCAAGTTGGAAGAGGAGCGGTGACCCTGAACCGCCACCGAGACGTGGCCGTAGGCCTGTTCGGAGGTGGCCGAGACGGATTGGTGGTCAGTGTCGGTGAGGATGAAGGTGCCGGCCAGGAAGGCCACGCCGACGGAGATGGCCAGGCAGACCAGCACCAGCCGCAACGGATGGCGCTGATGACTCCGGAACACCACGCGCCACATGGGTCAGCCTTCCAGGAGAGCGAGGTGACGGGCCACGGTGTCGGTCGTGGGGTCGATGAGATCGTCGACCACCCGGCCGTCGAGGAGGAACACCACGCGGTGGCCGTGGCTGGCCGCCGCCGGATCGTGCGTGACCATGATCACCGACTGGCCCTCCTCGGCGACAATGCGGGCCAGCAGCTCGAGGAGCGCGGCGCCGGACTTGGTGTCCAGATTCCCCGTGGGCTCGTCGGCGAAGATGATGGTCGGGTGGTTGACCAGGGCCCGGGCCACGGCCACCCGCTGTTGCTGGCCACCGGAGAGCTGGGCCGGCCGGTGGTGCAACCGGTCGGCGATGCCGAGCAGGCCGGCCAGGTGGTCGATCCACGCCGGGTCCGGTCGCGTGCCGGTCAGGGCCGCCGGCAGCTCGATGTTCTCCCGGGCCGACAACGTGGCCAGCAGATTGAACCCCTGGAAGACGAAGCCGACCTGGGTGCGCCGCAGCTCGGTCAGTTCCCGTTCGCTCAACCTGGACAGGTCGGTGGCGCCGATGTGGACGCGACCCGAGTCCAACGTATCGAGGCCGGACAGGCAGTGCAGCAGGGTCGACTTCCCCGACCCCGACGGCCCCATGATGGTACTGAAGCGCCCCGATTCGAAATCCACCGAGACCGAGTCGAGCGCCGTCACGGTGGCCGCGCTGGTGCCGTAGTGCTTGGTGGCGTCACACGCCCGGGCGGCCGCGGGCAGGCTGCTCTGACCTTCCGACGACTGCGCCACTCCCACCAACCGGGACCTTACCCGGCGTCGTTGAGCGGATTACGCCACCCCGGCGAGCCGGTGCGGCCGCCGGCGGAGACCCGGAGCCCGATGAAGTTGCGCTGGGCCTCCACCGTCCCGGCGCCGAAACAGAGACCACGAATGTCCCGGTAGGCGCGCTCGAGCGGGTACTCACGGCTGTAGCCGTAGCCGCCATGGATCTGCATGGCCTCGTCGCACACGAACTTGGCGGCCAGGTTCGCCGCCGTCTTGGCCAACGCCGTCTCGAGCGGTGGCGGGGTGCCACCGTCGCCGGCCAGGCGCACGGCCCGGCCCAGGAGCAGCCTCGCCCCTTCGAGCTGCACCGCCATGTCGGCCAGCTTCCACTGCAGTCCCTGCAGGCCGGACAACGGGCGCCCACCGATGACCCGCTCGCCCATGTAGCGCACGGCGTGCTCCAACGCGCCCTGCGCCGCGCCCACGCACATGGCGGCGTTGCCACAGCGCTCGTGATTGAGGTGGGACAGCAGGATCTTGAACGCCTCGGTCGAGGACGGGTCCCCGGCCACGAGGATGTCCTCTTCTCCGATCTCGACCCCGTCGAAGGCCAACTCGGCTTCGGTGGCGGCGTGGATCCCCATGCCCTTGTGACGGCCGGTGACCGAGACGCCCTCGCGGTCGGTCGGCACGATCACCGCCCCGATCCCCTTGGCGCCCTCTCCCCCGGGCCAGCGGCACCAGACCAGCACCCCTTGGGCCACGTGCCCGAGGGTCGAGTAGTTCTTGTAGGCGTTGAGGCGCCATCGGCCGGGGCCATCGTCGACCAGGGTCGCCCGCATGTTCTGCACGGCCGATCCGGCGTCGGGCTCGGTAATGCCGATGCTGATGAGGGCGTCGCCGTCGGCTGCGGCCGGGAGCCAGCGCTCCTTCATGGCCTCGGGTCCGAGATGCTCGATGCCCCGGGGCGGGCCGTTGAAGGTCAGCTGGCAGCAGATGGCCGAGGAGACGTCGGCCCGGGCGATCTCCTCGAGCACGATGGCGGCCTCGACGTCGCCGAAGCCCATGCCGCCCCACGCTTCCCCGATGGTGATGCGGAGCAGGTCGGCACCGGCCAGCGCCTTGCGCACCTCGGCCGGGACCTCGCCCGTCTCGTCCCCCTGGGAGGCTCGCGGCGCCACTTCGCGGGTGGCCACATCCCGGGCCAGTTGGCGCAGCGCGGCCTGGTCCTCGTTCTCGGCCAGCAGGTCGACCCCCGACGCTCCGGCCATCAGCAGAGGCCCGTCAGTCGTGGGCCCATCACTCGCCGAGCTCGGTGCCGACCACGCCCACGAAGCTCACGCCCTCTCCCGGGGCCCCGCCCAGGTTGTGGGTCAGCCCCATGGTCCGGCCCGGACCGACGGTGGTGATCTGCCGGTCGGCCGGAGCCTGGCCGCGCAGTTGCAGCCAGCACTCGAAGAGCATGCGCAGTCCCGAGGCGCCGATCGGGTGGCCGAAGCTCTTGAGGCCCCCATCGGGGTTGACGGGGAGTTCGCCGTCGCGATCGAAGGTCCCGGCCAGGACTTCCTTCCAGGCCGTCCCCCGTTCGGCAAACCCCAGGTCCTCCATCAGCACCAGCTCGGTGGGCGTGAAGCAGTCATGGACCTCGGCCATGGCCAGCTGCCGGCGCGGGTCGGTGATCCCGGCCTGGGCGTAGGCGTCCGCGGCCGAACGGACCACCTCGGCGAACGTGGTGTAGTCGTACCCCGGGTCGATCGGACCGGCGGCGGGGCCGGCCACGAAGCTGAGGGCCTTGACGTACAGCGGGTTGTCGCAATACGTGTGGGCGTCCTCGACCCGGCAGATGATGGCGGCGGCCGACCCGTCGCTCACCCCGCTGCAGTCGAAGACACCCAGCTCGCCGGCCACCAGGGGGGCCTTGGCGATGGTCTCCATGGAGACCTCCTTCTGGAACTGGGCCCGCGGGTTCCGGGCGCCGTTCTGGTGGTTCTTGAAGGCGATCCGGCTCATCACCTCCTTCATCTGCGCGGCGTCGACGCCGTACTTGTGGCCGTAGGACGGAGCCAGGAAGGAGAAGGCGGCCGGCGAGGACAGCCCGGGGTCGGTCCCATCGCCCACCGGTCGGATCCCGGTCAGTCCCGAGTACCCGGTGTCCTTGAGCTTCTCGACGCCGATGGCCATGGCCGTGTCGTAGGCCCCCGAGGCCACCGCGTAGCAGGCGTTGCGAAAGGCCTCGGACCCGGTGGCGCAGAAATTCTCCACCCGGGTGACCGGCTTGTAGTCGATCTTGAGCGGCCGGGACAGCGTGACGCCCGACACGCCCGAGGTCATCGTCCCCAGCCAGAAGGCGTCGATGTCGTGGATGGGCAGGCCGGCCGAGACGGCCGCATCGGTGGCGGCGTCGGTCAGGAGGTCGTCGACACCGGTGTCCCAGCGTTCGCCGAATTTGGTGCAGCCCATGCCGATGATGGCCACCTGGTCGCGGATGCCTTTGCTCGCCATGTCTACTCCTCTGCGCTTGCCTGGGCCCCGGGGGCCCCTTGAAGGGGGCGGGCTTTCCAGAAGTAATTGTGCACGCCTTCAGCCGTGTAGATGCGGCGGAACGTCATCTCGACCCGGCCTCCTATCGTCAGCTCGTCGACGTTGACGTCGGTCATCTCGCAGCGGTAGCGACCGCCGCCGTCAAAGTCGACGATGACGCCCACCACCGGCGGGGACAGGCTGAAGGCCAGATGGTCGATGGTGAAGGTGGCGATGGTGCCCTTGGTGTCGGCCAGGCGTTCGGTCGTCATGCGGTCGATGGAGCGGCACTCGAGGCAGACGCGGGTCGGCGGGAGATGGCGGAAGCCGCAGTCCAGGCAACGGCTGGCCGCGAAGGCGTACTTCCAGGCCTCGGAGCGGTGGACGATCGGCGCACCGGGACGTTCGGGATCGGGCCGGCGAGGCGGCTCGCGGTGGAGCTGCCCCCGCCACGACAGGAACGAGGCGTAGGAGAGGTCGGTCCGCCCGGCGGCCAATTGCTCGGCCACGGTGGGGACACCGGCGTGGCGGGCCGCGGCGTGCGCGGCCGGGAGGGCATCGGTGGTGCGCAGCACCAGGGCGTCGGCGCCGTCGGCCAGGGAGAGGACGACGATCACCTGTCCCGGCTCGGCCCGTTCGAGCACATCGGCGAGGGCCACGCCGGCGTGGGCCGCGCCGAGATTGCCGACACGGCCGATGAGATCGGGGGCCATGACGCCCTCCGGGGTGCCCAGTGCGGCCCGCACCGCTTTGACGGCCCGCACGTGCAGGCCGACCACCACGGCATGGTCGATGTCGCTCTCGGTGATGCCGGCGTCCTTCAGCGCGTCGGCAAAGGCCTCCCGGGCCAGGGGGACGTACATCTCCTCGCCGAAGCGCTCCTCCCACACGTGGGAGTCAGACTCCCCGGGGACACGCCAACGGTCGAGGAACTCGTCGCTCGAGGCGCCCCGGCCGACCAGCTCGGCCACGGCGCCCTGGGCGGCACAGAGAAACGCCGCCGCGCCATCGCCGGAATCACGCTCTTCGGCTCCGCCGGCCAGCCCGCTGCGCAGGTCCGAGGCCACGGCCAGCGTGGCCCTGTCGGCCGCGCCCCGGAGGGCCAGCGTGAGGGTTCCGAGCGCCGACCGGGACGAGCCGCAGAAGTCGTAGGCCGCGCCGCTGCGGGCCACGCCGAGGGCGGCGTGAACGGTGGTGGCGTTGGTCTTGTCCAGGTAGCCGGGCGCCGGGGTGGAGAAGAGCAGATCCTGGGGAGCCGGCGACGCAGCGGCCCCGGCCAGGGCCCGTCGCCCGGCCTCGACCCCCAGCGTGGTGGTGTCCTCGTCGTAGGAGGCCACGGCCCTGGTGCCCTGGCCCGGACCGGCGCCCAGCACCTGCGCGATGGCCGCCCGCGGCAATCGCCAATACGGCAGGTAGGTGCCCCACGACACAATGCCGGCGGTCATGGTGTCGTGCCGCCCCGAGTTCTCAGGCGGCGCGGGCGGCCAGCATGGCGGCTCGGCAGCGCTCGGTGGCCGCCTCGTCAATGACGAGGGTCAACTCTTCCAGTGATCCGGTGAGCACCACGCCGTAGTCGCGCTCCGCACCCTTGACACTGACGTACTCATCCAGCACATCATCGAGCACGGCGCTGGCCGGACGATCGAGTGGGTCACCCCAACCTCCGCCGCCGCCGTAGTCGAAGCAGATGCGATCGCCCGCCGCCATGGGGACCCAGTCGGCAGTGTGGGCCACCACCAATTCGTCGTCGGACCCGTAGCGCAGGGTCAACTTGTTCGGCGCGCCCTTCCCGCCGCCGGCGATGCCGGGCATGGGGTACTTCATGCCGACCACGTAGGTGTACACGTTCGACGGCACCCGTACCTCTTTGATGTAGTGGCTCCCGCAACCGCCGCGCCATTGCCCGGCGCCGCCGGAATCGGTGCGGTAGTCGCGACTCCACTGGATGTGGGGGTAGAGGCTCTCGTTGATCTCGGCGGTGGCCTTCCAGAGATTGCCGAAGCTGGCGCTGACGGCACCCCAGGCGTCCATTCCCTTGGCCGCGTTGCACCAGCCGGCGTAGACCTCGGCCGAGCCGTCGACGAAAACCTGCCCGGTACGGGGGTCGATGCCCTTGATGTTGGTCGGGATGCCCGTCTTGTAGGTCTGAGGCACCGCCCGCTCGGGCAGGACCCCCGAGAGCGCCACGGCGACGAGCTCGCCGATGTCGGCCCCGGGATGGTGGGTCCCGGCGCTGACCGGTCGACCGACCACGGGATTGAACACGCACCCCTCGGGTACCACCAACTCGATGGAGTTGAAGAACCCTTCGTTCTTGGGGATCTCGGGATCCATCATGGCGGCAATCTGGGCCACGGTGTAGCCCCGGGTGTTGCCGTAGGTCGACCAGGCCTGAAGTTCTTGGCGATCGTCACTTCCGGTGAAATCGATCTTCAGCTTCGCCCCGTCGACGGTGATGGCCACGTGCAGGTGGATATCCGGGTTGCCCAGCGGGTCGTGGTCGACATACGAGTCTCCCTCGTAGGTGCCGTCCGGCCACGCCGTGATCTCCTCACCGAACCGCTTGGCTGCGTAGTCGATCATGTGGTCGACTGCCGCCTCGATCTGATCGACGCCGTAGCGCTGCACCAGCACGACCAGGTCGTCGGCCGCCTTCTTGGCCGCACCGATCTGCGCCCGCAGGTCGCCCAGGTAGCCGTCGAGCCGGTTATTGACCTGCAGTGCATAGAGCACGTCACGGCGCTCGACCCCGCGATCAAGGACCTTGATGACGGGCCACCGCACGCCCTCGCCCCAGATGTCGGTGGCGGTGACGTTGTACCCGCCCGGCACGGCCCCGCCGGTGTCGCCGTGGTGGCATTGGATGGAGGCGATCAGGATGAGGTGGCCGTCCACCACCACCGGGGAGAACACGTTGTAGTCGGGAAGGTGGCCGCCACCGTGGTACGGGTCGTTGGCCACGAAGACGTCCCCCTGGTGGAACTCCTCGACGCCGAGGAAATCGAGGGCGAAACGGACCGGCAGCGTCGAGGTCAACATGAATTGGGGGATACCCACACTCAGGGCGGCCAGGCGTCCCTTGCCGTCGAGAATGGTGGCGTTGCGCTCGTTGGATTGGTTAAGGATTGGGGTGGTCGCCGTCCGCGAGACGTACATGGCCATCTCGAAGCACATCGTCTCCATGGCCCCCCGGATGACCTCGGCCGTGACGGGGTCGACGCTGCCGTCCGTCATCAGGCGGTCTCTGGGTCCTGCCAATGCCTTCAGATCGACGTTCATGGCCCCTCCTCGAGCGCCCACACCGGGCCTCGCAGGCACAAAGTTTGCTGACAAGCGTGTCACGTTCACTGTACACCGGGGCCTGAAACCTGGGCCCACCCGGGCCTGAGTTCACGGCGCTCACCACGATTTGCTCGTGCGTGCAATGGGTCGGCCGAGGGAGCTGTGGGATCAGGCGGTGGCTCCGACGACCATGACCCAGCTGTCCAACTGGAGCGGGCCACCCCCTCCGGCCCAGAACCGGACGTCGCTGAAGCCGGCGCCTTCCAGCCACCGGCTCCACTCCGGAGGGGTGGGCAGCCGGATGAAATGCGTCGTGTGCCGGGTCTCCCCGTCCCGGTAGGTCGACCGTTGCGTCTCGAGTCGGCCGGTCAACGGGTCGAAGCGGGAGACGTCGACCTGCGCATCGTCACCCCGGGTGACCACGGTGGCATCGGGCGCCGCCGTGAAATGGCGGACCACGGCATCGTGGTGCATGGTCTCGATCAGCACGGGGCCCCCGGGCCGGAGCACCCGGTGGAACTCGGACAACGTGGCGCGGCAGTCGGTGTCGTCGTAGTAGCCGAACGAGGTGAACCAGCACACCACGGCGTCGAACGGGCCTGAAGTCGGAAGCCGGCGCATGTCGCCCAAGAGGTAGTCCGGTGGTACACCGGGGCCAACCGGGTAGGCCTGGGCCAGTGCGAGGAACTGCTCGGAGAGGTCAACCCCCGTGACCACCATGCCAGCGGCGGCCAGACGGCGGGAGAGACGGCCGTGCCCGCACGGGGCATCGAGAACGCGGGCACCCGGATCCAACTGCAACAGGCCCAGGATCTCGGCCGCGTCGTCGTCGGAGTGCTGCTCGTCGATCGACTCCTCATAGAAGTAGAGGTAGTCGTCACCGAACGTGCCCTCGATGTCAAAATCCATGCCGCATCTTCGCCGAGTACCCCGCCACAGGTGTACTCGGAGAAGATGCCCTCCAAGTGACCGCGACCTCCGGTTGTGGCCGCCCCGCTCAGAGCGACCACAACCGGAGGTCGCGGTATTGGCTGGTGGCATCCTGCCCACTCAGTGGTGCAGGCTCGGGGCTGCCTCGTTGCTATTTGGTTGCACGTCCATCGCCATTCACGAGATTTATTTCGAGAAACGAGATTTCATCGTCGTAAAGGTATCGCTGGACCGTTATCCCTGCCGGGAGGCGAAGGCGCGCCGCGCCGATCCGATCCGATCCCCGGCACTACCGTGCGGGCCATGTCACTCAAGCTCGGCATCGTGACCCCGGTCCTGCACATGAACCCGCGGTTCGACCCTCCGGAATGGGAGGTCACGGCCAACGTCAGCGACGTGGTCGACGTGGTGCAACAGGCTGAGACCCTGGGCTACGACTGGGTGGCCTGCTCCGAGCACATCGCCATTCCGGCCGCGGCCTCCACCGTGCGGGGCGGCCGTTACTGGGACCCGTTCTCCACGCTAGGTTTCTTCGCGGCCAAGACCACACGGGTGGGTCTGCTGACCCACATGGCCGTTCTCCCCTACCACCACCCACTGGAGCTGGTGAAACGGCTCGGCACCCTCGATCTCCTGAGCGACGGCCGGGTCATTGCCGGTGTCGGTGTGGGATCGCTCGAGCCCGAATTCAACGTGTTGGGACATGCTTTCGACGGACGGGGCGACCGGTCCGACGACGCCATCCGGGCCATCAGAGCCTCCTGGAGCCATCGACTCCCCGAGTACCACGGGACCCACTACGACTACCAGGACTTCATTGTCGAGCCGTCCGGGCTCGACCGCGCGCTTCCCATCTGGGTGGGTGGCCGGACGCGCCGCTCCCTGCGCCGGGCCCTCGAGTTGGGCGATGCCTGGATGCCCTTCGGTTTCAAGCTCGAGCCGCTCACCGAGCTGCTGGCCGATCCCACGGTGGTCAAGGCACTGGACCGTTTTGCCGAGGAGCACGGCGCCCCCCTGGACCTGATCCTGGCCCCCGAGCCGCCGATCGATCCCCTGGGCGATCCTTCAGCCACACGAGATTTCTTGGCCTCCTATGTCGCCATCGGTGCCACCGGGTTCAGCCTTCGATTCGACCACCATTCGCTGGCCCACTACGGCGAGGAAATGGCGGCGATGCAGCAGCTGGCCGGCACGCTGGCCCCGTAGGGGTCCGGCGGGGTGCCGGCGGGCGGCCGGCGGGGTCAGCGGGGTCGGCGTGCGGAGTGCCTTCTAGATCTTCGAGACCGCGCTCCCCAACCCCGGGTAGCCGCCGCCGCCGAAGCGCGCATCGAGGGCGTCGTAGTCGACGGCCCAACCCTGACGAGGCAGCTGGTCGACGAACTCCACGGCCGCCGGCTTCTTGTACGACGCGATGAGCGAGCGGCAGTGGGCAATGAGCACCTCGGCCGTGACGGCCTCGCCCTCGACCCCGTCGGCCCGCACCACCACCGCCACCACCTTCTGCGTCCACTTGGGGTCGGGCACACCGATGATGGCCGCCTCTTTGACGCCGGGATGACGGGTGAGGCAGCTCTCGACCTCGGCCGGGTAGATGTTCTCGGCGGCCGACTTCACAATCCTGGTCAGGGGAGCCACGAAGGTGATGGAGCCGTCCGCCTCCCGTCTGCCCAGATCGCTGGTGTGCCACCACCCCCCTCGGGTGCGCTCGGCGTTGAGCTGGTCGCGGTCGTGGTACCCGCTGGTCAGCACCCGGCCACGGGCCACGATCTCGCCGGTCTCCCCGTCGGTCACGTCGGCGCCGTCGGGATCGACGATGCGCACCTGGACCCACGGCGAAGGACGCCCACTGCCGCCGGAGCTCCCGATGCCCAGGGCGTTGAAGGTGAGCATCCCCGTGGCCTCGGTCTGGCCGTACCCGGCCGGGTGCAACCCCCAGGGGCTGTCGTCGACCTGGATCATCTCGTTCCACGCCGGGCTGGCCCCGAACGTCCGCAAGGAGGAGAGGTCATAGCGGCCGTCCCGGTTGACCTCCATGATCTCCTTGGCCGTGGGTCCCATCACGAAGCCGTAGTTGCAGCGCTCGGTCTCGATCAGCCGGCAGAGCTCCTCGGCATCGACCCGCCGGGTCATGACGTTGGTGCCCCCGAGGTGAAACGTGGCGAAGGTCGTCATGAGGGTGGCCATGTGGAACATGGGGCCCGAGTTCAGGTACACGGTGTCCTCGGTGATGCGTTGCACCAGGGCCACCATCAACGCCTGCGAGAGGACGGCGTCGTGGGAGAGCTGGGAACCGTTGGGCGTGCCGGAAAAGGCTGCCGTGTAGAGCTGGATGACCGGGGACGCGGGGTCCACCGGCGCTGCCGGATCCTCCGGTGAACCGGCCGCGAGGAAGGCTTCGTAGCTCTCGGCCGCGGTGTGAGCGGCGTCGGGCGCGGCGTCGTGCTGCCACCACAGGGCCGTGCCGCCCCAGTCGGCCCGGGCTGCCCACACGGCCCCACCGATTTCCTCGTCCTGCCAGATCACGACTTTCGGCTGCACATCGCGCAGCAGCGTCACCAGCTCATCGCTGGTCTGTCGCCAGTTTGCCGGCACGAAGACCGCCCCCACCTTGGCGCACCCGAGCAGACATTCCAGGACCCGATGGCAATTCTGGCCTAGCCACAGCACCAGGTCGCCGGCGCCGATGCCCGCATCGACGAGGGCATTGGCCAATCGGTTGGTCCGCTGGTCCAGGTCGGGATAGGTGGCCCGATAGTCGCCGCACACCACGGCCGTGCGCCGCGGGCGGCTGCGCCGGTGCTCGCGCAGCACGTCACCGAGCGTCAGGTCGTGCAACTGGTCCATGCTCAGGTGGCCGCGTCGGCCAACCGCGCGCGCAGCTCGGGCTTTATCACCTTGCCGGTGGCGTTGCGGGGAAGCTCGTCAACGAAGCGGTACTGGCGCGGCACCTTGTAGTCGGCCAGCAACGGGAGGGCATAGTGGCGTAGTCCATCGCCGTCGACCGTCTGACCCTCGTGCAGGACGACGAAGGCCACCACGTCCTCGCCGAGCACCGGATGTGGTGCGCCGACCACGGCCACTTCGGCCACCGCCGGGTGCTGCACCAGGACATGTTCCACGTCGGTGGCGTGCACGTTGTTACCGCCCCGGATGATCACGTCCTTGCTGCGCCCGACGATGTAGAGATACCCATCCTCATCGAGCTTGCCGAGGTCACCAGTGACCAGCCAGCCGTCCTTCCACATCTCTGCCGTGGCCTCCGGATCGCCGAAGTACTCGCGCTGATGTCCCGGCAGCTGCAGACGCACGTCACCGACCTCGCCGGCCGGCAGGTCGACCCCTGCCGCGTCCACGATGCGCACCAGGGCCGGAGAGGCGATCATTCCCACCGACCCAGGTCGCTTGACCGCTTCGCCCTTGGGCATGACGGCGTAGGCCGACCCGGCCTCCGTCATGCCGTAGTTGTTGGACACCATGGCATCGGGCATGCGCTCCTGTAGCCGCTCGACCACAAAGGGGGCCAGCGGCGCACTGCCGACCGAGCACATGTCGACCGAGGAGAGGTCGACCGTGTCGAAGCGGGGATTGTCCAGGAGGAGGTGGGCCATGGCCGGCACCAGGAAGATGGCCATTGGCTTCTCGGTCTCCACCACATCCAACCAGCGGTCGGCGTCGAACTTGGGCATGTAGATCCCCCGCAGGCCCAGCTTCATGGGTGTGTAGACCAGGGCGATCCCGGCGAAGGTGAACATGGGGCTGGCGTGCAGCCAACCCGCCCCGTTCCACGACGGCGTGACGTCGCCCACCATGGAGGCATTGGAGTGCCGCACCGCCACCCCTTTGGGACGCCCGGTCGTGCCCGAGGTGTAGAGGATGTCGGCCAGATCGTCGGCCGATCGAGGCACCTCGAAGGCACTGCGATCCTGGTCGCCTATCTCCTCCCAGCTCACGACCCGGGGAAGAGAACGAGAACCGGAAGTCGGGCCGGCGGCGGAGGCGGAGCCTGAGGTGGAGCTGGAGTTGGTGGTTGGTGGATCGGTTGCATCGGCGCTGACGTCGACCACCATCAAGAGCTCGTCGTTGGCCACCCCACCGTCCTGGGCCACTAACTCGCCATCGGCCACCACGGCGCTAGCGCCCGAATGGGCCAGCATGTGGCCCACCTCGGCCGGGGCCAGGCGAGGGTTCATGGGCACGGCCACACCGCCGGCCCGGTGGATGGCGGCATAGGAGACCAGCCAGTGCAGCGCTTCTTGCGGGTGGAGGTGGATCCCAACCCGCCCATTGAAAGGCAAGCCGGCTTCGACCAGGCCGCGAGCCAGCGCATTGGCCTGGCCCTCCCACTCGGCGAAGGTCAGGTGTCCGACGTCGACCACGGTGAAAGCCGTCTCACCGGGGAACGCCTCAGCCATCCGTCGCAGGTGCTCGTCCATCCCCACGTGTGCGGGACCCCCAAGGTGCTCGGTGGCGCCAAATGCCCAAAAGTTGACGCCGGTGTCAGGTTCGTTGCAGCATGGCCGATGCTCGCCCGGGGGTCAATCCGGGTGAGGGCCACTCCAACCTCCGCGCACGGACCATTCCGTGAGGGACCGAACCAAGGGAACAGTCGCCGATGAGCATGGTTCGCTTCGACCTACCAACGCCTGAGGGCGACACCATCGAGTTCTGGGAGGCGGCCAAGGATGAGCGACTGCTGATCAAGCACTGTGGCGAGTGTGGCGCCTATTCCTACTACCCCCGGCCGTTCTGCCCGAAGTGCTGGAGCGAGAACGTCGAATGGTTCGAGGCCAGCGGGAAGGCGACCCTCTATTCCTGGTCGGTGATCTACAGCAATGACATGCCGCCCTTCAAGGACCGCATCCCATACGTCGCAGCCCATGTTGACCTCGCCGAGGGGCCGCGCATGATGACCAACGTGGTCGATTGCCCATTCGACGAGCTCGAGATCGGCATGGCGCTCAAGGTCAAGTTCCAGCCCATCTCCGACGAGTTCACCATCCCGGTCTTCGTCCGGGCCTGAGAGAGGACACGCACATGAGTGACGCCGTCATCGTTGCCGCCATCCGGACTCCCATCGGGCGCGCCGGTCGGGGCCTGGCTGGGCTGAGCCTCCAGGGGATCGGTTCGCAAACCGTGGCGGCCGCCATCGCCACCGCCGGCCTCGACGCCAACGACATCGATGACCTGCTCATCGGCGAGGTCCTCCAGGGCGGCGGCTGCACGGCCCGCTTCATCGCCAACGACTTGGGACTGCCCACCGACACGCCCGGGGGCGCGGTACAGCGCCAGTGCGCCACCGGGATGATGGCCGTCCAAGATGCCGCCGCCCAGATCCGCTCGGGCATGGCCCAGGTCATCGTGGCCGGGGGCATCGAGTCGATGACCCGCTCGCCGGCCCTCTTCGCCAAGGCACCGGTCCCGTTCGGCGTCATGCAGCAGTTCATCCCCCCGAGCCACCCGGACACGCCCGATGCCCCCAACATGAACATGCTGATCACGGTGGGAGAGAACACCGCGCGCGAGTGCGGGATCACCCGGGAGGAGTCGGACCACTGGTCGTATCACTCCAACCTCAGGGCCGCCGCGGCGGCCGACGACGGCCGGTTTGCCAGCGAGATCGTGCCGGTCACCGTCCCGGTCGGTCGGGGCGAGACGGCCACGGTCAGCGTGGACGAGCATCCGCGTCGTGACACCACGCTGGAAAAACTGGCCGCGCTCCCCTCCCTCACCGGGCCCGACGGGCAGGTCACGGCCGGGAACTCGTCGGGGATCGCCGACGGCGGAGCCGCCGTCGTGGTGGTCGATCGCGACTACGCCGATGCCCAGGGCATGGAAGTCCTGGCCACTATCCGCTCCTGGAACTCGTGTGGGATTGAGCCGGCTCGGACGGGTCTGGCCCCCACCGTCGCTGTTCCCAGAGCGCTGCAGCTGGCCGGCCTCGATGTCTCCGACGTCGACCTGGTCGAGATCAATGAGGCCTTCGCCACCATGTCGGTGGCCTGTTCCCGGAAGCTCGGCTTCTCCCACGACATCGTCAACGTGAACGGCGGCGCGGTGGGGATAGGCCACCCCGTGGCCGCTTCGGGCACCCGTATCCTGGTCACCCTCATTCACGAGCTCCGCCGTCGGGGCGGCGGCATCGGCGTGGGCACCCTCTGTGCGGGCGGCGGCATGGGATCGGCCACCGTGCTCGAAGTCAGCGCCCCGTAAGGCGCTCTCGGCCGGATTCGGCGCGACTCGAGTCGACTCGAGTGCGCCCGTTCCCCCAGGGGATAGGCCGGTGCGTCGAGGGCCCTATTCTGCGTCTTCGGCGCCGTCGGCCATGCGTCCCTTGATGGCATTGACGACGGTGGGATCGAGCAGGGTGGTCACATCGCCCAGATCGCGGTGCTCGGCCACGTCGCGCAGCAACCGTCGCATGATCTTGCCGCTCCGGGTCTTCGGCAACTCGGGCGTGAGCATGATCTGCCGCGGCTTGGCGATGGGGCCGATCTCGTGCGCCACGTGATCACGCAGTTCGCGCACGAACGCCTCGCCGTCGGGCCCGTCCGGAGTCCCGGCGCCCTTGACGGTGACGAAGGCCACGATGGCCTGTCCGGTCGTGGCGTCGCTGGCGCCCACCACCGCCGCCTCGGCCACCGACGGATGGCTCACCAACGCATGCTCGACCTCGGTGGTCGAAATACGGTGACCCGAGATGTTCATCACGTCGTCCACCCGACCGAGCAGCCAGATGTCGCCGTCCTGGTCGCGCTTGGCCCCGTCACCGGCGAAATACCTCCCCGGGAATCGGGACCAGTAGGTCTCCTTATATCGCTCGTCGTCGCCCCATATCCCACGCAGCATTCCGGGCCACGGCTGGGTGATGACCAGGTAGCCGCCCTCGTCGTTGCCGACCGATTTGCCGTCGTTGTCAATGATGTCGACGGCGATGCCGGGGAAGGGAGTCATGGCGGCACCGGGCTTGGTGGCGGTGATCCCCGGCAGAGGCGTGATCAGGATTCCGCCCGTCTCCGTCTGCCACCAGGTGTCGACGATGGGACACCGTTCGCCGCCGATGTGGGTGCGGTACCACATCCACGCTTCGGGGTTGATGGGCTCTCCGACCGATCCGAGCAGGCGCAGGCTCGTCAGATCGTGACCGGCCGGTAGGTCCTCCCCCCACTTCATGAAGGTGCGGATGGTGGTCGGCGCGGTGTAGAGGATGTTCACCTTGTACTTCTCGATGATCTGCCACCATCGATCCCGGGCCGGCGTGTCCGGCGTGCCTTCGTACATGACCGAGGTGGTGCCGTTGGCCAACGGGCCGTAGACGATGTAGCTGTGGCCCGTCACCCAGCCGATGTCGGCCGCCGTCCAGAACACGTCCTCTTCTGGCTTGATGTCAAAGATCAACCGATGGGTGGCCGCCACGTGGGTCAGGTAGCCCCCTGAGGTGTGCAAGATGCCCTTCGGCTTGGCCGTGGTCCCGCTGGTGTACATGATGTAGAGCGGGTGTTCGGCGTCGAAGGCTTCGGCCTGGTGCCGCTCGGGTTGGCGTTCGACGATTTCGTGCCACCACACATCACGGTCTTCGTTCCAGGCCACCGCCTGGCCGGTGCGCCGGACGACGAGCACCTTCTCCACGTCGGGGCACTCGGCGACGGCCTCGTCGACGGCGCCCTTCAGACCGCTGGCCTCGCCGCGCCGGTACCCGCCGTCGGCCGTGATGACGAAGTGGGCGTCACAGTCCAGGATCCGACCCCGCAAGGCATCGGAGGAGAAGCCCCCGAAGACCACGGTATGGGGCGCACCAAGGCGGGCGCAGGCCAACATGGCCACCACCGTCTCGGGGATCATCGGCATGTAGATGGCAACCTTGTCGCCGCTGCGCACGCCCAACTCGGTGAGGCCATGGGCCGCTTGGCTGACCGAGGTCAGCAGATCGGCATAGGTAATGGTGCGGGTGTCCCCCGGCTCGCCCTCCCAATGAATGGCCACCCGCTCCCCCAATCCCGCGTCCACGTGGCGATCGACGCAGTTGACGGCCACGTTGAGCGTCCCGCCCACGAACCACTTGGCGAAGGGGGTCTTCCATTCCAAGACGTCGGTCCATGGCGTGGCCCACGTCAGGTGCTTGGCCTGGTCGGACCAGAAGGCCAGGGGATCGGCATTGGCTTCCTCGTAAATCCCGGGGCCGGCGTTCGCCCGCTGCACCAGCGCATCAGGAGGTGGAAAGGTCCGCGTCTCGTGTAGGAGAGCCGACAGTCCTTCTTCGCGTTCTTCGCTCATGTCTTGCTCCTCCTCGATGTAGTGATCACCTTACGTTCACCGCGGCACGTCAACCCGTGAACACCGACCCGAGCTCCCTCCCCTAGCTCCTGGGCGCCAGAGGGAACACCGGGACGAGGGCCTTCTTGAAGGTCTCGTTAATGACTCCTGCCGCCGAAGCGTAGAAGGCGATCGCGGCGGTCACGACCCCGGTCCATCCACCCGCGTGGGTCAGCGAGCTGTTGGAATTGAACGCGCCAATGGTCAGGAGGACGAAGGTCACGTCCAGGGCGACGAACACCCCCAGCACGGCGCCGGACACCCGGAGCGAGGCGATCATCAGATAGAAGGTGATGATGGCCCAGCCGAGCAGGAACACGCCGGCCGCGGTTGGAGCCAACCCTGCCTTGAACGTCGGGACCAGGAAGTGGACGAACACGTAGTACGAGATCCAAAAGGCCCCAAAGGACGTGAAGGCCGTGGCGCCGAAGGTGTTCTTCCGGACGAACTCCCACATGCCGGCCAGCAGCTGTGCGAAGCCCCCGAACACCAGGGCCAGGGCGAGGGCGGGGAAGATGGCGGCCGGCCACACATTTGCGTTGAAAAGACTCAACGCCAGCGTGGTCATGGCGAATGCGCCCAGCCCCAGGGGCGCCGGGTCGGCCACCGACTGAAGCGCCGGTAACCGGCTATCGGCTCCTTCGAGGGGTTCACCTGGCTCATGATTGTGGATGGTCATCTCAATCCCTCCCGTTTCAAGTCGCTATCTGCGATTCACTCGTCTCGTTCGCCCGCTCGTATGCCCGCCACGGTCTGACGGTGCAATTCATATTCCCGAAACAAAGATTTTTACTCCCCAACCTGCGGCTACACCCCTGAATGGGG
>Ga0208357_1000874_pt1 | contig 23099 bp, 22 predicted proteins | sample NGESurdeep092012_6_FD_184487 | JGI IMG/M metagenome (GOLD analysis project Ga0208357, IMG submission 184487) | Arctic peat soil microbial communities from Barrow, Alaska - NGEE Surface sample F52-2 deep-092012 (SPAdes) | ecosystem: Environmental > Terrestrial > Soil > Wetlands > Peat ... | reverse complement strand
CCGACAACCGACGGTCAGAGGCCGGCTTCACCCATCCAGAACGAGGCATACCCCAAAACTACCGCACGAACCCTTAACTGAACGGTATTGCGGTTAGCCCGAATTCGTTTTGCACCCGGGTGAGCACGATGAGGCCGCGTTCCGCGTCCTCCCGGTAGAGCTGGCTCAGTAGCCGGCGGCGGTCCAGTTCGCTTCCGTCGAGCGAGATCTCACTGCCGCGCCGCACGATGGTCAGCCCGCTGCCGCTCAGGCGCGTGCGCGCCCTGGTCAGATCGGACTCGATCGTCGATTCGCTGAGGAATGCCGCATCCGCAGCCGCGTAGATGTCGAGCCGTTTCGGCTCGTCCAGTAGACGGCGCAGCAACTGTGACAAGCGTTCCGCCGGTGTCAGCGCGCCACCGTCGGCGACGCGTTCTCGTTCGAGAAATATCGCATACGCGTTTCGGTGGAGGCGATAGCCGCTGCTGGAGGACTCGATGATCTCCAGAGGGGCGGATGCCTCCTTCAACTCGCCGACATAGCTGCGGATGCTGCGCGGCGTGACACCGACCTGATCCGCCAATTCTGCTGCGGTGGTCCAGTCGCGGGCGTGCTCAAGTACATCGAGCATCTTCGCCTGCCTGCCCCGGATCACTTCCGCCTCCTTGCAGCCATGATCGTCGGTCGAACGCATCCATGGTGCGCGCTTGTAGTCAAGCATCCATCTGGCGAAGCTGCCAGGGGTTCCAGGGGGTCTTCCGGGGGAGCGGAAGAAAGCCTGCTGGCGCCGCGAGGCATTGTGGCCGACCATCGAGTAACGCTCGAGAACGGGCTCGGACGGGATTCAGTTGGAGGTAGAACCATGCGAATTCTTGTTGTCTGCGGGGCCGGCGCGTCAAGCACCTTCGTTGCCCTCTGGGTTCGCAGGGCCGCGGCAGCGCGCAGCGTTTCAGCGTCCGCGACGGCTTCGAGCACGGCCGAGCTGGACACGCGGGCGGTGAATGCCGACGTCGTGTTGGTCGGACCGCACCTTGCCGGCGAGTTCGATGCCCTCGCGTACCGCACCAGCCAGGCGGGCGCGGTCGCGGTTCTGCTGCCGGAACACGTTGTGACAACCCGTGACGGCGACGCTGCGCTCGACATCGCACTCGCTACAGCCACCGCATCCATCTGCTGACTTTCAATCGACATCCAGCCACCGACCTTCGCACCGGACCACTGAGGAGAACACCATGACAGAACGCACCATCCGGATCGGATCCAGCCACGGCTTGCACGCCCGGCCGGCCAAGCTGTTCGTGCAGGCGGTGTCCGCAGCAGGCATCCCTGTCACGATCGCAAAGGGCTCGGGCAAACCGGTCAGCGCGTCGAGCATTCTCGGGGTCATCTCGCTCGGGATCGATCACGGCGATTACGTCACCCTGAGTTCGGATGCCGACGGAGCGGATTCCGTGCTCGATGACCTCACGGAAGTGCTCGTCACGGATCACGACAATGTCTGAGCTCAGTACGGCTGAGCGGCCTCGTACAGCACGCATGCTGACCGGCTCCGGCATCGGGCAGGGCATTGCAATCGGCCAGGTGCTGCGCGCTGCCGATCCGCTGCCCGAGCCCGACGACGAACGCTCGAGCCGTGCGCCCGAGGAGGAACGCGCGCTGGTGCTCGCCGCGACCGCAGCGGTGGCTGCGACGCTGAACGAGCGCGCCGCACAGGTCTCCGGCGTCGCCACCGATGTGCTCGAGGCGCAGGCGATGATCGTCGAAGACGAGATGCTCGCGAGTGAAGTCGACACCCGCATCGGCGACGGCAAAACAGCCGAGCGTGCAGTCTTCGAGGCTTTCGCGGCATTCCGCGAGACGCTCACCGGCTTTGGTGGTTACATGGCAGAGCGTGCCGGCGACCTCGACGATCTTTCGCAACGGGTCGTGGCTGAGCTCATCGGAGTCGCCGCCCCAGGGCTGCCCAGCTCAGACACTCCGTTCGTGCTCGTCGCTCGCGACCTCGCCCCGGCGGAAACCGTACTGCTCGACCTCAGCAAGGTGCTGGCGGTGGTCACCACTGAGGGTGGGCCCACCTCGCACACGGCCATCCTCGCCCGCGAGAAGTCGATCGTCGCCATCGTCGCAGCGACCGGAGCCGATCGTCTCCGCACCGGGGATCAACTGATCGTGGATGCCGCATCCGGCATTGTTACGATCGCTCCGGATGCCGCGCAGCTCGCCGACGCGCAGCGCCGCATCGATCAGCGCGCAGCCCTGCTCGCCGCGCCTGCAGCCCCTGGCGTGCTGGCCGACGGCACGCCTGTTCCTCTGCTGGCCAACCTCGGCTCGGCAAATAGCGTCGACGCTGCGGTCGCGGCCGGCGCTGAGGGCGTCGGCCTGTTCCGCACCGAGTTTCTCTTCCTGGATGCGCGACTTGCACCGACGGTCGAAGAGCAGCAGGAGCATTACCGCAAGCTGCTGGCCGCGTTCGCAGGCAAGAAGGTCGTGGTGCGGGTGCTCGATGCGGGAGCGGACAAACCGCTCGAATTCCTGAACGACACGCACGAGGAGAACCCTGCCCTCGGAGTCCGCGGATTGCGGGCACTGCGGGACAACGAAGACATTCTGCGCGAGCAACTGACCGCGCTCGCGGCGGCAGATGCCGAGACGGACGCAGACCTGTGGGTGATGGCTCCGATGGTCGCAACCGTGGACGAGGCCTCGTACTTCACCGAACTCGCCCGCGAATACGGCATCAAGACGGCCGGCGTGATGATCGAGGTGCCCTCCGCCGCCCTGATCGCAGATCGCATCCTCGCCCACACCGACTTCGCCTCGATAGGCACGAACGACCTCACCCAGTACACGCTCGCCGCCGACCGCCTGCTCGGCTCGGTGGCGCACTATCAGGACCCTTGGCATCCGGCGGTCCTGCGCCTGATCAGCGAGGTCGGGGCGGCCGGCGAAGCCAGCGGCAAGCCCGTCGGCGTGTGCGGGGAGGCCGCGGCCGACCCGTTGCTGGCAGTCGTGCTCGTCGGCCTCGGTGTGAAGACACTGTCGATGTCACCGGCGGCGTTGGCGGATGTTCGCGCCTCACTCAAGCATTTCACCATCGAAGACGCGCGAGCGCTGGCGTCGGCGGCGCTTGCCGCCGACGGTGGCACCGAGGCTCGAGTTGCGGCTCAGGACCTCGCGGACCGATACACGACTCAACTCACGACACAGACCGCAACAACAATCACAACACACACCCCCAACACAGCACAGAATGGAGCAGTCTCATGACGACGACGTCAACCGTGAAACAGCCGGGAGGTGCCCGCGTCCGTGTTCAACGGTTCGGCACCTTCCTCAGCGGCATGGTCATGCCCAACATCCCAGCATTCATTGCGTGGGGGTTGATCACCGCGTTCTTCATAGCCACTGGCTGGTTGCCAAGCGGCATTCTCGGCGGCTTCGGCGATGTCAGCCAGATCGGCTGGCACGGTGCGGCCACAGTCTTGGCGCAGGACGCCAACGGCCACACGTTCACGCAGTACGTCGGGCTGGTCGGGCCGATGATCACCTACCTGCTGCCGCTGCTGATCGCCAACACCGGAGGCCGCATGATCTACGGCGTTCGCGGTGGCGTCGTCGCCACGATTGCGACCATGGGCGTGATCGTCGGCAGCGACATCCCGATGTTCATCGGCGCGATGATCCTCGGCCCGCTGAGCGCATGGCTGATGAAGAAGGTCGACGGTATCTGGGACGGCAAGATCAGGCCCGGATTCGAGATGCTCATCGACAACTTCTCGGCGGGTATTCTGGGTGGTCTCCTGTCGGTCGGTGCGTTCTTCGGGATCGCGCCACTGGTCGAGTGGATCAGCAGCCTTCTCGGCGGCGCAGTCAACTGGCTTGTCGCGCAGCACCTGCTGCCGCTTGCCAGCATCCTGATCGAGCCGGGCAAGGTGCTGTTCCTGAACAACGCAATCAACCACGGCGTGCTCACCCCGCTCGGCGTCGAACAGGCGCAGCAGACCGGAAAGTCGATCCTGTTCCTGCTCGAGGCGAACCCCGGCCCCGGCCTCGGCATCCTGATCGCGTACTCGCTGTTCGGCATCGGCATTGCCAAGGCGAGCGCACCCGGCGCCATCATCATCGAGTTCTTCGGTGGCATCCACGAGATCTACTTCCCGTTCGTGCTGATGAAGCCGATCCTGGTGCTGGCCGCGATCGGCGGCGGCATGACCGGTGTCGCGATCAACGCCGCATTCGCAACCGGCCTGCGTGCGCCGGCCTCGCCTGGAAGCATCATCGCGATTCTGATCCAGACGGCCCCGGGCAGTTACATCGGTGTGATCCTGTCGGTGATCGGAGCTGCAACCGTTTCGTGCCTCATCAGTTCGGTGATCTTGAGGGCTACCCGCAAGCGCGATCTGGCTAAGGGTGAGACCGGCGATCTGGCTGCTGCGGTGGCGCAAACTGAAGCCAACAAGGGCAAGAACAGCTCAGTACTGGGCGGCCTCGTGAACGAGGGACTGGTCGGCGAGGGCGATGCACAGGGCACGGGCACCAAGCGACTGATCCGCAACATCGTGTTCGCCTGCGATGCCGGGATGGGTTCGAGCGCGATGGGCGCATCCGTTCTTCGAAACAAGATCAAGAAGGCCGGAGTCGAGGGTGTGACCGTCACCAACAAGGCGATCGCTAATCTGGAAGACAACGTCGACCTGGTCATCACGCAGCGCGAGCTGACGGATCGGGCCCGCGCGAAGACGCCGTCGGCGCAGCATGTGTCGGTCGACAACTTCATGAACAGTCCGCGCTACGACGAGGTCGTCGAACTCGTCTCGGCAAAAGAGGAAGAGACAGCGGGATAACAATGACTGAGATTCTGAGTGAATCGAGTGTGGTGGCGGCGGGGTCCGCCACCACGCGGGACGACGCGATCCGCGAGGCGGGCCAGTTGCTCGTCGACGCGGGGGCGGTGCGCCCGGACTACCTCGATGCGATGCTGGCCCGCGAGGCCACCGTGTCGACCTACATGGGCAACTTCCTCGCGATCCCTCACGGCACGAACGACGCGAAGGACTCCATCGTCCGCTCGGCACTGTCGCTCGTGCGGTACGAGAACCCGATCGACTGGGGCGGGGAAGAGGTGCGGTTCGCGGTCGGCATCGCCGGGCTGAACAACGAGCACCTGGACATCCTGTCGAAGATCGCGATCGTGTTCTCCGACGAGGATGACGTGGCCCGACTGATCGATGCGCCAGACGCCGGCGCGTTGTATCGGCAACTCTCGGAGGTCAACGCAGAATGAAGGCCGTTCACTTCGGCGCCGGCAATATCGGTCGCGGGTTCGTCGGGTTGCTATTGCACGACTCGGGCTACGAGATCGTCTTCGCCGATGTGAACGCCGAGCTCATCGACACGCTCGCGGCAGCAGACAGCTATGTGGTGCGCTCGGTCGGCGAACGAACCAGCGAGCAGGTCGTGACGAACTTCCGGGCGATCAACAGCCAATCGGATGCCGACGCGCTGGTTGCGGAGATCGCGACCGCCGATGTTGTGACCACGGCGGTCGGCGTGCGCATCCTGCCGTTCGTCGCCCCGGCGATCGCGGCTGCGCTCGTGCGGCGCCCTGCGGATGCCCCACCGCTGGTCGTAATGGCCTGCGAGAACGCAGTCGGCGCGACCGACACGCTGGCGGCGGCCGTGCGCAGTGCGAGCACACCGGACGAGTGGGCGGCCATCGCCCCTCGTGCCGTGTTCGCGAACACGGCCGTCGACCGGATCGTGCCTGCCCAGCCGGCCGGCGGCGGCATCGACGTGATGGTCGAGGAGTTCTACGAATGGGTCGTCGACCGCACGCCGTTCGCCGGGCATCCGCCCGCCATCGAGGGTGTGACCTTCGTCGATGATCTCGTGCCATACGTCGAGCGCAAGCTGTACACGGTGAACACCGGGCATGCGACAGTGGCGTACACGGGCTTCCTGGCGGGTGCGCTGACGATCGCCGACGCGCTGGCGATCGACAGCGTACGGGATGTCGCATCCCGTGTTCTCAAGGAAACCTCGCTCGCCCTTGTGACCAAGCACGGCCTCGACTCCGCCGAGATGGCCGCATACAGGGAGAAGATCCTCGTTCGCTTCGAGAACGTGCATCTGCACGACGCCGTCGAACGCGTCGGGCGCGAGCCCTTGCGCAAACTTGGGCGCTACGACCGGTTCATCGGGCCCGCCGCCGAACTCTCGGAACACGGCTCGACACCGATCGCGCTGCTCGAAGCGATCGGCAGCGCGCTGCGCTTCGACGTGGCGGATGACCCGCAGAGCCAAGAACTCGGCGCGCTCCTGCGCACAAAGCCAGCCGCAGGGTTCGTGAGCGAGGTTACGGCGCTGGAGGCGGAGCATCCGCTGTTTGCACCGCTCGTCGCGGTGGTGGAGGCGGCCCAGGCTGCGCGCACCTGACCCCTTGCTGGTCGAGTAGGCCGCGACGACGGAGCTGCCGTATCGAGACCTCCGCGCACGCTCCCTGTTGTTCCATTTCCGGCGAGTGCGCCCATGTGGTTGCATGGGGCGCAGATTTTGCCGCCATAGCGATCGAATGGGCGCACTCGGCGAGGACTTGCGTGCTCAGCCGCGCGTGGACTACGCGCTCAGTAGCACGAGCTCCGAGAGCGGCAGGCGGGTGCGCGGCGCCGTCTCGCGCTCGCGTAGCGCTTCCGGCAATGCGTCTGCGGATGCCAGCACACCGATCGCTGCGACTGAGACGGGCTCGAAGCGCTCATCGATCGAGAACGCGTCGCGCAGGCCATCAGCGCTGAAGCCGCCCATCTGGTGCACGTGCAGGCCGTCGTGATGCGCCTGCACCGAGAGGTGAGCGAGCGCTTGTCCGAGGTCGTACTTGGCCCACGGGCGGGGCTTGCCCTCGGCATCCGTCACCTCGGCGAGTCCGACGATCAAGGCGCCGGCGGATGTCGTCCACACCTGGTTGAAGCCCATCAGGTTTGCGACGATGCTGTCGAACGCACTGCTGCCGCGGCGGGCGACGATGAAGCGCGACGGCTGCGAGTTGCCCGCGGAAGGCGCCCAACGGGCAGCCTCGAGCGCGGCCAGCAGCTTCTTCTCGTCCAGCGGCGCTGACGCGTCGAACGAGCGTGGACTCCAGCGTTCGGCGAGCACCTCATCGATGGGCGTGCTGGTCTGCGCGGTCTTTGCCGGGGCGGCCGTGAGCTGGGTGGACGGAGCGATAGCGAGCGACATGCGCTGCCTCCTTGTTGGGTCGGAACTTTCTGGGCGGCGCCATTGCCACTACATGCAAACGCATGCAGGTTGAAAGTATTCCGACCTCAGGAACTCTTTTCGGGTTGTTTTGCGCAGAGGCAACGGCCATCAGGCGAAGTGGGCGCGCACCCTCGCCGCCATGTCTTCCGGTGACAGGTCGATCATCGCTTCGGCGTGGAGGCGTTCGAAGTAGGTGACGTCGCTGCGATACATGGGTTCGGCGTTGGAACGGCTGACGACTCGCAACAGCAACGAGTAGCGGTCGGACGGTGTGGGTCCGCCGCCGTAGATCGCCCAGTTGAACGCGGTGAGGTTCAAGGTGTAGTACGTCTGGAACACGCGGGATAACACGAATCCGAGGTCGGCGCAGTCGTCAATGGTGAGATCGGTGATGTCGTGGGCGCCGTCGACGACAGCCCAGACTTCGTGGAAGCCGATGGGCGCCCACGGCGTCAAGACCGAGACTCTGCCTTGCCGACCGACCCAACGATCGCTGCCTTCCTCTTGCGCGAGGAGGGAATCCCAGTACGACTCGGTGCCGTTCCACGCCTCGGAGAGCTGAACCAGGTTGCGCTGGGTGGTGGTACCGACGTCATCGTGGGCCGACTGACCATGCGGGTGGATCAACGAGCTGCCGGCTGGCGGCAGATAGTTTGCGTTGACCGACGACCACATGGGTCGCAGCCCGTGCACACCCTTCGTGTAGACCGTGAAGGCTTCCAGCAGGTCACCGACGCGCTGCGGCGTCAGTTCGGGTAGATCGAGGAAGTGCGACTGCGTGTCGTAGAGGCCGACGGATGAAAACTCCGAGTACGCCATCACGTTGGGGACGACCACGGCCGAACCACGCCGGATCCTGCCTTCGTCGGTGATCGACCGGTCGAACCTGCCGGTTGCCGTCTCGATCCTGTCATTACAGAACGGGCAGAACGCCGGCTTGGCGGTCAGTTCTGACAGGTCCGGACGTGACTCCGGCGCAAGCTTTGTGCCGGTGATGATCCGAGAGGTGTGCCCGGTGAGCGGATCCACACGCACCGTGAGCGGGACCTCGATCGTGGATTCCGGGTTGGTCAACTCCGGCACCCGGGCGACGATGTCATGCTGAACGAACGTAATGGCAGCCATACGCACAGCCTACAAAGTCACGTCAATGCCGTAGGCACTGCCGCCGACTACACGCTGAGTTCGCGCTGAATTGCGGCGACGAACGCGTCGATGTCTGCCTCCGTGGTGTCCCAGGAGCACATCCAGCGCACCTCGTTTCGCGCGGCATCCCAGTCGTAGAAGCGGAAGCTCTCGCGCAGCGTGTCTGCGACACCGGTCGGCAGGGTGGCGAAGACGCCGTTGGCCTGTGTCGGCTGGCTGAAGCCGAGGCCGGCGACCGATCCTGATGCGACGGATGCCTCGAGCGCGCCTCTCAGGCGGCTTGCCATCGCGTTCGCATGCTGTGCGCTGCGCAACCACAGGTCGCCCTCGAGCAGGGCGATCAGTTGCGCAGAAACGAAGCGCATTTTCGATGCCAGCTGCATGTTGAGCTTGCGCAGATAGGGCAGGCCGACCGCAGCATCCGGGTTCACAATGACGACCGCTTCGCCGAAGAGCAGCCCGTTCTTGGTACCGCCGAAGCTGAGAACGTCGACGCCGGCATCCGTTGTGAACGCGCGCAGGGGAACGCCCAGGGTGGCGGCCGCATTGGCGATGCGCGAACCGTCGACGTGCAGTTTCATGCCGAGTGAGTGGGCGTGATCGGCGATCGTGCGGATCTCGTCTGCTGTGTAGCACGTGCCGAGCTCGGTGGTCTGCGTGATCGACACGGCGAGCGGCTGTGCACGGTGCTCATCGCCCCAGCCCCAGGCCTGCCGGTCGATCAGCTCGGGAGTGAGCTTGCCGTCCGGGGCATCGACCGTGAGCAGTTTGAGCCCGCCGACCCGCTCGGGCGCGGCGTTCTCATCCGTGTTGATGTGTGCCGTGGACGCACACACGACGGCGCCCCAGCGCGGCAGCATCGACTGCAGGCCAACCACGTTGGCGCCGGTGCCGTTGAACACCGGGTACGCCTGAACGCCCTCGCCGAAGTGCTGCGCGAACACCTGCTGCAGGTGCTGCGTGTAGACATCCTCGCCGTATGCGATCTGATGTCCGCCGTTCGCAGCTGCGATCGCCGCCAGAATCTCTGGGTGCGCACCCGCGTAGTTGTCCGAGGCGAAGCCGCGATATTCGATGTCATGGAGTGTTTCGGTCACGCTGTCTATCTTTGCGCACTGCGGATGCTCGTGAACGCGGATGCTCGCGCCTCGTACCCGGCCCCGAACCCCTGGCCGTGGACCCCAGGCGCTTGAACGCCTTAGGCTGCTTACGTTCTCGCACCAGCGTGCGGATCGGATCGGGGCACCATGACCAAGAACCGGCTTGAAGCATTCAGCGACGGCGTGCTTGCCATCATCATCACGATCATGGTCTTGGAGTTGCGCACGCCACACGAAGCGACCTGGCAGGCGCTGTCGCAGAGCCTGCCAACGCTCCTGAGCTACCTGCTCAGCTTCGTCTACATCGGCATCTATTGGAACAACCATCACCACATGATGCAGCTGGTCAGTTCGGTGAACGGAGCGGTGCTCTGGGCCAATCTGCACCTGTTGTTCTGGCTCTCGCTCGTGCCGTTCAGCACCCGGTGGATGGATGAAACGAGTTATGCGCAGGTGCCCGTCGTCGTGTACGGCATCAATCTGCTGTGCCCGGCAATCGCCTACTTCATACTCCAACGCACCCTGATTCGACTGCAGGGCAAGAGCGGCGCGCTCGCCGAAGCCCTGGGTCGCGATTGGAAGGGCAAACTTTCGCCCGAGATCTACCTGCTCGGCATCGGTGCCGCGCTGCTCGGCATTCCCGCGCTTGCACTGGTCTCATACAGCGTGGTGGCGCTGATCTGGCTGGTACCCGATCGCAGAACCGAACGCTACCTGGCCAGGCACGACCCGTCGTCCTCCGCTCCACCGGATGCCTAACGATCTCGCACGATCAGGTCGAGTGCGCCCGTGTGGTCGCTGCGGCTACTCGCCAAGCCCTCGGAACGACCGCCCGGGCGCACTCGGCGCAAGTTCACTGGAGCTAGCCCTTCAGCGCCTCCTTGATCGAGATCTTCGCACCGGTGCGCAGCAGCGAGTTCTCGTAGATGCGCGAGCCGACGAGGATCGCCAGCGCGGTCGTACCGGCCAGGATCAGCAGCGAAACGATCGGCTCCCACCACTGCGCGGTACCCAGGAACAGGCGCATCGGCATCCCGACCGGAGCGGAGAACGGCACGTAGGACATTACCGCGAGCACCGTCGGGTTGTTGTTGAACACCAGCACCAGAATGTATGGCAACAGCACGATCATCATGACCGGCGCGGTGGCGCTGCCGACGTCCTCCTGCCGTGACACGAGCGCGGCGGTGCCGGAATACAGCGAGGCGATCATCACGAAACCGACGATGAAGAACACGACGAACCAGATCACGCTGGGCCCGACGCTGGCCAGCAGCACGTGTTGCCCGGTTGCGAGGAGCCCGCCGCTGGCGAGCAGCGCGATGATCGCGATCTGCGCGAATGCCAGGATGCTGTTGCCCAGCACCTTGCCCGCCATCAGCGTGCGTGCGCTGATCGTCGACAGCAAGACTTCGACAACCCGCGTCTGCTTCTCTTCGACGACGCTCTGCGCGATCGTCTGCCCGAATGTCATCGCCGACATGAAGAACACGAGGCCGAACGCGAGGGCAACGAAGTACACCAGGAGTGGGTTCTGGGCGGATGTCTTCAGCAGCGTCACCGGCGGGGCGACGCTGAGCGACTGGATCACGCCCGCTGGCGGCGAATCGAGCGCGATCACTTTGATGCCGGTGACCTTGTTCGTGGAGTCGGGCACGATCGCCGCGTTGACGGAGCCGTCGCGAACCAGCTTTTCGGCGGCCGCGACGCTGTCGGCCGACACAGCTTTCAGGCCGTGAGCGTGGTCGACGATCGCAGCCGCGCTGCCCACGACGGCCACCTTGCTCGACTGGTCGATGCCCCCGACGAGCCCGCCGACCAGCACGGATGCGAGCACCGCGAGCAGCAGGATCCCGGTCGAGATCAGGAATGCCTTGCTGCGTAGTCGCGACATGATCTCGCGTTCTGCAACCAGCCACAGGGCGCCTCGCGGCCCGCCCGCACCGGGGCTGCGACCTCCGGATGTCGATTCCCGGCCGGCAGCGGCCGCTGCGGTTGTCGAGGTGGTGCTCATTTGATGACCTCCCGAAAGATCTGGGCGAGCGATGGGCTGTGCGGCGAGAAACTCGTGACCGGCCCGCGGCCGATGGCTTCGTGGAGAACGCGTTGAGCGGCATCCGGGGTCGCGTCGAAGAGGGCGTACCCACCGTCGAAGTCGACGACGGTGATGTCCGGCTCGTCACGGAGCCAGCCCGCGTCGCCGGCCAGCTGCACCTCGAAGCGTGGCGCGGAGTGCTCCGCGCGTAGCTTCTCATGTGAGCCGGCTGCCCGGATGGCCCCATTGGCGATGATCACGAGGTCGTCGCAGAGCCGCTCGACGATGTCGAGCTGATGCGACGAAAACAGCACAGGCATGCCGCGTGCTGCATACTCTTTGAGCACGGTCTGCACGGTCTCGACCGCGATCGGATCCAGGCCGGAGAACGGTTCGTCAAGCACGAGCACTTCGGGGTCGTGCACGAGTGCCGCGGCAATCTGAGCGCGCTGCTGGTTGCCGAGCGAGAGTCGCTCGACAGGATCGCCGACTCGTTCGCCGAGGCCGAGCCGCTCGAGCAGTGTTTGCATATTGCGCTTCGCAGTGGCGGGCCCGAGCCCGTGCAGGCGAGCCAGATAGACGATCTGCTCACCGACCTTCATCTTCGGGTACAGTCCCCGCTCCTCCGGCATGTAGCCGAACCGGCGGCGGTCTGACGCACCGATGTGCATGCCGTTCAGACTCACCGTGCCGCTGTCCGAGGCCAACACCCCGAGGATGATGCGCATCGTCGTCGTCTTCCCAGCCCCGTTTGCACCGACGAACCCGGTCATCCGCCCGGGCAGCACGTCGAAGCTGATGTCTGTGAGCACCTTCCGGCCGGAGAATGATCGGTTGACGTCATGGAGTTCGAGCACTGGGCCTCGCTTTCGTTAGGTCAACGGTAGGGGCATAGCGCAGCGAGCGCATCCTCGAGCTGTGGAGTCAGACAGGCTCCTGCTCGAAGGAGATCATGCTATTCGGCCGCGCTAGACGACCAACCAGAGCAGCAATACCAGGAGGACACCCATGACCGAGATGATCGTCTCCATGATCGACCAGGTCTTGATCGTCTGGCCGACTGTCAACCCGAAATATTCCTTGACCAGCCAGAAACCCGCGTCGTTAACGTGTGAGAAGAACAGCGATCCCGCTCCGATCGACAGCACGAGAAGAGCCAACTGCGCCGGCGAAAGTCCTGTCGCGAGCGGTGCAACGATGCCGGCCGCGGTTACCGTCGCCACGGTCGCGGAACCCGTTGCCAACCGGATGAGCACGGCGACGATCCACCCCAAGAGAACGATCGAGATGTTCGCCGCAATGGCAATCTTGGCGATCGTGGTGCCGGTTCCGCCGTCGACGAGCACCTGCTTGAACCCGCCGCCAGCACCGACGATCAGCATCACGCCGACGATCGGAAGCAGGCTCTGGCCGATCTTGGTGCCGAGCTTGGCAAGTGAGAAACCGACGGATGTGCCGAACGTGACCATCGCCAGCAGCACAGCGATGAGCAGTGCCGTCACGGGGTCGCCGATGAAGTCGAGCACATGACGGGTCGGCGAGGTTGCGGGCATCCAGATGTCGGCTGCTGCCTTCGCCAGCATGAGAACAACCGGCGACAGAATGGTGATGAGCGTCCAGGCGAAGGTCGGCATGCGTCTGGCATCAGGATCCTGCGCACGGGTCGCCACAGTGGTCGGCGCGGCGGCAGTCCCGGCCCCGTTGCCGGTGCCCGACCCGTTTCTCGGTGTCGCCTCGGCACTTGAGGTCGCTCCGTTCGGCGTGGTCAGTGCGAGCGCGGCACCCGCGGCGCCGATCGGCACCATACGCGCAGCGAGTCGGCCGAACAGCGGCCCGGCCACGATCACGGTGGGGATCGCGATCAACAGACCGAACGCGAGCGTGATGCCGACGTTCGCCTTGAGAATGCCGATCGCGGCAAGCGGCCCCGGGTGCGGCGGAATGAAGCCGTGCAGCACGGATAGTCCGGCCAGCGCGGGGATGCCGAGGCGCATCGCCGGGGCCTTCGAGCGGTGCACGGCGAGCATCACGACCGGGATCAGCAGAACCAGACCGATCTCGAAGAACATCGGAATGCCGATGATTCCGGCGATCAGCGCCATCTTCCAGGGGAGAGTTGCCGGTCGTCCGCGCAAGATCGTGTCGACCACGCGGTCGGCTCCCCCGGAGTCAGCGAGGAGTTTGCCGAGCATGGCGCCGAGGGCGATCAACACGCCGACATAGCCGAGAACACCGCCCACACCCAGTTCATACGACGCTGTCACTTTGTCGACCGAGATCCCGGAAGCGAGTCCGACGAACAGTGCTGCGATCGTCAACGAGAGGAACGCGTGCATCTTCACGGCCACGATCAGCACAACGACGATGGCGATGCCGATCGCCGCGACGATGAGCACCAGGGTGTCGTGTCCGGTCCACGGCTGATGCGCCGCGTCCGATCCAGCGGCCGCGCTGACGGATGTAACGGCTGTTCCGAGCTGTTGAAGGATTGTCATCGATCACTCCTGTTCCTCTTGATGTTCATCGCACGAGCTGCAGTCGCGCGATGATCGTGTTCGCAATTTCCTCTGGCCCGGGGCCGATGTGCACGCGGATGCTCGGCTCGTCATCTCCGGGTTCCTCAAGGTCGGCGAATTGGCTGGCGAGCAGGCGAGGCGGCATGAAGTGGCCGTGCCGGGCGGCAAGACGTTCGGCGATCAGCTTCATCTCACCCCGCAGATAGACGAACTCGATGCCTTTGCTCCCACGGTTGATGAGATCGCGATACGACCGTTTCAACGCGGAGCAGGTGATCACCCCATTCGTGCCGTCGGCAAGGAGCTGCTCGCACCACTCGGCGACTTTTTCGAGCCAGGGCCACCGGTCTTCATCGTTCAGCGGATGCCCGGATGCCATCTTCGCGATATTCGCCGCCGGGTGGAGACTGTCGCCCTCTTCGAATGCCCAGCCGAGCCGGTCGGCGAGCAGCGTTCCCACGCTGGTCTTGCCGCACCCGGAGACACCCATCAGCACGAGCACAACGGGGCTCTGCAAGCGAATGGCATCATCAGGCGACGGCACGCTCCCCATACTGCCCCCATTGGGGGGTCACGGACAAGCTTCTAATATCCACAGGGTTTCGCTATCCGCAGGCTGTGGCGACTGTCGAATCGGGCCATCGCCACGCGCATGCCGTACCACCCCGGCGAGTCAGTGTCAGGATGGAGAGTGAAGGTTATGGAGGCAGGTACATGACGGTAGCCGTTGTCGGGGGAACAGGAACGATCGGGAGCGGGATCGTCGAGAGCCTGCGTGCGCGCAATATCGATGTGCGCGTCCTGAGCCGCAAGTCGCCCGACTACCCGGTCGATCTGCGGTCCGGCGCCGGTCTCGCTGCTGCATTGAACGGTTGCGATACCGTCGTCGATGCGAGCAATGGCGCCGCATCGACGCTGGTCGACGGATCGCGCCGGCTGCTGGCAGCGGAGGAGGCCGCGAGTGTCGGCCATCATGTGGCTATTTCGATCGTCGGCTGCGACCTCGCACCGATGAGCTACTACGGCATCAAAGTGCGACAGGAGCAAGTCGTCGAAGCTGGCGCCGTGCCATGGACCATTGTGCGGGCGACCCAGTTCCACACCCTGTTCCAGGCCATGTTCGCGAGCGCAGCACGGGCTGGGATCACGCCGAAAGTGCGGGCCATGGTGCAACCGGTCGACGTCGGCGACGTTGCAGCGTTCGTGGCTGAGGTCGCATCCGGTTCCCCGCGTCACGCCCGTGTGCAGATCGCGGGTCCGGAGATCATGGACGCGCGCGACCTCGCCAGCTCATGGCGTAGTGCGACGCACTCTCGCGCGATCTTTCTCCCGCTTCGGGTGCCCGGCAAGCTGGGTCGCGCCCTGCGCGATGGCGCGCTGACCACCGACGATCCGGATGCGCGTGGCACCATCCGCTTCGCCGATTGGCTCGAGACCCGCGCTTCCTGAAGGCGCCCGCTCGCATCATCCTCATCCGGGCAACGGCCTCACTAAATACTGTTCGAAGACTCGGCGGTGTCGGCAACGGATGGTGCGAGCAGAATTCGTTTGCGGATGAGGCCGAATACGAGCACGCCGACATCCAGCCCGAAGACGAATTGCAGTGCGTACGCCCAGAGGAGCACGACGACTGTGCGGCGCAACCCCACGCTTTTCATACGCCCGGTACAGCAGAGCCCCGCGACCGCAACAAGGGTCAGCGTCCGCCTGATTGCCGGTGCAGCGCCGAGTCGGTGATGCGTAGAGTATGAACGTTCGGCACCTGGACATCGTGTTTATAGCGAGTAGTGCGCTTGGATTGCGACACCGCAGAAGGCGGCACGAAAGGGCAAGGTCTGCGCATGCGTGGTGGGTTGTCTCGGGTCTCCTGGCTGCCCATAGGTGCTGCCCTGCTCACTCTGGGTGGCGCGTTGGCGTTCACGATCGGGCAGTACGGCTATCACCGCGATGAGTTGTATTTTCGGATGCTGCCACTGCAATGGGGCTACACAGATCAGCCTCCGCTGACGCCATTCATTGCGCATCTGATGTCGGCGCTCGCGGATCAGGTGTGGGCGCTGCGGATTCCGGCATTGATCTTCGCGCTGGTGTCAACGGTGATCGTCGCACTCATCGCACGCGAGGTAGGCGGAGGCGCAGGCGCGCAGGCGCTTGCCGCGTGGGGGTACGCGTTCGGTGCGATGACCCTGGTCGGAGGCCACGTTTTGCTCACGGCGAGCTTCGATTTGATGGTGTGGCCGGCGGTAATGCTGGCGATCATCCGTGCGCAACTGCGGGGAAGACCCATCTGGTGGTTGGTCGCGGGGGCGATAGCCGGTGTCAGCATGTACAACAAACTCCTGATTGCCTTCCTGCTGGTCGCATTGCTCGTCGGCATTGTCGCCGTGGGGCCGCGCTCGTTATTCCGGTCGCCCTGGTTGTATGGCGCGGTCGCGGTGATGCTTGTCGTGGGATCGCCGAATCTGATCTATCAAGCGGTTAATGGCTGGCCGCAACTGTCGGTGGGTGCAGCTCTGGCGTCGGACAATGGTGGAAACGTGCGTGCCCTCCTCGTCCCATACCTTGCGCTTCTGTTGGGTCCGACCCTGGTACCGTTCTGGATCGCCGGCCTTGTGGCCCTGTTCCGGCGGCCGGGTTGGCGCGCCATCCGCTTTATCGGAATCGCGTTCCCTGTCCTCGTGCTGCTGGTCTTCATCGCGGGGAGCCAGTTCTATTACCCGTTCGGCTTGGAGTCGGTCGTCTTCGCCGTCGGCTGTGTGCCTGCCGCAGAATTCGCCCGGCGTTCCCGGGTGCGAGCCACAAGCGTCGTGGTAGCGGTTGCACTCAACGCGGCCGTCGTCGCGGTGATCTCATTGCCGCTCGTCCCCGTCACACTGTTAGGCCAGACGCCGATCCCGGCTCTCAATCAAACGCAGCGCGATCAAGTGGGATGGCCCAGGTACGCGCAGCAAGTCGATGCGGTTGCCCGCTCGACTGTGCGAGGCGAGGTTGTCGTGCTCGCCAGCAACTATGGCGAAGCTGGTGCCCTCGACCGGTACGGGAGCCGCGGCCAACCGCCGATCTACAGCGCCCATAACGCACTCTGGAACCTCGGGCCACCTCCGGAGACGACGAGGACCGTCGTGGTCGTCGGCGCGCAATACGACTCGGTGAAAGGGTTCTTCATCACGTGTACGGTGCGAGGTCACCTCGACAACGGCGTGGGCGTGGAGAACGAAGAGCAGGGCCAGCCGGTCGCGGTCTGCACCGGCCCGACACTGAGCTGGAGCGTGCTCTGGCCCCGGCTCCGACACCTGGGCTGAGCCCCACCACTCTCAGGTTCAGCGCAGGTTTCGCGCACCTTTTGTCCAGAAATCGCCGGTAGCGTGGCGAACCTTGCCATGGATGGCGGGGTCAAAGCCGTGTTCGCGCACGTTTTCGCCCGTGCGTCCCACCTGTGGGACGGCATCCGACACCGACTGTCAGCAAGCCCTCGATCGTCGAGACCGCCCGGCGGCCTCGATCCTGTTCGTGTCGGCACCGGCCGACTCATCAATCGCACTCACGTGCGTGCCGTGAGCCGCCCTATGCCCCAGCGTCGGCGAGGGAGCCAGCCTGCACAGGTCGCGCCCGAACGCGAGCCTGTTCCATCCGCGCACCACCGGCGGACGGCGACACGCAGGGCAACCGCACACATTGGACCCTAGTGACCTTACGTTCGATCCTGAATCCCGCACGCCTGAACCCGATCCGCCTCTTCGGCAGCAGTCTTTTTTCCAATCGCAGTGACATCATCGGCACCTTCGTCGGTGTCTTCATGACCGGGGCCCTTTTGCTCCCGGTTGCCATCCAGCAGAGCGCCCAACAAGCAGAGCAAGAGAGCGCGCAGGTGAAGGCGACAACGCAACTGCGCGAATCGACCGGCTTGCATCACGAACAATTGAAGGTTTACGCAGACCAGGTGCAGCAACGCATCGATGATGCTGCAGTGAAGGCGTTGGCGCAGGGCAAGACGGTGGCCCAACAGGTTCAGGGCAAGACGGATCTTGCTCCGCTCACCACCGCGATTACCGCGCTGAGCGACTACGATTCCCTGGCACAGGGCACGGTGCTTCGCCGAACGGATGCTGTGAAGAACGCAATTCAGACCACCTCGGCCGCGGCCGCAGAGCACGATCGGGTGGCTGCCGCGCAGGCCGCTGCGGCGCTCGCAGCCGCGAACACTCCCGAAGGGGCCCGCGCGACTGCGGCCAGTCTCGCAGCGAGCACCTACGGGTGGGGAGCAGACCAGTTCCAGTGCCTCAGCAGCCTGTGGCAGAAGGAATCCGGTTGGTCTTATAGTGCATCGAACGGCTCGAGCGGAGCCGCCGGCATCCCGCAAGCCCTGCCCGGATCCAAGATGGCGACGGCCGGCGCCGACTGGGCAAGCAACGCCACCACTCAGATCAAGTGGGGTTTGGCATACATCGCCCGCGGTTATGGCACGCCGTGCTCGGCGTGGTCACACTCGCAGGCGATGAACTGGTACTGATCGGCCACACGCCGCCCGGTTCGCGCCTACTGGTTTTCGGCGAGCGTGATCGTGCGGCCATTGACGGATGCCGCATCCTGCGACCAGAGATCGACAACGGATGCCGCGAGCGTCTCTTCGAGACCGGCCAGCGCCTTCACGCGGAAGATCACCGCGGCTGCGGTCGGCTCGGTCCCAGAGCTTGCCTGACTGGGCCCTGAGCTTGCCGCCTTCCGGAACCCTTGCGCGATGGCCAGCGTCCATGCCTCTGCTGCTGCTTTGAGAGCGACATAGTTAGCACCGCCGGCCGTTGGGTGCTCAACCGACGTGGATGACACGATGGCCAGGCGCCCGGCCGGGGAGGCAACGAGATCGTCGTAGAACGTGCGACTGATGTTGCGCAATGACGTCAGCGAGCCTTCCAGAAAGCGCCAATCTTCGTCACTCTGGCCGGTCAGACCGCCGCCGCCGCGCCATCCACCAACGAGGTTTATGAGACCGTCGACTGGTCCGAACTTGAGGTGGATGCGCATCGCCAACTCCGCCACAGCGGAGGCGTTGGTCAGATCGCAGACGCGCGTGTCGGCATCCGGAACCTGCTCGACGAGCGCGTCGAGACGTTCTTGGCTGCGCGCGACCGCCAGCACGCGCGCCCCCGCAACGGACAGCGCGTGTGCCATGGCGATGCCGGACGCGCCGGACGCACCGGCGATGAGCACGGTGCGTCCGGCGACGTTGTTGGTCGAGTAGCGAGCGCCAGCGAGTGTATCGAGACCCGGCGACGCGGCCTCGGTACGCTCGTTCCTCGCTACTCGACCAGCGGAGTCGGTGTCAGCCATTTGCGGTGATACCTGCGGTCGACTCGATCACGGTGCCCATCTTCTTGGCGAGTGCCTCATAGAACATCGAGAGCGGGAACTCGTCGTCCAGCACTGCGTCGGTGTAGCCCTTCGGCGGACCGGCGAGGATCTCGTCTGGCAGCCCGCGCGCCCACAGCGACGCCGGGTTCGGCGACAGCACGCCAGACACCAGCTCGTAGGCTGCAAGCCAGTGCGCCGTCTTCGGCCGGTCGATCGAACGCCAGTACAGCTCGTTGATCGCGTCGCTCAGGGCGACGACGACGTCGGCGACCTCGTCCCAGTCGATGGCGAGCCGCGTGTCCGTCCAATGCAACACGTCGTGCTGGTGCAGCCACGCGAACAGCAGCTGCCCGCCCAGCCCGTCGTAGTTGCGCACCCGACTGCCGGTGAGCGGGAAGCGGAAGATCCGATCGAACAGGATCGTGTACTGCACGAGCTTCGCGTGTTCGAGGATGTCTTTGCCCGACCCGGTCAGTTCGGCCTCCGGCCCTTCGACCAGCTCAGGGACCGACAGGGCGCGCTCCAGTTTCACTGACTCGCGGAAGGCCGTGAGGTCGCAGCGCAGTTCTTCGAGCGAATACAGGAAGAACGGCATCCGCTGCTTGATCATGAACGGGTCGAACGGCAGATCGCCGCGCATGTGCGTGCGGTCGTGGATGAGATCCCACATGACGAAGGTCTCCTCCGTCAGCGTCTGGTCGTCCAGCAGTCGGGTGGCGCCTTCTGGCAACTCGAGCTTGGTGATCTCGGATGCCGCGCGCACCACCCGGCGATACCGTGCGGCTTCGCGATCCTGGAAGATTGCGCCCCACGTGAACGTCGGAATTTCGCGCATTGCCACCGTTTCCGGGAACAGCACGGCGGAGTTGGTGTCGTAGCCGGGGGTGAAGTCCAGGAACCGGATCGGCATGAACAGCTTGTTGCCGTAATCGCCGGCCTCCAGCGCAGCCATGAATTCCGGCCAGATCACCTCGATCAGCACGGCCTCGACGTGTCGATTGGTCGACCCGTTCTGCGTGTACATCGGGAACACGACCAGGTGGCGCAGGCCGTCCACACGGTGCTGCTGAGGCTGGAACGCATTCAGCGCGTCGAGAAAGTCCGGTTCGGCGAAGTCGCTGTCGACCCAGCGCGTGAAGTCCGCGCGCACGGCGTCCAAGTAGGCGGCGTCGTACGGGAACAGTGGAGCCAGCTCTGCGATCGACGCGACGATCGTCTCAACCGCAACCCGCGCATCCGCGTGTCGCGTCGCGTCCGGAATCGAGCCGTCCTTGATCTGATCGGCCTGAAGCGCGATCGCCGCTTCTTTCAGGGCGAGCCAGGCGGGATGAGTGGCGACATCCGCTTCAAGGGAACGCGACGTCAGGCGGTCTTCGACAACCTCGGGCTCTCCGACAATGGTGTCTGCACTGAACTGTGAGACGAATTGAGACATGGCGAACCTCCCGTCGTGATCCGGCCGCGGACGCGGACGTATGGCGCTGAAACTGCGCTGTTTCAAGCCTATCCGCCGGATCGGGGCGTTTTCTTGCCCGCTGCGGTGATCCGTTGCGCGCCGACGCACTGCCACGCAGTTCCGTGGCGCAGGTTTGGTGGCGGCGTGCCGCAGGTTTGGGAGCAATAGGCTCGCTGCATGGCAACCGCAGACGATGTGAAGGCGGCGCTCGCCGAGGCCGCCGACCCCGATGACGCCGTCTTCCTGCAACGATTCTTCAAGGCCGGGCCCGGTCAGTACGGCGAGGGCGACGTGTTCATCGGGGTGCGCGTGCCGAAAACCCGTGCCGTGGTCAAGCAGCTCGCCGACCTGCCCCTCGAAGAGATCGACGTGTTGATCAACAGCGAGGTGCACGAGCACCGGTTGGCCGCGCTGGTCATCCTGAACACGCAGTTCGCGCGCGCGCGTGCGACGCGGCGGCGGGACGAGGGTCAACTCGAACGCCTCGCCGCCTATTATCTTGCCGCGGTGCGCCGCGGCCGGGTCAACAACTGGGATCTCGTCGACGCCTCGGCCGAATTCATCCTCGGCGAGTACCTGCTCGACCGGCCGCGCATGATCCTGATCGAGCTGGCCGAGAGCGACAATCTGTGGTGGCGCCGCGCCGCCGTGCTGTCGTCGTTCGCGTTCATCAAGCACGGTGACGCATCCACAACGCTCGAGCTGGCCGCACTACTGCTGAACGATCGCGAGGATCTGATGCACAAGGCAGTCGGCTGGATGCTCCGCGAAATCGGCAAACGCGTCGATCGGGCCCTGCTCACCGACTTTCTCGACGCGCATGCAGCACAGATGCCGCGCACGATGCTCTCATATGCGACCGAGCACCTGGATGCCGCAGTCCGGGCGGAGTATCGCGCACTCCGGTGAGGTGCCTACTCGTTGGTCGAGGAGGCCGCTCGCGGCCGTCTCGAGACCACTTGCCCGCACGGGGCATCCAGCGAATGTTGGGATGATTGAGGGATGAGCCGAACCGTACGCGGAGCCCGCGTCTTGATCACAGGAGCCGCCAGTGGCATGGGGCGCCTCTATGCCGAGCGCGCCGTGCTCGAGGGCGCCCGTGCCGTCGTTCTCTGGGACAAGAACGGCAGGGCACTCGGCGCTGCCGCAGATGAGCTCACTGCGCTCGCATCGCCGGGCACCTCAGTGCACGCCTTCACCGTCGACATCGCCGAACTCGGTGCAATCGCGCAGACCGCACAGAAGGTGCGCAAGGTCGCAGGTAACCCCGACGTGCTGATCAACAATGCCGGCATCGTTCGCAGCGCATTCTTCTGGGAGCACGACAGCGGAGATGACACGCGGGCGACGATGCAGATCAATGCGTTGGCGCCGATGTACATCACGCGCGAATTCTTGCCCGGCATGATCGACAACCCGTATCGCGCGGCGCGGATCGTGAATGTCGCCTCTGCGGCCGGTCTCGTCGCGAATCCGCGGATGAGCGTCTATGCCGCGTCCAAGTGGGCGTTGATCGGCTGGAGCGAGTCTCTGCGGATCGAGCTCGAACAGCAGGATCACGGCAACGTCAAGGTGACGACGGTGGCTCCGACGTTCGTCGCGACCGGCATGTTCGACGGGGCACGCGGGCCGCTGCTCGCTCCGATCATGACCCCCGAGTACGTCGTCGACAGGGTCTGGCGGGCGATGCTCGCCGGCAAGCCGATGCTGATGCTGCCCGGATCTGTCGCGCTCGCGAAGCTGCTCAAGGGTGTCTTGCCGACGCGCGCCTGGGACGCCGTAGCCGAGCGCATGGGCATCTACAACACCATGAATGACTTCACCGGCCGTTGACGAGCAACCCGCCGGACGAGTCGTGTTGAGGAGGTCGCGCGCGGCCGTCTCGAAAGGCAGTCTGGGCCTGTTTGCCGGTCGGGTAGCCCGTGAGCACGGCGAGCAGACGTAGCGCCACCCCGCCCGTTCGCTGAGCGGAGTCGAAGCGCCACCCTGCACCGCATTCAGGTTAGGTTGGGGTTCGGAGACGCCGACATCGCTGTTTTGGGCGTCCTGTCCTGAATGCGGTCGCGCCGTCGGTGACCGCCGGCGCGCATGAGCGGCGCGCCCCTGCACCGGTCGCCGTGCGGAGTCTGCGCGTTACCTGTTTCGGTCGCTGAGCGGAGTCGAAGCGCCACCCTGCACCGGGTTCGAGCGTGTCTGGTCTCCTCCTCCACAGGTCGTGTTTCCGGTCCGGTTTCCACAGCAAAAATAGTTCAGAAACTTTATCTGAT
>Ga0208357_1000873_pt1 | contig 23136 bp, 16 predicted proteins | sample NGESurdeep092012_6_FD_184487 | JGI IMG/M metagenome (GOLD analysis project Ga0208357, IMG submission 184487) | Arctic peat soil microbial communities from Barrow, Alaska - NGEE Surface sample F52-2 deep-092012 (SPAdes) | ecosystem: Environmental > Terrestrial > Soil > Wetlands > Peat ... | reverse complement strand
GCCGACGATCTCGGGACGCTGGCCGGGCGAGCTTACGCCCTGCTTCAAGAGCGCGAGCCCGGTGCGCCGAAAATCCGCTGCGCTACCGTAGATCTCAAAGAGTCCGGCGACATCCGTTCGATCGGCGTCGTCGAGATCGTCAACGACGACATGCCGTTCCTGCTCGATTCGGTCATGGGCGAACTCTCCGAACGGCGGCTTTCGGTGCGTCTCGTCGCGCATCCGGTGCTGCACGTCGAACGCCACGGCACGCGGCTCGCCGCCATCGGCGGCCCGAACGCCGGCGCGCGAGAGAGCTTCATTCACCTGCACGTCGACGGACTAGTCGACGAGGCGGCGTGCGCCGACCTCACGAAAGCGCTTGGCGGGATCCTTGCCGAGGTGGGTCTCGCCGTCATCGACTGGCGGCCGATGCTCGACCGCGTCAACGGCATCGTCGCCGAGCTCAAGAACAATCCGCCGCCGCTGCCGGTCGACGAACTCGCCGAAGCCGTGCAGTTCCTGCAATGGCTGCTCGCCGACAATTTCACTTTCCTCGGCGTGCGCAATTACACGCTCGAGAACGACGAGCTCAAGCCGGATTTCGACAACGCGCTCGGCATTATGCGCCAGCGCGAGCTGCGCGTACTGCGCCGCGGCACCGAGCTTCTGGAAATGACGCCGGAGATCATGGCGTTTCTCAAGGAGCCGCGGCCGCTGATCGTCGCCAAGGCCAACATCCATGCGCGCGTGCATCGGCGCGTCTATCTCGACTACATCGGCATCAAGCATTTCGACGCCGCCGGCAACCTGCTCGGCGAGCAGCGCATCGTTGGCCTGTTCACGTCGACTGCCTATACCCGCGCGGCACACGGCATTCCCTATCTGCGGCGCAAGCTCGCCGCTGTGGAGGCGCGCGCCGCCTTCGATCCCGGCAGCCATTCCGGCAAGGCGCTGGCGAACGTGCTCGAGCACTATCCGCGCGACGAGCTCTTCCAGATCGACGAGGACACGCTTTACCACAACGCCATCGCCATCCTGCAACTCGACGAGCGGCCGCGCGTGCGCGTGCTGCCGCGACGCGACCGCTTCGACCGCTTCGTCTCGGTGCTCGTCTACGTGCCGCGCGAGCGCTACGACAGCGACATCCGCACCAAGATCGGCGCCTACCTCGCCTCAACCTTCGTCGGCCGCGTCTCCGCTTATTATCCGTTCTTCCCGGAAGGGCCGCTCGTGCGCGTGCACTTCATCATCGGCCGCTCCGGCGGGGCCCCAGTCGAAATCCCGCGCGCCAAGCTCGAAAGCGAAGTCGGCGACATCGTCCGCACCTGGACCGACGGGCTTGCCGAAGCGCTCACGCTGGTTCATCCGCCGGAAAAGACGCGCGATCTGTTCAATCGCTATCGCGACGCATTCTCCGCCGGCTTCCGCGATGTCTATGCGCCGATGATCGCCGCCGGCGACATCCGCGTGGTCGAAGACCTCACCGAAGGCCGCCCGCTCGGCGTCGACTTCCATCACCGCCTCGAGGAAGAACAGCGCGCGGTCGGCCTGAAGGTGTGGAGCCTCGCCAATCCGCTGCCGCTTTCCGACCGCGTGCCGATCCTGGAAAACATGGGTTTCCGCGTCGTCGACGAGCGCACCTATCACATCCAGCCCGAGGCTCACGCCAGCGCCTGGTTCCACGACATGCTGCTCGAGCGCCGCGACGGCGGGTCGATCGATCTCGAGAGCGGCAAGGCGCGGCTTGAGGCCGCCTTCCTGATGGTGATGCGCGGCCAGGCCGAGAACGACGGCTATAACGCGCTCACCTTGATCGGTGAGATCGGCTGGCGCGACGTCGCGCTGATCCGCACCTTCTCGCGCTTCCTGCGCCAGGCGCGGGTGCCCTATTCGCAGGACTACATGTGGGCGACTTTGGTCAAGCACGCCGGCGTCGCCGCGGACATTATCGCGCTGTTTCACGCCCGCTTCGATCCAGGCGGCGAGGCCGGTCGCGATGAAAAGCAAAACGAGATCGCGGCGCGCATCGAGACGGAACTGGAGGCGGTCGACAGTCTCGACGAGGACCGCATCCTGCGCCTGTTCATGAATGCGGTGCAGTCGGCGATCCGCACCAATTTCTATCAGGTCGGCAAAGACGGGCAGCCCAAGGCGCAGATCGCCGTCAAGTTCGAGAGCCGCAAGCTGACCGAACTGCCACTACCGCGACCGCTGTACGAGATTTTCGTCTATTCGCCGCGCGTCGAAGGTGTGCACCTTCGCTTCGGCAAAGTCGCGCGCGGCGGCATCCGCTGGTCCGACCGGCCGCAGGACTTCCGCACTGAGATCCTCGGTTTGGTCAAGGCGCAGCACGTCAAGAACGCGGTGATCGTGCCGGTCGGCGCCAAGGGCGGCTTCGTGCCCAAACTGATGCCGAAGAGTCCGACGCGCGAGCAGTTCCAGGCGGAAGGCGTCGCGACCTACAAATTGTTCATTTCGACGCTGCTCGACATTACCGACAATATCGGCGCGGACGGCGAACTCGTGAAACCCGTGAACGTCGTGCGCCACGAAGGGGACGACCCCTATCTCGTCGTCGCCGCCGACAAGGGCACCGCCACCTTCTCCGACATCGCCAACGGGCTCGCCATCGAGCACGGCTACTGGCTGGGCGACGCCTTCGCCTCGGGCGGCTCGGCCGGCTACGACCACAAGGTGATGGGCATCACCGCGCGCGGCGCCTGGGAATCGGTCAAGCGCCACTTCCGCGAGATGAACGTCAACGTCCACGAGACGCCGTTCAGCGCAGTCGGCGTCGGCGACATGTCGGGCGACGTGTTCGGCAACGGCATGCTGCGCGAGCAGACGACCAGGCTGCTCGCCGCGTTCGACCATCGCGACATCTTCATCGATCCCGACCCGGAGCCGAAATCAGCCTTCGCCGAGCGACAGCGCCTGTTCGATCTGCCGCGCTCGAGCTGGCAGGATTACGACAAGGGGATGATTTCCAAGGGCGGCGGCATCTATCCGCGCGCGTCCAAGGAAATCCACCTGTCGCCGGAAGCGCAGAAATTGTTTGGCGTCGTCGAGAGCGTCACGCCGCAGGCGCTGATGAAGGCGATCCTCAAAGCCAAGGTGGACCTGCTGTTCTTCGGCGGCATCGGCACCTATGTGCGCGCCGCGAGCGAAACCGACGATGCCGTCGGCGATCGCGCCAATGACGCGATCCGCATCACCGGCGCGGACCTCAATTGCAAGGTGGTCGGCGAAGGCGCCAATCTCGGCATGACGCAGCGCGGCCGCATTGAGGCGGCGCTGCGCGGCATCTGCCTCAACACCGACGCCATCGACAATTCCGCCGGCGTCAATACCTCCGACGTCGAGGTCAACATCAAGGTGGCGCTGTCGACGCCGGTGCGCGCCGGCACGCTGACCATCGAGGACCGCAACGCGCTGCTCGCCGAGATGACCGGCGAGGTGGCGCGCCTCGTCCTGCGCAACAACTACCAGCAGACGCTCGCTTTGTCGCTCGCGCAGCGGCGCGGCCTGGAGGACTTCGGCTTCCAGCAACGCCTGATGCACATCCTCGAACAGCGCGGCGAACTCGACCGCAGCGTCGAATATCTGCCCGACGAGATGGCGCTGGCGGAGCGGCGCAAACGCAACGCCGCGCTGACACGGCCGGAGCTCGCCGTCCTGCTCGCTTACGCCAAGCTCTCGCTCTACAGCGAATTGCTCGAGTCCGACGTGCCGGACGACCCCTATCTCGGCCGCGAACTCAACCGCTATTTCCCCAAGGAAATGACCGAGCGCTATTCGGACGCACTGCAATCGCATCGCCTGCGCCGCGAGATCATCGCCACGCAGCTCACCAATTCGATGATCAACCGCGGTGGCGCGACGCTCATTGTGCGCATTGCCGATCAGACCGGCGCTGCGTCGGCCTCGATCGCAGCGGCTTTCGCCGCCGTACGGCAGAGCTACGAGATGGTGGCGCTCAATTCCGAGATCGACGCGCTCGACAACAAGGTCAAGGGCGACGTGCAGCTTTCGCTCTATGCCGCTGTACAGAACCTGCTGCTCGACCGCATCGTCTGGTTCCTGCGGAACGTCGATCTGCGCCAGGGGCTCGATGCAATCGTCGCACATTACCGCGAGGGCATCGCGCAGGTCGAAGCGGCGCTCGCGACCTCGCTGTCGAAGCCGGCGCAGGCAGCGCGCGACGCGCGCGCGGCCGAGTTCATCCGCAATGGCGTGCCGGAAGCGCTGGCGCACCGCATCGCCGACTTCGTCGAGTTGAAGGCCGCGCCGGACATCGTCCTTGTCGCGGACCGCGCGAAGAAGCCCGTCGCCGAAGTGACCGCCACTTATTTCGCGACCGAAGCGTTCTTCCAACTCGACCGCGTCGCCGGCGCGGTGCCGAATATCGTCGTCGCCGATTACTTCGACCGGCTCGCGCTCGACCGCGCGCTCGACTCGATCGGCGACGCCGAGCGGCGGCTGACCGCGGCGATGGTCGGCAACGGTCACGCGGGTGCGGGGGCGGTGGAGGAATGGGTGAAGCCGCGTCAGGCCGAGGTCGAACGCATTCGCTCGGCCATCCACGAAATCGCCGGCTCGGGGCTCACGCTGTCCAAGCTCTCCGTGGCGGCGAGCTTGCTGGGGGATCTGGCGAGGGAGTGATGGCTGTTCTTACCCTCCCCCCTTGTGGGGAGGGTCGGCGCGCGTCAGCGCGCCGGGGTGGGGGTGATTGCCCGTGCCATTGAAGGACCCCACCCCCGACCCCTCCCCACAAGGGGGAGGGAAGAAGAGAGCGCGTTGTGCCGCGCCCTTCCCTAATGCCTAAAATGCCGCGTGCCGGTAAACACCATGGCGATGCCATGGGCGTCGGCAGCGTCGATCACCTCCTGATCGCGCATCGAGCCGCCCGGCTGGATCACCGCCGTGGCGCCGGCTTCAATCGCGACCAATAATCCGTCGGCGAACGGGAAGAACGCGTCCGAGGCCACCACCGAACCCCGCGTCAGCGGCGCTTCGAGCTTCATCTCGCGCGCGGCGTCCTCTGCCTTGCGCGCGGCGATGCGCGCGGAATCGACGCGGCTCATCTGCCCGGCGCCGATGCCGACCGTGGCGAGGTCCTTGGCGTAGACGATGGTGTTCGATTTGACGTGCTTGGCGACGCGAAAGGCGAAACGCAGGTCGTTCAGTTCCGCCGCGGTCGGCGCACGCTTGGTGACGGTCTTCAGCGTCATGTCATCGACCACGGCATTGTCGCGCGACTGCACCAGGAGGCCGCCTGCCACCGTCTTCGCCGTCAGGCCGCGCGCGCGCGGATCGGGCAGACCGCCGGCGAGCAGCAGCCGCAGGTTCTTCTTCGCCGCGACGATCGCGATCGCTTCGTCGGTCGCATCCGGCGCGATGATCACCTCGGTGAAGATCTCGGTGATGGCGCGCACCGCCTCCGCGTCCAACGTGCGATTGAGCGCGACGATGCCGCCGAAGGCGGAGGTCGAGTCGCAGGCAAGCGCCTTGCGATAGGCATCGACGAGGCTCGCGCCTTCGGCGGCGCCGCACGGATTGGCGTGCTTGACGATGACGCAGGCCGCGGTACGGCGCGGATCGAACTCGGCGACGCATTCATAGGCGGCGTCGGTGTCGTTGATGTTGTTGTACGACAGCTCCTTGCCCTGCACCTGCCGCGCGCTCGACACACCGGGGCGCGCGTCCGGCGTGCGATAGAACGACGCGCTCTGGTGCGGGTTTTCGCCATAACGCAGCGGCTGGATCAATCTGCCGCCGAAAGCGCGATAGTCCGGCGCGTCCGTCTTGAGCGTCTCCGCAAACCAGTTCGAGATCGCCGCGTCATAGGCAGCGGTGCGCGCATAGGCTTTGGCGGCAAGCTCCTTGCGCAGCTCCAGCGATGTCATGCCGACGTGCTGCGCTAGTTCCGCCAGCACCTTTTGATAATCCTCCGGCTCCACCACTACCGTGACGTCGTGGTGGTTCTTGGCCGCGGCGCGGATCATCGCCGGGCCGCCGATATCGATGTTCTCGATGCAGTCGGCGTAGGTGGCGCCCTTCGCCACGGCCGTCTCGAACGGATAGAGGTTCACCACAAGAAGATCGATCGGCTTGATGCCGTGCGCCTGCATCGCCGCCGCGTGCTCCTTGTTCTCGCGGATGGCGAGCAGGCCGCCGTGCACTTTGGGATGCAGCGTCTTGACGCGCCCGTCCATCATCTCCGGAAAGCCGGTCAGGTCGGACACGTCGGCGACCTTGAGGCCCGCGTCCTTCAGCGCCTTGGCGGTGCCGCCGGTCGACACCAACTCGACGCCGAAGCCGGCGAGCGAGGTGGCGAATTCGACAAGACCGCTCTTGTCGGAGACCGAGAGCAGCGCGCGACTGATGCGGCGTGGATGGCTGGCCATGCGCAGGGAGCTAGCACAGGAAGCGGGCGGATGGGTATGCGGGTGATTGCGGGCATCGAGCGCGGCCCACAAGCTTCGGCGTCACAGCGGCAATTCCGGCTCGTCCAGCTTTTCCAGGCGGGCGCCGGGCGTCGCCGGCGGCGTGTGGCGGAAGCTCCAGCGCACCGCCGGGGCCGTGCGGGCATTGCCGTAGATCACGATCTGCACGGTCCGGCGCGGCCCCTCGCTCGTCGAGAGATAGACGCTCTCCTCGATCTGCACCGCGTCGGCCAGAGTGGCGAAAGTCCACACCTCCTTGTCAGGCAGCAGCAGGATCACGCCGCGGCCGTCCGACAGACGGCTCGCCTTGATTCCCGGGTGCAGGTGGAAGCGAACCGCGTAGTCGTCCGGCGCGCTGCCGCCGGGCTCGCCGCCCACGGCATCGGTGAACCTGTCCTCGCCATCGAGCGCGCGGCCGTCGGTGGCGAGGCGCATGGCGCGCGAATGGACGAGATTGTATTCGGCGGCGTAGCCGTCGTGCGAGGCACGCAAAGTCACCGCGCCCTCATGTTCGTCGCGCGCAATGCGAATGTCGCGCGGCCCGGCGACGATCGGGATGCCGGCGAGCAATTTACGAAATGGCGCGCTCTCGAGAAACCGGCAGGACGGCTGCTCGTTGACGGTCACCGTCGAATGCGCGGACGTTGCGCGCGCCACCTGCCGCCACGTCTCGCGATTGACCGCCGGCAATCCGCAATTGACCACGAGCCGATGCTGCATCCACGACAGTTCGAACGACAGACAGCCGGCATGCGCCTCCTGGCTCACCGCCAGCGGCGGCGGCCGTCCGGCATCCATGATCAGCGCCGTCTGCGCGGCTTCCATGCGCTGGTAACCGGAATGCGGCGCGTTCGACAGGGGCGAGCCGCGTGCGTCGTCATAGGCGAGCACGGTGGCGAGCAGATCGACCGGCGTCGGCCCCATGCCGTTGAACTGCGCGAAGTTGCCGTCGGCGTGACGGAAGAAGCGCAGCATCGGCATCATGCGGTCGATCGCGTTGTTGATTGCCTGCGGGGGCTGGAGATTGCGCGCCGAGAACAACTGCCGCAGCGGCAACAGGTCGGCGAGGATTTCGATCAGCGTGCCGGGATTGCGGCTGATGTGACCGCCATCGGGCAGGATTTGCGCGCGCAGCTCCTCGATCAATTTGCGCGCGCTGCCGCGTAGCGCGCCCGCCTGGCCCTGCATGCACAGGCTGGCATAGTTGAGCGCCATCAGCGCCTGCAGGCGCGGCAGACCCTCGCGCGAATGGCGCAGCGTGCGCCGCAGATAGCGCACCTGCCGCGACAGGCTGCGGATGAAACGGCGATAGAAGCGCGCGTCGGCGTCCTGCAGCACGAAAGGCGCCTGGCTCAGCCAGCACAGGACCCGGCGCGAGAGGATGTCGTTGCGCCAGCCGAGCGGATGCCACTTGCCTTGGATGCTGATCCAGTCGTCGATGAGCGCTCGCGCATTGGCGCGCGTGATCGCCGAGTCGGCGGCGCGCAGATGGCGCAGCCAGGAGAAGCTCAGCAAGATCACCGCCCATTCGTCCGATGGTGGCATCATCTCGAAGGGCGAACGGCGATCGCAGATCACCACCTTGCCGGCGAAGGCGAAGCGGCCGGCATAGATCTCACTGGCGCGGGTGGCGTCGGCGGTGCGCAGATCCTGCGGTGCGATCAGCAGTCGGTCGGTTTTGCCGGAGCCGTGATACCAGCGCAGCAGCGGATGGGTGGCGACGCGCGCCAGCAGGCTGCGGAAGGCGCGGCGCCCGATCAACGCGGAGAGGCCCAGCCGCTCCGCCACCGTGACCCGCATCATGAGATTATCCGTCCCCCCGCGCGGCGGCCTGATTCGCGTGATCGATCACGATAGCGAAGGGCGGTTGAAGGTCCAAATCACGAGGCCGAGCCGCAACTTAGGCAGTACGGACCAGCCTTGCGGCGAAGAAGCCGTCGAGTCCACCCCAGCGTGGATCGGGGTCGGGCAGCATCTGCGGCAGCGTGCGCAGGTCGCCTGCCGCCGACAGAAACTCGGCGTGATCGAACACGTCGGCGGCGTTGAGGGGTTCGCGGACGACCAGCGGATTGCGGGCCAGCAGCGCCGTCACCTGCGTCTCCCCTTCCTCCGGCTCCAACGAGCACACGCAGTAGACGATGCGGCCGCCGGGCTTGACCAAGGTCACCGCTCGATCGAGCAGCCGCTGTTGCAATGACGTGAGCTGACCGAGGTCGGCCTCGCCCTTGAGCCAAGGCACGTCGGGATGGCGGCGGATCGTGCCGGTGGCCGAGCACGGCGCATCGACGAGCACCGCATCGAACGGACCGGCCTGCCATTCCAGCACGTCGACGGCATGCGTATCGGCCGCAAGTCCCAGGCGCGCCAAATTCTCAGTGAGACGCGCAATGCGTGCCGGCGAGCGATCGACCGCGGTCACCTGCGCGCCGGCGACGCAAAGCTGGGCGGTCTTGCCGCCCGGCGCCGCGCAAATATCGGCCACGCTCAGCCCGCGCACGTCACCGAGCAGCCGTACCGGGATCGACGCCGCGGCGTCCTGCACCCACCAGACGCCTTCGGTAAAACCGGGCAACAGTGACACCGCGCCATGCGCAATGGTGCGTGCGGTGCCGGTCGGCAGAACGCGCCCGCGCAACCGCTCGGCCCAATGCGACGCGTCCTGCTTGAGGCTGACGTCGAGCGCCGGCTCGTGCCCATTGGCTTCCGCGATGGCGCGCGCGGTCTCCGCGCCATAGGCGCGGGTCCAGCGCGCCATGAGCCAGTCCGGCGTGTCGCGCGTCGCGGGTTCGGCGATAATCGCGTCACGGTTCTGCGCCACCCGGCGCAGCACGGCGTTGACGAGCCCGGCATAACGCGCGCCGCGGCGGTCGGCCTGCGCCAGACGCACGGAGAGATCGACGGCGGCGTGGTCCGGCACGTCGAGCCACAGAATTTGCGCCGCGCCGACGAGCAGGATGGTCTCGACGCGCGGCGCGTCGGCAGGAAAGCCCTTGTCGAGAAAACCGACGACCGCATGACGCAGCGTGCCGAGCCGGCGCAGCACGGTCGCGGTCAGCCGCCGCATCAGGGCGCGGTCTCGATCGGCCAATGTCGGAAGCCCGATATGAGCGTTGCGGCCCGAGAGCTGTTCGTCCAAAGGCACCCGGCGCCGCAAAACGCCGTCGACAATGTCGGCGGCGATTTTTCGCGCGGCGAGGCCGGGAACTTCCGGCTGGGGAGATGTGCGCGGACGCGCCATGGACCTCGTCTGGACACGAAATGTGTCGAGGTCGCGAAGACTACCCGGAAAAAGCCCCGATTTCACAGAAATCGGTGCGAGCTACCGAAGAACGATCACTTCGGTGCCAATTCCGGCACGGCCATACAGATCGAGCACGTCCTCGTTATGCATGCGGATGCAGCCGTGGGAGACGAAGCCGCCGACCGAGGACGGATTGTTGGTGCCGTGGATAGCGTAGTTGCCGCGGTCGAGACCGAGCACCGCGGCGCCCATCGGGTTGCGCGGTGAACCGCCCGCGATCACCGGACCGTAGCCGCCGCCGGCGATCTCCGGCGGAGCCTGCCAGGCCGGGCGCAGGCGCTTGAGCGCCACGTGGGCGCGGCCGTGCCAGGCCATCCCCGCTTTGCCCACGCCGACCGGGTAGCGGATGGCGCGGCCGGCCCCGAGCGCGAAGAAAAGCTGGCGCGCGCCGGTCATGATGACGATGTCGCCTGCCCGGTAGCCCGGCGGAAACGGCACGACGTCGCGCGCCTGCGCGGCGCTCGCCGCGATCAGCGCAACGAGCAAGCCCAGTGCGAGCGACAGGCGGCGTGCACGGGTCATCGCTCGACAATCACCGGCGTGCCGACGCCGACCATGCTGTAGAGCTTGCGGATGTCGGCGTTATACATGCGGATGCAGCCATGTGAGACGAAGCGGCCGACCGATTGCGGCCGGTTGGTGCCGTGGATGGCGTAGGTGCCGTCGCCGAGCGTCAGCGCGAAGTCGCCCATCGGATTGTTCGGCGCGCCGCCGGGGATGACCGCCGGCAGCCGCGGATTCTCGCGGCGAATGTCGGCGGGCGGCGACCAGGCGGGCCGGACATATTTACCGGAGATGCGCGCGGCGCCGGACCAGGCCTGTCCGGCCTTGCCGACACCGACCGGAAAGCGCAGCGCGCTGCCGCCGTCGAGCACGAAATAGAGGCTGCGCGCGGACGTCTTCACCACCACCGTTCCCGGCGCGAAGCCGGACAGCGGCACGATATCGTGCGTCGATGCGCGCGCCGCCGCGACGACGAAAGCCCACGTCAAGACAATGAAAACGAACAGCGCCGTTCGCCGCAGTACCACAGTCATTCCCGCACGCCCCGCATGGCCGGATGCGCATGAGAATAATCGAGGGAGCGCGCCGGTCAGGCGAAAGCTGCCGGTAACGTAAACGCCGATAGACCATTTGCCGCACGGTATTCAGGACGGGGCCGGAGCCTGCGGCTACGCCCCCGCCTTTGCCGCCGTCTTCTTGTTCTGGCGATTGTTGACGAGGTCGTCGACCACCGCCGGATCGGCCAATGTCGTCGTGTCGCCGAGATTGCCGAAGTCGTCTTCCGCGATCTTGCGCAGGATGCGGCGCATGATCTTGCCCGAACGCGTCTTCGGCAGGCCGGGCGAGAACTGGATGAGATCGGGCGAGGCGAAGGGGCCGATCTCCTTGCGCACCCATTGCACCAGTTCCTTGCGCAGATCCTCGCTCGCCTTCTCGCCGGCCATCAGTGTGACATAGGCGTAGATGCCCTGCCCCTTGATGTCGTGCGGATAGCCGACGACGGCCGCCTCCGACACTTTCGGATGCGCCACCAGCGCGCTCTCGACTTCCGCCGTGCCCATGCGGTGGCCGGCGACGTTAATCACGTCGTCGACGCGGCCGGTGATCCAGTAGAAGCCGTCCTCGTCCCGGCGGCAGCCATCGCCGGTGAAGTACTTGCCCGGATAAGCCTTGAAATACGTCTCGATGAAACGCTGATGATCGCCATACACGGTGCGCATCTGCCCCGGCCAGGATTCGGCGATGCACAGATTGCCGCTGGTGGCGCCGGCCATCACCTTACCGTCGGCGTCGACGATCTCCGGCACGATGCCGAAGAACGGCCGCGTCGCCGATCCGGGCTTCAATTTGGTCGCGCCCGGCAGCGGCGTGATCAGGATGCCGCCGGTCTCGGTCTGCCACCAGGTGTCGACGATCGGGCAGCGGCCCTCGCCGACCACGTGGTAGTACCACTCCCACGCCTCCGGATTGATCGGCTCGCCGACCGAACCCAACAGCCGCAGCGACTTGCGCGACGTCTTCTTCACCGGCGCGTCGCCACCCTGCATCAGCGCGCGGATCGCAGTCGGCGCGGTGTAGAGGATGTTGACCTTGTGCTTGTCGCACACCTCCCAGAAGCGCGACGAGGTCGGATAATTCGGCACGCCTTCGAACATCAGCGAAATGGCGCCGTTCGAAAGCGGCCCGTACACGATGTAGCTGTGGCCGGTGACCCAGCCGACATCGGCTGTGCACCAATAAATGTCGCCGTCGTGGTAATCGAACACGTATTGATGCGTCATCGACGTGTAGACGAGATAGCCACCGGTCGTGTGCATCGCGCCCTTCGGCTTGCCGGTCGAGCCTGACGTGTAGAGGATGAACAGCGGGTCCTCCGCGCTCATCTCCTCGCACGGGCAATCGGCCGGAACGGTCTTGGCGATCTCGTCGTAATAGACGTCACGGCCCGCCTTCATCTTCACCGGCGCGTTGGTGCGCTTGACGACGATCACCGAGGTGACGCCGCCGGCCTTGTCGCAGGCCGCGTCGACGTTCTCCTTCAGCGCAATTTTGCGGCCGCCGCGCACGCCTTCATCGGCCGTGATGACGATGGGCGACTTGCAGTCCTCGATCCGGCCGGCGATCGAGTCGGGCGAGAAGCCGCCGAACACCACCGAATGCACGGCACCGATGCGGGCGCAGGCGAGCATGGCGACCGCCGCCTCGAGGATCATCGGCATGTAGATGGTGACGCGGTCGCCTTTCTTGACGCCGCGCGCCTTCAACACATTGGCGAAACGGCAGACCTCGGCGTGGAGCTGCTTGTAGGTGAGCGTCTTGTCGTCCTTCGGATCGTCGCCTTCCCAGATGAGCGCGGTCTGGTCGCCGCGCTTGGCCAGATGGCGGTCGACGCAGTTGAAGCATGCGTTGAGCGTGCCGTCCTCGAACCACTTGATCGACACGTTGTTCGGATCGAAGGAGGCGTTCTTCGCCTTGCTGAATGGCTTGATCCAGTCGACGCGCTTGGCCTGCTCCGCCCAGAATCCGTTCGGATCCCTGATCGAGCGTGCGTACATCTCCTGGTACTTGGCGTCGTCGACGAAAGCGCGCTTCTCCCACTCGGCGGGCACGGCGTAGGTTTTATCGGACATCGCTGATCCTCCGAGATCCCGAGGTTAAGGTCCCCGGGTACAAATTGAAGACGTCTGCGCCATTATGCGCCGGGGCTCCGCGACCGGACAAGGCGCGCCGCGTCGCACTTTGGCAGGGGGCAGATCACGACGTTATCCTCCCCTGAAAGGGGAGTGTCCGGCGCTCGAAGTCGGATTTATCCGACTTCGAGCACTAAATGCCGAACTTGGGTAAGCCCAAGTTCATCCGCGCCGGGGGTGGGTCATGTCGAGATGGTCCCCCACCCGTCCGCGCTGAGGCGCGCGGCCATCCTCCCCCTCAAGCGGAGGAGGGATAAGCGGCTCACAGCCCGCCCATCTTGCACACCAGCTTCCACTCGGCGTCGGTGATTGCCGGCAGCGACAGCCGCGATTGCCTGAGCAATTGGATTTCGGCGAACTTCGGCTCGGCCTTGATCGCTGCCAGGGTCACCCGCTTCTTAAGCGGCTCCACGGCCTTGATGTCGACGCAGACCCAAGGCTCCCCGGCCTTCGCGGTCGGATCGGGATAGGCCTCGCGAATGACCTGGCAGATGCCGACGATCTCCTTGCCGATATTCGAGTGATAAAAGAAGCCGCGATCGGCCTTTTTCATCTTCATCATATTGAGTTTGGCGGTGTGATTGCGAATGCCGGTCCACGGCTCGCCCTTCGCGCCGCGCTTGACCAGATCGTCCCATGAAAACATGTCCGGTTCGGATTTCAGAAGCCAGTGAGGCATCGATTTGCTCCAACATCTCCATTTGTCGTCACCGGACTCGTCCCGGTGACCTCGCTTAGGGTCGCACTGTGCCCACCTAAGGGGATGGCCGGGACAAGCCCGGCCATGACAAAATTACTCTTCCGATTTCAACGGCCGCGTCAGCAGCGACTCGATCGCTTCATCGACCGTCAGCGCGCCGGCGAGCACGGCCGCGACGGCTTCCGAGATCGGCATGTCGATACCCTTGTCGCGCGCCATCTCCAGCAGCACCGGCGCGGTGAACACGCCTTCGGCGAGCTTGCCGCGCGACGCCTTGGCAGGCGCCTCGCCTTTGCCGAGCGCGACGCCGAAGGAGAAATTGCGCGACTGCGGCGTGCCGCAGGTGAGGATGAGATCGCCAAGGCCGGACAGGCCCATCATCGTCTCGGTCCTGGCGCCGCAGGCGCGGCCGAAGCGCACCAGTTCGGCGAAGCCGCGCGTCGTCATCGCGGCCAGCGCGCTCGCACCCAGGCCACGGCCGCTGACGATGCCGGCGGCGATCGCCAGCACGTTCTTGGTGGCGCCGCCGAGCTCGACGCCGCGCACGTCGGTTGAATGATACGGCCGGAACGTGGCCGTGTTCATGGCGTGCGCCAGCGCTTCCGCTACGGCCGCATCGGCGACCGCGATGGTCACCGCGGTCGGCATGCCGCGCGCGACATCGGCCGCAAAGCTCGGGCCGGACAGCATCGCCGGCAGCGCATTGGGCGCGCATTCGGCAACGATCTCGGTCATGAACTTGTGCGTGCCGTGTTCGATTCCCTTGGCGCAGGCGATCAGCGGCGTGTTGGCGGCGAGCACCGGCGACAGCGCAGTGAGCGTCGAACGCATCGCCTGCGCCGGCACGACGATCAAAATCGCGTCGTTGCCTGCGACGTCGGTCAGGTCGACCGTCACCGTAATCTCGTCGTGCAGCGGCACGCCGGGGAGAAAGCGGCTTTCGCGCTCATCGGCGAGATGCGCGGCATTGCCGGCGTCGTATTCCCACAGGGTCACGCTGCGGCCGGCGCGCGCAGCGGTTTGCGCCAGGGCCGTTCCCCATGCGCCGCCGCCGATGACGCCGATGCGATTGATGCTCATTTGTATGCCGCCGTGTTGAGCTTGCGGCCGCGCGCGGCGGCGACCTCATCGAGCGGCCAGCGCGCCTTCGGCGCGACGTCGAGCGTGTCGGTGAGGCCGAGCGCGAGACGCTCGGCGCCGGCCCAGGCGATCATGGCGCCGTTGTCGGTGCACAATTCCGGCGGCGGCGCGACGAGCGGCATCTTCTCTTCGCCGGCAAGCGTCTGGAGCACGGTGCGGATCGCCTGATTGGCGGCGACGCCGCCGGCGACGACCAGCGCGCTCGGCGCGCCGTGCTGCGCACGAAAAATGCGCAGGCCGGCGCGCAGGCGGTCGTAGACGACGTCGACCACCGCCTGCTGGAACGAGGCGCAGAGATCGGCGACGTCCCCGTCCGACAACGGCGCGACCGCTTCGGCTTCGAGGCGCAGCGCGGTCTTCAAACCGGAGAACGAGAAATCGGCTTCCTTGCGATGCTGCATCGGCCGCGGCAGCGCAAACCGGCTCGGATTGCCGTGCGCGGCCTCCTTCTCGACCTGCGGCCCACCGGGATAACCGAGACCCAACAGCTTTGCCGTCTTGTCGAAGGCCTCGCCGATGGCGTCGTCCATGGTCGTGGCGATGCGCACGTAATCGCCGACCCCACGCACCGCGAGAATCTGGGTGTGGCCGCCGGAGGCGAGAAACAGGCAATAGGGAAACGGTGTCGCGTCGGTGAGCCGTGCGGTGAGTGCGTGCGCCTCGAGGTGGTTCACCGCGATCAGCGGCTTGTTCTCGACCATGGCGATGGCCTTGGCCGTGGTGAGACCGACGATCACGCCGCCGATGAGACCGGGCCCGGCGGCGGCAGCGATTGCGTCGACGCGGTCGAGCGAAACGCCGGCCTGCCCCAGCGCCTCGGCAACGATGCCGTCGAGCACCTCGACATGGGCGCGCGCGGCAATCTCCGGAACGACGCCGCCGAACGCCGCGTGCGCGTCGGTCTGGCTGAGCACGATGTTCGACAGGATGCGACCGCGGCCGTCGGCTTGCCGCTCCACCACCGCCGCCGCGGTCTCGTCGCAGGTCGTCTCGATGCCGAGGACGATCATTTCGGGCTCCGGCACTCCCCTTTGGGCCGATGGTGAACTAAAAGGTGCTCTACCATCGAGAGGAACCATGGCGCAATCCACCGTTCTCCTGCGCATCGGCACCCGCGGCAGCCCGCTGGCGCTGGTGCAGGCGCGCGCGGTGCGGGCGCAGCTTGCCGCCGCGCTGGGAGCGCAGGAAGAGGCGATCGAGCTCGTCGTCATCCGCACCTCCGGCGACCGCATCCAGGACCGGCCGCTCACTGAGGTCGGCGGCAAGGGCCTCTTCACCAAGGAGATCGAGGAGGCGCTGCTCGACAGACGCGTCGATCTGGCGGTGCATTCCTCGAAGGACATGCCGACGATCTCGCAGCCGGGCGTGGCGCTCGCCGCGTGCCTCGAACGCGAGGACCCGCGCGACGTGTTCATCAGCCATAAGGCCAAGAGCCTTGGCGAATTGCCGCAAGGCGCCGTGCTCGGCACCGCGTCGTTGCGGCGACAGGCGGTCGCCAAGCGGCTGCGGCCCGACCTGAACGTGGTGCCCTTGCGCGGCAATGTCGAAACGCGCCTGCGCAAGCTCGAAGCAGGCGAAGCCGACGCGACATTGCTGGCGCTCGCAGGATTGAAGCGGCTCGGCCTTGAAGCGCACGCGACGGCGATCATGAGCATCGAGGAGTTTCTGCCCGCGGTCGGTCAGGGCGCCATCGGTATCGAAGCGCGTGAAGACGATTCGCGCTCACGCGAGACGCTCATCCGCATCAATCATGCGCCGACCTTCACCGCGCTGGCGTGCGAGCGCGCGTTCCTCGCGGAGCTCGACGGCTCATGCAAGACACCGATCGCCGGCCACGCGACGCTCTCCGAAGACGCTTTGCAATTCCGCGGCCTGATCGCGCGGCCGGACGGCAAGGCGGCGCATGACATTCGCGCCAACGGCCATATCGGCGACGCCGCCGCGATCGGCGCCGAAGCGGCGCGCGAATTAAAGCGCATCGCCGGCCCGCACTTCTTCGACTGACCATGCGGATCGCCATCACCCGACCGCAAGTCGACGGTGAGCGCAGCGCCAATATTTTGCGCGGGCAGGGCCACGACGTGCTGCTGGCGCCGCTCATGCGGGTCGAGCCGATCGAGGCCGATGTGTCGGGCCGTTGGAGCGCGGTCGTCATTACCAGCGCCAACGCGCCGGGCGTGCTGACCAAGTCTCGCGACATTTTGGCCTTGCCGCTGTTTGCGGTCGGCGCGCGCAGCGCTGAGGCCGCGCGCACCGCAGGCTTCGCGGACGTGACCTCCGCGGACGGCGACGTGCACGATCTCGTGCGGCTCATTGCCGAACAGCCGCGCACTGACACGCCGCTTCTCTATCTCGCCGGCGAGACTCGATCCGCGGATCTCGTCGGCGACCTGACGCGGCGCGGCATCAAGGCCGAGATGCGCATCGTCTACCGCGCCGTCACCGCGCCGTTTCCTCCGGCGCTCGTCGATGCGCTGCGCGCGAAGACGCTCGACGCGGTGCTGCACTATTCGATGCGCAGCGCCGAGAATTTCATCGCCGGCGCGCGCACCGCCGGGATCGCGCATGAGGCGTTCGCCGTGCGTCATCTGTGCCTGTCGGCGCAGGTGGCGGCGCCGTTGCAGGCCGCCGGCGCCGCGAACGTCGCGGCGGCGAAGCGCCCCGACGAGGCCGCGCTCGTTGAACTACTCGGCCCGTTCGGCCGTTGACGTGGCGCAATCGCGCCGTTTGCGTTATCTGCTAGCCGCAGGGCGGGGATTCGGGAGAAAGGCCGCATGGCAGAGAAGCGCAAGGCGCCGGACGCGCCCGATGCCGCCCGCAAGCGCAAGGCGCCGACCATCGACCTGACCGCGACCGACGTGACCCCGCCGCCGGCGGCCCCGGAGCCCGCGCCTCAACCCGAGCCGGCCGCCGCTGCTCCGGCCGAGACACCGCCCGAGACACCACCGCCGCCCCCGCCGGAAGAGCCGCCGCAGGCTGCCGCAGAGCCCGAGGCCATGCCGCCGCCTCCCGAGGCTGCTCGAGAGCGCCGAGCGGTGCCTTTAGCGGCGATGCTCCTTGCTGGTGTCGGCGGCGGCGTGATCGTCGCCATTATCGCCGCCGGCCTGTGGTACGGGGGCGTGCTGCCGGCGCAACAGACGCAGGTTCGCCCCGACACGCAGGCGCAGCAGCAGATCTCGCAATTGCAGCAGCAGGTCGACGCGCTGAAAAATCGGCCGGCACAAGCGACGGCGGCCGATCCGAAGCTCGCCGAGAGGCTCACCGCGCTTCAAACGACGATTGCGCCTTTGACGCAGCGGCTGTCGTCCGCCGAGAGCGCGATCAAGTCCGGCGACACCGCCGTCACGGCGCTCGGCAAGCGGATCGACGACATCGCCGGCAATGCGTCGCAGACGCGGCAGGAGGCCGACTCCGCCGGCAAGACCGTGACGCAATTGGCGTCGAAGCTCCAGGACCTCGCCCGCAACCAGGCGAGCACGGTGACGCGCGCCGACATCGATGCTTTGCAGCAGAAATTGTCGAGCCTCGAACAGGCGGAGAACTCCGCGCGCGCGAGCATCGCGCAGAGCACCGCCGCGGCTTCGGCGACGCGGCTCGCGCTCGCCGCGCAAGCTTTGCGTAACGCCGTGACGAGCGGCATGCCCTACGAGGCGGAGCTTGCGCAGGCCAAGGCGCTCGGCACGGACGCGGGCAAGCTTGCGCCACTCGCGCCGTTCGCATCGAGCGGCGTTCCGAGCCAGGCGGCGCTGGCGCAGCAGTTGCGCGATCTGTTGCCCCAGATGCGGAAGATCGCCGCGCCGCGCGCGCAGGCGTCCGGCTCGTTCCTCGAACGGCTCCAGGCAAATGCCGGCAATCTCGTGCGCATCAGCCCTGCGACTGCGCCGTCCGGCGACCGTCCCGCCGACGTGCTTGCGCGGCTCGAAGTCGACGCCGCGCATAACGACATCGCCGCCGCCGCCTCCGGCATCGGCAAGCTGCCGGAGGCCGCGCAGGCGCCGGCGAAAGACTGGCTCGCGCGCGTCAAGGCGCGCCAGGCCGCGCTTGCCGCGTCAGCCGAGCTAGCCGGCACGACCGCGCGCGCCCTCGCCCCGGTGGCGCAATGATCCGCGTCGTCGTCTTCCTCATCGCGCTGGCGGTGATCGCGGGCGGCTTCGCCTGGTTTGCCGATCGTCCCGGCGACATCGTGCTCACCTGGATGGGCTATCGCGTCGAGACCTCGCTGATGGTCGCCCTGGTCGCGCTCCTTGTGCTGATCATTGCCGCGATCCTAATCTGGTCGCTCGTGCGCGGCATCTGGCGCGCGCCGGAGCAGGTGTCGGTCTTCTTCCGGCACCGCCGCGCGATGAAGGGCTATCTCGCTGTCTCACGAGGGCTGATCGCGGTCGGCTCAGGTGACTTTCGCCTTGCGCGGCGCTCCGCCGACGACGCCGGCCGATTGTCACCCGGCGAACCGCTGGCACTATTGCTGGAAGCGCAGGCGGCGCAGATGGCCGGTGATCGCTCCGGCGCCGAGCGCGCCTTCCGTGCCATGGCGCATCGGCAAGAGACAAAGCTGCTCGGCCTGCGCGGTCTCTACATTGAAGCGCAGCGCCGCAACGATCACGCGGCCGCGCGACGCGTCGCCGAAGAAGCGATGCAGACCGCCCCCGCGATCGGCTGGGCGGGCCAGGCCGTGCTCGACGATCGCTGTGCTGCAGCCGATTGGACCGGCGCTCTCGCCGCGCTCGAGAACGTGAAGAGCGGTCTCGAGAAAACCGGGTATCGGCGCAAGCGCGCGGTGCTGCTGACCGCCCGCGCTCTCACGCGCGAGGACAGCGATCGCGATGGATCGCGCGCCGACGTGCTGGAAGCCGTCAAGCTCGCGCCCGACTTCGTGCCGGCGGCGGCGCTTGCCGGACGCCGTCTCGCCGAGGCCGGCGAGCACCGCAAGGCGCGCCGCATGCTCGAGCGCGCGTGGACAGCCAGCCCGCATCCCGACATCGCCGAGGCCTATGCCGACGTGCGCCTCGGCGATTCCGCGCGCGAACGCCTTTCACGTATGCAGAAGCTCGCAAACATGGCCTCCGGTCATGTCGAGAGCGCGCTGGCGGTCGCGCGGGCCGCGCGCGATGCCCGCGAATTCGCCGTCGCGCGCGAGGCGCTGACGCCCTATCTCGCGGCGCCGACGCAGCGGGTTGCCGCGCTGATGGCGGCGGTCGAGGAGGCTGAGCACGGCGACACCGGCCGCGTGCGCGAATGGATGGCGCGCGCGGTGCGCGCCTCAGGAGATCCGGCCTGGACCGCCGACGGCGTCGTCTCCGACAAATGGCTGCCGGTGACTCCGTCCGGCCGTCTCGACGGCTTCGAATGGCGGGTGCCGCTGGCCGAGATCGGCAATACGCGGCCGGTCATCGAGGTGATGCCGCCGGAGGCAGAGCCCGCCGACGCAGCAGCCGTCGTCGAGGCCAGTCCTGCGCCCGCGCCGATTGCGCCGGCCCCCTTGGCGGAACCCGTCCTCCCTGCCGCCGAGGAGACCAAACCGGCGAAGCCGCGTCCGGTCGAGCCGGTGATCCCGCTCGTACATGCCCCTGACGATCCCGGCCCCGACGCCGGGATGGACGCCGAACCAGGGCCGGAAACCGCTGTTCCGGGCGACGCACAGCGCTGGCAGAAGATCAAAGACCTGTTCAAGTAGATTGCTTGTAGTTTGCTTGCCATCGGCGGTGCGCGCCGATATCAGAGGCGCGGCTTCAGCCGGCGTAGCTCAGCGGTAGAGCATCCGCTTCGTAAGCGGGGGGTCGGGGGTTCAAATCCCTCCGCCGGCACCAGCTTTTTCCCCACCCATTCGGCCCTCATGCTGTGAAACGCAGCGAAGCTGCGCGTCTCGAAGCATGGGGCCCGCCCCTCTCTTCGAGACGCCACGTCCGGCCGCCTCAAGACGAGTCGTCCGTGCGGAATTGCAGCGGCTATCGCCACTCCGCCATGGCGCGGGTGCTGCTGCGATTGAGATGCACGCGGTCGTCGACATACTCGACGGTCTCGAGCGGCAGAAAATGATGCAGGCGGTCCGGCGTATCGCTCCGGCTCAGCTTGATTTCGCCGTCCGGATCGATTCCATCGACGATGCCGATGTGCTCGCCGTCGTTGCCGACGATCTCCATGTGCTCCTTGATGGTCTCGGTGCGAACCATGGCGTGCCTCCGTTGTTCATCAATTCGCTATCAGGCGAACAACGTGCACACGCGCGCGCGAGTTCCCGAGTGGAGCTTGCTACAGACACGCACAACGCCACTGCAACCCAAAGGCTCTTTGAATTCTTACAGGATGCTTGCGAGAGCACGCCGGGGGCGGCCGAAATGGGGTCTTGCCTGACTGATGCGACCCGCGCAGGCCGCGCCCGGCGAACCGTCCGTGTGTGTGCCGCTCCGTCACGCGCCGAACGAACGACGCGACGATCTACGCGGCTCTTTGATCCGGTGGAAGCATCTAAACCTCCGCGCCAAAAAAGTACGATGAAATTCTGAGCGCATGCCTGCGAATGTCAAGCACGGCGAATTCAAATTTTTGCAGTGAAATATTACACGTCGTCGCGCTTGCAAATCCGACGCCGTTACGGCGCGCATAGGACCTGTTGCTCGTCGCTGGCTGGATCGCTCCGCCCGCGCGCACACGCCAGCGATGATGTGGTGGTCGCCGGCCCGCGCCTCGCGCGCCGACCATGGTTTCCGTGACCACCCGCTTTTTCGCGCAAATCGCGCATATTAAGTGAGGTTTTGTCAAACATGAGCGGGGGATAACGGAGAAATTGCCGGAACCGAGCAATGCCACCTCACGTTGCCCGGGTCTGACTCCCTGGCACCCGAGGAGGCTCTGATGTGGATCTCCCTGTTCGGTATCGTCCTCGTGATGTCGCTCGGATTCGGGCTCGGATCCGTGCTGGCCGATTTGTACGAGCGGGATTCGTTGTATTGATTGACGCCTTTTCCCGGATGGCGCTCGGGGGAACTTTGCATTAATCAGGCGGTATGGACGCGACCGGCACGCCGCTGCTGCTCTCGCGGCGGTTCGCGCCGCTGTTCTGGTGCCAATTCTGCGCCGCATTCAACGACAACTTCCTCAAGACTGCGCTTGTCTTCCTCATTCTCTTCCGCGGACACTCGAACGCGGAGGCATTGATCACCGCTGCGAGTGCGATCTTCATCGCGCCCTATTTCTTCCTGTCCGGCGTCGGCGGCGAACTCGCCGACCGATACGACAAGGCGCGGGTGGCGCAGGTCATCAAGTTCGTCGAAATGCTCGTCGCCGCGCTGGCGGTGTGGGGCTATGCGCGCGAGTCGCTGCCGATCCTGTTCACCGCGCTGTTCGCCTTCGGCGTTCTCGCGTCGTTGTTCGGGCCAATGAAATACGGGATTCTTCCCGACCATCTGCCGCGCGAGAGACTGCCGGCCGGGAACGCGCTGATCGAGGGGGCGACGTTCGTCGCCATCCTGCTTGGCACCATTCTCGGCGGTGTGGCCGCATATCGCGGAGGCGCCTTCGGCTTCGCGCCGATGGTGATCGGCATGTCAATTGCATGCTGGCTCGCGGCGTTGTTCATCCCGCCAAGCGGCGAAGGCGCGCCGCAATTGACCGTGCGGTTCAACATCGCGGCCTCGACCCTCGCCATGCTTCGCCACCTGCACGGCGATGCGCGGCTGTGGTGGGGCGCGCTGGTGACGAGCTGGTTCTGGGTCGTCGGAATCCTGGTGCTGTCCCTGCTGCCGCCGTTGATCAGAACGCTGATCGGCGGCGACCAAGCGACCGTCACCATTTATCTCGCGCTGTTCACCGTGGCGATCGGCATCGGCTCCGCGCTCGCGGCGCTGTTGTCGCGCGGACGCATCGTGCTCGGCATCACCGTCGCCGGCGCGGTGCTGATCGGCGTCTTCGCCATCGATCTCGGCATCGCGACCTGGGGCGTCGCGTCCGCCACGACGCCACAGGCGCCGCATGCGGCATTTTCCGCCACACTTGGCTTGCGGGTTGCGATCGATCTTTGTGGGATGGCGGTGGCCGGCGGACTGTTCATCGTGCCCGCCTTTGCCGCCGTGCAGGCATGGTCCGGCGCGGACTACCGCGCGCGGACGATTGCCGGCGTCAATGTGCTCAATGCCGGGTTTATGACTGTCACGACCGTCTTGGTCGCGCTGTTGCAGAAGCAGGGTGTGACGCTGCCGTCGCTGTTCGTCGGGCTCGGGATAGCGACGCTGCTCGTTGCGGCGGCGGTGTGGAAGACGCAGCCGAAATCCGCTTCATCCTGAGAGTCTGACTCAAAATGCGCTGAGTAAAATCGATGAGTTTGGATCGGCTTCTGGAGGTATCAGATTCAGCCCAGCCGCAAAATCCCCGAATGGC
>Ga0208357_1000872_pt1 | contig 23140 bp, 21 predicted proteins | sample NGESurdeep092012_6_FD_184487 | JGI IMG/M metagenome (GOLD analysis project Ga0208357, IMG submission 184487) | Arctic peat soil microbial communities from Barrow, Alaska - NGEE Surface sample F52-2 deep-092012 (SPAdes) | ecosystem: Environmental > Terrestrial > Soil > Wetlands > Peat ... | reverse complement strand
GGTGCTTGGCTTTGGCGTCTGGGTGCACCATATGTTTGCCACCGGGTTGCCGCTCATATCTCTGTCTTATTTCAGTGCCTCCAGCATGGTGATTGTCATTCCCAGCGCAGTGGCCGTGTTTGCCTGGATCGCGACGATATGGACTGGTCGACCAGTCTTTACGACGGCGTTCCTGTTTTTCGCAGGCTTCGTATTGTTGTTCGTGATCGGTGGCGTTTCGGGATTCATGACAGCGGCAGTGCCGGTGGACTGGCAGTTGACTCATACCTATTTTATCGTCGCGCATTTGCATTACGTCATCATCGGCATCAACGTCTTCCCCGTTGTCGGCGGCATTTATTACTGGTTTCCGAAAATGACAGGCCGCTTGATGAATGAACGTCTGGGTCGATGGAGTTTCTGGGTCATGTTCATCGGGTTTAACGTCGGCTTTTTTCCGATGCACATCGCAGGCCTTCTCGGCATGCCGCGGCGCATCTACACTTATCCCGAAGGCCTCGGCTGGGGGCCGGTCAATCTGGTCATCACGCTCGGGTCCTACCTGTTTGCCATCGGCATATTATTGTTTCTGGTCAATGTCGCCATCAGCTTAAAGCGTGGCGCGCGCGCCGGCTCCAACCCCTGGGATGGCCCCTCCCTGGAATGGTCTACCTCATCACCGCCACCGGTCTATAACTTTGCGGTGATTCCCACCGTCGAGAGTCGTTACCCGCTGTGGGAAGGGCGATTGAACGAAGGATCCGAACGCACTTCGGTGAGCGACGGATTCTTGCTGGACAAGGGGCGTGAGACGCTCGGGACCACGATTCTCGACGCCCAGCCCGACGTGATTCTAAAAATGCCTGGCGATTCGTATTCGCCGTTGCTGCTCTCGCTTGCATTGATGGCGCTGTTTTTGGGTCTTTTGGTGCACTCGTGGTGGGTGGTGGGTGTGGGCCTCCTCGTCACCGTCGTTGCCTGCATCGGCTGGCTGTGGCCTGAACGATCCCTTAGTCAAATTGAAACATAAACCATGACCGCCATCGCAACGTCCCGCAGAAGGTTGCCGGTAGGCAGCAAGGGCCACCACGCCTCCGGTTATTGGGGCATGCTGGCGCTGATCGCCACAGAGGCGACGCTGTTTGCTTATCTCATCTTCAGCTATTTTTATATCGCGTCGCATGCCAACGTCCCATGGCCTCCTGGCGGAGCGCCGCATTTGAGTATCGCGATACCGGATACCTTCATCCTGATTGGTGGTAGCGTCACCATGTGGTGGGGCGAACGCGGCATTCGGCGCGGGAACCGTACCCAACTCCTCATCGGCCTCGCGGCTACGCTGGTCCTCGGCATCCTCTTCATTTCGTTGCAGGGCTGGGAATGGAGCCGCCAGACGTTTACCCCCGCTTCGGGGGTATACGGTTCGCTCTACTTCACGATTACCGGCTTTCACATGGCGCATGTGCTCGTCGGCCTTTTGATACTGGCCGTGTTGTTTGTCTGGGCCGCGATCGACTATTTCGATGCCGACCGGCATTCGGCCGTTTCCATCGGCGTCATCTATTGGCACTTCGTCACGGTGGTTTGGCTGGCTGTATTTTTTACGTTCTATATCGCACCACGTCTGGGGTAGATCTTATGACTGCGCAATCTCTGCCGTCTCCGAACGCCAGCCATCCGGCACCGCACCGAGATCGCGCCAGTTTGGTGGCGCTGATCTTCGGAATTTCCGCTGCCCCCGCGGCCTGGGATGCACAACTCCTGTTCAATACGGCTTTTTCTGGCCATGCCTGCTACCCGCGCGATGTTCTCTTGAACACCCCCCTGTGGCTGCATCTCTGGCCGATTCTCGCTGCAATCAGCATCGGAGCGATCGTCATCAGTATTGCCGGTGGTATCGTGGCTTTCCGGAGTTGGTGGCAAACCCGGGAGGAAAAACCAGGCTCGGGCCACCACCTGCTGGACGCCGGAGAAGGTCGTACGCGATTCCTGGCCATGTTCGGCATCTTGACCAGCGCGCTGTTTCTCGTCGCGATTCTTTTTGCAACCGCCATTCTCTTTCTCGTCCCCTTATGTGTCTGATCGGCTCCCGAATTGCGGGGTTGGTAGGGGTCCTGTTCTCTCAGACAGCGCTCGCGGCTCCAAGTGATGCTGCAAGTGGGCACTGGAGTCAGCTCGACTGGACTTGGCAGCCTTGGGTTGTGATCAGCCTGTCGTTGGCGACGTGGGGGTATATCGCGGGTGTGCGTCGTCTGAACGCGGACGGTCGCCCGCGCGTGCTGGGGATGGCGCGCTGCGTCTCGTTTGCCTTGGGTATTGCAACCTTGTGTGTTGCCTTGATATCGCCGCTCGATGCGCTCGACGAGCAGTTGTTCTCCGCGCATATGGTGCAACATTTGCTCCTGATGATGGTCGCCGCGCCGCTGTTGGTATGGGCTCGGCCCGCAATCGCATGGCTCTGGGCATTTCCCTTGCCCGCCCGCCGCGCGATCGGAAGTGTCTGGGTCGGAAGTGGATTGCACGATGGGGTGCGCCGGTTGATGTGTCCCATGGTGGTGTGGACGCTCTGCAGTATGACATTGTGGTTCTGGCATTTGCCCGGCCCCTACGGCTGGGCCTTGGCGAACGAATGGATCCACACCCTGGAGCATTTTTGCTTTTTCACGACGGCATTGATGTTCTGGTCACTGGTGCTCGAGCCCTATGGGCGGCGTCGGATGGACTATGGAAGTAGTCTGATCTTCGTTGCCACTCTCGGTATGCAAAACGGCTTGTTGGGTGCCTTACTGACCTTTGCCGGGCGCGCGCTGTATGTCGCCCATGCCAACACGACGCAAGCCTGGGGACTTACACCCCTGGAAGATCAGCAGCTGGCGGGCCTCTATATGTGGATACCGGCCAGCATCATCCATCTGACGACGTTAGCCGTGCTCTTCGTGGCCTGGATGCGCGCGCAAGACGCGCCGACGATCATGGCACGGCCTCTGCGGCCCCATGTGACGCTGCGCTGCGCGTTGCTCGTGCCCTTGCTGCTTACTGTGCTGATTGGCGGTTGCAACAGGGAGATTGCTGAACCCCAATGGCAGATCGCGCGTGCCGATGCGAAGCGTGGGCCCGCATTGTTCGATAAATATGGATGCGGGTCTTGTCATACGGTTCCCGGCGTTCATAATGCCCGCGGCACCGTCGGGCCGCCGCTGGCGAATTTTGGCCAGCGCGTCTATATCGCCGGAATGCTTCGCAATACGCCACCCAATCTCATTCGGTGGCTGCGCGCGCCGCAGACCGTCATCCCGGGCAACGCCATGCCGGATATGGGGGTGACCGAACAGGACGCACGTGATCTTGCGGCCTACCTGGACGCCTCACCCGGACGCGGCTTCGGTTCCCCTGGGTATTCTCCGCAATAGAGGAGGGTTGACGGTTCCACCCCGGATTGCCTCGTCGAATGGCCGACTGGGTCGAATTTGCAGGAATCACCGCTCTTTTCGCTGGAGGGTAGCTCGTGCGGCGCCCATCGTTTGCGGCCCATAGACCCGTCGCCGCGACCCCAAAATAGCCAATTTGGGGCAGTTTCGTATTGCTTATCGCCAGTTCAATTGAATGTGAGTGTCCTGTACTCTTAGGGGGTTCGCCAGAAAAGGGATCGTTTGCGGCCCTGTGCGACGTTGGGCCTGTTGCCTGGCGCCTTTAGGCATGCCGCGGAGGCTACGTGAATATTCTCAGACATCCGCTCGGATCGCAGTCGGGCCAAAGCGTCCGCGACGCCGCCGCCGAGCTGCGCCGATTTGCTGAGATCGTTCCGGCGATGATTGTGTCCTACGATGAAAACCTCATTTGCCGCTTTGCCAATGCGCACTACGCTGATTTCTTTGGCTTCACGAAGGAGGGAATTCTCGGACTCCACGCTCGCCAAATCCTGGGTGACGATATCTTCAGTGTCGTCGAGTGTCATATTGCGCAAGCGTTACAAGGTCATCCCGCGACGTATCAAAGACTCGGAAAGTTGGCAGACGGAGGAACGCGCCATCTTGAGGTCAAGTTGTGGCCCCATGCGGGACCGACCGGTGAGTGTCTGGGGTTTTTTGGGGTGTCAACCGACGTCACCGAATTCAGGAATGCGGAACGAGCGCTGCGCGACAGCGTCGCCCAGCTTCGCATATTTGCCGACAACGTCCCGGCCATGGCGATTTCCTACGATAACAATTTGCGCTGTCGATTCGTCAACAAGCGCTTCGCGGAATACTTTGGTTTCACGACTGAAACGATCATCGGCAAGCACCTGAGCGATGTTGTCGGCGAGGTCGCCTACTGGGAAATAAAGAGCTATTTCGACAGGGTCCTGGAGGGATATCCGACCTCCTACCAGCGCATCCGGAAGCTCGAAACGGGTGAATTGCGTCATCTTGAGGTCAAACTGATCCCTCATTTCGACGAGGATGCGCACGTCGTGGGATTCTTCGCGGTAACTGCAGATATCACCGAACAAAAACAGGAAGAGGAGCGTATCCGCCGGCTGGCGCATCATGACAGCCTGACCGATCTGCCCAATCGGTTGCTCTATACCGACCGGCTGACGCAGGCCATCAATAGCGCTGAACGCAAAACCCAACAGCTGGCGCTCCTTTATCTGGACCTGGATCGCTTCAAACCGATAAACGATACGTGGGGACACGACTTCGGTGACGAATTGCTAAAGGCGGTTGCGGAGCGCATTCGCCATCAGGTACGGGCCTCGGATACCGTCGCCCGCATCGGCGGCGACGAATTTGCCGTGATATTGACCGATATCACAAGTGGGGAGGACGCGGTGAGGGTTGCCAAAAAGATCATCGACAGTTTGACCCAGTCGTTTCAGATCGGAGAGGAATTCAGAATTGTCCAGATCGGGATGAGCATTGGCATCGCCATGTATCCTGCACACGGTCAAGATGCGGAAGCGCTCACCAAGAGTGCCGACGCCGCCATGTACCTCGCGAAGCAATCGGGAAACTGCTATAGGCTGGCAACCAAGGCTTAAAGAGGGATCAACCCTTCGACGCGGACCCAGGACTGGGTGAATCACCGTCAGAAGGAACGCAAAATGCGCGTTAAGGCGCCGGGTCATGCAACAGTATGGCCGACGACAAGCGACACCTGAGACAAGCCGCGTGGGGGAATAAGGTTCCTCTGACCCGCATTCCGACTTTGCATTGCCGCGACTGGCCCAATCCATGCCCGAACCGATCACTTTCACTGCCGATCTCACATCGGCGGCCATTGCGGTCCGCCGACCGTGGCAATGGTGCATCGGCAGTGGCCACGCCACGCTTGCTTTGCGCGCCGATTGGCAGATCCAGCTCGCCCAGGCAAGACGCGAACTTGGATTTCGGCATGTTCGCTTTCACGGCATTCTGGACGACGACATGGGCACACTTGTGTGTGATAACGGTCAACCTTTGTATTCGTTTTTCAATACGGACCGTATCTTTGACTTCCTGCTTTCCATCGACATGAAACCGGTTGTTGAATTTTCATTCATGCCGCGCATTCTCGCGTCGGCTGGGAATACCGTTTTTCATTACCAGGGCAATATCACCCCGCCGAAGATCTACTCGCAGTGGGGTGCCCTCGTCCGACGGCTAGTGGCACACTGGGTCGACCGCTACACCATCGCGGAAGTATCACAGTGGCCCTTCGAATGCTGGAACGAGCCAAACCTGAATATCTTCTGGAGCGGCGATCAGGCTGCCTATTTCGAACTTTATCGAACAACCGCCGTAGCGGTGAAGTCTGTCGATGACCGCCTTCAGGTGGGCGGGCCGGCTACCGCTGCGAACGCCTGGCTAGATGATTTCACCGAATATTGCAGGAAATCGAGCGTTGCTGCCGATTTTATCAGCACCCATTGCTATCCCACCGATTCATTCGGAACAATCGGTACCGACACGATCACTCAACTGGAGCATGCACCGCTGGATGTGATGCGAACACGGGCCTTGGAGGCTCGCGGTCTTGCGGGCGATTTACCGCTCTACTATACGGAATGGAGCATCAGTTCGAAGCCGAAGGACCCACTCCACGACAGCTCTTTTGCCGCCGCGTTCGCGGTTCGGATCGCGATGAGCGTTGACGACGTGGTCGATGGCTACAGCTACTGGACCTTCACGGATATCTTCGAAGAGGACTATTTCCCGAGCATTCCGTATCACGGCGGCTTCGGTATGATGAATCTATACGGCATTCCAAAACCTGTCTACCGCGCATTCCAGCTGCTTTGGATTCTGGGGGATGAGCGTGTCGATGTGACCGGTGAGCACGCCAACGTTGCCGTCTGGGCCGGCCACGCGAGTCCGGGAAAGCGTGAGACGGGCATTGCACTGATCAATCAGGCGATGCCGCGTCACGCGATCAGAACCGAGTTCGTTAGATTGCAGCTCAACCACACATCGAATCTGACGCCGCGTCAGGTGACCGTCGCGCGCGTGGACGACGATCACGCGAACCCCGAACGGACGTGGCGCGCGATGGGAGCGCCGACGTATCCATCGCCCGCGGAGCTTTCGGTGCTTCGCGCTGCCTCGGAGACGGTAGCCGCCCCGATTCCATTCGCTGTCAAACCGGGCTTTCTTGAGATCGAACTGCTGCTCGCACCGCAGTCGTTCAATTTTGTGCAGATTGGTTGGACCTAAGAAAAGCGGGCGCATTGCGGCAGGCGTTTCGATCCAGGGCCGATGGGGCGGCGACCGCACTGCGGCAAAGTCTTGTCGAAAACGCCGCGCACTGGCCAGCGCCGGCGATCTTACGTATAGAGCAGCGGCTCGTAGTTGAACTCCTTTGCGACTTCTCGCTCGATCTCGCCGCATCGTCCAATCCACTCCCGGGGACCGTCGAAATCAAAGCCGATAGCCGTCGACGAATCAGTCCCAATCGGATCCAGTCGTAGCCTGAAATCCTTGGGGCAATCGGGGTATCGAAGATGGAGTCTTTCATTTACGACCTGGGCAAAAGCCTCATGCGTCATCACGGGTTGCATGTCATTCTCCCGGTAATCCAGAGCGTCGATCCATCGTACAGCCGATCCCGCGGATGCTCAAGCAGACACAAGAGGTTTGTATGCGCGCGCCAGAGCGCCGTCGCGCCGGCCCCATGTTGTTTCGAATGTCTTTTTCGAAATTGCTTCGCGGCAGGGCGCGACCCCATACTCAGTTGAACCCGGAATTGAGTCATTCAATTGCGCTTCTCATGCGGCGCGCGCCTAGGTTGCCAAGATGGGGCTGATGTGAGTCGAAATAGCCGCGCGAAAACTGTCTGCCGAACGGGCGACAATCACTTATCGGGTGTACGTTGCTTGCCGATGGAAGACGTGCCCGACGTTCGGGCTGAACTCTGTCCCCGGGTCCGGAGCGGATCTTTATTCGAGTAACGCGCGTGCGGCGTGCGGGTCAGCGTTCGCGACAATTGCGGTGAGCGAACGTCCCTCTCGCCTTCAGGCCAAAACGACGTGCCGCCCCCTCTGCCAAGAGGGGCAATACTAAGATCTTAATGGCGGGACGTCTACGCCACTACCTCAAGTGAAAGTTGCCGGCTCCGAAAAGTCCGAGTAGTCCAATGACGATCAGATAAATCGCGACGATATAGTTCAGTAAGCGAGGTACGGCCAAAATGAGTATGCCGGCGATCAGTGAAACGAGTGGTCCGATACTGAGGGTCATGTTCACGGTGGGCTCCGGTGATTGTATTGACTGAAATGGCTGTGGTACGGTGTTGCCGGAAAATTCAGCGCAAGTCGCGTGCCTCGATAAGCGCGGAGGCGCGTTCTGACACAAACCGACTCACCACGAATCCCTCTGGGCGCCCGATCCAATGCAGTCCTGCACCGGGCGTGCATGATGCGGCGCAATATCGCGGCAAAGCATTCCCATCGTGATATCGCCCTCTGAAAGTCGTATGCGCAGGCCGCCCGCGCCAAGAGCGTCGTACGGCTCGGACTTCGACTCGCCGGGCGTGTTTTTGTCTTATCGCTAAACAGACGTTCGGCCGCGCGCTTTGCGATCGGGAGGCGGGTACGGTTGTTGCACGGGTCTATCCGTGCCCTAGCACGGAGCAACCCATTTTCGCTCGTCCTTCGACCCTCGTGCTCGTCGCCGTCGCCCTGTTCTGGGCCGTCGCGCTTGTCGCGCAGCCGTGGCACACGGCGATTGCGGCAGAGCCGCTCCGATCGATTACGCGATTCGACGGGGCGCTCGTTGACCACGGCGCACGACTTGCCGCGCTTGGAAACTGCGCCAGCTGCCATACGGCGCAGGATGGGCCGCCCTACGCCGGTGGCGTACCGTTGACCACGCCCTTTGGCACGATCTACGGGACCAATGTCACGCCCGATCCGGAAACAGGGATCGGTAATTGGTCGGAAGCGGCCTTTAAGCGTGCCATGCGAAAGGGTATCGCGCAGGATGGCCGCTTTCTGTATCCGGCGTTTCCCTACGATCATTTCACTCACGCGACCAACGATGATCTGAACGCGCTCTACGCTTTTCTCATGACACGGCAGCCCGTGCAAAGTCGGCCCCCGGCCAATCAATTATATTTTCCATTTACCGTACGCGAGTCGGTGGCTGTCTGGAATCTCCTCTTTTTACGTAACGAACCTTTCAGGCCAGATCCTGCGCAGGGGGTCGAATGGAACCGGGGTGCCTACCTGGTGCAATCACTTGGGCATTGCGGCAGTTGTCATACGCCGCGCAACGCGCTCGGCGGGGAACAACGCCGTGCCGCCCTACAAGGGGGCGAGGCGGAGGGATGGTATGCACCCGCGCTGGACGCGCAATCCCCCTCGCCGCTGCCGTGGACTGTCGGGCAACTGACGGACTATTTACGCACGGGTATTGCATCCGACCACGCGATTGCGGGCGGCCCGATGCAAGAGGTCGTCGCAAGTCTTGGGCAAGCAAGCGCGGAAGATATTCGTGCGATCGCGGTCTATGTGACCGCGTTGATGGCTAGCTCGCCAGACGGTAATCAATCGCGGGCGACGGCAACCCGCCGACGTGCCGCCCAACCACTTGCCAATATTTTGCCTGCGGCTAACGATGCGCAGATGAGGCTTGGCGCGGCGGTCTACGCCGAGAGCTGCGCTGCCTGCCACGACCAGGGACGTCTTAGTTCGTCGAATAGTGCATTGCAGCTACCGCTTGCGGCGGCCGTGTATGAACCGGATCCGCGCAACCTGATCCATATTGTGCGGGAGGGCATCTCCCCCGTTGAAGGCATGCCCGGTCGTTGGATGCCCGCCTTCGGTGGGTCGCTCACCGATGAGCAGCTCACAGCATTGGCGATCTATCTGAGGCGTTACGCGGCAAATGCCTCTCCGTGGCTGCACGTAGAAAAAGTCGTGAAGGAGACGAAGAAATGACAGCTATCGTGCTTTACGTCAACGGACAGACACGTCAAGTGGATGTGGATCCGGCAACGCCGTTGCTCTATGTGCTGCGCAACGAACTCGGAATGAACGGAGCGAAGTTCGGCTGCGGCCTGGGACAGTGCGGCGCATGCACGGTCATGCTCGACGGCGAGGCGAGTTTTTCCTGCCTGATTCCCGTGGAGATGGCCGAGGGTCGGACGATCAAGACTGTCGAGGGACTGGGCACCACGCAGCAGCCGGGAATTTTGCAGCGCGCGTTCATCGAGGAACAGGCAGCCCAATGCGGCTATTGCATCGCCGGTATGATGATGCGCGCGCAGGCTCTTCTGGAGAGAAATTCGTCGCCCAGTGATGTGGAGATTCGCCGACATATGGCGCCCAACCTGTGCCGCTGTGGAACCCACATGCGAATTCTGCGGGCCGTGCGGCGTGCCGCAAATCGGATGCACGACGTATGAAACGACGAGAATTCCTGGCGCTGAGTGGCGCGCTAGTCGTCGCATTCTCGTGGCGTAAGTCGCTTGCAAAAGACGAGGCCGACCACGCATCCGATGCAGGGCTCCCCGGAAGTCTGAAGAAGCAACCGCTTCTCGATGGTTGGATTCTCATAGATGCCCACGGGGACGCCACCGTCATGACGGGTAAGGCGGAACTCGGCCAAGGTATCAAGACAGCACTGATCCAAGTCGCGGCAGAGGAGCTGGTACTCGCGCCGGATCGCATTACCTTGGTTACCGCCGACACCGAGCGTACCCCGAATGAAGGCTATACCGCCGGCAGTCACTCGATGCAGGATAGCGGCACCGCGATTCAAAATGCTGCAGCGCAAGTGCGCGCCATGCTTGTTGAGCTCGCCGCAGCGCACCTTTCGTTGGAGCCCGAGCAACTCACGCTTGACAACGGTGTGGTTCGCGGGGAGGGGCGCAGCGTGGGCTACGGAGAACTTGTCTCAGCTCAAACATTACATGTTAACGCGACCCCGGAAAGCAAATTGCGCGATCCACTGACCCATCGCGTGATGGGTCAGTCAATGCCGCGGGTCGATATTCCGTCGAAGTTGACCGGTGGTGCGGCATACATCCAGGACATTCGTATGGACGGCATGCTGCACGGACGGATCGTGCGGCCACCCAGCCCGGGTGCGACTCTACGACAGCTCGATACGTCAGATATCGAGAAGCTTCCAGGTGTCGTGAAAATCGTGCGCGATGGGCGCTTCTTGGGCGTCATCGCCGAGCGCGAGTTTCAGGCAATCGTGGCCATGCGCGCGCTGGCGGCTGCCGCACTGTGGAACGTGGAGGCACCCACGCTGCCGGCGCCGGATCATCTCTACCTGTCGATTCTGCAGGCACCGGCCAGAGACTTCATTATCGATGAGCACGGTAGCCTCGAGGGTGGCGGGCGGAAAACGGTCGCGGCGACCTATCGACGCCCTTATCAGATGCACGGATCGATCGGCCCGTCGTGTGCGGTTGCGCATATGGTCGACGGCAAGCTCACCGTGTGGAGCCACACCCAAGGCGTGTTCCCGCTACGCAAGGCGCTGGCACAGATGCTGCATCTCTCGGACGAGCAAATCCACTGCATTCATGTCGAGGGCGCAGGGTGTTATGGTCACAACGGGGCGGATGATGTCGCGGCCGATGCTGCGCTGCTCGCGTGCTCGGTATCCGGGCGACCCGTGCGCGTGCAGTGGATGCGCGAGGACGAGCATGGCTGGGAGCCCCTTGGCCCGCCTATGATCGCCCGTGTGAAGGCCACGCTCGACGACAGCGGCGGAATTGCCGAGTGGCAATACGAGGTGTGGAGCAATACCCACTCGACGCGACCCGGAGCTGCCGGTGATCTGCTTGCAGCGACGCATCTGGCTCAACCGTTCACGCCGACGCCGCCGAAACCCATACCCCAGCCGGAAGGTGGCGGAGATCGCAACGCGATACCGCTGTATACGTTGCCCAATATTCGCGTCACGTATCATTTTTTGCCCCAGATGCCGTTGCGCGTGTCAGCACTGCGATCATTGGGAGCTTATGTCAATGTGTTCTCGATCGAGAGTTTCATGGACGAGTTGGCGCACGTCGCCAACGCCGACCCGGTCGAATTTCGCCTGCGTCACATGGCCGACCCTCGCGCCCAGGATGTGATCCGATTGGCGGCCCAGCGCTTCGGTTGGCCCACCTTTAAGCGCCAGACGGCACGGGGCCGGGGTTTTGCTTTCGCGCGCTACAAGAATCTCGGGGCCTATGCGGCCATCGCCTGTGAGGTCGAAGTGTGGCGTGACAGTGGAGTCGTGCGAGTCATTCGCGCAGTCGCGGCGGTCGACAGCGGGGAAGTGGTGAGCCCGGATGGCATTCGCAACCAAATCGAGGGCGGCATCGTGCAGTCCGCGAGCTGGACAACGATGGAACAAGTGTCCTTCGATGGCACCCACGTCACCAGTCTCGATTGGGGGAGCTACCCGATACTGCGTTTCCCACAAATCCCGGACGAAATCGACGTGCAGATTATCGACCGGCCAGGCCAGCCTTTCCTGGGGACGGGAGAAGCCGCGCAAGGGCCCACGGCTGCGGCGATCGCCAATGCGATTGCCGACGCGACGGGTGTGCGTGCGCGTCAACTGCCATTTTCGCGTACGCAGATGCGTGCCGAATTCGCGGTGTAGCCGCTGGCCGGGCCCCGCATCAGACCGGATTCTGGGCCTCGACGAACGCGCGTCGAAGGCCTTGTGGATTGGAGATGCCATGGATCGCCGCGTGGTCGCTGCCGGTGCCGGAGATGATTACGGAGCCGTAATTGAACATTCGGCCGCCGATGGACTGCTCCACTTGCAGGCTTTCTGTTTTACGGATGTTCAGCTCATTCGTTCGGCGAATCAGGATCCCTGATTTGACGATAATCCGTTTATTCGTAATGACGATACTGTTGCTCCGGTAACGGATATAGGCGGCAAGAAGAATCAGTAAGCCAATGCCAATCCCGGATGTTTCGACCAATCCGAAACGATTGCCCAAGAACATCGGCATCCCGAAGATTGAAATCAAAATCAACGCCAACCCTGCCAGAATCCAATAGACCTGCGTCCAGAGACTGACTCGACCCGTGTAATGAACGCTTTCATTGGCAATTAAATCCTTGTCATCGTCACTCACAGGCATTGCCCCTTCTGGTCAGATCTGAATTATGGACGCACGATCGACAATATAGGCCACGTTCTTTGCCGGCACAACGAAGGGTTGCCAATGAATTGGAATGTAGGCTGGCTCAAACCACCGTCATTCGCGATCGCTCCCAGACTCGAATCATGCTTTCTCTTCAAATGTGGACACGCGACCACCACTTGGCACGGCGACACCCGCGAAAATGGTCCGAGCCGCATAACCCGCAATTGCGTACGGAAGATATTCTGGACCCTCGGGTCGGCGGCTGATTCGGGTATATGGCGGCCGAAGCTCGCGGCGATAAAATTGCTGGATGGGTTGGGACGATCGCTACTGAACGTGGTATTGGCCTGTTCTCGACCGTAGCGATGTTTCCCGCATGTTCGTCGCCCGAGTCTCACGGACAACTGAAGTACGACCCACGCTCCTTTCGGCGTGATTCTTGCTGTGATGCGCGCTATAGACGAATCTCAAAAGCTCAATGGGCTGAAAGCGATCGCTCATGTTAACAATCTTCATCAGCGTCGCGGTCACGCTGCTCGTCGTGTTCGTCGTGCTTAACCTCACCATCGGTGAACGGTGGGTGAAAAAGAAGATTCGCCACCTGTATGCGATCCACGATGCGCAATTTCAACGCACGATGGGCGTTCTCCTCGGCCCTGTCATCGTCTCTGGAAATAAATTTGAGACACTGCTCAACGGAGACGAAATCTTTCCTTCGATGCTCCAGGCGATTCGAAAGGCGACCAAGACCATCACCTTTGAGACCTACATCTATTGGGCGGGAAATATCGCCAAGGAGTTCGCCGAGGCGTTGTCAGAACGGGCTCGCGCGGGAATCAGCGTTCACGTACTTCTTGACTGGCTCGGTAGTAACAGGATGGATGAGGGAATTCTCTCGCAGATGCGTAACGCGGGCGTTCATGTTCGCCGTTATCACGCGCCAAAATGGTACAACTTGAGAAAGCTCAACAATCGGACGCACCGAAAGATCCTCGTCGTCGATGGCCGCGTCGGCTTTACCGGCGGCGTGGGTATCGCAACCGAGTGGACCGGCCATGCGCAGGATCCGAAACACTGGCGCGACACCCATTTCCGTGCGGAAGGACCTGTGGTCGCTCAAATGCAGGCGGTATTTGGCGACAATTGGGTCAAGGCCACCGGTGAAGTGCTGGATGGCAGCGATTATTTCCCCGCGTTGCCGGCTGCAGGTGACACCGCTGCCCAGATGTTCGCGAGCTCCCCTTCCGGCGGTAGCGAGAGTATGGAACTCATGTACTTGCTGATGATCGCTGCCGCCGTGCGTTCAATCGAATTGTCCAGCGCGTATTTCGTACCGGACGAACTGGCTCGCGATACGCTGGTCGCGTCGCTGCGACGAGGGGTGCGCGTACGCATCATCACCCCGGGGCCGCATATCGACCGCGAAACGGTGCGCCGAGCGTCACGCGCGAATTGGGGTGCGCTTCTCGACGCCGGGGCCGAAATCTACGAATACCAACCGACGATGTTTCACTGCAAGGTGCTGTTGGTCGACGGGTTTTTGGCATCGGTGGGTTCGACGAATTTCGATGCGCGCTCATTCCATTTGAACGATGAGGCAAGCCTCAATATCTACGATGAGCGGTTCGCGACACGTCAGGTCGAGGTCTTCGAGCACGACTGCAAGTTGTCGCGACGTATTACCTACGACGAGTGGCGCGGCCGCCCCTTGTCCGAGAAACTCTGGGAGCATGCGGCAGAATTGCTCGATTCCCAGATTTAATGGAGATGCTTTTCGAGCAGATATTGGAGGGCGAAACGGTGCGCGATGGACACGCGGCAGAACTGCGCATCCGATATTGGCCCGGTGCCGGCTGTCCGTCCCCGCAGGTCAGTTTTGCTCTGATGGACGGCGACGAGCGGGCTCAACGGGTCGGCACAATCAACGCCCTTGATTGTCAGGGTGGCATCGTGCGCACGGGGCCGGACGTTCCAGGGCATAGCTATCCGGCATGATCGCTTGTCCGGGGGGGCGAGTCGTTTTCCTCCACTGTGGCCCTATCAACGCGGCTAGCCGCGCCATCTCCCGTGGCCTTTTCAAACGGTCGGTGAAACAGGCGCCGCAGTCGATGCCGTTGTTTCTGGGCCAGCCTTGTCGGAAGCCACTGAAGCAATGTTGCGCAAGGTGCGCGAAGAAACAGGAACGTCGATAGAAACAGCCTGCACTTGTCATGAAGAACAGACCGAACTTCCTCATACGGCGTGCTGCGACGGCGGATGAAGAAGCAAGTCTTGTCATCCGTGGCGTCGCCGGAAGCTTCGGTCAAGACAGGCTCGACCTTGCGCGTCGACGGTGTCGGCGCAACAGCATCTTTTAACACGCCGCTGAGATGACGATGTCACGGAAGGAGAAATTCTATTCCGTGTAAAAAGCGCCTGCACTCTTGGGGGCTGCGTTGTTCGCTAAGGCATTGGCGATTTTCGGGGTTCATTGGATCGGCGAGTGCTGATCTGCCGTTCTTCGGGTACGGGGCTTGCGCCTGCACGGCTATCTCAATTCGGAGAGACGTCATGACCACGAGAACCCCAGAAGTATCCTCTAGCACTACCCGCGCCGGCACCGGCACGGCGAAGCACCGCAGCGTGAAAAACGTTGGCACCGGAGCGCCCGACGCGCTCGCTCTCCTTAAGAAAGACCACAAGGAAGTCAAGACTTTGTTCGCGCAATTTGAAAAACTTGACAGCGATACTGAAAAGGGAGAATTGGCCGAGATTATCTGCGGAATGCTGACCGTCCATTCCCAGATCGAGGAAGAAATTTTCTATCCTGCACTGCGTGCAGCGGGGGTGGACATCGATACGATGGATGAGGCCCAAGTGGAGCATGCGAGCGCCAAGAATCTTATTGGTCAAATCGAAGAAATGGAACCTGGTGACGATCTCTACGACGCCAAGGTCAAGGTTCTTGGCGAGTACATCAATCATCACGTGGCCGAGGAGGAGGGCGAGATGTTCAAGAAAGCGCGGACAAAAAACCTCGACTTTGCGGAACTCGGTCGACAATTGGACGCGCGTTCGGCCGAGTTAAAGGATGACCTCGGCCTGTCATAGCCTCCGTGTGTTCGGAAGAAAATAGGGCGCTGCCAGGGCCGTCGCGCGATTAAGGCCAGAAAGGAACCAGGCGCGGCTGTCGCTCTAGAGCCGCTGCCCGGGTCTGAAATGCTTCCAGAAGAAGCCGGGCGCGCCCCTGCATGGCATTGATGATTGGCGGCGGGTTCAGTCTAGTGCGAGCTCGTCACAGACGATTTTTCCCTGAAACAGAAAGTTTTGCAGGGAATTTGGTCGCTAATTCTGGCACGGCCGTCCCAAGAAACATGACGAGGCTCGCTCCGGCGCTGCAATGCACACAAATCGGAGGCACTTGTTCGAAATTGGAACAGGGACCTATCCCGTCTCGAACAGGGAATTAGCACGGGGCTCGCGACCGAAAGAGGGAAGCCTAGGGTCCCCAGCGCGATACGATGACCGTGGAACGCGATCAAGCGATAAAGACTCCTATGCCAGGCAGGCAGGGGAAGTGTTGGCCCGCCAAATGCCCGGATTTGCGGCAGGGGGTAAGCCGGGGTGTCGGCTTGGTCCGGTGAAGAGAGAACCGGACCAGGTTTTGTCACTGTCCAATAACAACTCAATAGCTTTCATGATGTTGTAGATCGCCCGGTATCAGATGTCCCCAGCGGTAAAGCAATCAGAAGGATCGGGCGATCGAAGCCTTCGCCAAACAACACGTCAAGGTGAACGACACCGGTGCACCGCCAGGTCCGCAGGGGAAGTTTTCCTTCTGTGTTGGCTAGCGCACTGACCTATGTGGGGCATCGGGCTACTCTGTTTGAGTACCGAGTGCGACACACCAAGTCGAGCTGGGTTGTTCGCGGACATCTGGCGGCCATTCGCCACGCTTTTCCATTACCAAAGGATTCGTCATGAACCGGTCGATACTGATGATGGCGCTGCTCACCGCGCTGGGCTTGGGCGCTTGTGAAAAACCCACCGTGGTTAATGTTCCCGCCGCGCCCGCTGCTGCGCCGGGGCCCGCCGGGCCGCAAGGTGCAACCGGCGACCAAGGCGCAACCGGCGGCCAAGGTGCAACCGGTGGCCAAGGTGCAACCGGTGGCCAAGGTGCAACCGGCGGCCAGGGTGCAACCGGCGGCCAGGGTGCAACCGGCGACCAAGGCAACAAAGGCGAGACCGGCAAGCCCGGTGACGGCACTACGGTGATCGTGGCACCACCCGCTCCAGCGCCAGACAAGTAAACCGCCTTATTCATCATTTCGATGAGAAGCCTATAGCGCGGGACTGAACTGCTGATCGTTCGGCGGTCAGCTAAATGTGATGACCTTGGCAAGTTACGTTCCAAGAAGCCTCGAACCGGGAATTTTCGCCGAGGATTCCATGGTTACGATGGTATTTATTAGCTGACGAAGCCGAGGCTGATCACTTCGCTCCATTGTGCGAAGCGTAGACCCATGAGTTCGCGGCAAATCTGGGCAGCCAGCAAATGGCGGCGCAGAAAAAAGTAAGACGCAGCCATTCCGTAGGTCGCGAGAAACCGTTAGGCGTGGCGGGTCAACTTGAAGCCGTGCATGCGACGTTCTCGTTCTCGGGTTGGCTGATGGGCATTCTCCGAGCGATTATTCCATCGCTTGTCTTGTATGGGCTCGACATCCGCATCCCTGGCGGGTCCAGGATGATGGGCCCGCATCCGAGAGGCTGGTCGCCATCGTGGTGAAAGCGCTTGACTGGTTTGCGCGATTGAGGTCCGGTCGCCGTGACAGCGTCGGCGTCAGCGCGCGCGAGGAGCAGGTCACGAGTTCGTATGTGACACGGGTGGCCCACCTGGCTTTTCTGGCCCCCGACATCGTGCAGGGGATTCTGCGGGGGCATCATCCGCCGGAACTCAATGCAGAACGCCTCATCCATATAGTGCCCTTGCCGCTGACCTGGGACGAGCAGCGCGCGCTGCTCGCTATGACTGACTTGCGCCGATCGGCGCTCCCTCTTTAGACCCCCGATTGCGGGCCTGCGTTGTTGGGCGGCCGGTGGTGAAGTCGTACCGATAAAATGAACGACAGAGAATGCCGCCCCGAAACGGGGCGATCCTGCCGAAAATCGGACTCTGATGGTCGACTAGAGAATGTCCCTATCGGCCGGAAGCCCGCGTAGCGCGGGCCTTTGCCACAGAGAGAGTCCTTCGCTGAAAAGAGTCCAGACTCGGTGGCGGTGGGCGCAGTCTTGAGCGAACCTGTCTCAGGGGCAATTTCCCTGTAACAGGGAAAATTACAGGGAAGATTCGTAGTTTCATGACATCGGCGCGCGAGAGAAGTCGACCCGACCCCGCACCAGCGTTACGTTTTCCCGCAATGTGAAGCTAAAGGCGGCAAAAACAAACAGGGAATTCTTATGGGTGAAACAGGGCGCGATCAGGGAAATTTTCGGACGAATCAGGGGCACAGCGATTGTAAGCGTCAAACTGTTTCAATCTCGTTGCGGTAGCCAAGTTTGTCAAAAAATCCGACGTCCGCGATTCACGCAAAGTTAACCTCACAGAGCCGTCCGCTGTCTATGCGAGAGCGGGCAACATCTGGCCGAAGGAAAAAGGCGAACGGCTGCTATTCCCAACACGGACGGCAAAACCCGAACCGGAGCGTACATTCGGGAGCTTTAGGCAAGCCTCCTTGGGTTCAGCAAAGCTCTTTTTTGCGTCGAATGATTACAATAACGCACCATGGCCGATAACGAAGACTTTGACGATCTCAAAGCGAAGAAGATTTTTTACCACTGCGTTGGCGAGAGCCTTTTAAGTGCCGAGATTAAGAGAGACGGTACCCTTGAGCTAAGAGCGTCCCAAGCCGGGCTGATCTAATCTGGTGTGGGCTGCCCTGTGTATGTTCGCATCGCAAGGTTGTGCTGACATCTATAGCGGCAATCGACCGCCTTTGATCCTCGTGGCCGGCAAAAGTTATCCCGACTGTTTCCAACCCTGAACCCAATCCAGGAAGGCGCCGGCTTCCATCGGCCTAGCCATGAAATACCCCTGCGCGAGGCCGCAGCCGAGTTGGCGGAGCAAGTCCCAGTCTTGCTGCGTTTCAACCCCTTCGGCCACCGCTGTAATATTGAGCTTCTTCGCCATGTCGAGACTGGATCCGAGAATCACCCTGGCTGATTCCTGTTTGGCTGCATTCGCGACAAAGGATTGATCGATTTTGAGCTCGGTAAATGCAATGCGCGTGAGCTGCTGCATCGAAGAGTAACCGGTGCCGTAGTCGTCGATGGATAAGCCGAAGCCCTTCATGCGCAAGCGCGCGAGGTTTTCCAGCGCTGGGCCGACGTCGGTCGTAGCCGCGGATTCGGTCACCTCGAGTACCATCTGGCTTGGCTCGAGATTCTCGCTGCGCACGAGCTCTGTCACGTGGTCTGCGAGGTGTATATCGCTAAGCGACTTGAGCGACAGGTTGACCGATACCGTGGCGTCCAGCCCTGCGCTGCGCCACGTGCTGCAGAATGCCGACGCTTTCTTCAGCATAAGCCATGTGAGTTCATCGATGAGATCGTTGTCTTCAAGCGGCTTGATGAATGCGTAGGGTGCGACGATGCCTTTTTGCCGATGGCGCCAGCGGGCGAGCGCTTCCGCGCCTTTGACTTGGCGGGTCGCCAGTTCGATCTTGGGTTGAAAGAAGGGCTCGAATTCGTCGTTCTTCAATCCTGCCGTAATCTCTTGCAGCGTGAAGGACGGTCCGGCCGCCTTAGGGCGGTCCGGCTTCGTCTGCACCGGCTTATGGAGCTCAATCAGCGGCACCAGCTTTCCTGGTGTGAGCGGCTTTTCCACGACTCCCAGCAGCCTGATGCCGTAGGCTTCGGTCATAGTCTCGACCGAGGCGACGAGGTTGCGCTCCAGCGCGCTGGCGAGAATGACCGATACCGGGAGTCCGGACGCACCCAAGTGACGGATAAATTCCATCCCGTCCATGCCCGGCATATCGAGGTCGCAGATCACGATATCAACCGGGCGGGTCAGGTCTTGGATAATCGCTAACGCGACACGACCCTCCGGAGCCTCGTGGACACCCTTCGCGCCGAGGCTCTCGAGCATCCTCAGTGTCGCCCTGCGCTGGAAGTCATGGTCTTCGACAACCAGAAAACATAATTGGTCAATTTTGTCGCGCTTCATGTCAACTTGGACAAAAGGCCGGTGCTAGAAAGGGAGACTTTCACTGCCTAGGGCACCTCGGTAAAGCGCTGCTGGTTGGTTATTCTACGATACGCACGGGCCGCAGCGATTCGCCGCGCACGCCCAATTCGAACTGCGTCTGGTTGTCCACGAGTCAGGTCGCAGGCGTCATATAGCCCAAGGTTGCATGTAATCGTTCTTCGTTGTAATGCTGCATGAGCTTGGCGATGATCGCTTCGGCTTGCAGATAGTTATTTCCATAGTCATTGTCGCTTTCGTCGCGTACGGTGCTGTTGAAGCGCTCGACGATGCCGTTCGATTCGGGGTGTTGAGGCTTCGTCTTGATATCGATCAGGTTCTCCGCCGTGATTTCCGCGATCACGGCGCGCATCCGTTCCATTTCCGCCTTGTGCCGCGCTTCCGGATCATCTTTACGCGGCGTACGCTGCGCATCGCGGTTTCAGCGCCACCGCCGAGTCGCCCTGGGCTGCCGCCCGCCATCGATAAAACACCGAGGGCGCCAGGCCGTGCCGTCGGCACACGTCGCTCACCGTCACGCCGGCCTGATACGCCTCGCGCAAAATCTCCAGTTTCTGCTCTGCCGTAAATTGCCGATGTTCGCGTTTGCTCATTCACTTCGCTCCGCCTGCGGGGTGCCCGCAGTAGCTCGAAGTCTCTCATTTTCGCGCTAGCTTTTTGTCCGGATGTCGATGAAGCTACACAAATTTGCATATGTCTCTCCGTTCGTCGTCTTGCCTGTTCCGTCCCTGAGTCTGTGGTCAAAGAGAGTCAAGATGGGCGTTCAAGCGCATCCATTCCTGATGGAACGTTCCCATGTTGGCCTCGACCGTCGGCCAGTCATTGGCGCGACTGGCGTGCTCGATGCGCTCGCACACGCCGGCAAGCCCCATCGCGCCGACCGTCCTGCTGGCACCCTTGATGCGGTGGGTCGTGCGTGTGACTTGGGGGATATCGCTTTTGGCCACGGCCTGCTCGAGCATGGCGGCGTCTTGATCGTTGACGCGCCGAAAGTCTAGGAGAATGTCGCGCTCGGCGGTCGCATCGCCGCCGGAAATCGCGGCGAGCACCGAACGATCTAACGGGGCCGCTGCATTTGCACCCTGTGCCAGCGCATCCGATCCCTTGCTGGACGTTTCAGCGGGCGTGCTTCCAGGTGCGGGTATCGGCAGCCATTGATTGAGCTTTTTAAGCAATTCCGTCAATTCAACCGGCTTGGCGATATAGTCGTCCATGCCGGCGGCAAAGCACGTTTCGGCCTCGCCCTGCAGCGCGTTGGCTGTGCAGGCGATGATCGGAATGTGTTTGCCGCCCTGGGCCGATTCGAGCCTGCGGATACTGCGCGCAAGCTCGTAGCCATCCATCTCCGGCATGTTGCAGTCGGTGATAACGATCCCGAATCGCCCGGACTTCCACCTATCCAATGCTTCGAGGCCGTTTTCAGCGCTCTCCGCGGCATAGCCCAGTGCACGCACCTGGCGCGCGAGAAGCGCGCGATTGGTCGGGTGGTCATCTACCAACAGCACCAGCGTCGCCTCGGTCTCGGCTTGCGCAACGCTCGGCGCCAAACGGCGCATTATCGTTGAGGTGCTGAGCAAATCTCGCCCTTGCGGATCGATTGTCGTGAGATCCTTCGGGTCGGCGATCGGCAGCGACAAGGTCAGAATCATCGTTGTCCCCTTGCCTGGCTCGCTCACCATCTCGATCGCGCCACCCATCATGTTGGCGAGCCGCCGGCAAATCGTGAGCCCCAGACCGGTACCGCCATAGCGGCGGGCGGTATCGCTTTCGACCTGGCTGAACGGCTGAAATAGTTGCTGCTGCTGTTCCGCAGAAATGCCGATGCCGGTATCCTTCACCGAGAACCGCAGCCGATCCATTGCGTCGGCCCGCTCGATCAATTCCGCCTTGACCTCGATAGTGCCGCCCCGGGGGGTGAATTTGAGCGCGTTGCTGACGAAGTTGTTGAGGATCTGCCGTAATCGTACGGGATCGACCAGGACCGCGGGACTGATTTTAGGATCAGTGCTGTGCTTGAGGCGCAAGCCCTTGCTGCTGGCGCTGCCAGTGTAGAGGTTGTTCACACTCTCGATCAACTTCTTAATCGAGGCGACCTCGGGGCGAACCTCCAGTTTCCCCGCCTCGATCCTGGAGAAGTCCAGGATGTCGTCGATGATCCGCAACAGCGACTTTCCCGATTCGCGCACGATCTCGAGTGTGGTGCGCTGCTCACCGTCGAGCTTTGTCAGGCCCAGGAGCTCGATCATGCCGAGCACGCCGTTCATGGGCGTCCGGATTTCATGACTCATGGTCGCGAGGAACGTGCTCTTGGCCCGGTTGGCGTTATCGGCTTCCTCCCTGGCGGCGAGGACACGCTTCTGGAACTTGACCATCGTCACCGCGGCCGCCGCAATCGCCACGAGGAGCAGCAGGCCGCCTAAACGCATGAAAAGCAACGCGCTGGCTTCAAGCGTCTGGGCATTCTGCTCGGCCGTGTGGGCCTCTTCGATTCTGCGCACGACGAGTTGCCGGATGGCGCCGAAGGCAGCCGTATCGGAAACCTTGACCACCGCGTCGATTTCGGTCGGAGATTTCCCATCGAGGATCATCTGCGGAACCATGCGGTACATATCCGCATATTCGTTGAAGGTGGCGCGCACCTGTGCCAGCGCCGCCTTGTCCTCCGTCTTCCTGAGCAGGCTGTCGAGTTGGTCGAGATCTGCGGTCAGGCCGGATATGTCGCGCTCGATGGCGGCTTGGTAACGCGGCAAATCGCGCCGCAGAACGAGATTCTTGAAGTTGTGGATGAAGCCGCCGTAGCCGATTTTCTGCCCGAGATCGTCCAGAGTATTGTCAATAACGACGGCGCGCTGTGCATATGCTTCCCACGAGGTTTCGGTGGTCTGAAATCGCGAAATCGCCATCCATCCAAATGCCATCATCAGCACGACTATTATGCCGACAGCCAGGACGATCCAGGTCGACTGGCGACGGTATATGGAATCGGCGATAGCTGCCTTCATGGTTGGAAATGGTTTTGTAATGGAGGAAGACAGTTTAGGTCATATTCTACAAATTATGCCACTAGGCTAAATGCTTCCGCGCTGCGTCAGGACGTGCCAGGATGACTCAGGACGCACTCGACTCGTCACACCTACGACTGCACTGGCAGCTTCGATAACTTTCTGTGGGAACACGAAGCGGAGGGGCGGTTAACTAAAAAATACCTATTCCACTTGTGGGAAGCCAGACTCAAATCACTGCCGCGATCGATAACTTCCCTGCGGATTACCAGAGCTATGACAGAAAGTTGTGTATGAGGTGGGGTTGAAGAAGGCGGCGGAAAGCTGTTGAAATGAGGTTGTCAAGACCCAC
>Ga0208357_1000868_pt1 | contig 23186 bp, 20 predicted proteins | sample NGESurdeep092012_6_FD_184487 | JGI IMG/M metagenome (GOLD analysis project Ga0208357, IMG submission 184487) | Arctic peat soil microbial communities from Barrow, Alaska - NGEE Surface sample F52-2 deep-092012 (SPAdes) | ecosystem: Environmental > Terrestrial > Soil > Wetlands > Peat ... | reverse complement strand
CCGCGCCCCCGCCGGCACACTATCGCTCGGCCTTTCAACACCCCACCGCGCCCAAAACCAGAATCCTTCACACGCTCGAAAGCCGGGGAAGCGCTCGGTTGGTTCGAGAATGAAGTTGGCGCCTTGGTTCAAATTTTTCGCGGCACGGCCGCGATCTCTCCGCTCGCCATTTTCCGACGCGCCGCCGGCAGGTACCCCATTCCCTCCAAGGTCTCGCGTAGTGCCTGGTCGATCGGAGTGTGCGGCTCCGGTCCGATCAGCGAGACCAGCTTGGCGTTGTCGAGGCGCAGCGGCTCGCGCCACAGATAGCGCATCTCCCACAATTCATGCGCCAAGCCCCAGAACGGCCGTAATGCCCAAATAAGCGGCCACGGAAAGCGCCGCACCGGCAAGTCGGGGGTACCGGCGGCGCGGCCGACCGCGTGCGCGAAGGCGATGCCGCGATCGAACCAATGGCCGCCGAAATGCACGGTCTCGAACGGTGCCAGCCGGTCGTCGATCTCGGCAAGACGCGCCACCGCCTCGGCCAGGTCGGGCAGATAGGCGAAGCCATGGCCGACCTCCGGCAGGCCCGGATAGGTGATCGAGCGCAACGGCCGGCCCGGCTTCACCATCGCGCCGCCGAACCACGAGCTGGGCGAATGCGGGCCGAAAAAATCGTTGGCGCGGACCACCAGGGAGCGAACCCCCGCAAGCGATGCCTGTGCCAGCAGCCCTTCCATGCGGACCCGAACCCGGCCCTTCTCGGTCGCGGGATGCTGTGGTGCATTCTCGGCGACGACGGCCCCAGCATCGGGGCCGAAATTATAGATATTGCCAGGCAGGATCAGCCGCGCGCCGCTGGCCTTGGCGGCGGCGATGCTGTGCGCCAGCATCGGAATGCCCCATTCCGCCCAGTTGGCATAGTTCGCCGGGTGGGCGCCATGGAACAGGAACTGGGTGCCGGCCGCCCCGGCGAGCACCGCCGCCTCATTCATGGCATCGCCGCCGACCCACTCGACGCCCATGAGCCAAGGGAATTTCGCCGCCGCGTCCGCCGGCCGCCGGGTCAGCGCCCGCACCCGCCAGCCCCGCCGCAGGAAGGCCCGCGCCACCTCGCCGCCAATGCCGCCGGTCGCGCCCAGAACCAGAATTGTTTTTGTCATGATGACCTCCAGAGCCAATGCACAGGCGCACTCTCCACCCATCTCCGTTTCAAGATAAATTGACGAAATATCAGCCGTCGTTATACATAAATGTATGAATACGACGGAAAATTGGGACCTGGCGCGGGCCTTCCTGGCGGTGATCCAGGCGGGGAGCCTGTCGGGAGCCGCCCGCGCGCTGGGCCTGACCCAACCGACCATCGGCCGCCAGATCGAGGAATTCGAGGCCCGGCTCGGCGTGCCGCTGTTCACCCGGTCGCATCAGGGGGTCATGCCGACGGCGGCCGCGTTCGACATCGTTCCGCATGCCGAGACCATGGCCGCCTCCATGGCGGCGCTGCGCCGGGCGGCCTCCGGCGGCGCCGAGGAGGACCGGGGCACGGTGCGCCTCACCGCCAGCGAATTGATGGGCGCCGCCGTCCTGCCGCCGATCTTGGCGCGCTTTCATGAGGCGCATCCCGGCATCGCTATTGAACTTGTCTTGTCGAACCGGGTCGAGGATCTGTTGCGCCACGAGGCCGACATCGCGGTGCGGATGGTGCGGCCCGGCCAGGCGGCGCTGGTCGCCCGCCATATCGGTCCGGTGCCACTGTCGCTCTATGCTCACCGCGCCTATGTCACGCGCCACGGCCTGCCCGCCACCATCGCGGACGCCGCCGGCCATACCGTGATCGGCTTCGACGCCAGCGCCTGGGCCGGCGATTTCCTGGCGGCGCAAGGGATGCCGATCACCCGCGATTTCTTCAGCCTGCGCACCGATTCCGATCTGGCGCAGCTCGCCGCCCTCAAGGCCGGCTATGGCATCGCCGGCTGCCAGGACGCGCTGGCCCGCCGCGATCCCGATCTGGTGCCGGTGCTGCCCGGCGCGTTTCGGATGATGCTCGATCTGTGGCTGGTGATGCACGAGGATCTGCGCGCCAGCCGCCGCGTGCGGCTGTTGTTCGACCACCTCGCCGCCGAGCTGACGGCCTATCTCACGGGCACCTAGATGTGGTGGTCGGACACCGGCGCCGCACGCGAGCCCTTGCGTCAATGGTTAACGTGCCTTTCTTGAGAATACACCTCTTGAATAGGCGTTAAATTTATGTAAACGTTGACTTTTAGAGGGACAGCCCACCGGAGAAACACCCGGTTTGGGCAAGGGACGGCCCTGCCCCGGCCGACCAGGAGGACGCGATGGCCTCACCGGCTCAATTGATCGATCTCGCGGCGCAGCGCCAATCCGGGGCTGCGGCGGGAAACAGCGTCGCCGCGATCGTGGCGGCCCAGCGCCTCACGCAGTTCCGCCTGCAATATGATGGCGATGAGCGGATTTTGTGGTGCCAGTTCGAATATACCGGCCGACCGTGCTTCTCGCCGACCGTGCTGAACGAGGCCCAGCAGGTGCAGCGCCTGGTGCGCGATCTGTCGCTGGCGGCGACCGGCGCCGGCGACGAGCCGCCGCTGCGCTATCTGGTGCTGGGCTCGCGGGCGCCGGGGGTGTGGAATCTCGGCGGCGATCTGGAACTGTTCGCGAACCTGATCCGGCGACGCGATCGCGGCGAGCTGACCCGCTATGCCCATCAGTGCTGCGAGGTCGGCTATATCAATTCATCGCTCTATCAATTGCCGGTGGTCACCGTCGCGCTGGTCCAGGGCGACGCGCTGGGTGGCGGCTTCGAGGCCGCGATGTCGAGCAATCTCGTGGTCGCCGAGCGCAGCGCCAAGTTCGGGCTGCCGGAGGTGCTGTTCAACCTCTTTCCCGGCATGGGCGCCTATACCTTCATGGCCCGCCGCATTGCGCCCGGCCTTGCCGAGCGCATGATCCTGTCGGGCGAGATTTTCACCGCCGAGAAGCTGCATGAGATCGGGCTGATCGACGTACTGGCGCCCGACGGCGCCGGGGTCGAGACCTTCTATGACGCGATCGGCCACAACGGCAAGCGCCACCAGACCCATGTCGCGCTGCGCGCCGCGCGGCGCCTGGTCAACCCGATCGGCTTCGAGGAGATGGCGCGGATCGCCGACCTCTGGGTCGAGGCCGCCTTCAAGCTCGAGGAAAGCGATCTGAAGAAGATGCTGCGCCTCGCCAGCGCCCAAGACCGCCGCCGCGAGCGCACCTTGCAACCGGCCTGAGCAATCGCGACATCACTCTTCCCAATCTTCCAGCCGCAGATTGGGAACGCGGCTGAATTCCCCACGATTGCGGGTAATGAGGATGAGATCGCGTGCCAACGCCTGGCCCGCGATCAGCACATCATAGGGCCCAATCGGCGTGCCCGCGCCGGCCAGAAAGGCCCGGATCTCGCCGGCTCGGCGGGAATCTTCCTTGTCGAATTCGATAACGGTGAATTGTAAGGCATCGACCAGCGCCAAATTCTGCGCGACCCGGCGGCTTTTGAAGGCGCCATAAAACAATTCGTGCGCGACGATGGCCGACATTCCGATATCGGTGGGCCGATGCTGCCGCGTCCGCCGCGCCAGTTTGGAATCGGGGCCGCGCAACAGCGCGATGACGGCGTTCGTGTCCAGCAAAAACACCATTAGCGGAAGATGTCGTCGAGCATCGGGCGTCCCTGTTGGGCGGGCTGTTCTTCCACGGCGGCCACGAAATCAGGATCGAGGTCGCCGACCAGGGCATCGAGCCATTGCCACGTCTCCGCCACCGGCTCGACGATCACAGCGGCCCCGTGACGCCGGATGCGGACCTCGTCGCCCTCGAAGCGAAATTCCTTTGGCAGGCGAATGGCTTGCGATCGCCCGGACCAGAATAATTTTGCGGTCGTCATGCCACCTCCCGAATGCCGTATACCAATGATATATAGCAACGAGCGCCGGTTGCAAGCTCAGGGACGGCGGGGGTCCTTCAACAGCCGGTCGAACGCGCCTTCCAGCTTAAGAAATTCCGAGACCAGCTTTTCCAGATAGACCGGCCCGTTCTGGGCCAGGTCGCGGGTGGTGACATCCTTGAGGGCGGTGATGGTCTGACAGAACCGCACCGCGCCGAGATTGGCGCCGCCGCTCTTCAGCGAATGGGTCAATTCCTTGAAGGCGCGCAGATCGTGCTCGTCGATGGCGATGCGCAGCGGCTCGAACAGGCGGCGCGCATCGTTGCGGAAGGCGTCGATCACCTCGGCCAGGAATTCCTGGCCTCCGCCCAGCGTCGTCAGGGCGTCGATGACGCCCTCGTCGATTACCGGGCCGCCGCCCTCCGCCAGGAAGCGCGGATGCGACGAGATCGGCGTCACCACCCGGCCCGGCGGCGCCGGCGGGACCATGGGTTGCGTCGGCGGCGCCGGCGCGGCGGTCGGGGTCGGCCCGATCGGCGTGCCATAGGGCGCGACGCGCCGATAGGTCTCGTCGATCGCCGCCAGCAACTGCGCCGCCTCGACCGGCTTCGTCAACACCGCGTCGAGGCCGGCGTCGCGGCACAGCCGCTCGGTCTCGCTGGTGCCGTCGGCGGTCAGCGCGATGATCGGCAGGCGCGGCTCGGCCAGATGCTCGACCCGGTACATCTTGGTGACTTCATAGCCCGACATCTCGGGCATGTTGATGTCCATCAACACCAGGTCGAAGCGGTCGCTCCCCATCGCGTCGAGCGCCGAGGCGCCGTCGGTGGCAACCACCGCCTGGTGCCCCGCCAGCTCCAGGATGCGCCGCAGGATCTTGCAGTTCGCGGCATTATCCTCGGCGACCAGGATTTTGAGGAGGCGTTCCGGTCGCGGTAGTGGCGCGGTACTGGCCGGCGGTTGCGCCGATAGCGCCGCCGCCGTGCCGTTGCCGCCGGACGGGAGCGGACTGGGCGGAAGCGGTGCGACATAGGCCGGCGGCGGCGCCGAAATCGGCACCAGCGGGGGCAGCGCCGGAGACGGCGTCAGCCAATCGCCGAGCGTCGGCCGGTCGCTAGCCAGCGCCGCCAGCAGCGCGCTGGCGAGCTGGCCGTCGGTCACCGGCGCCTCCAGCACCGAGGAGAGGCTGGCGGCGCCGAAGGTGGCGATGCCGCCGGCGCTCCCCTCGGGCGCGATGAAGATGGTGATCGGCGCGCGCTCGCCGAGCTGGGCCGCGCGGTGCAACTGGCTGAGCCCCGCCAGCGGATCGCCGCGCCCGTCGAGCATCAGCACCGGTCTCGGCACGCCAGTCGCGACCTCGGCGAGGCGCGCCAGCGCGACATCGCCGTCGCTCGACCATTGCACCTCGCCGCGCCAGGCGCTGAGCCGGCCCTGGAGATAGCGCGCGAGGTCGCTGTCGCGGGTCACCACCATCGCCAGGCGACCGGCGAGGTCGGGCGGGCGGCTGGAGCCGGCGGGATCGCAATCGAGCGGCAGGTCGATGATGAAGGTGCTGCCCCGGCCGACCTCGCTCTCGACCGTGACCCCGCCACCCATGAGCTGCGCCAGTTGCTTGACGATGGCGAGGCCGAGGCCGGTGCCGCCATAGCGCCGCGTCACGGTGCCGTCGGCCTGGGTGAAGACGTCGAAAATCTTGTCGCGCACGTCGGCGGCGATGCCGATGCCGTCATCGCGTACGGCGAGGCGGCAGTGCACCCGATTGCCGTCACGCTCGACCAGGGTCGCCGCCACGTCGATGCGCCCCCGCGGGGTGAATTTGATGGCGTTGGCGATGAGGTTCATCACGATCTGGCGGATTTGCAGCGGCATGCCACGATAGGCGGGCGGCAGGCGCGGATCGATTTGGAGGCTCAGCGCCAGCCCCTTGGCCTGGGCCTGCGGGCGCAGCATCGCCACCACCCCGCCCAGCACCTCGTGCAGCACGAAATTCTCGGGCTCGGGCTGGAGCTTGCCGGCCTCGAGCTTGGAGAAATCGAGAATGTCGTTGATCAGGCCCAGGAGCGTGCGCGCCGACAGCTGGATGGTCGCCAGCATGTCGCGCTGTTCGGTGTCGAGGCCGGTGCGGCCGAACAGCGAGCCCATGCCGATCATGCTGTTCAGCGGCGTGCGCAATTCATGGCTCATCACCGCGAGAAAGCGGCTCTTGGCCTGGTTGGCGGCCTCGGCCTGGGCCTTGGCGATGGTCAGGCGGCGGATCAGATCGACCGCGTAGCCGGCCGGCCCCAACAGCGCGAGGTAGATGCCGGCGGCGACCCATGGCCGCTCCTGCCAGAACGGCGTCGCCCACAGCACCGCCGTGAAGCCGACCGCGCTCAACCCGGTGGCGCCGACCAGCGTGCGCACGCCGAAGCGAAAGCCGAAGCCGAAGACGATCCACAGATAGATCGCGAACCACGGCGTCGCGAGATAATCGCCGAGGTGCAGGAACAGCGAGACGAACACCACGTCGCTCAAAATCGCGGCGCAGCGGCGCACCAGCGACGGCTCCGGCCGCAGCAGCAGATGCACGAATAGCAGCCACGACACCAGCACGCCGGCGATGTCGATGGCGATCAGAATCATCAGCAGGTCGGTCTCGACCCGATAGACCGCCAGCCCGGCGAGATAGATCAGCACGCCGCCGGGAAAGAACAGATGAACGATGATCTGCTGGGCTTCGCTGTTGCGGCTGTGCTCGACGATGCCGCGCGCGATGGCGCCGGTGCCCTGCAGCACCGCGACGGCGGCCGCCAGCGCCGGGCCAAGCGTCAGCATGGCGAGCCAGACCATCACCACCGCCGGCGGATCGGCGCGGATCAGCTCGACCCCCAGCAGCAGCATCGGCACCGCCACGGCATAAGCCGTGATGATCATCGCGATGACGCGCTGGCGCCGCCCGCTCAATCCCGAGCCGGACCCGGTCTTGCCGTCGCCGGGCAGCGCCATCTTGGGCGGCGCGGCACCGGCCGCCGCGACGTCCCGGCTGGGCGCGGGTCGGGCGCGCCCGGCGACTCGCGGCGAGGGAGAGGAGATGGCGGTGGTCGAAAACAAAAAATCTATCCGCTGCGTTGCGACGCCCTGGTTATCCCGAACAATGCTTACCCGTTGACGGCATTGGCATTCTGGCCGGGGCGGCGGGCCAGGACCGACAGTTAGCAGGAAAAGCGCAGGTGCCCCCTTCGCACAATAGCCGAAACCATTGAAGGGAAGAAGTTTTTAGGACGAATCGCCGGCCGGTCCGGCGCTATTCGGCGGTGTCAGGCGCCGACCGCGACCCCGGTGCGCACCAGCCGCCCCGGCGGCAGCACGATGGTGACCGTGGTGCCCTGATCCTTGACGCTGTCGATGGTCAGCCGGCCGTCATGCAATTCCACCAGCCCGATCGCCAGCGGCAGGCCGAGGCCGGTGCCATGATGCTTGCGGCTCCACGGGCTGGCGACTTGGCCGAAGCGGGTCACCGCGGTCTTGATTTCGTGCTGGTCCATGCCGATGCCGTGATCGACCACGCCGAGATGCAGCCCGTCCGGCTCCACCGTGGCGCGCACCAGCACGCGGCCGCCGGCATGGCTGAACTTGATCGCGTTGGTGATGAGGTTGAGCAGCACCTGCTTCAGCTTCAGCGAATCGCCATGGACGCGCGGCAGGTCGGCCGGCACTTCGAGATCGATGCCGATTTCGAGCGAACGTGCCCGCTCGATCACCAGATGCAGGAGGTCGCGGATCACCTGGGTGATATCGACCTCTTCCTCGTCGAGTTCGATGCGGCCGGCCTCGAGCTTCGAGACGTCGAGAATGTCGCCGATGATGCTGAGAAGATGCTGGCCCGACGCGCAGATGTCGCGCGCATAGCTGGTATAGCGCGCGCTGCCCAGCGGCCCCATGATCTCGTCGGCCATGAGTTGGGAAAAGCCGATGATGGCGTTGAGCGGGGTGCGCAGCTCATGGCTCATATTGGCCAGGAACTCGGTCTTGCTGCGGCTCGCCAGTTCGGCCTCTTCCTTGGCGGCGATCAGCGCCAGCTCCGCTTCCTTGCGGTCGGAGATGTCGAGCGCCGCCGACACCACCATCGAGGGCTGGCCATTGCCGTCGCGCAGCAGCGCGAGATTGTTCAGCAACACCCGCCGCTGGCCGCTGGGCAGCGCGATTTCCTGCTCCCAGGCGCCGCCTGGCCGATGGCCGTCGATTATCTGGCGGTGGCGTTCCATGGTGGTGCGGGTCTCGGAATCGGGCCGCAGCGCGCTCGGCAATTGGCCGATCATGTCGGCCGCCGGCCAGCCGAAGCGAAGCGCGAAGGAGCTGTTGACGAAGACGAAGCGGCCGTCGCGGTCGGTGGCGCTGACCATCACCGGCATGGCGTCGATGACGCGCAACAGCATGTCGTGGCTGCCCTGCAACTCATCGCGATGGCGCTGCTCGTCGATCTGGATTTTTTCCTCGAGCGTCGAGGCGCGCTCCTTCAGCAGCAATTGCTGGCGTTGCAAGGTCAGCAGATTGGCGGCGCGGCCGCGAAATTCGCGATGATCGACCGGGCTGAGCAGATAGTCAGTGGCGCCCGCCTCCAGCGCCTGGAGCCGCAGATCGCGATCCTCATAGGCGGTGACGACGATGATCGGCAGATCGGCGCAGGCCGGCAACTGGCGCAGCCGGCGGATGAATTCGGCGCCGTTCAAATCCGGCATGTTGAAATCGGTGATCAGCAGATCGGGCGGGGTGGCGGTGGCGAAATCGAGCGCGAGCTGGGGATGCGCGAAGGTCCGCACGTCGATCTCATCCCCCAGCGAACCCGCAAGTCGTTCGAGGATTTTCAGATTGGTGATTCGATCGTCTACGATCGCGACGACTTGACGTGCCAAGCTCGGCATCGCCTCCTATGAACGTATTACGAAGACGCGCGGACAACCATGAGTCTGCCCACCGATTCGCCAGTTTCGCAAGCAATTACCATGGCTAAGGCGCCGTTCATCCTTCCGGCGCGGGCGCGTCAGCGCTGGCGATCGAGGCCGACGAGTCCCCGGGCGAAGGCGGCCGCCTCGAATGGCCGCAGATCGTCGATCGCCTCGCCGAGGCCGATATACGGCACCGGAATCGTGTACATCTCCGCCAGCGCCACCAGCACCCCGCCGCGCGCGCTGCCGTCGAGCTTGGTCATCACGATGCCGGTGATGCCGACCAGATCGCGGAACGTCTGGATGTGTTGCAGCGCGGTCTGGCCGATGGTGGCGTCGAGCACCAGCAGCACCGAATGCGGCGCCGTTGGATCGAGCTTCTTGATGACGCGCTGAATCTTCTGCAGCTCCGCCATCAGGTCGGTCTTGTTGTGGAGGCGGCCGGCGGTGTCGATCAGCAGGATATCGGCGCCCTGGCGCTTGGCGGCGGCCAGCGCATCGAAGGCGAGGCCGGCCGCATCCGCGCCCTGGGCCGCGACGATCACCGGCACGCCGGCGCGCTGGCCCCAGATCTGCAGCTGTTCGACGGCGGCGGCGCGGAACGTGTCGCCCGCCGCCAGCACCACGCTCTTGCCGTCGTCGCGGAAGATTTTGGCGAGCTTGCCGATGGTGGTGGTCTTGCCGCTGCCGTTGGCGCCGACCACCAGGATGACATGCGGCTTGTTGGCGGGATCGATCATCAGCGGCTGCTCCACCGGCTCTAGAAACGGCTCGATGGTCTGGGCCAGCGCGATGCGGATTTCCTCGGGCGCCACTTCCTGGTTGAACTTGGCATGGCGCAGGCGCTGGGTCGCCTCCTTCGCCAGGCCCCAGCCGAGATCGGCCGAGATCAGCAGCTCCTCCAGCTCGGCCAGCGCCTCGTCATCGAGCCGGCGCTTGTTGAAAATGCCGGTGATACCGTCGCTGATCTTGTTCGACGACCGCGCCAGCCCCGCCTTCAGCCGGCCGAACCAGGATCGCTTCTTCTCGTCGGTGTCGCTCATGTCGGAATACCGCTCAAGATCGTGCCGTCGGTCGAGACGATGCGCATCGGCACGATGCTGCCCACCATCTCGTCCGGCGGCGCCGCGAAGCGCACCGGGGCGTAATGCTCGGTATGGCCGACGCCGCCGCGCTCAACCAGGATGTTCGCGACCGTGCCGACATGCCGGCGCAACGCGCGCGCCAGCCGCTCGGCCCCCACCGCGCGCAGTCGCGCCGCCCGCGCGCGGATCGCCGGGCCCGGAACCCCGGGCATGCGCGCGGCCGGCGTGCCGGGCCGCGGGCTGAACGGGAAGACGTGGAGATAATCGAGCGCGGCCTCCTCGACCAGCGCCACGGTATTGTCGAACATCGCCTCGCTTTCGGTCGGGAAGCCGGCGATGAGATCGGCGCCGAGCGCGATGCCCGGCCGCAGCGCGCGCGCCCGCGTGGCGGCGGCCAGCGCCTGGGCGCGGCTGTGGCGGCGCTTCATGCGCTTCAGGATCAGATCGTCGCCGGCCTGCAGCGACAGATGGAGATGCGGCATCAGCCGCGGCTCGCCGGCGATCAGCGCCCATAATTCCTCGTCGATCTCGGCCGGATCGAGCGACGAGAGGCGCAACCGGGGCAAATCCGGCAGCGCATCGAGCAGCGCGCGGCACAAATGGCCGAGCGTGGGGCGGTCGGGCAGATCGAGCCCATAGGCGGTGATGTCGATGCCGGTCAGCACCAGCTCGCGATAGCCGCGCGCGACCAGCAGACGCGATTGCGCGATCACCGCCTCGATCGGCGTCGAGCGGCTGGGCCCACGGCCATAGGGGATGACGCAGAAGGTACAGCGATGGTCGCAGCCCTGCTGCGCCTGGACGAAGGCGCGGGCGCGGCCGTCGAAGCCCTCGACCCGATGCGCCGCCGTCTCGTGCGCCGCGAAGATGTCGCCCGCCGCGACCCGCGCGCCGAGATCGCGATAGCTCTCGGGCCGAAGCTTTTCCACATTGCCGAGGACATGATCGACCTCGGCCATCGCACTGAAGCGCGCCGGATCGATCTGCGCCGCGCAGCCGGTGACGATCAGCCTCGCGCCCGGCCGCTCCCGGCGCAGCTTGCGGATGGCCTGGCGCGCCTTGCGCTCGGCCTCGGCGGTGACGGCGCAGGTATTGACGATGATCGCGTCGTCGAGGCCGGCCGCCTCGGCGTGGCGCCGGATGGTTTCGGATTCGAAGACATTGAGGCGGCAACCGAACGTGACAATGTCGAGCGGCACGATGTTAGCGCAGCAGGCTGTCGTCGAGCGTGCCGGTGAAGCTGACCGCGACCGGGCCGGTCATGATGACGTGATCATCGTCGCGCCATTCGATTTCTAAGGTGCCGCCGTCGGCGACCATCTCGGCCTGGCGCCCGGTCAGGCCGCGCCGCGCCGCCGCGACCAGGGCTGCACAGGCGCCGGTGCCGCAGGCGGGTGTCAGGCCGGCCCCGCGCTCCCACACGCGGAGGCGAATTCGCGCCGGCGACAGGATTTGCGCGACGCCGATATTGGCGCGCGCCGGGAACAGCGCATCATGCTCGAGGATCGGCCCCAGCGTCGCGAGGTCGATGGCGGCGAGGTCGGGCACGAAGAACGTGACATGGGGATTGCCCATGCTGGTCGCGACCGGGTCGGAGAGCGGCCCCAGCGTCAGCGGCACATGCGCGGTGTCGCATTGTCGCGCCAGCGGAATCGCGCGCCAGTCGAGGGCCGGCGGCCCCATATCGACGCTGACCCGGCGCGGCCCGGCGGCACGCGCCGAGATCAACCCGGCCCCGGTCTCGATGGTCGCGGTCTCGGTATGGCGCTCGCGCATCACCAGATCGGCGATGCAGCGCGTGGCGTTGCCGCACGCCTCGACCGCGCCGCCATCGGCATTGCGGATCGCCATGAACAGCTGGGCGCGCGGGTCGCGCGGCGGCTCCAGGATGATCAGCTGGTCGCAGCCGATGCCGGTGTGGCGGTCGGCAATCGCCCGCGTCGCGGCCGCGTCAAAGGCAAGCGGTGTCGCCCGCGCGTCGAGCACGACGAAATCATTGCCCAGACCATGCATCTTGATGAACGGGACGGGGGACATGGCCGGCTATATAGGCCGCAAGTCAGAACCTGTCCACGACACGTGGATACAGTTTTCCTTCTCCGCCCATGCCTCCGGCGCGGCGCGGTCTAAGCGCTTGCGTCGCGTAGTTGCCGCTGTAACCGCCCCACTAGCCATAAACCCGGGCCAGAATTCGGCGAAGCGGGTGGGTCGGGCCATCGCTTATTGCTCCTATTATGCCCATACTCGTCCGGTCGCACCCCTTGTCAATCCGGGGCGGGAGCGCGTACATCAGGCGACTTTATTGCGCTGCAATAAGCAGCTTTGGAGCGGAACATGGCCTTTCGAGTAGCGGTGGTCGGCGCCACCGGCAATGTCGGGCGCGAGATGCTGAACATCCTCGCCGAGCGCGAATTTCCGATCTCGCGGCTGCATGCGGTGGCATCGTCGCGGTCGATCGGCACGGAAGTGGCGTTCGGCGACGAGCACATGGTGAAGGTCGAAAGCCTCGAGACCTTCGATTTCAAGGGCGTCGATATCGTGCTGTCCTCGCCCGGCAGCAAGGTCTCGGCCGAGTTCGCGCCGCGCGCGGCGAAGGCCGGCGCCATCGTGATCGACAACACCTCGCAATGGCGCATGGACAAGGACGTGCCGCTGGTGGTGCCCGAGGTCAATCCCGCCGCCATCGGCCAGGCCAAGAAGGGCATCATCGCCAACCCTAATTGCTCCACCATCCAGATGGTGATGGCGCTGAAGCCGCTGCACGACATCGCGCGCATCAAACGGGTGGTGGTCGCGACCTATCAGTCGGTGTCGGGTGCCGGGCGCGAGGCGATGGACGAGCTGTTCAATCAGACTCGCGCCGTCTATGTCAACGACCCGATCACCAAGGAACGCTTCACCAAGCCGATCGCCTTCAACGTCATTCCGCACATCGATACCTTCATGGATGACGGCTTCACCAAGGAAGAATGGAAGATGGCCGCCGAGACGCGGAAGATTCTCGACGGCGATATCGCGGTGGTCGCGACCTGCGTGCGCGTGCCGGTGTTCGTCGGCCATGCCGAGGCGATTCATGTCGAATTCGAGAGCGCGATCTCGGTCGAGGCCGCGCGCGCCGCGCTGCGCAAGGCGCCGGGGATCAGCGTCGTCGATCATCGCGTCGATGAGGGCTATGTCACCCCCAAGGAGGCGGCCGGCGAGGATTCAGTTTTTGTCAGCCGCATCCGCCGCGATCCGACCGTGCCGTACGGGCTGGCGCTGTGGGTCGTCGCCGACAATCTGCGCAAGGGCGCGGCGCTCAACGCGGTGCAGATCGCCGAAGTGCTGGGCAAGGACCATCTGGCGCATCGCGGCCACGATCACGGCGCGCCCGTTCACTGATGGCTGAGCCGGTCGAGCGCGGAAATTTCTTCGAGGATTTCCGCCTCGGCCAGGTGTTCGATCACGCCACCCCGCGCACCGTCGGCGCGGGCGATGCCGCGCTCTATCTCGCGCTGACCGGCTCGCGCTTCGCGGTGAATTGTTCCGATCCGTTCGCGCAAGACATCGGCTATCGGTCGGCGCCGCTCGACGATGTGCTGGTCTTCAACCTGGTGTTCGGCAAGAGCGTGCCCGACATTTCGCTCAACGCCATCGCCAATCTCGGCTATGCCGATTGCCGCTTCGGCGCGCCGGTCTATCCGGGCGACACGCTGCGCGCCCGCTCGCGGATCATCGGCTTGCGCGAGAATGCCAATCGCAAAAGCGGCATCGCCTATGTCCGCACGCGCGGCGAAAATCAGCGCGGCGAGGCGATCGTCGATTATGTCCGCTGGGTGATGGTGGCGAAGCGCGACCCCGCCGCCGCCGCGCCGCCGGCGACCGTGCCTGACCTGCCGGCCGCGGTGGGGCCGGAACATCTCATCGTGCCGGCCGATCTCGATCTGAAAAAATACGACCGCGCGCTCGCCGGCTCCTCGCTCGGCTTCGATGATTACGCCGTCGGCGCGCGCATCGATCATGGCGACGGCATGACGATCGAGGAAGCCGAGCATGCGCTGGCGACGCGGCTCTATCAGAACAGCGCGCGGGTGCATTTCGACGCGCATCGGGCACGCGCGCAGGCCGGCGGCCCAGCCAAGGGCCGGCGTCTCGTCTATGGCGGCCACGTCATCAGCCTCGCCCGCGCGGCGAGCTTCAACGGGCTGGCCAACGCCTTCCACATCGCGGCGATCAATGGCGGCCGCCATGTCGCGCCGACCGTCGCGGGCGACACGATTTATGCGTGGAGCGCGGTGCTGGCGAAGGCCGCGTTGCCCGGCCGGACCGATCTCGGCGCCCTGCGCCTGCGCACGATCGCCGCCAGGGATCGGCCCTGCGCCGATTTTCCGGACCGGACCGGGGACGCCGATGACCCTGCTTTGGTCCTCGATCTCGATTATTGGGTGCTGATGCCGCGCTGAGGCCGAAAATGCCGTCGCCGCCACGCAGCCATGCGTACACGGCGTTGACTTGCTGCAATGCAGCAGCTACACCCGGAACTGGCGCAAAAAGAGGCGCCGGTCTCAGGGTTTCTCCCCAATGACGCAAGCCGAACGGCCGCTCTCGCCGCATCTTCAAATCTACAAATGGCCGCTGACCATGGCGACCTCGATCGCGCATCGCGCGACCGGCTTGGCGCTGTCGGCCGGCGCGGTATTCCTGGTGTGGTGGCTGGTGGCGGCGGCGAGCAGCGAGGCGGCATTCGCCGACGCGCAATGGTTCTTCGGCTCGTGGCTCGGCCTCATCTTCCTGTTCGGCTGGTGCTGGAGTTTTTTCTATCATCTGTGCAACGGCATCCGGCATCTGGTGTGGGATGCGGGGCACGGCTATGACCTCCAGACCGCCTATCGCGCCAGCCAACTCGTGATCGCGGCCAGCGTGGTGCTGACCCTGGTGGCCTTCATCGCCGGCCTTGTGGTGCTGCACGGATGAGCGAGAAGCAGCTCCGCTCGCCGCTGGGCCGCGCGCTCGGCCTCGGCTCCGCCAAGGAGGGCGTCGCGCATTGGTGGGCGCAGCGCGTCAGCGCCGTCGCCCTGGTGCCGCTTGGCATCTGGTTCTGCGCCTCGCTGGTGTCGCTGGCGGGCGCCGACCGCCTGACCCTGATGGCCTGGCTGCATGGGCCGGTCGCGGCGGTCTTGATGATTTTGACGCTTGGTGCCCTGTTTTATCACGCGTCGTTGGGCCTCCAGGTCGTGATCGAGGATTACGCGCCGGGCGAGGGCACCAAGCTCGCCGGCATCGTCTTCGTCAAGCTGTTGGCATTGCTGCTCGCGGTGGCCGGCATTTTCGCCGTGCTCAAACTCGCATTCGGAGGCTGAGCATGGCCGTCTATCCCGTCACCGATCATCTCTACGATGTCATTGTCGTCGGCGCCGGCGGCTCCGGCCTGCGCGCCACCTTGGGCATGGGCATGGCCGGACTCAAGACCGCCTGCATCACCAAGGTGTTTCCGACCCGCTCCCATACCGTCGCGGCGCAGGGCGGCATCAGCGCCGCGCTCGGCAATATGGGCAAGGACGATTGGCGCTGGCACTTCTACGATTCGGTCAAGGGCTCCGACTGGCTCGGCGACCAGGATGCCATCGAATATATGTGCCACAACGCGATGCAGGCGGTGATCGAGCTCGAGCATTTCGGCGTGCCGTTCTCGCGCACCGAAGACGGCAAGATCTATCAGCGCCCGTTCGGCGGCCACACCACGGATTATGGCGAAGGCCCGATGGCGAAGCGCGCCTGCGCCGCCGCCGACCGCACCGGCCACGCCATGATCCACACGCTCTATCAGCAGAGCCTCAAGCACAATGTCGAGTTCTTCGTCGAATATATCGCGCTCGATCTGATCATGGACGAGGATGGCGCGTGCTGTGGCGTCATGGCCTGGTGTCTCGACGACGGCACCATCCATCGCTTTCGCGCGCATCTGGTGGTGCTGGCGACCGGCGGCTATGGCCGCGCCTTTTTCTCCACGACACAGGCGCATACCTGCACCGGCGACGGCAACGCCATGGCGCTGCGCGCCGGAGTGCCGATGCAGGACCCGGAATTCTTCCAGTTCCACCCGACCGGCGTCTATGGCGCCGGCGTGCTGATCACCGAGGGCGCGCGCGGCGAGGGCGGCTATCTCACCAATGCCGAGGGCGAGCGGTTCATGGAGCGCTATGCCCCCCATGCCAAGGATTTGGCGTCGCGCGACGTGGTCAGCCGCGCCATGACCATCGAGATCAGGGAGGGCCGCGGCTGTGGTCCGCACAAGGACCACATCATGCTGCATCTCGAGCATCTCGACCCGAAGGTACTGCATGAACGGCTGCCCGGCATCTCCGAGACCGCGAAAGTCTTCGCCGGGGTGGAGGTGACGCGCGAACCGATTCCCGTGCTGCCAACCGCGCATTACGCGATGGGCGGCATCCCGACCAATTACCATGGCGAGGCGCTGAACCCGACCGCGGACGATCCCGAGCGCGTGATCCCCGGCCTGATGGCGGTCGGCGAGGCGGCTTGCGTCTCGGTCCATGGCGCCAATCGTCTCGGCACCAATTCGCTGCTCGATCTCGTGGTGTTCGGCCGCGCCGCGGCGCAGCGCGCGGCGGAATTGGTGACCCCCGGCGCCGCGCTGAAGCCGCTGCCCGCCGGCGCCGGCGACCAGGCAGTGGCGCGGCTCGACAAGGTGCGCAACGCCAAGGGCCGGCTCAAGGCCGGCGAAATCCGCCTCAACATGCAGCGCACCATGCAGGCCGATTGCGCCATCTTTCGCGGGCCGACGCTGGCCGATGGCGTCGCCAAGATCGCGGACGTCACCGCGTCGATGAACGATCTCGGCCTCACCGACCGCTCGATGATCTGGAACACCGATCTGGTCGAGGCGCTGGAGCTCGATAATCTTCTGGCGCAGTCGACCGTCACGATTTCCGCCGCGCTGGCGCGGACCGAGAGTCGCGGCGCCCATGCGCGCGAGGATTTCCCCAGCCGCGACGACATCCACTGGCTGAAGCATTCGCTGACCTGGCTCGATGCCAGCGGCAAGGTGCGGCTCGGCTATCGCCCCGTGCATCTCAACACCATGTCGAACGAAGTCGAATCGATCCCGCCCAAGGCGCGCGTCTATTAGGGTTCGTCCGGATGAAAAAAATTCCATCCCCTTTTCCGTCACCCCCGGACTTGATCCGGGGATCCAAAGCCGACGCACGTCGCTTGCCCTGGATGGCCGGGTCAAGCCCGGCCATGACGGCAGAGAGATAGGCGCTTCGGCGCCATATCAGAAAGTCGAGACATGGCCAAATTTTCGTTGCCGAAAAATTCCAAGGTCGGGACCGGCAAGACCTATAAGGCGCCCGCCGGGGCCAAGCGGGTGCGCGCCTTCAAGGTCTATCGCTATGACCCCGACGAGAAGGCCAATCCGCGGCTCGATACCTATGAGGTCGATCTCGACACATGCGGGCCGATGGTTCTCGACGCGCTGATCAAGATCAAGAACGAGATCGATACCGGCCTGACCTTCCGCCGCTCGTGCCGCGAGGGCGTGTGCGGCTCCTGCGCCATGAATATCGGCGGCGGCAACACGCTCGCCTGTCTCAAGGCGATCGAGGATTTGCCCGGCGAGATTCACATTTATCCGCTGCCGCACATGCCGGTGATCAAGGATCTGGTGCCCGACCTGACCCACGCCTATGCGCAATATGAATCGATCCAGCCCTGGCTGCAGACCGAGACGCCGGCGCCGGATCGCGAGCGGCTGCAATCCGAGGCGGAACGCGCAAAGCTCGATGGGCTGTGGGAATGCATCCTGTGCTTCTGCTGCACCACGGGCTGCCCCAGCTATTGGTGGCAGGGCGAACGCTATCTCGGCCCGGCGGTGCTATTGCAGGCGGCGCGCTGGCTGCAGGACAGCCGTGACGAGAAGACCGGGGCGCGGCTCGACCAGCTCGAGGACCCGTTCAAGCTCTATCGCTGCCATACCATCATGAATTGCAGCAACACCTGTCCCAAGGGACTCAACCCGGCCAAGGCGATCGGCGACATCAAGCAGATGATGGTCGAGCGACGGTAAGTCGCTCGTCGATGGGGGTTCTCCGCGCCCCCGCGATGAACATCTGGCGCGCCGCCTTTGCCGCGTCGAGCGCGGGGCTGATCTGCATCGGCATGGCGCGGCTCGCCTACACGCCGATGATCCCCGCGCTGATCGAGGCGCGCTGGTTTTCCCAATCCGCGATCATCTATTTCGGCGCCGCCAATCTGGCGGGGTATCTGCTCGGCGCCGTCGTGGCGCGCCGGGTGGCGCGGCTGGCGCCCTCCGCGACGCTGATCCGGATCATGATGGTGGTGGTCACGCTGTCGTTCTTCGCCTGCGCGTGGCCGCAATCCTGGCTCTGGTATTTCTGCTGGCGGTTCATCGCCGGCGTCGCGGGCGCAGTCGTCATGGTGCTGGCGGCGCCCGCCGTGCTGGCGCACGTCCCGCCGGCGCGGCGCGGCATGGTCGGCGGCGCGATCTTCGCGGGTCTCGGCGCCGGGGTTGCGATCTCGGGCACGCTGGTGCCGCTGCTGCTGTGCTGGGGCCTCGTGGAGACCTGGTGCGGGCTCGGCGTATTCTCCGCGTTGCTGACGGCGGCGGCGTGGACCGGGTTCAGTCCCGACGCCGCGCCATCATCCGCGCCCTCACCCGCGCCACGGGCCACGCGGCTACAGGGGGGCGGCATCGTCGTCGTGGCGCTGCTGATCGAGTACGCGCTCAATGCCACCGCGCAGGTGCCGCACATGGTGTTCCTGTCGGATTTCATCGCCCGCGGCTTGCATCGCGGCATCGACGTCGCCGGCGTCTATTGGGTGATTTTCGGCATCGGCGCCATTGTCGGGCCGCTGGTCATGGGGCCGATCGCCGACCGGATCGGCTTCCGCGCTACGTTTCGCTTCGGCCTCGTGCTCGAAGTCGCCGATATCGCGCTGATTCTCCTGTCGGCGTCCGACGCCGCGCTCGCGATTTCCAGCTTCCTGATGGGCGCGCTGATCCCCGGCATGGTCACCGTCACCGTCGGCCGCATCCAGGAATTAATCGACGGCGCGGCGCGCCAGCGCGCGGTGTGGGCCGCGGCAACGATCGGCTTCGCCATCGGCCAGGCGGCGTCGGGCTATTTCTTTTCCTATCTCTTTGTCGCGACCGGCGGCGTCTATGCTTGGCTGTTCGGCATCGGCGCCGCGATGGCGCTGCTGGCGCTGGCGATCGACCTGGGCGCCAGCGCGCGCAACCCCGCTTAGTCCGACATCAGCGGGCCGAACATCACCCAGCGCGTGCCGTCGAACCGCTCCATTCGGCCCTGGCGGAACAGGCGGTAGTCGGTCGGCGTGGTGTTGACCGTGACGCCCGGTAACAGCAGCGGCACTTGCACGTCGTGCATGTTGGCGGCCTGGTGCATGATGTTCTCACGCGTCAGATCCTCGCCGCAGGCTTGCAGGATGTGCACCAGGATGCTGCCGAAGAGATAGCCGCCGACATAGCTGAAATCGGACTTGTTGGCGTTCGGCAGATATTTGTCCATCCAGGCGTTCCACGCGACCATGTCGGGCGAATCTTTCCATTCCGGATCGAACGGGTCTTTCCAGAACACGGAGGAGACGATGCCCTTGGCCTTGTCGAAGCCGGCGGGTTTCAGCGTGGTACCGACCAGCGACGAGATCGCGATGAGATATTGGGTGGGCTTCCAGCCGGTGTCATAGGCCTGGCGGATTGCCTGGCTGGCGAATTTGCCGATCGCGAAATTCATGAAGGTGTCGGCGCCCGACGCCTTCAGGGTCAGGATCTGCGAATCGACCGTCGGGTCGGAGAATTCATAGCTGGCGGTGGCGACCACCATCTTGTCGAACTTGTCGCCCAGCCCCTCCTTCATGCCGCGCAGCATGTCCTTGCCCAGATCGTCGTTGGAATAGAGGATCGCGATCTTGGCGTTGGGCGAATGCGCCAGAATGTATTTGGAATAGCGATGCGCCTCAACCGTGTAGAGCGGCGTGCCGGCGAGGGTCCAGGGAAATTTCTCGGGATTGACCAGCCGGCTGGCGCCGCCGCCGGCGAAGAGTTGCGGGATCTTATTGGCGTTCATGTATTTCTGCAGCGCGATCTGCGACGCGGTGCCGAGCGAGCGATAGGTGAAGGCGACATGCTCTTCCTCGATCAGCTTGCGGACCTGCTCGACCGATTTGTTCGGGCTGTAGCCATCGTCGACGCTGATCAGGTTGATCTTGCGGCCGTTGATGCCGCCCTTGTCGTTGATCATCTTGAAGAAGGCGGCGTCGGCGACGCCATTGGTGCTGAAGCCCGAGACGGGGCCGCTATAGGGTTCGGTCTGGCCGATCTTGATTTCGGTGTCGGTGACGCCCGGCGCGTATTTCTTTTCCGCCAAGGCGGGCGCGGCAAGCAGGGCGAACGCGACGAGTCCGGCGGTGAATGTTCCGAAGCGCATGATTCCTCCAATTCTCTGCCCTGTGATTAGCCCGCTTCTTTGCGTGCGGGCAAAGAATTTCTTGGTTATGAAGGGCGATGCTTATGCCGCGCGAAATGTTGCGACGAGATCCCTGGCTCTGGGCGCTGGCGGCGGGCACGCTGCTGGTTCATATCGCGGTCGCGGGGCGATACGATTTTTTCCGCGACGAGCTTTATTTCATCATCTGCGGCCGCCATCCCGCGTTCGGCTATGTCGATCAGCCGCCGCTGGTGCCGCTGCTGTCGGCGGCGACGCAGCTGTTCGGCGAATGCCTGTGGCTGCTACGGCTGCCGGCGGCACTTGCGGCGGCGGCGTTGGTGCCGCTGACCGGCGCGTTCGCCCGGCTCTTGGGGGGCGGGCGCGGCGCGGCGCTGATCGCGGGCGGCGCCAGCGCGCTGGCGCCGGTGCTGATCGGCTTGAGCGCGACCTTGTGCACGTCGAGCTTCGATGCGCTGGCCTGGACCGCCCTCGCCTATTTCGTTACGCGCGCGGCGTTACGCGGAACGGATCGCGATTTGATTTGGGCGGGCTTGATCGCGGGCGTCGCGTTCGAGGCAAAATATGGCGTGGTGTTGTGGTTCATCGGCCTCGCCATCGGCCTCGCGGCGATGCCGGAGCGGCGCCTCTATGCCCGCCGCGCGCTGTGGTACGGGGCGGCGCTGGCGGCGCTGATCGCGGCGCCGAACCTGATCTGGCAGACGGTCGAGGGTTGGCCGTTTCTCGAAGTCACGGCGAACCATTCCCGGGACAATCTCACCGGCTCGCCGCTCTATTTCTTCCTCCATCAGATTTTCATCCTCAATCCATTCCTCGCGCCGCTGTGGCTCGCGGGCTTGATCGCGCCGTTTGTGCGCGCCGAATTGAAGCCGGCGCGCTTCCTCGCCATCGCTTGGCTGGGGGCTGCCATCGTGACGTGGGCCTCGCACGGCAAGGATTATTACCTCGCCGGCGCCTATCCGACCTTGTTCGCGATCGGCGCCGTGGTCGCCGCGCGGGCGTGGGTATGGCTGAAGATCGTCGTCATCGCGGTCGCGGTCGCGGTGACGGCGGAGGCGCTGCCGATGACGCTGCCGATCCTGTCGCCGGATCTTCTCGGCGACTATATGGACGCGACGCATCTGCGGCCCAAGGCCAACCAGCGCGCCTCACTGGGCGCGCCGCTGACCCAGCTCTTTTCCGATCAATTCGGCTGGCGCGAATTGGAGCAGAAGGTCGCGGCGGTCTATCGCGCGCTGCCGCCCGACGAGCGCGCGCGGGCGGCGATTATCGCGACCGATTACGGCGAGGCGGCGGCCATCGATTTCTATGGCGCGGCCGACGGCCTGCCGCCGGCGCTCAGCGGCCAGGACCAGTATTATCTGTGGGGCACGCGCGGCCATGATGGCGGCGTCATCATCCATATCAACGGCGACCCGGCGCGCTGGCGCGACCGCTGCGCGCGCCTCGAGATCGCGGGCCGCTTCGGCGCGCCCTATACGATGCCCTACGAGGACGATCGGCCGATCATGCTGTGTCGCGATTTCCACGGCGGCCTGGCCCGCGCCTGGCCCGCGTTCAAGCGCTATTATTGAGAAGCCAACGCCTTTACCTGCGCGGCAAAATCCCGTTATAGAACCCCCTCCGCCCATGGCCCTCCCCCAGCCCGATTTGCCGCCGACCACCCCGCTCGCACTCTATGAGGCGCGCCGCGCCGCCGGCGAATTGCAGCCCGATCCGCAACAAGAGGCGGCGGCGCGGCGCCTCGATACGCTGGCGCGGCAATTGGCGGATTACACCCCCGCGCCGCCGGCGGCCGGCTGGCGCGCGCGGCTCGGCCTGGCGCCTGCGGCCGCCGCGCCGCCGCGGGGTCTCTATCTTTGGGGCGCGGTCGGGCGCGGCAAGTCGATGCTGATGGATTTGTTCTTCGCCGCCGCGCCGGTGGCGAAGAAGCGCCGCGTCCATTTCTATGCCTTCATGCTGGAGGTGCATGTCCGCATCCATGCGCGCCGCGCGGAGAAGACCGACCCGATCGGCCCGGTCGCCGCCGAGATCGCCGCGGCCGCGACGCTGCTGTGCTTCGACGAGTTCGACGTCACCGACATCGCCGATGCGATGATCCTGGGCCGGCTGTTCGCGGCGCTGTTCGCGGCCGGGGTGGTGGTGGTCGCGACCTCCAACCGCCCGCCCGACGAGCTCTATCAGGACGGACTACAGCGCGACCGGTTCCTGCCGTTCATCGCCCTGTTGAAGGACCGCATGGCGGTGCTGCGGCTCGATGGCGGGCGCGATTACCGGCTGCAACGCTTCGCCGGCCGCAAGACCTACTTCGTCTCCCCCGCCGGGTCGAGCCACGATGCGCTCGCCGCCGCGTTCGACGATTTGACCGGCGGCGCCGAGGGGAAAGAGGAAACGCTGACCGTGCTGGGCCGGAAGCTTTTGGTGCCGCGCGCCGCCAAGGGCGTCGCCTGGTTCGGCTTCGACGAGCTGTGCGCCCGGCCGCTCGGGCCGCCCGATTTCCTGGCGCTGTGCCAGGCGTTTCACACTATCGTGGTCGAGGGCATTCCAGTGATGGACCGGCGCCTGCGCAACGAGGCCAGGCGCTTCACCATTTTCATCGACACGCTTTATGAGGCGCACGGCAATCTGGTGGCGAGCGCCGTGGCGCCGCCGGAGGCGCTTTATCCCGACGGCGACGGCGCCTTCGAGTTTCAGCGCACCGTCTCCCGCCTCAACGAAATGCAAAGCGCCGACTACATCGCCGCCCGTAGGGGGTAGCACCCTCACCCTTCCAATC
>Ga0208357_1000867_pt1 | contig 23201 bp, 14 predicted proteins | sample NGESurdeep092012_6_FD_184487 | JGI IMG/M metagenome (GOLD analysis project Ga0208357, IMG submission 184487) | Arctic peat soil microbial communities from Barrow, Alaska - NGEE Surface sample F52-2 deep-092012 (SPAdes) | ecosystem: Environmental > Terrestrial > Soil > Wetlands > Peat ... | reverse complement strand
CGGGCGCTCATCCTTGCGGCAACGATGCCGAAGGATATCGCGCGGGAGATAACTTCGTCGTTTAAAAAACTTGGCGCGAAGTACGTTGCGGTGCGTTCGAGCGCTACGGCGGAGGACAGTGCATCCGCTGCGTGGGCGGGCCAGCTCGACAGCTTTCTCAACACATCGCAGTCGAAGGTTTTGGAAAATGTGAAGCGCTGCTGGGCGTCGCTCTTTACGCCGCGCGCCATTTTCTATCGATTTGAGAAAGATCTCCATAAACAAAAGATTTCGGTCGCGGTCGTCGTTCAAAAAATGGTGGAGAGCGAGATCTCCGGCATCGCGTTTTCGGTGCACCCCGTCACACAGGATCGCAATCAGCTGATCATCGAAGCGAGCTACGGCCTCGGCGAGGCGATCGTATCCGGCCAGGTGACACCGGACAGCTATGTTGTCGAGAAAACGCCTCGGCGGATCATCGAGCGCATGGTGCAGGCGAAAACGCGCGGACTTTACCGTTCGCCGAAGGCGGAGAACGAATGGAAGGAGATTCCTGCATCAAAAGCCGAGCAACAGGCGCTTTCGGATAAGCAGGTCCTTGAGCTCTCGGAGCTCATCCTGCGGATCGAAGAGCACTACGGCTTCCCGTGCGACATCGAGTGGGCACTTGAGAAAGAAAAGTTCTATATTGTGCAATCGCGGCCGATCACGACGCTGATGGATGTTGTGGCACCTGAGAAGTCCGGGGATACGAGCATGGCGAAGGGCTACACCTTTGAGGAAGCCATGGAAGATATGAAGACCAACACGCATTGGTATAACAAGAGCTTCTCCGGCTATCCTTTCGGTATTGCTCAACAAGGCATGGGTATAGCGTATGGCAGCGAGGCGACGCCATACGCAATTCCTTATGGTCTCTTTTTCCAAAACTATAACAGGAACGACCGCTTCGATTGGTTTTGGAATGCGGACTTGATGGTTCAAAAAAGAAAAGAGGTATTGGCCGAGGCAATCAAAAACCCTAACTTCACAAAAGAGTTCTACGGAGACTGGGAGCATGAATGGGACATTTTCCTGAAGCATTGGGAGGTTGTTGCCCATGCTGACCTTTCCACAATGTCTCCGTCCGAGCTTCGTAAAAAGTTCCAGCCGATCCACGATGCGATCGTCCGCCATACGAGTTACGCATACGTCGTCGATACTTTTTTGAACGATGCGGAAGAAGATTGGCTCGAACGGTTTATTAAAGATGAATTGGGGAAGAAGGCGACGCCGGAAGTGGTCGCACTCCTTACGGCACCTGCATACGGAAGTTTTGTGAATGAATTTGAGGTTCGTAAATTGGAAGTAGCCCAACGTATCCATCGGGGCGGTGCGAAGGGTTCCAAAAAAGATCTCTTACGCGGGGAGTGTCGGCCTATCGTGCACGATTTCTTCTGGGCGAGGGCAGGCTATCATATTTGCGTCCGGCTGACTCCCGAAGATGTATATCAAGAAGCTCTCGATGAATCCAAAAAATTGGGTAACGGGATTGCAGCGAAAATCCGGGAGGAAAAGACAAGAATATCTGAGAACAAAAAGAAAAAGGCGGAGTTGATGCGAACGCTTGGCGTGTCCAAAGAGTTGCGTCGTGTGATAGAGATCTCGGAGATATTCACCCACATCCAGGATAAGCGAAAAGAAGGCGTGTTGCGAGGCAATTCTTTATTCTTCGAAGCGCTTGGTGTGACTGCGGCCAAGAACGACATTGATCCGGAATTGATTTTTTACATTACCCCATCCGAATTTTTAGATCCGAAGAAGTTTGCCGCCATAGATTGGAATGAGGTTCGTCTGCGCCGCGACAAGGGAGCACTGTTCGTTTTCTCTGCAGGGGAATGCCGCGTGATATCCCGTTCTGAGTACGAAAAAGAAATTTCGGTCGAACACTTTTTTCCTTCTTCTTTGGGTGTGGATGAGATCCGGGGTACGGTTGCCTACAAGGGATTGGTGCGCGGCATCGCCCGCGTGGCAACGAATATGTCCGAGATCGAGGCCTTTAACGAGGGGGATATATTGGTGGCCAACCAGACAACCCCTGAATATGTCCCGGCGATGAAAAAAGCATCGGCGTTCGTGACCGATCAAGGGGGTATTACGTGTCATGCCGCCATCATCGCCCGCGAGATGAAAAAGCCGTGCATCATCGGGACGAAGAATGCCAGTCGTGTTATCAAGAGTGGCGATATGGTGGAGGTGGATGCAGACAAAGGCGTCGTAAGAATTTTGGAACGATCGAGTGGTCAAGTGACTTTCGAGAAAATCTACACGCGTGATACCACCTATATCATGCAAGAGTTGTGGGCGATCGGATGTTCGCGGGGAGTTGAAAAAGAATTTGGGTGGAAGAACCCCTATTTACCGGGGATCATCCATTATATGAATCAGGGAAGTATCGAGATCTGGGAAAATCTTCGCGCCACCGAATGGCTTGAGGACGTGGTCTTGAAGAAGAATGAAGAGGATCCCAAATTCATCGACGATGTCCTCGAAAAATATAAAGCGAAATTGGCGATTATCCACAAGCTTTGGAAAGAGAAGAAGCTGGGCGTGAATAAACTCGCTCAACTCATCAAGCTTTCGGATGAGGCGATGCCATATTTCGTTTTCTACTATTATTCTGCCGTCAATGATAAGACACCGAAGGGTATACGGGCGAAGGCATTGGCGATGCGCAATAAAGATGAATTTTTCGCGCAAAACGATATTGCGATCAGAAAGAGCATTTCCGAAATATATCCTCGAACGAAAAATTACGAAACGACGATATTCATAGATGAGATAAAAAAGATTCCGGCCGCACCGGAGCTTGAGGATCGCAAGCTACACTCACTTATTGTGGATGGCAAAGATCTTTTTTTAGGTACACTATCTGATTTTGAGAAAAATAATCCGCAATTTTCTTTTAAAGGAGATGCGATTGTCGGGAATAACAGCGGAGTTATTAAAGGCGAGATCGCGCAAAAGGGCATAGCAACGGGCCCGGTGAAAATATTGCGCCGACGTGATCAGCTCGATGAAGTTCGCGAGGGAGACATCATTGTTTCCCCGATGACGACTCCTGATTTTCTACCCACTATGCGTCGCGCGGCGGCGTTCGTCACCGATGAGGGTGGGATCACCTGCCACGCCGGTATCGTGGCGAGAGAGCTGAAGAAGCCCTGCATTATTGGCACGAAGATCGCTACGCAGGTGCTGAAAGACGGGGACGTGGTGGAGGTGGACGCGAATAGGGGCGTGGTCCGGATCTTACATGGTGACAGTGCTGGAATGCCGCCTTCATCCGTGAAACTCTTTAAATTCATGACCCGCGAGCACTCTTTCTTTTACGCGAGTATTTGGAATGAAGCGGATCGCGACCATTTTGAGAGATATATTCCGGGGACGAATTTCCGGAACATGGCCTTCCTGCGCGATGCCTCCGGCGTGGTGGATATCTATTTCGACCTCGATGAGCTCGAAGAGATCTTTAAGAAGATATCCCAGGCCATCATTGAGGATCCAAAATTACTCGATGTGATCATCGCCGATTTTTATCGTTACTGGAAGAAACTATGGCTTTATATATCAAAGAAGAAGAAAATAAAGAATCTGAAGGAATTAGCAGGGTATTATAATGACTGCGTCCAGTGGTGGGTTCCGATGGCATATCTTTTTGGGGTACCGGATAGGGAAGAGATTCCGAAGCGATTACGGGCAAAGGCATTGAAGGTTCGCGAATCGACGCAGGAATATTCCAATGAGATTGATAGAGTATACAGGGATTTCTTCGAAAAGAAATATCCCCGGCATACCGCGGTCGCGGGCCTTTTGATGCCCGAGGAGGTGTATCGTATCGAAAAACTTACCAGGAAGGACTTGGAAGAAATAAAAAAGAGAAAAGAAGGGTGGGCTTTGACGACCATGGGCGGCAAAACAGAGTTCAAGCCATTAAGCGAAGTCCGGGGAATTACGAATATCCTTTCGAAGATTTATTCTCGCGAGAAGACACTGTTCTATTTCTCGATGTGGAACGATAGCGACCGCCGCGGATGGAAAAATTTTCTGGGCCACAACGTAAGACAAAATCTATTCATCGTCCCTCCTCCCGGCGAAAAGGGATCGGTGTGGTACTCTTCGGCGGAGCTGGCGATCATCAACACTCTTTTAAAAGAAAAACTCAAGAGCGACCCGACGCTTGTCCGGCGTTTCGTAAAAACGCTCGATGCAAACTGGAAGGTGATATCGCCCTACCTTTTGGATAAAAAGAAAATACGGACCGTCAAAGACTTCAACAATTATTATGAGCATCTTGTTGATTGGTGGTCGGCGATGAATACGGCATTCACCATTCCCGACATGGCCGAGGTAAGCCCGGCGCTTCGCAAGAAATTTCTACGGTATCGAGAGGAATCGGAGAAGTACACCGAGAAAATGAATAAAGTGATGGTGGCATTTTGGCATGATCGTTTCCCCGAGCTGAAGGACATAACGTTTTTTATCGCGCCGGGCGAGGTTGCTAAATTGGCGGGGAATTCCCGGGAAAAAGTTCTCGCCCTGGTTCGCTCACGGAGAAATGGCTGTGTTATGCTGAACGGTACGATCTATCCCATAGAGCGTTTGGACGCTTTACTCTCGGAGAATAATATTGAGCTCGAAAAAGCGACGGCCGAGGGGATTGCAGAGATCAAAGGAACGCCGGCGTACAAAGGTGTCGTGAGGGGCCGCGTGAAAAAGATCCGCTCGTTTGCGGATATGAAGGATTTTGCGCCGGGCGACGTGTTAGTCACCGAGATGACCAATCCCGATTACGTTCCGATCATGAAGAAGGCAGCAGCGGTCGTTACCGATGAGGGTGGGACGACATGCCACGCCGCCATCGCAAGCCGTGAGCTCAAAGTGCCATGCGTTGTAGGCACAAAGATCGCGACGCAGGTGCTGAAAGACGGCGACATGGTGGAGGTGGATGCGGACAAGGGTATCGTGAAAATCTTAAAATAGGCCAACGCCCTGATCATGTTAAAACCAATCGAAAAGAAACTCGTCCATCTCAAAAATTGGGAGTTTGAATTTCAGCAACGAGGGGAGCAGCCGATCCTGCTCGCCGATTTGTTTTGTCGGGCGATCGCGACCCACTTACCCAGCGAGATCGGTATTGACCTCTATACATACGATTATCTTTTTACCGATTCGAGCAAGGGGCATAATAATCCCAAACAACGGCAGATCATGCTTCAGAAGTTGCGGGAGAAATTGAAGAATCCCCGCGCGCTGTGGACGGTTCTCAGATCATCAGTTGAAGTTCCCAAAAGCTTGAACGAGGTTGCTGACGAGATAAATATCGCGATCAAAGATAAAAAGATCTCCAACGGGCAGTTGGCGAAATATTGGCGGCGTATGGATGCGGCATTTCTCAAGGCCATTCCATGGTTTTGGTATCCCTATTATCTTTCGAGTGAGAATATGTTGACGGACAAAGTTAAGCACGGCTTGGAACGATATCGCAAACAAATTGAGAAGCTGACCGATTTCGATGAAGCGCTTTTGAACGTCGTTTTCCCGATCAAGAAAACAGGATTTCAGCTTGAGCAAGGGGCGTTGTATTCGCTGGTGTGCATCGCAGAGAAAAAGAAAAATTTTGCACGCGATTCGGCGTTTCAAAAAGCTGCTCGGGCGTACCTCAAAAAATATGATTGGCTCACGACATTCCTTCTTAACCCGCTTTTCCCCATGACGTACAACGAGCTTGTCCGGCGCGTCACGGACGCCATAAAGAGCGGTTTCAAAGAGACATTTGAAATACAGAAGAAGGCGAATGTAAAAAATCAGAAATTGGCTAGAAAAATTCTCGCATTGGGGCGGAATGATGGGAAATTTCTTCGCGACGTTGAAAACGCGCGGGAGCTTGGATATGTGCTCACTGCCGGGATCGAAGAGGCCTATAAGGCCTCTTCGCGCTATCTTGATTTCCTGCAGTTGGTGGCCAAGCGCATCGGTGTGAAATTCGAAGACACACAATATCTCCTTTCGAGCGAGATTATCCGGGCGCTTGAAAAGCAAGAAGACATTGCGACGAAAACTATTCAAGAAAGGAAAAAAGGTTTCGCCATGATGATCTTGAACGGCCAGCAGTATATGGCCGTGGGCGTAAAAGGGCACGAGATCAGCCAGTGGATCGATCAGTCATTCAATACGGTTGACGATTCCATAACTGAATTAAAGGGACAAATAGCTTGCAAGGGATTTAGCCGGGCGAAGGTAAGGATCGCGCTGCAGCCATCCGAAGCGCATGCCATTCGAGAAGGAGAGATTTTGGTTTGTCCGATGACGAATCCCGATTACGTGCCGGCTATGAAGCGGGCGAGCGCGATCGTCACGGATGAAGGCGGCCTTTTGTCCCATGCCGCGATCATGTCGCGGGAATTGGGCAAGCCGTGCGTCATCGCAACGAAGATCGCTACAAAGGTTTTGAAGAACGGAGATCTTGTAGAAGTGGATGCAGAGAAGGGAACGGTGAAAATTATAAAACGATCCAATGAAAAATGAGAGAATTTATTCCCGTTATTTCGCCCGTGACTTCACGTTGCCACTCATAGAAACGTGGGCGCGCGCTGAGACAACCGATCCGCGCCAATGGACAAAGAAGACAAACCCCGAATTACCGTTCCAAATCTTTATCCGTGAGAATGGTATCGTGACCGATTATTTCAATCCCAAGGGATTGGACTGGATCAATAGTGAGTTGCGTAGATTGATAAAGAAAGATAAAAAATTTGTTGAAAAGATCGCTGGTGAATTTAATCAACGGGCGAGATTAATAAAGCCAGTGTGGGCCAAAAGAAAAACGCTCAATCACGCTGAGCTGGTGAAGTATCTTGTACGACTCCGTGATGTGTGGGCATGGTACGAGGCGATTTGGTGGATAATGGAAATGGTTGATCCGAAAAGTAGAGAATTCAAACTTACTCATACTGCCCGTATCAATAACGAGCGCATGATTCCTGATAGCGACGTCGTGATCAGGAAATCCCTAAGAAAAATTTATCCCAAGCTCGGCGCATTGGCTAATACATTACTATTGAAGGAAATCGTTTCGAACAAGTTACCCTCAAAACAGGAGCTGGAAGATCGCGCTAAAAAGTATAGTTTTGCAAATGCTAAATTATATACAGGAAAGGGTATCCCCGATATGGAAAAGATCTTTGATATTGATATTGTTTCCTCCGAAAAGAAAACTAACATTTCGGAATTCAAAGGCAAAGTTGCCTATCCGGGGATTGCGCGGGGGAAAGTTCGGATCATTAAAAAACGGGAAGAGGTCTCTAAACTAAAAGAGGGTGAAGTTTTGGTAAGCCCCATGACGATGCCGGATTATGTGGTTGCCATGAAGCGAGCTGTGGCTATTGTTACCGACGAAGGTGGTGTCACTTGTCATGCGGCTATCGTCGCCAGAGAACTCAAGAAGCCATGTATCATCGGAACAAAGATCGCTACCGAAATACTTAGTGATGGCGATCTTATAGAAGTGGATGCAAACAAAGGACTTGTCACTATCATAAAAAGACATTAAGCTAATGGCATGGAAGGCAAAGGATTAGAAGGACGTATCGAGCACAACGAAGCCCAGGAGCCCTATAGCTCGCGCATAGAGTTGTCGTTCATGCGCCATGCCCAGAAGGAGAAAGCTCCCGAGAAGAGGGATGAGGATATCCTGTTGTCCCCAACAGGGAGGGAGCAGGCGATGGCAAAGGATCGCGCTGCCAATGTGGATCAGGCGGTGGCTTTCGGGACGTCCCGAAAGAGGACGCGTGAGACCGCCGCGCTCGCAATGGCCGGGGGCGAAGATGATATCGCCGGAGACGAAACCCTTGAGGAGCTTCAAGAAAAGCTCGACACCGATCTTAAGGTGGGTTCCAAGATAGGGATCGATGAGCGCCTCAACTTTGTCCTTGATGAAACGACCGAGTTTGGCAAAGAGGGATATGACGCTTTCAATAAGGGGGAGTATTTGAAATTCCTCGTGGAGAATAGCGACGCGTTGGCCGAAAAATTAGGAGATAAAGACAGTACGACGTACTCCCGGGCCGCATCGAAAATTGCCCAAGTCATTGAGAAATATGTCCAGATCGCGCCGCAGTGGGATAAGCTCGTAAATAAAGAAGACAGTGCATATTCGGAGACCTTGGAGCGTTTCCTCTCATCCCATCAGGGCATATTGGAATGTTTCCTCGCGAAGGTAATCGAGCAGACGAAAGGCAAGAAAGAGCGGGATGAGTTTGTGGAACTTCTCGGCAACCAGGGATTCGGCTTCGCCGAAGGATTCAAAACGGACATCGTCATGCGCGACGGCAAACCCGAAATAGACATCTCTTACCGCAAAGAGATCGACCCGGAACACGTTTTCGAATTCAACGAAAAAATCGACGAAGCGCTTCTTAAGGAGATCGCGCACTCCTAGGCCCACATAGCCCGGGTATTCTTTTCGTAATCGGCCATATCTGCTACCATCGTAGTTATGGAATATCGCATTCCTCTCGACGAGCAGAACAGGATTTTGGCGACGGTCGACAAGCGTACTGATGCGGAGGCGGCGCGCATCAAACGCTATCTTGCGATGCCCGACCTTTCGCGCACGCCGGGCAGTCCGCTCTATGAAATAGTGCAAACCGCGTGCAACACGCCGGGGCTCAAAGGATTCGACAATATCATCATTCCGGAGATCGTCCCTGCCTCAATCAGCTTCGACCTTTTTGATTTTGCCGCCGACCATCCGGCGCGGAGCACCTCGGACACGTACTATGCGGACGACAAGAATATTTTGCGCACGCACGACACGGTCATGTGGTATTACTACACGCAGCTGCCGGAAGTGAAGGAGCGCATCGCGCGGCGCGAGAAGTTAGGCGTCGTCTGTTACGGAAAGGTGTACCGCAAGGACGAGATCGATCGCAAGCACATGAACATCTTCCACCAGTTCGGCGGATGGTACATGACGCCCGCAGATACCGCACCGCTCACGATCGACGACCTGCGCGCCGCGCTTTCCGAGATCGTTCGCGCGCTCTTCGGCGCTGATGTGAAATTCCGCTTTTTAGATGATACATTCCCATATACTGATCCATCCCTGCAGATCGAGGTTGAAGTGAACGGCCAGTGGCTGGAGATCATGGGCGGTGGCATGACGAAGCAGAGCGTGTTCAAAAAATTCGGTGTGGAGGGATACAACGCGTGGGCGTTCGGTTTCGGCCTCGAGCGACTCGCGATGATCAGCACCGATCTTCCAGATATACGGCTCCTCTGGTCCACCGACGAGCGGGTGAAGAAACAGCTGCACATGGGCACAAAGTTTGTGGAGGTGAGCAAATATCCGCCCGTCATTCGCGACATCTCGTTCATCGTGCCGAAGACGTTCGCGCCGAATGATTATTTCGATCTCGTCCGCGACATTGCGGGGGACCTCGTGGAACAAGTGGCGCTGATCGACGAATACGCGAATGACGAAAAATTCGGCGCCGACAAAAAGAGCTACGCGTACCGGATCACGTACCGCTCAAGCGAGCGGACGCTGACGAATGAAGAGGTAGATGTGCTTCACAAGAATATAGAGGAAGAGACCGCCAAGGAATTCGGTGCGACGGTACGGTAGGCAGCCGGGGGAGATTACGTATACAATATATATAAGTGAAGATCGACGTTCCGAAAGAGGTTGTTGCGGTGTCGTATGCCCTCGCCGAGGCGGGGTTTGAGGCATATCTCGTGGGCGGCTGCGTGCGCGATATGCTGCTCGGTCGCGAGCCCAAGGATTGGGATGTCGCCACCGACGCCCAGCCGGCGCAGGTCCAAAAACTTTTTCCCGAGAGCGTCTACGAGAATGATTTTGGCACGGTCGGTATCAAGACGGAATCCGAAGACCCGCGCCTGAAAATAATAGAAGTGACGACGTACCGCATCGAAGGGCGATACACCGACAAGCGGCACCCGGATGAGGTCAAGTTCGCAGAGAATATAGAGGACGACCTTTCGCGCCGTGACTTTACCGTGAACGCGCTCGCGATGGACATGAAGGGTGACGTGATCGATCCGTTCGGTGGCGAGCGCGATATTAAGGATCGGGTGATCCGCACGGTCGGCGTGCCGGAGGAGCGGTTCTCCGAGGATGCCCTGCGCTTGATGCGCGCCGTGCGATTTTCCGTAGAGCTGGATTTTGAGATCGAGATGAACACGCGGCGTGCGATCGTAAAACTGGCCGGTGGCTTGGAGGCGATCGCTAAGGAGCGCGTGCGCGACGAACTCGTGAAGATTTTGATGACCCCGAATGCCGCGAAGGGGATCATCCTATTAGAAGAGCTCGACCTGCTTCGCTACGTGCTACCGGAGTTGCGCGACGGGATCGGTGTTGGGCAGAACAAGCATCACATCTATACCGTTTTTGAGCACAACGTCCGTGCGCTTGATTACACCGCAGGAGAAAATTATTCATTGCCCGTACGCATGGCCGCGTTGCTCCACGATGTTGGCAAGCCTAAAGTGAAAGGCGGTGACGGTGCGAATTCCACCTTCTATCAACACGAATATGTTGGCGCGCGTATGGTGGTGAAGATGCTCGACCGCCTGCGATTCTCGAAAGATTTTGTGGAACAGGTGGCGCATCTCGTGCGCAGGCACATGTTCTATTACGATACCGGCGTGATCTCGCCTGCGGGCGTGCGGCGGCTCGTGGTGCGTGTGGGCCCGGAGAATATTGACGACCTTTTGAAAGTGCGCGAGGCCGATCGCATCGGCAGTGGCGTTAAGAAGGCGATGCCGTATCGCCTGCGCCATTTGCTCTTTATGATAGAGAAGGTCAAGCGCGATCCGCTTTCGCCGAAGATGCTCGCGCTGCGTGGCGACGACCTGATGCCACTCCTCGACCTCCCGCAATCGCGCCGCGTGGGATGGATCCTGAACGCGCTTATGGAAGAGGTGATCGACGACCCTGAAAAGAACGACAAGAAATATCTGGAGAAGCGCGCGAAGGAGTTGAACCAGGAGAGCGATGGGGAACTCCAGGAATTATTCGCGCAAGCACAAAAGAAGAAGCGCGAGGCGGAAGAAGAGATGGATAACGATATAAAGGAAAAGCACCACATACAATGAACATCAAAATAAAACGATTCGATAAAGACCTGCCGCTGCCCAAGCGGCAGACCGAGGGCGCGGCGGCGTTCGACCTGACCGCGCGCGAGGCGGTGATGATCGCGCCGGACACCGTCGGCTATGTTCCGTTGAATGTGGCCGTCGAGACGCCGGCGGATCATTTTCTCCTCATCGCCGCGCGGAGCAGTACCCATAAAAAAGGGATCATGATGGCGAACGGCATGGGCATCATTGATCCGGACTATTCGGGCGACGAGGACGAGATCAGGGTGGCCTATTATAATTTCAGCGCCGCGCCGGTGGCAATAGAAAAAGGCGAGCGGATCGCGCAGGGCACTTTTGTGAAAATATCGCATCCGGAATGGGAGGAGCTGGATGACATGCCCAACAAAACTCGCGGGGGATTCGGAACAACGGGCAGTAAGTAAGTTGAATTATTTTCCCAAACGCGGTTAAATACCTTGGTATTCTACGGGCCGTAGTATACCGGTAGTACGTGCGATTCGGGTTCGTAAAGACCGGGTTCGATTCCCGGCGGCCCGACAAAAATAAAACACTCTCCTCGCCTCCAAGCAGATGACCGTTCGGCGAGGAGGGTGTTTTATTTTCTCCGGACGAGAGAGCCGATAAAAAATGCCGGTCTTCCCATTGGGAAGCCCGGCGGCTTGGCGGCTAGAGAACACTTCTGTCTATTCGCCCGTTATTTTTTCGATGATTCTGAGCGGACACATGCAACTACGAGCAGGACGACCGCCGCAGTTGCAGTTACTAAAAGATCTTCAATGATGGAAAAATGCACAGGGACCTCCCCTGGGTAATTCGCCTAGGTTAATGATGCCATAATGGTCTAAAAAATGAAATTATTCATGGGATTCAGCGTTGGTGCCGAGCGCGCAGGTATGCCTCTTGACACCCTTTTCAAGCTGAGTATACTTATCCCTAAGATACGAATGGCAAAGACTTTAATCCTCTCAAAACACTCCGGCTGAAGCCGCTTCTTTGAAGCAGTCAGCGGCCGCTGTGTGCGGCTGATTTTTTTCTTGGCGTTTGATATCCTACGGCGTCTCGCGATACCGTGCAGTGCTATTTCAAATCATTCGCCGATTTGGCGGAACTCCGAATTGTAGAGTCGGAGGACATAATATGGAGACCCTGTGTCACTATTAGGTCTGGTCGCTAACGTCCGCATCGCGGGCGGGCCGGATCGCTGCATACGCATATGTAGTCAATTTCTCGTGACGGACAGGGTCAAACGTTGTCGTTGATTTTTTTTATCAACGATGGCGAGTGGGCTGCATGACTTTTAGGTCGTCAATTCTTATTTAACGACTTCAAAGCCGTGCACATCACGAGCAAGTCAGCATTGGGATGGTTGGCAAATAAGGGCGAACGGTGGATGCCTAGACTAGAAAAGGCGATGAAGGACGTGGCGTAGCAACGAAATGCCTCGGGGAGATGCGTAGCAATCTATGATCCGGGGGTGTCCGAATGGGGAAACCTAATTGAGTAATCCTCAATTGTTTCGAGCAATCGATTCGCGTACCCGCTGAAGTAAAACATTCCAGTAAGCGGAGGAAAAAAGAACAAATCAGTTATTCCCCAAGTATCGGCGAGAGAACAGGGAACAGCCCAAACTAAGGTTGTGATTTATTTTGCAACCTTGGGGTATAGTCTAAAGACGCTGTTTAGTAAATAACGTAGCGCGCTCTTCAAACAGTGCGTTTCGTTATTTGCTATTCGTGAAGGAGTAAAAAAATCTTTTGTTAGTCAAAGCCGTCTGGAAAGCGGCGCCAGAGCGGGTGATAGCCCCCTAGACGAAAACAATTGGTCTCCTTAGTTTTTTAACTCGAGTACTTCGGAGTAAAACAGTTCCGGAGGAATACACCTGTACTATCAGGTAAGGCTAAATACTTTTCTAGATCGATAGTGAACAAGTACCGTGAGGGAAAGGTGAAAAGCAGGCCGGTGAGGCCGTTGAAATAGAACCTGAAACCGTTTGCCTACAAGGAACTGAAGCACGAACGGCTGCGGAGCAATCCGCGGACGAGTGTAACAGTGTGCCTATTGAAGAATGATCCAACGACTTATTTTTTGTTGCAGTCTAAGCGCGCATAGCGTGAAGGCATAGCGAAAGCGAGTCTGAATAGGGCGAACTATATGCAGCAGAAGATAGACCCGAAGCGTTATGAGCTTGCCTTGGCCAGGGTGAACTCCCGAGAAATCGGGAGGGAGGCCCGAACCGGTTGATTGTTCAAAATCTTCGGATGAGCTGAGGTAAGGAGTGAAAAGCTAATCGAATAACGTAATAGCTGGTTCTCTCCGAAACAGTTTTAGGACTGGCGGCAAGAGTTCCTCTTGGGGGTAGAGCACTGGATGATCGTTACAGGTCGAAAGACCGAACGATCAATCAAACTCCGAATACCGAGAGTCAAGATCTTGCTAGTTAGACTGCGGGGGCTAAGCTCCGTGGTCGCGAGGGGAAGAGCCCAGATCGTCATCTAAGGTCCCTAAATCCATGCTAAGTGTGAAAGGTAGTCATAACCCATAGACAGATAGGAGGTTGGCTTAGAGGTAGCCATCCTTTAAAGAGTGTGTAACAACTCACTATTCGACGGGTCGTGGCGCCGAAAATGTACCGGGGCTAAGCATGGTACCGAAGATACGGATGTACACTTCCTTCGGGAGGTGTACGTGGTAGGAGAGCATTTCGGCCTGCAGTGAAGGTCAACCCGCGAGGGTGACTGGAGCGGCCGGAAGAGAAAATGTTGGAATGAGTAACCACAATCCCAATGAGAAATTGGAACCCCGAAAATCCAAGGTTTCCGTGGCACTGGCAATCAACCACGGGTGAGGCGGTCCTAAGGCAATCCCGAAAGGGGCAGTCGATGGGAAGCTGGTTAATATTCCAGCCCGACCGTACGATCATAACCAGAGGACAAAGGAGATAAGCAGATGTGCCTTATTGGTTTGGCATTCTTTGTATTAAGCGCAAGCGTGTACCGAGAGAAGGTTAAGAATTTACTTAGCCGACATCTGTGAAGTGCCTTTCGAGAAAAATCTGGCCAAATCGAGCGTATGGTCTCCGTACCGTAAACCGACACTGGTGGATAGGGCGAGTAGCCCAAGGGGAACGAGTGATTCATCGTTAAGGAACTAGGCAAAATAGCGGCCGTAAGTTAGCAATAAGGCCTGCCCTCGCAAGAGGGCCGCAGCTAAAGAATCTCTGGCGACTGTTTACCAAAAACACAGCTCCCTGCTAACTCGCAAGAGGATGTATAGGGGGTGACACCTGACCGATGCGAGAAGGTCAAGATTGGGGGTGGTGTAGCAATACACTGCTCACTGATTCAAGCCCTCGTCAATGTCAGCGATAACTATAGACATAACGATTGTAGTTATAAAATCTGGCCAAATGCTGGAAACCCTGAGTATCCGACATTACGCTTTTCTCATCAAAAATCTTTTAATAAAGATTTAATGTTGATGTGTTAGCGTGAAAATATGATCGGTGCAGATAATCAGCAGGAAAGATTATTAGATTTGCCAGCTGCAAATTCTTACCAAGAATTGAAAAAATTGGATGAAGAATCCATGAAATATTTTCTTGCAGGTTTTGTGGATGGCGAAGGAAGTTTCAATGTGTCGTTTGCAAAACATCCGACATTACGATCAGGTTGGATTGTGTTGGCTAAATTTCAAATTTATCAGCACAAAAACCATCATGACCTACTGGAACTTTTTCGTGAAGTATTAGGAGCGGGAAGGATCGATAAGAAATCTGGAAGTGATGTTTTATCACTTACTGTCGAGGGGAGAGATAATCTGATTCAAAAGATTATTCCTTTTTTCGAACAGTATCCGTTGGCAACAAAAGCAGATGCATTTCGGAAGTTCGCCATTATTGTTTATATGATGGATGAAGGATTGCATCGCAACAGAGAAGGATTTGAGCGGATTGTCCGCTTGGCTCATTCAATGAATGCCGAAGGAAGATTTAGAATACATTCGATTGAATATATTCTCGATACTGCTCGGGACAAGTTCAAGATCTAATAAAATCCTCAGAGACTATACGCCAGACTCTAAAGCGATTTAGAGATGATATAGTCCGAACTGCATGGCGACATGCAGAGTTGCTCTAGAAACGGAGCAGAATAACAGAGTAAATCGTTCTAAGGTTGAGCGGAATGCATTGCCTTAGTAAAATTCGGCTAAATGCTGGAATAACCGTCAGTATCCGACGCTACTCGAAAGAGTGACAATGCGTTCGGTGCGGTCAATCAGCAGGAAAGATTCGCGCAAGCGAAAATCCTCAGAGACTATATGCCGAAATTCAACGATCAGTTGAATAAGATATAGTCCGAACTCTATGGCGACATAGAGAGTCAAGCAGAAATGTTTTGGCCAACAAAAAGTGTTGTAACATGTTTGAGCGCAATTCCTTTTCGGGTAAGTTCCGAAGCGCACGAAAGGTGTAACGACCGGAGAACTGTCTCAACGATGAGCTCGGTGAAAATGCGATTCCCGTGAAGACGCGGGATACCTGCAGCGGGACGAAAAGACCCCGGAAGCTTTACTGCAGCTTGGCATTGATTTTAGAGTTTTACTACGTAGCGTAGTGGTGAGGATTTGAAGCGTCGCTTTTGGGTGACGTGGATCCGACAATGAAACAGCCATTTTTAAAACTTTAACGTCTAACTGGTGGAGAACCCTTCGGGGAAACTACACTAAGACAGTGCTTGGTAGGCAGTTTAAATGGGGCGTTTTCCTCCAAAAGAGTAACGGAGGAGTTTATTAAGGTCAGCTTAGCCCGGATGGAAATCGGGCAGGACGTGCAAACGCAAAAGCTGGCTTGACTGCGAGTCATACAAGACGAGCAGGTGCGAAAGCAGAAGTTAGTGACCCGACGGCCCTTCATAGAAAGGCCGGAGACACCGGATAAAAGCTACTCCGGGGATAACAGGCTAGTATTGTCCGAGCGTCCCTAGCGACGACAATGCTCGGCACCTCGATGTCGGCTCGCCACAGCGCGGGGGTGTAGAAGCTCCCAAGCGTTTGGCTGTTCGCCAATTAAAGTGGCACGTGAGCTGGGTAAGTGAATACTTCAAATGAGCCCAGTAATTCATTACTCGAGGCTTGGTTGAAAAACCAAGAAAACAACATAAATGGAACAGTAAACTGACTCATAACGGTAGAGGCCTAATCAAATTTAATAAAGATTTAATGTAGATCATTTATTATTTTCAGATGGTCAATATCGTGGGAAGACTCCAATCTTCTTTTCCATCACATCAATTGGATGTGATCATTGGGTCATTGTTAGGAGATGCGCGTTTAGAATGTCGGTCGATCGGACTTTGTAGTCCGGTTACCGCTCGTTTTAGAGTGCATCACGGAGAAAAACAGAAAGAATATGTTTTCTGGAAATACAAAGTTCTTCAGAATTTGGTTTCAAAAAGGCCAAGGGAAATCTCATGGACGAATCCCAAAAGGAATATTCATGAAGTTTCATGGTATTTTCACACCAAAAGCTTGGAGGAATTCGGCATGATTCATGCTTGTTTTTATAAAAACAGCGTGAAGATATTGCCAGAAGAAGTTTTTGATCTGTTCACTCCAAAGATGATGGCAATTTGGTTTATGGATGACGGTGCGAATACTGTGCAGAGCTTTACGCTCAGCACGCATAGTTTTCGAGAATCGGAGCAGTATATGATCCGAACATTCTTGAAAGAGCGGTATGATGTTTCGGCAACGATCATAAAAGATCGTTCCAAACAAAAGATCCATATCGGTCGAAATGACTATGAAAAATTCAAAGCGATCATCCAGCCTTACATCATCCCTTCGATGATCTATAAGATTGACAGTCCCCGTAACGACTTGATCGGTAAAACGATCGGAATGCAAGGATGAGACGCTTATCTCTGCATTAAAACGTCAGTTCCAGGGTGGAATCCTGGAAAAGGTATAGTCTAATGCTCTTAGTAATAAGAGGTACAATTGTCAGACCGTCGTGAGACAGGTCGGTCTCTATCTGCTGCAGGCGTTACATACTTGAGGGGAGTTGGCCTTAGTACGAGAGGACTGGGCTGAACATACCTCTGGTCTACCGGCTTTGCTACCAAGTGAATTGCCGGGTAGCTATGTATGGAAGGGATAAGCGCTGAAAGCATCTAAGCGCGAAGCCCACCCCAAGATTAGGTATGCGTGATTTCGTCATAGACTATGACGTTGATAGGCGTTCGGTGTAAGAATAGCAATGTTTTTAGCCAAGACGTACTAATAATCCACGCCAACCATCCCAATGCTGACTTGCATTCGATCTGTGTTTGTACTTTGTAGGGACGTGTCGCGTTCTGCTGAACGCGCACTTACGCTCGCCGCCTTCGCGGCTCCGCGATACCCTCCAAAGCACAAACACAGATCTCATTCTTTATCTACAATAAAGAATCCATTAATCACTAGGCAGTGAGCATGTGGGTGGGTGTTCTAAAAAACTATTAATCTGCTAGTTTTTTAGAACACCCACCCACATGCGAACGGCTTTTTGATGTCGGTGCTTCATTCGGGCGTGTCCCACCTCTTCCCATTCCGAACAGAGAAGTGAAAGCGTCCCTATCCCATGATACTTGCCTTCGGGCGGGGAAAGTAGGATGTGCCGACATCAAAGTGCCGTTAACAAAAAAGGTGGCCGGTGCGCATTGAGCGCGCCGGCCATTTTCATCTCTGGGGAACCCATGTCGCGTAGGCTCCGATGAAAACGTTGCCGTCTTCATCGATCGCTTTGTGGATGGTCCATCCCTTTGCATCGTAAAGATCGCGATTTGCGGGGTAGCGTGCGCCCATGTCTGCAAAATGCATCAGCTGTCGTGCGACTTCCTTCGGATTCAATATCACCGGCGACCCAACGCTGTCCTCGAAAGGGCGTTGCCCAAAGATCCGGACCGACCGATCTTGCCCGACATCAGGTCTGAAGTGGGTGAGTACCATTCTCGGAGACCCTTCCAGGCACCGTCTGATGTGGTTGCTCAAGGTTTCGACGTTATACCCTCGTCCGATAACTTCGGAAGTGGACATATCAAATTTGACCATATCCCAAATTCCTCCGCGGGAAATATAACATCTTTTCCGATAGAGGGTCAATCGACTCGGTAGAGAAACATTTTCCAATGGCCGCGCATTACGATCGTTCTTACTGGTGTTATTGTTGGGAGTGGAAAGGCGTAGACGATGACACGCGCGCCGAGCTTGAGGCCGGTTTTTATTTTATCTTCCATCTTTTGCATCGTGCGGATGGCGAGGAAGCAAAAAACAACGTCGGTGTTATTGAGGTCCGCATCGAAGAGATTCTTCTTGATGAGCGCGGCGTGCGAACCATGGATGAAAAGATTTAGCTTTCCGATGAGGTAGAAGATCGTCGATATCTCGAAGCCAGTGGCGTGTGCACCGAACTCTTTTTCCGCAATGAGGAGCGCTTTGCCGGTGCCTGCGCCGAGATCATAGAACATCTCGCCGGGCTGGAGCCCAACTTCCTTGAGCGCTTCGCGGATCACGCTTTTCCGCGTCGGATAGAACGGCGCGCCGCTCCGACGGGAAAGATAGACGGATGCAAAGATCGCGACAACCAGGATGACGAACGCGATCTCTATCACTAAAGCGGCGATGTACATGCCCATTCATTATCATCTATAATAAGTGCATGTCCACCCGCCGCGCGAAGCAGCTTATCTATGGTGCGCTCTATATTGTGGCCGTGCTCGTCGTCTGCGCCGGTATTTATTTCGTATTCGTAGCGCCGTCAATCGTCGCTTCCACGCCACCCGTCTGCACGCCGTCAACGTGCGTGCCGACCAGCACCGCGCTTATCGTCCCGGGCGCGCTTACGACCTTCATCACGAGTCCCGGCCGTTACACATTCCTCGCACAAGTGACGAATCAGTCCGCCGATTATGGCGCGTATGAATTGGATTACGCGATCGATTTGTATGACACCTCCGGGACGGTACTCCAGTCCATTCCGGCGCAGTCATTCATCTATCCCTCGCAGACCGAATATCTTGCAATACTGAATCAGGCCGTGGCGCAACCATTCTATCATGCGGCGCTTGTGGTTACCGGCGTCTCGTGGCTCACGAGCTCAACAATCGGTACCATCCCGGCGGTCGGCCCGGGTCAGTTCGCCCTTCAGAATGTACAGGCGAGCATGGCTTCAACGACCGTCTCTGTTGGTGGCCAGCTCGTGAATACGGCCGTCGCCACGTATGAGCAGGTCGATGTCCTCGTGATATTCAAAGACGCAAACGGAAATCCTGTCGGCGTCTCCGAGACGCAACTCGGCACCGTCGCGGCGGGCACGACGGAAAATTTCTCGGTGATCTATCCGAACGAGCCAAACATTGATCCGGCGGTGAATCAAATTTTGGTGTACGCACTCCGCTAGTTATGGTGGCGCTATTTATTCCGGTCGGAATTTTGCTTGCGGCGAGCTTGCTCATCCTCTCGGCGATCTCGTTCCACTTTTTCATTTTTCAGATCGTATGGATCGTCATCGGTATCGGCCTTGTCGTCGGATCGTTCTTTGTGGATGTCCGCACGATATTCAATTCGCAGTGGGTGATCTGGGGACTATACGCGCTCGCGCTCGCGCTCATGGTGCTTTCGCTCCTTACGTCGCCGCTTATCCGCAACACGCACAGTTGGCTTGTGCTTGGGCCGTTCAGCTTACAGCCGGTGGAGCTTATGAAGGTCGCGCTCATTTTACTTTTTGCGAACTATTTCAGCCGTCGCCATATGGCGATCGCACGGTGGAAAAATATTTTCACATCGTTCCTTTTCTTCGTCGTGCCTGCGGCGATCTCGGTGAAGCTTCCCGATCTCGGATCAGCGATGATCTTCTTTGGCATCTGGTTCGGATTTTTATTACTGCTTGGATTGCCGTGGCGCCGCGTCATCGTCGCGATTGTGGTCATCCTACTCACCGGCGGCCTTGTCTGGACCTACGTGCTGAAGCCGTATCACCGCGCACGCATCATCGGATTCCTGGACCCCAACGCGAACGCGCTTGGCATCAACTACAGCGCGATACAATCAAAGATCGCGATCGGCTCGGCGGGGTTCTGGGGTCAGGGATACGGCCAGGGGACGCAGGCCCAGCTTGGATTTCTGTCCGAGCCGTCGGAGGACTTTGTCTTCGCGGCATTCATCGAGGAGTGGGGCGTTGCCGGAGGGATCGTCATCATTGCCGCGTTCCTTTTCCTTATATTCCAGATACTCCGCATAGGGATGCTCGCCGACGAGAACTTTGAAAAGTTCATCTGCCTTGGTGCGGCGATGATGCTTGGCGTGCAATTCCTGTTAAACACGGGTTCCACGACCGGGCTTCTACCGGTCATCGGCGTGACGTTCCCATTTCTCAGTTACGGTGGATCCAGTATGCTCGCGAATTTTTTCACTCTTTCAATGGTCAATTCTATCCGTAAGCGTTCATGAAGAAAAAGATTGTGGGCGCTGTGTTTATTTTGATCGTCATCGTTGTGGCGGGATGGTTGTTTTTCAGCCTCGATCCGGTAGTTGCCGCACCGGCGAACGGCGCCGCGTCGCCCACGATCTTTCAAGTGAGTCCCGGCGACGGTTTTCGCACGATCGCGGAAAACCTTTATGCGGACGGGCTGATCCGCTCGCCGATCTCATTCGACCTCTTTTCTCTCATTGATGGGCGCGCATTCACACTGAAGCCGGGCTTTTATAAATTGTATCCGTCGATGGATACGGCGCAGATCGTCGGCTCTCTCTCGGGCAGTGGAGCGGGGGAGGCGACGGTTACCATTCCGGAAGGTTCAAATATTTTCGATATCGATAGGATTCTTAGCAACGCGCTTGTGATCCGCCCGGGTGCGCTCATCAACTTGACGAGTACGCAAAATTTGGAGGGCCGCCTCTTCCCCGACACCTATCAGTTCTATACAAACGAGAACGTGGCCGATGTGGTAACTGAGATGACGGGCAATTTCAGCGCCAAGGGCCAACCCCTGCTCGCGGTTGCCTCGACCAGCGATCAGGAACGAACCCTTATCATCGCCTCGATCGTACAGGAAGAGGTGCCGGATCAGACGGACCAGGAGTTGGTGGCGGGGATCATCCTGAAGCGCCTAGCCGACGGAATGCCCCTCGATATCGACGCTACCGTCTGTTATGCCAAATTCCTCGCGAACCCCACATCCACAGCCCATGCATGCTCCCTTTCTGCACTTGACTTCAAAATCGATTCGCCTTACAATACCTACTTGAACAGAGGTTTGCCGCCCGGACCCATCGGCAACCCGGGCATTCTCGCCATCACTGCCGCGCTCCATCCCCAAAGTTCCCCTTATCTTTACTATTTGAGCGACCCCGCGACGGGAAAAACTATATTCGCCAAGACACTTGACGAACAGAACCAAAATAGAGTTAAATACTTAGAAAGCAATTAAGAAACGGTATCCCTCGAAAACAGGAAGGGCGTAGCCGTTTTTTGCGTGTTGGGGACATGTATTGGTGGAAAGTGAGCGATGGGGAATGTGTTTTGAAAAGGTTGATTCTTATCCAGCTTTTCAAAACACATTCCCCATCGTGAACGATTTTAAAGGCCGAATAAAAAAATGACCATCACATTTTATTTCATCGACTTCTTTATAGAGCCACCGCGAAGGTAACACTTCGTGGGCGTTCGTTTTGATGACATAAAAACTTTTTAAAACACTATGGCAAAATTTACCTCTACTAAAAACTTTTCAAAATCAAAACCGCTCATCTCTCCCTACAACCTCAACGAGGCGCAGTTGAAGTCGTACCAGTGGTTCCTCGAAAAAGGTTTGAACGAACTGCTTGAGGAAATTTCTCCGATCCGCGATCATACCGGAAAGGAATTCGAACTTTATTTTTCCAACTATCGTTTTGACGAACCGAAGTACGACGAGACGACCGCGCGCTATAAAGAAGCGACCTACGAAGCGCCGCTTCGCTGCACCCTGCGTTTGGTGAACAACCGCACGGGCCACGAGCACAAGCAGGAGGTGTATTTTGGCGATTTCCCGATCATGACCACGCGCGGCACGTTCATCGTGAACGGCGTCGAGCGCGTCGTCGTCGCCCAGCTCGTCCGCTCCGCGGGCGTCTACTTTACCGCAGTGCCGTACCGCGGCCGTCAGCTCTTCGGCGCCAAGATCATCCCGAACCGCGGTGCATGGCTTGAGTTCGAGACGGACATCGACGGCACGATCAGTGTCAAGATCGACCGCCACCGCAAGGTGCCGGTGAGCGCGTTGCTCCGCATCTTCGGCATGGACACGGAGACCATCAAGAAGACCTTCGAGAAGGATGATACCGGCCTCGTTAAGTTTATCGAAGCCACATTAAAAAAGGATGTAGCAAAGGACGCCGCGGAGTCATATATAGAGATCTATAAGCGCCAGCGCCCGGGTGACCCGGCCGCCGCCGACACCGCAAAGAACCTTATTGCCGCAATGTTCGAGCGCCCCGACCGCTACGACCTCTCCGAGGTGGGCCGCTACAAGATGAACCAGCGCCTCGAGCTCAGCAAGAAGAAGACGAACAAGCTGCTCGACGCGGAGGACCTCATCATGATCGTCAAAGAGATCATAAAGTTGAACAACGACGCCGACGCCGAACCGGATGATATCGACCACTTGGGCAACCGCCGGTTGAAGGCAGTGGGAGAGCTTTTGCAGGGCCGCTTGCGCATCGGTCTCGCGCGCTTGCGCCGTATCATCCAGGACAGGATGTCCACGGAAGACAAAGACAACCTCATGCCGGCACAGCTCGTAAACTTCCGCCCGATCGCCGCGGTCATCAAGGAATTTTTTGCATCATCGCAACTTTCGCAGTTCATGGACCAGGTGAATCCGCTCGCTGAGCTTGAGCACAAGCGCCGCATTTCCGCGCTCGGTCCCGGCGGTCTCACGCGCGAGCGCGCCTCGTTCGAGGTTCGCGACGTGCATCGTTCTCACTATGGCCGCATCTGTCCGATTCAAACCCCGGAAGGTTCGAACATTGGTCTCATCAACTAC
>Ga0208357_1000866_pt1 | contig 23239 bp, 22 predicted proteins | sample NGESurdeep092012_6_FD_184487 | JGI IMG/M metagenome (GOLD analysis project Ga0208357, IMG submission 184487) | Arctic peat soil microbial communities from Barrow, Alaska - NGEE Surface sample F52-2 deep-092012 (SPAdes) | ecosystem: Environmental > Terrestrial > Soil > Wetlands > Peat ... | reverse complement strand
CGCTTGAACCCAAAAAGAGAGGCCCCGGATCAACCGGAGCCTCTCGTTTCCACACGGCCTGGTCAAGCCGGGCTTTTTTTTCTGCGCGGTCACGCCGCGCCGCGCATCGCCTCGCCGCCGTTCGGCGGCGGGATCGGCGAACCATCCGCGGCATATTCGTTGAGCTTGTTGCGCAGCGTGCGGATCGAGATGCCGAGGATGTTGGCGGCGTGCGTGCGGTTGCCGAGGCAGTGGCGCAGCGTCTCGAGGATGAGGTCGCGCTCGACCTCCGCGACCGTGCGGCCGACAAGATTGCGCGTGACCTGTTCGGCGGCGAAGGCGGCATTGGCGGCAATGTCGCTGCCGCGCGTGTCGCCGAGCCGGGCGCCGTCCGGCGACAGAATGCCGTCGACGCCGATCTCCGGCCCGCTCGAGAGCAGCACGGCCCGATGCAGCGTATTCTCCAATTCGCGGACGTTGCCGGGCCAGCGATACGTGCTGAGTGCACGGCGCGCCTCGGCCGACATGGCGCGCACCGGCATGCCGTTCGCCGCCGAATATTTTTTGATGAAATGCTGCGCCAGGTCGCCGATGTCGGCCGGCCGCTCGCGCAGGGCCGGAATCTTGAGGTTGACGACGTTCAGCCGGAACAGCAGGTCCTCGCGAAACGTGCCGGCGCCCACCGCTTCGGTGAGAACGCGGTTCGACGTAGCGATGATGCGGATGTCGACCGGCACCGGACGGCTGCCGCCGACGCGGTCGATGACGCGCTCCTGAATGGCGCGCAGGAGCTTGGCCTGCAAACGCACATCCATTTCCGAGATTTCGTCGAGCAGCAGCGTGCCGCCATTCGCCTCCTCGAACTTGCCGATGCGGCGGGCAAGGGCGCCGGTGAAGGAGCCCTTCTCGTGGCCGAACAGCTCGGACTCGAGAAGGTTCTCGGGAATCGCCGCGCAATTGACGCTGATGAACGGCTTCTTGGCGCGGTGCGAGCGCGAATGCACGAAGCGCGCCAGAACCTCCTTGCCGGTGCCGCTCTCGCCGGTGATCAGAACGGAAGCTTCCGAGCCCGCAATCTGCTGCGCCAGCTTGACGACGCGGGCCATCGCGTCGTCGCGATAAATCATGTCGCGTACATCGTCGGCGACCGCCGCGAGCACTGCGGCGATCAGGTCCGGGTCGGGCGGCAGCGGGATGTACTCCTTGGCGCCGGCATGAATCGCGCGCACCGCGGCGCGCGCGTCATTCGACACACCGCAGGCGACGATCGGCACGTGAATGCGTTCGGCCGCGAGCCGCGTCACGAGATCGCGGATGTCGATGGCGACGTCGACAAACATCAGGTCGGCGCCGCGGCCGGAGCGCAGCACCGCGAGCGCCTGCTCGTTGTCGTCGGCATGCGTGACGTTCGCGCCTTTGTCCATCGCGAGCTTGGTCGCGGTGGTAAGTTGGCCTCCGAGCGAACCGACGATTAAGAGGCGCATATCAGTCTTCCTTGTCCTGGAACGACGCCGGCACAAGCCTCATGGCCGCGACAAGCCCGGGGGCGATGACCGTGAAGTTGGCGGTGCCATGCTTCATCATCGATCGGCCTTGATGATCTCCGTCATGGTGACGCCCAGCTTGTCCTCGACGAGAACCACTTCGCCGCGTGCCACCAAACGGTTGTTGACGTAGATATCGATCGCTTCGCCGACCTTGCGGTCGAGCTCGAGCACGGTGCCCGGGCCCATGCGCAGCAATTCGCCGATCTCCATGCGTGCGCGGCCGAGCACCGCCGAGACCTGCACCGGCACGTCGAATACCGCTTCGAGATCGGCGGCGCCGCGCGGCACCGGTTCGTTGTCGGGCACGAGCGCGCCGGCGTCGGCGACCATCTGGCCGCCATTCTCGAGGTCGGGGAGCGGTACCTTGGCGTCGTCACTCATTCTCGCGTCTCCTCAAATCCTCGATGCGCGCCGGCCATGCGCGCGGCGATGTAGCGCGCGACGGCGTCGTCGATGACGGCGAGCGTGGCCGTGCGGTCGCGGGTCACGCCGCCCTCGCTCCATTCGATGCGGCAGTCGCCGGCGGCGAGCGCGCCGTCGGGCTCGACCACGAGGCGGCCTTCGAAGCCGCGCGCGTGCGCAATCTCCCCGAGCTTGTCCTTGGCCGTGTCGTAGATGTCGGTTCCGATTCGCACCGCAATGTGCGGCGTTTTCACGAGCTGGCGGAAACAGTCGGTGGCGAGAGCCGAGATTTCGGCGAAGGGCTCGCGCGCGATCAATTCCGGCGCGAGCTTGTTGGCGACCGCGACTGCGACTTCGACCGCTTCGGTCTCAAGCCGCGCCTCGATCCCGGCAAGCGCGCGGTCGATGCGCGAAAGCCCATCGGCGACGAGCGCCAGCGCATCAGAGGCGCGCTGCGCCGCCTCGCCTTCCGCCTGAACCTGGCCGGCGGAAAAGCCGTTACGATAGGCGACCGACTCGGCGTCGGCGCGCCGGCGTTCGGCCTCGACCAGGCTGATGGTCGGCTTCTCGCCGCTGGCGAAGTCCTCGTCGAACAGATATTTCGCCGTCGCTTTCATTTAATACACCAGCTCGTCGTCGCCGCGATTCTTCGAGATCAGGATCTCGCCCTTGGCGGCCATGTCCTTGGCCTTGTTGACCAGCAGCGCCTGCGCTTCGTCGACATCGCGCAGCCGCACCGGCCCGAGCGCCTGCATGTCGTCCACCAGCATCTTGGCGGCGCGGGTCGACATACAGCTGAAGAAGAACTGGCGCACCGGCTCGGACGCGCCTTTGAGGGCCAGCGCCAATTTGTCCTTGTCGATGTTGCGCAGCAGCGTCTGCGCCGAGGCGGCGTCGAGCTTGACGAGGTCGTCGAAGGTGAACATCAGCGCCTTGATGCGCTCGGCCGCGTCACGATTGGCCGTTTCAAGCGACTGGAGGAAGCGTGCTTCGGTGTGGCGGTCGAAATTGTTGAAGATTTCCGCCATCATTTCGTGGGCGTCGCGCCGGCGCTTCTGCGACAGATTGTACATGAACTCGGTGCGCAGCGTCTGCTCGACGCGCTCGATCACGTCCTTCTGCACGGATTCCATGCGCAGCATTCGCGACACGACGTCGAGCGAGAGATCCTCGGGCAAAATCGAGAGCACGCGTGCGGCGTGCTCGGCGCGCAGCTTCGACAACACCACGGCGACGGTCTGCGGGTATTCGTTCTTGAGATAGTTCGCCAGCACCTCTTCCTGGACGTTGGCGAGCTTCTCCCACATGTTGCGGCCGGCGGGACCGCGAATGTCGTCCATGATGCCATGCACGCGGTCCTGCGGCAGATATTGCTGAAGGAGCCGTTCGGTGGCGTCGTAATTGCCGAGCAGCGCGCCGGAGGCCGACATGTGGCCGACGAATTCGAGCAGGAGCTGCTCGACCGTATCGGCCTCGATGTTGCCGAGCGACGACATGACGACGGAAATTTCGCGCAATTCGTCGTCGTCGAGCAGCGCAAACACCTTGGTGCCGAGGCGCTGGCCCAGCGCGAGCATCAGCACGGCGGCGCGCTCGGGCCCGGTGAGCTTGCGCTTGGAGGTTGCGACCTGCGGACGGCTGGCGAGCTCGGCCATCAGCCCGCCGATGTCGTCGCGGAGGCCGCCGCCGCCGTCTTTGTCGCTCTTCGGTGGTGCGTAGGCGGACGGCATGGCTTAGGCGGCTTCCTCGTGCAGCCAGTTGCGGATGATCGACACGGCCTCGTGCGGATTGTTCTCCGCGAGTTCGCCGACCTTCTCGATCGATTGCGCGTGCACCTGGCCCTGCACTTTGGCGATGTCGATCATCGTCGAGGTGCGGTTGGAAATGTTGACCTGCTCGTCGGCGCCGATGATCGACACGTTCGGACCGGCGCCCGTCAGGATGGTGCCGCCTCCGTTGCCGGTGACGGTCATGCCGCCGGGTGCAATGATCGGTTGGCCCTTGGCGTCGGTGATGGGCTGGCCGCGCGAATCGACGAGGATGGCGCTCGCGCCGATGCCGGCGGCAACGCCGCGCCCGGCATTGGCGCCTTCGGGTGTCACAATGCGGCGGACCAGCGGCCGCACCACCATCAGCACCACGACGAAGCCGAGCAGCATCATGACGCCGGTCTCGGCGCCGCGCATGATGTCGTCCTTGGTGAACTGCAGGTAGCTCATCCAGCCGGTCGGCTGGCTGATCGGCTGCGGTGTCGGCTCTGCAAAGCGGAGGTTGACGACCTCGAGCTGGTCGCCGCGCTTGGCGTCGAAGCCGATCGCCGTGCGGACCAGCGCGGCGATGCGGTCGATCTCCTCCTTGGAGCGCGGCTGGTAGACCATCTCGCCCTTGGCATCCTTGCTATAGATGCCGTCGACCAGCACGGCGGCTGAGACGCGGCTGATGCGGCCGGCCTCGGTCACCTCGGTCTTGGTCGTGCGCGAGATCTCGTAATTGACGATTTCCTCGGTCTTGCGGCTGTTGTCGCTCTTGCCGCCATTGCTGTTATTGCCGTTATTGCCGTTCTTGCCCCCCGCGCCCGGCAATTCATTCGCGACCGACACCGGCCCGCCGGCGCTGTCGGGGCTGCCAGACTGCTCCTCGCGAGTCTGGCTCGACCGCACGACGCGGCCGTCAGGGTCGTATTTGTCAGTGGTCTGCGTGATCCGGTTGAGATCGAAATCGGCGGTGATCTGCACGCGCGCATGGCCGGGGCCGACGACGGAGTTGACGATGGTCTCGACCTCGTGCCGCAGCCGGTTCTCGTAGGCGAGCTTGCGTTCGTCGCCATTGCCGCCGCCGAACGGATTGTCTGAGCCGGCGCCGTCGGCCAGGAGGTGGCCGGTTTCATCGACCACCGAGATGCGGTCGGGCTTGAGCCCGTTGACGGCGCTCGCGACGAGATGGCGGATGGCACGCACCTGCTGCGGCTCGAGCTCGCCGCGCACCTTCAACACGATGGAGGCGGAGGCTTCGATTTTGTCGCGCGAGAAGAGCGGCCGGTCTGGCAGAACGAGATGCACGCGTGCCGCCTCGACTCGGTCGAGGGCGCGAATGGTGCGCGCAAGTTCACCCTCAAGCGCACGCAGCTTGTTGATGTTCTGGATAAAGGTGGTGGCGCCGAGCGCGTCCGACTTGTCGAAGATCTCGTAGCCGACGCCGCCGCCTTTGGGCAGGCCGCTCTCGGCGAGCTTCATGCGCAGCCGGCCGACCTTCTCCTGCGGTACCAGAATCGTGGTGCCGTTGCCCTTGATCTCGTAGACGACCGCCTGGCGGTCGAGGTCCTTGGCGATCGACGCGGAATCATCGAGCGACAGGTCGGTGAACAACGGCACCATCTGCGGTGTCGTCATCCGGATCATGAGGAACGAGAAGAAGCCGATAAGCGAGAGCGTCACTGCCGCCATGGCGGCCAGACGCGCGGCGCCCAGCGACTTCACGAAACCAAAAAAGCCTTGCACTGGCGGTTCTTCCCACGGGGTGGCGCGACGTGCTTTGCGCCTTGCCCGGCAAGATTTGCCCAGTTCATGGTTAGCGTTCGGTTAATGGAGCGCTTAACGCATGGTCCGCCAAACACCCGGCGGTATTCCCATCAGGCGGCGGAAGCGACGGTTGAAGGTCGATAGGTCGTTGAACCCGCAATCATAGGCGATGTCGGTGATCGCCTCGGCGCCGCGCCGCAGACGCAGCGCAGCGCGGTGCAGCCGCATGCGCAGGATGAACTGGTGCGGCGTCACGCCCGCGACCTGCCGAAAGATGCGCAGGAAGTGAAAGGGGCTCGTTCCGGCGTCGCGGGCGAGAGTGCTCAGAGTCAGTGACGCCTGCGGCGCTTCTTCTATCCGCCGCAACGCCGTGGTGACGCGCTTCTCGTCGCGCGCGTTCGCCGGCGCGCGGTTCGTCCGGCGCCCGCGCTGCAGAGCTATGACCGCGCCGATGAAACGCAGTCCCACTTCCTCCAGCGCGCCGGCATCTTGGTCGTCGCGCGCGGCCTCCGCTTCGGCGACGAGCGGCGTCAGCTCGGGCAAGGCCGGGAGGCCGGCGCGCCCGAAGGCGGCATCGCGCTCGCCGGGCACGTCGGCAACGGCTGCCTCGAAGAAATCGGGGGCGTAATGGAAAGCGAGGCAGTGATCGCCGCGCGCGTGCGTGTGTCCGCATTCGAAGCAGGCGCCGGCGTTACCGAGCAGGAGGCTGCCGGGCGCTAGCGTCGCCGCGCCTTGGCGCGTGCGGTACTGGAAGCTGCCGGCCGTCACCAACGCGATCGATACATCGGCGTGGCGTTCCTCGAACACAGGATCGCCCGGGCCGTGGTCGCAGACGACGTCGCGGACATTCCAGCCGGTTCCAGACGCAAGAAGGGTCGTGGTGATGGCCATGGTCAAGTTTAACGCGTGAGCCGCGTCCGGTCATGCCCGCGCGATCGCAATTTTTCCCAAGCGGGCGCGCAGACGGCGGCGTTAGCACGGCGGACGAAAGGACACTGACATGCGGAACACGTCCGATTTCACTCGCACCCTGGTCAGCGCCGGCCCAGCCGCCGATCGCACCGCAAAGATGGATCTCTACGGCTGGCTGATCGGCGACTGGGTGTTCGACGCCACCGTGCACCTCGACGATGGGACGACGCATACGGGGCAGGGCGAAATCCATTTCGCCTGGGCGCTTGAGGGGCGCGCGATCCAGGATGTTTGGATTCTACCCGGCCTGTTCTACGGCACGACGTTGCGCGTCTACGACCCCGCGCTCGATGCATGGCACATCATCTGGAGCGATCCCGTGAGGCAGCTCTATGTGCGCCAGCTCGGCCGCGCTCGCGGCTGCGACATCGTGCAGGAAGGCCAGTCCGACAAGGGCGTGCCGATGCGCTGGAGCTTCGTCGACATCGCGCCGGACAGCTTTCGCTGGCTTGGCGAGTGCTCTCTCGACGGTGGCGCACCGTGGCATCTGCAATCCGAATATCGCGCAAAGCGCGTTCCACAGGCATGAGAAAGGACACGACGATGCTCGATCATATTTCGATTGGCGTGCGCGATCTCGCCCGCGCCCGCGGCTTCTACGATGCGGCGCTCAAGCCGCTCGGCTATTCCTGCCTCAGCGCGGGCGATACCTCGCTCGGTTACGGTGGCGATGCCGCCGAGATCTGGGTTCTTGCCGTGAAAAAGCCAGTGCCGGCCGACACCGATTCCGGCCTGCATGTCTGCGTCTCCGCGCCGACCCGGCAAAGCGTCGATGCCTTCCATGCGGCGGCGCTCGCCGCGGGCGGTTCGGACAATGGCAAGCCCGGCCTGCGCGCCGACTATGGCGCGAATTACTACGCGGCTTTCGTCGTCGATCCCGACGGCTACCGCCTGGAGGCTTATTGCGGCACGGCCGTCTAGTCGCGCTTCGGCCGCGTCTCGACCAGCGCCCGCAACGTCATCAGTGTTGATGGATCGGCGACGCCATCGACGCGGGCCTGGCGGAAGTGCCGCTGGAAGGCGACGACGACGTCATGCGTGACGTCGTCGAAGGTGCCGGTGTCCTCGACGCCGTAGCCGTAGGCTTTCAGCAGCCGCTGCATCCGGCTCACGGCCTCTCCGGTGTAGCCCGTCATCAGCGTCATGCCTGAGACATTGAGCGGCGCTGCGCGCACCCAATGGCCGACGCCGGAATCGGCAAGCAACTCCCAGGGGAATTTCTCGCCCGGGTCCTGCTTGCGCGACGGCGCGACGTCGGAATGGGCCAGCACCCGTTCCGGCAGGATCGCCGGGTTCCGATGGAGGATCGTTTTCGACAGGCTGATCACCGCGGCGGTCTGCCGCAGCGGGAAGTCGGCATAGCCGAATTCATGACCGGGGTTCACAATTTCGATGCCGACCGAGCGCGAGTTGATGTCGCTTTCGCCAGCCCAAGACGACACGCCGGCATGCCAGGCGCGCTTATCCTCGGGCACGCACTGCACGATGCGGCCGTCCTCGAATACGACGTAGTGTGCCGACACCTTGCTCTCGGTTGCGGTCAGGCGCGTGAGCGCCGCGTCGCCGCTCTGCATCCCGGTGTAATGCAGGAGAAGAATGTCCGGCGGCCCGCCTATGCGGTTATCGAAGTTCGGCGCAGGGGCGACGTCGGCCACCATGAACGTGTCCGGCTCGAAAGATGGGCTTCCCGTTGCCGATGGCGCTTGGGATCGGAACGGGCTCATGCGACACGCACGTAATACGAGTACATTCAGTTAAAAAACACGCTGGAATTGCCGTATCTTCGGCCGCGACGGCTTCATACGTGATTCGGTCCTTGCGAAGCGGATGGTTTCCCCAGCGGGGTCAACTTGGGCGGATGGCCGCCGTTCCAGCCGTGAACTTGGAAACCGCCAAATTTGCGGTGCCGGAACCGGTTACGCCCAACGCGGCAAGAAATCCTTAAGTTTAAGCGTCGCTTAATGGCGAACGCGAGGGCCTGCTTCGCCGGTGCCGGCGCGGCGGGATCGTTTCATTGATGCCCATAATATCCCCATGTTATCCCACGACTTATCATTGCGGATTGCGGGGGCCCAAGGCGGCGAGTTGCAAAAGCAGCGCCGCTCCGTGCGCCGCACTCGCCATGTCACATTTCGGCATCATCGAGACGTTGAAGCTCGACGGCGCGGGGCGCGCAAGCTTGAGCGAAACGTTCAAGCGGCATGTGGAACCCAAGGTGGCGGTACGGGACGTATCAGGAGGACGGGAATGACGGCGGGCGGCTCTGCTGCTGCTGGCGGACCAGCCCTCCACATTCCGGTACTCGGCGCGCCGGCGCTCGAATACCTCAGTGTCCGTGACGGCGGCGTCTACATCGACGGCACCTTCGGTGCCGGCGGCTACACGCGCGCCATTCTCGGCGCGGCGAACTGCAAGGTGATCGGCATCGACCGCGACCAGACCGCGATCGCGCTCGGCGCCGATCTGGTCGAGCAGGCGGGCGGCCGGCTTACGCTGGTCGAGGACCGCTTCTCGAATCTCGATGCTGTCGCGCGAGACTGCGGTTACGCCGGGATCGACGGCGTCGTGCTAGACGTCGGCGTCTCCTCGATGCAACTCGACCGCGCCGAGCGCGGGTTCTCATTCCGCCTCGATGGCCCGCTCGACATGCGTATGAGCGGCGAGGGGATAAGCGCTGCCGACATCGTCAACGCCGCCGGCGAGCGCGATCTTGCAGATATCATCTACGTTCTCGGCGAAGAGCGTTTCTCGCGCGGCATTGCCCGCGCCATCGTGAAGGCGCGCGCCGATGCACCGATCGTCACCACGCGCGCGCTCGCCGACATCGTCGCCTCGGTCGTGCGCACGCGCCCGACCGACATTCATCCGGCCACGCGCACGTTCCAGGCGTTGCGCATCTTCGTCAACGACGAGCTCGGCGAGTTGGCGCAGGCGCTGATCGCAGTCGAGCAGGTGCTCAAGCCCGGCGGCCGGCTGGTCGTCGTCTCTTTCCATTCGCTCGAAGACCGAATCGTCAAATCGTTCCTCGCTGAGCGCGCCGAGACGCGCGGTGGGTCGCGCCATGCGCCGGAGATCAAGCGCGCGGCGCCGAGCTTCACGGTGCTGACCAAGCGGCCGGTTGTCGCCGGCCAAGACGAGACCGCGCGTAATCCGCGCGCCCGCTCCGCGAAACTGCGGGCCGGCGAGCGCACCGATTCGCCGGCGCATCGCGGCGAAGCCTCCGAATTCCTGCCGCGACTTCCGGCGCTCGGCGATGTGCTGAGGGCACGCTGACATGCGGCTTCTCAACATCCTCGTGATTGCCGCGCTGATCGTCGCCGCGACCTATGTCTATAAGATCAAATTCGATTCTACCTTGCAGGCCGAGCGCGTCGCCAAGCTGCACGGCGAAATCCGGAAAGAGCGCAACGCCATCGCCGCGCTACGCGCCGAATGGGCGAAGCTGGAATCGCCGGGGCGTATCCAGGGCCTGGCCGAGCGGCACCTGAAGCTCGAGCCGATCAAGTCGACCCAGTTCGATTCGCTCGACCGGCTGCCGGTGCGCCCGCCGGACGTGCCGCCACCGGGCGCTGATCCGATCAGCGTCATGCTCGGCAATCCGCCGGAAACGACCGGCAGTGTTTTGCAGCCGGTGAAGCGGTGAGCCCATGAGCACGTCTCCGCAAAATGGCGAAACCCGCTGGCAGCGTCTCGTCCGCTCGCTCCTCTATGGCCACGACGTCGACCGCAATGTTAAGGCGAAGGCGCGTCTCGGCCTTGCCATCGTGCTCTTCGCTGGCGTCTACTGCGTCATTGCCGCCAAGCTCGTAATGTTCGCCTATATGGGCGAAGGCCACGGCGGACGCCGCTCGATCGCACAGGACGCCGTCGCCACCGCGCGGCCCGACATTCTCGACCGCGACGGCGAAATGCTGGCGACCGACGTCAAGTCGCCGTCGCTGTTCGCCGAGCCGCGCAAGCTTATCGACGTCGACGAGGCGGTCGAACTTCTCACTGCCACGCTGCCAGACCTTGACGCCAAGGAAGTGCGCGAGCGTCTGTCCTCGAAGCGCGGCTTCGTCTGGCTCAAACGCGAGATCACGCCGAAGCAGCAGCAGGAAGTGCATCATCTCGGCATTCCCGGCATCGGCTTCCTGACTGAGAACAAGCGCGTCTATCCGAACGGGCCGATCGTCTCGCACGAGATCGGACTCGTGAATATCGACAACCAGGGCATCGCCGGCATCGAGAAGTGGCTCGACGGGCAGGGGCTGGCCGCGTTGCATATGGCGGGCCTCGCCAGCGACCGGCTGATGCGCCCGGTCGATCTCGCCGTCGATCTGCGCGTGCAGTTCGCCATGCGCGACGAGCTCGTCAAGGCGCGTGAAAAGTTCAAGGCGAAGGCGGCGGCCGGCCTCATCCTCAACGTCAACACCGGCGAGGTCGTCTCGATGGTGTCGGAGCCGGACTTCGATCCGAACAATCCCAAGGAGGCCAATGATCCGACGCGCATCAACCGGCTGACCACCGGTGTTTACGAGATGGGCTCGACCTTCAAGATCCTGACGCTCGCCATGGCGCTCGACTCCGGAAAGGCGACCATGAACTCGCTATGGGACGCGCGCGTGCCGCTGCGGTACGGCCACTTCACCATCCACGACTACGAGCCGATGCACCGCTTCATCTCGCTGCCTGAGGTGTTCACCTATTCCTCGAACATCGGCGCGGCACGCATCGCGCTCGCCTGTGGCGTCGACGCGCACAAAGCGTTCCTGAGAAAAATGGGCCAGCTCGACCGCCTGCGCACTGAATTGCCGGAGAGCGCCGAGCCGATCGTGCCCAAGCACTGGGGCGAGCTGAACACGGTGACCATCGCCTTCGGCCACGGCCTCTCGGTCGCGCCGTTGCAGGCGGTGATGGCGGTTGCTGCGACCGTCAATGGCGGCCTTCTCATCCCGCCGACCTTCCTCAAGCGCTCGCGCGAGGATGCGTTGAAACTGGCGAAGCAGGTGCTCAAGCCCGAGACCAGCACCGAGATGCGCTATCTCCTGCGCCTCAATGCAGAGAAGGGCACCGCCACCAAGGCCAATGTCCCGGGCTACTATATCGGCGGCAAGACGGGTACGGCGGAGAAGGTGGTCAATGGCCGCTATTCCAAGCACAAGCTGCTCACCGATTTCATGGCGGTGATGCCGGCCGACAAGCCGCAATACCTGTTGCTGATCATGCTGGACGAGCCGCAGTCGCTCCCCGAAACGCACGGCTTCGCCACGGCCGGCTGGAACGCGGCGCCGACCGCGGCCAAGGTGATCGCACGCGTGGCGCCGCTCCTCGATATCGAGCCGCGTTTCGACCTGCCGAAGGCCGATCAGCTCATCCTGGCCAATCTGGCGACAAACCGGTAAATCGCGCGCCACTCATTCCCGCGCGCGCGGGAATCCAGTATTGCAGTGCCGAGGGCCTCTGGGCGCCCGCTTTCGCGAGGGCGAATGAAAAGCCCCCGGACAGGCTTGATGAAACTCGCCGACTTGCCGCTGACGGATGCCCGCTTCGACCCGCGTTTCACGGGACTCGAACTCGCGGACATCGCCTCCGACAGCCGCAAGGTGAGGCGTGGCGACCTGTTTGTTGCTGTGCCAGGCACCAAAGCGGACGGCCTCGCCTTCGTCCCGCAGGCAATCGCGAATGGCGCCGGCGCCATCATGGCCGAGCGCCGAGCCGACGTGCCGGCCGGTGTCGCCTCGATCGTCGTGCCGAATGTGCGCCTCGCGCTCGCGCGCGCCGCGGCCGCGTTCTTCCCGCGCCAGCCCGACACGATCGCGGCCGTGACGGGCACCAGCGGCAAGACTTCGGTCGCCGCCTTCGCGCGCCAGATCTGGGTTTCGCTCGGCATCAACGCCGCGAGCATGGGCACGGTCGGCGTCGTCTCCGACAAGACGAACGTCTACGGCTCGCTGACAACCCCCGATCCGATCGAACTCCACCGCATGCTCGACCGCCTGGCCGGAGAGGGTGTCACGCATCTGGCGCTGGAAGCCTCTTCGCACGGCCTCGACCAGCATCGCCTAGACGGAGTGCGCATCGCCGCAGCCGCCTTCACCAATCTCTCGCGCGATCATCTCGATTATCATCCGACCATCGAGGCCTATCTTGCCGCGAAGCTTCGGCTCTTCACCGATCTCGTCGCCGCCAAGGGCACTGCGGTGATCGACGTCGATGACTGTTATGCGGGGCAGGTGGTTGAGGCGGCGAAGAAGCGCGGTCTCGCGATCATGGCCGTCGGCGAACAAGGCGACGGCATCCGTCTGGTCGCGGGCGCCATCGATGGCTTCGCGCAAGTGGTGACGCTCGCTCATGCCAGCCGCCAGTACAAAGTGAAGCTGCCGCTGGTCGGCGGCTTCCAGGTGCACAATGCTGCGGTTGCCGCCGGTCTCTGCATCGCGACCGGCGCGGAGCCGGTGCGCGTCTTCGCCGCACTCGAAAAGCTTGAAGGCGCCAAAGGCCGTCTCGAACTGGCCGGGACGCGGAACGGCGCGCCGATTTTTATCGACTACGCGCATAAGCCCGACGCCTTGACGAAGGCGCTCCAGGCGCTGAGGCCTTATACGTCGGGCAGGCTCGTCGTCGTGTTCGGCGCCGGCGGCGACCGCGACAAGGGCAAGCGGCCGATCATGGGCCGCATCGCCGCCGAGAATGCCGACCGCGTGATCGTCACCGACGACAATCCGCGCAGTGAACAGGCGGCAACGATCCGCGCGGAAATTCTTGCGGAAGCGAAGGATGCCACCGAGATCAGCGACCGTGCCGAGGCCATCCGCGCCGCCATCGCGGGGCTGAACAAGGGCGATGTCTTGTTGATTGCCGGTAAAGGCCATGAAACCGGCCAGATCGTCGGCGACCGGGTGCTGCCGTTTTCCGACCACGAGGCGGTCGCGGCGGCGCTTGAGGGGATCTAACGGATGGCGGCACTTTGGACCACGGACGACATGGCCGCTGCCATGCGCGCGGAGAAGTCCGTCACGTTGCCTACTGAAGTCTCCGGAATCTCGATCGACAGCCGCAGCGCCGCGCGCGGCGAGGCCTTCTTCGCGATCCAAGGCGATGCGCGGGACGGCCACGACTTCGTCGAGGCTGCGCTGAAATCCGGTGCCGGGCTCGCGGTCGTCGCACGCGACAGGCGCACGCGGTTCGCTGCCGATGCGCCGCTCCTTCTGGTCGATGACGTGCTCGAGGCGCTGCGCGATCTCGGCCGCGCCGGCCGCGCGCGGTTCAAGGGCCAGGTGATCGCCGTCACCGGCTCGGTCGGCAAGACATCGACCAAGGACGCTTTGCGCCTTGCGCTCACCGCCGACGGCGAGACACATGCTTCCGCTGCCTCCTACAACAATCACTGGGGCGTGCCGTTGTCGCTCGCACGATGCCCGGCGAGTGCGAAATATGCCGTGTTCGAAATCGGCATGAACCACGCCGGAGAGATCACGCCGCTGACGCAGATGGCGCGGCCGCACGTTGCGATCGTCACGACGGTGGAACCGGTGCATCTGGAATATCTCGGTTCGATCGAGAAGATCGCGGACGCCAAGGCCGAGATATTTCTCGGCCTTGTCGAGGACGGGGCGGCGGTGATCAATCGCGACAACGGCCAATACGAGCGCCTCACCGCGGCAGCGGAGGCGGCGCAGGTCTCACGCATCGTGACCTTCGGCGCCAATCCGCAGGCCGAGGCGCGGCTCGTGCGTCACGCGCTCCAACCCGACTCCTCGACCGTCGAGGCGGTCATCTTCGGCACGCCGATCGCCTACAAGCTCGGCGCGCCGGGCCGGCATATCGTCATGAATTCGCTCGCCGTGCTCGCAGCCGTCTCGCTCGTCGGAGCCGATCTTGCCGTGGCTGCGCTGGCGCTCGGCCGCCTGAAGTCTGCGGTCGGCCGCGGCGCCCGCATCCCGCTTGGCCTGCCGAATGGCGAGGCGCTTTTGATCGACGAGAGTTACAACGCCAACCCCGCCTCGATGCGGGCGGCCATCGCGCTGCTCGGCCAGGCAGAGACGGGGCCCATGGGCCGCCGTATCGCGGTCATCGGCGACATGTTGGAATTGGGCGACCTGGGGCCGCGCCTGCATGCGGAACTGGCCGAGGCCATCGTGGCGAATAACATCGATCTTGTGTATTGCGCCGGGCCGCTGTCGCGCGCGCTGTGGGAGGCCCTTCCCCCGAACCGCCGGGGCGGCTATGCCGAAACGGCGGCGGTTCTGGAGCCGGCCGTGATCGGCGCCATCCGTGCCGGCGACGCGGTGATGGTGAAGGCCTCCAACGGCTCGAAGATGGGCCCGCTGGTCAAGGCGCTGGAGCGCCAGTTCCCCAGGCGCGGCGCGCTCGCCCCGGCGGAAGGCTGAGGAAAAGGCGAATGTTCTACTGGCTGGCCGAACTTTCGGACAAGGTCTCCTTCTTCAACGTGTTTCGCTACATCACCTTCCGCACCGGCGGCGCGGTGGTGACGGCACTCGTCTTCGTGTTTCTGTTCGGCCAACCGATCATCGACATGCTGCGGTTGAAGCAGGGCAAGGGGCAGCCGATCCGCGAGGACGGGCCGGCCTCGCACCTTGTCACCAAGAAGGGCACGCCGACCATGGGCGGCCTGATGATCCTGTCAGGGCTTCTCGTCTCGACGCTGCTATGGGCGAACCCGGCAAACCCTTACGTCTGGGTCGTGCTTGGCGTCACGCTCTGCTTCGGCCTCATCGGCTTCTATGACGATTACCTGAAAGTGACGAAGCAGAGCCATAACGGGTTTTCCGGCCGCACGCGGCTGATCGTTGAGGCAATCGTGGCTCTCGCAGCCTGCGCAGTGCTGACGCAGATCGGCCGCGCGCCGATCTCGACCTCGATCGTCTTCCCGTTTTTCAAGGACATGGTCTTCAACCTCGGCATCTGGTTCGTCATCGTCGGCGCCTTCGTCATGGTCGGGGCCGGCAACGCCGTGAACCTGACCGACGGTCTCGACGGGCTGGCGATCGTGCCGGTGATGATCGCGGCGGCGACCTTCGGCCTCATCTCCTACATCGTCGGCAACGCGCTGTTCTCCGAATACCTGCAACTGCATTTCGTCTCGGGCACCGGTGAGCTCTCGGTGCTGTGCGGCGCCATGATCGGCGCCGGCCTGGGCTTCCTCTGGTTCAACGCGCCGCCAGCCTCGATCTTCATGGGCGACACCGGCTCGCTGGCGCTCGGTGGCCTGCTCGGCGCCACCGCCGTCGCCGTCAAGCACGAGATCGTGCTCGCCATCGTCGGCGGCCTGTTCGTCCTCGAGGCCGTGTCGGTGATCGTGCAGGTGGTCTCATTCAAATTGACGGGCAAGCGCGTATTCAAGATGGCGCCGATCCATCACCATTACGAACAGCTGGGCTGGACCGAGCCGCAGATCGTCATCCGCTTCTGGATCGTCGCGGTGGTGCTGGCTCTCGCGGGCCTCGCGACATTGAAGCTGCGATGATCCCCATCACCGTTTTCGCCGGCAGGAAGGTCGCGGTCTTCGGCCTCGGCAAATCCGGGCTGTTGTCGGCGGGCGCGCTGATCAAGGGCGGCGCCGAGGTCGTCGTCTATGACGACAGCGAAAACATGCGCACCGATGCGGCATCCGCCGGCCTCGACGTCCAGAACCTGCACGAGATCGACTGGTCGGATATCGCGGCGCTGGTTCTGGCGCCAGGCGTGCCGCTGACGCATCCGACGCCGCATTGGACCGTGCAACTCGCGCACAGGGCCGAAGTCGAGGTCATCGGCGACATCGAATTGTTCTGCCGCGAGCGTGTCAAATCCGGCGCGCAGTGTCCGCTGATCGCCATCACCGGTACCAACGGCAAGTCGACCACGACCGCGCTCACCGCGCATCTGGTCGAGAGCGCCGGCCGCGACGCGCAGATGGGCGGCAATATCGGCGTGCCGGTGCTCGCGCTTCAACCATTCGCAGACAATCGCGTCTACGTGCTCGAGGTCTCGTCCTATCAGATCGACCTCGCGCCGTCGCTGCGCGCGACCGTCGGCGTGCTGCTCAATGTCAGCGAGGACCATCTCGATCGTCACGGCTCGATGGAAAATTACGCCGCGCTGAAGACGCTGCTGCCGGCGAGCATTGAGGCGGGCGGCACCGCAGTGATCGATGTTGATGACCGCTGGACGCGCTCCGGCGCCGACCGCCTCGAGCGCGCTGGGCGCAATGTCGTGCGCGTCTCCGTCGAAGGTCCGTTGCGCGACGGCTATTACGCCGAGGGCACGCGCATCCTGCACGCCACGGGCGGCAAGGCGCATGCGGTCGCCGAGCTCGCCGGCATCGGCTCGTTGCGTGGCAAGCACAATGCGCAGAACGGCGCCTGCGCCGTCGCCGCCTGCGTCGCGATCGGCATCGATCTGGCCGCGATCCAGAAGGGCCTCGTCACGTTTCCAGGCCTCGCGCACCGCATGCAGCAGGTCGGGCGCAAGCCGACGGGTGCCGGATCGATCCTCTACGTCAACGATTCCAAGGCGACCAATGCGGACTCGGCGGCCAAGGCCCTCGGCAGTTTCCACGACATCTTCTGGATCGTCGGCGGTAAGCCGAAGACCGGCGGCATCACGAGCCTTGCCGAATTCTTCCCGCGCGTCCGCAAGGCCTATCTGATCGGCGAATCGGCCGGGGAATTTGCGAAGACGCTCGAGGGCAAGGTCGACTCCCAAATCGTGGAGGTGATGTCGGCTGCGGTCGAAGCAGCGACGCGCGACGCGGACGCGTCGGGCCTGAAGGAGCCGGTGGTGCTGTTGTCGCCGGCAAGCGCCTCGTTCGATCAGTATCCGAACTTCGAAGTTCGCGGCAAGGCGTTCACCGACCTCGTGCGCGCGGTGCCGGGCATCACCGCGGTGTAGGCGTCTCGCGCGGCGCTTCGTTAATCGCGCGCAGCAAGGTCAGCAGCATTCGGTTGAGCGGCGTGGCAAGTCCGTGCCGCTCGCCGGCCGCGACGATGGCGCCGGTCAGCGCCTCGACCTCGAACGCGCGCCCGGCCAATCGGTCGAAATACATCGACGTGCCGAGTTCCGGCGCGAACTTCATCAGCCGCTCCATCACCAGCTTCGGCTCGTCGTCGGGCAGCGTCGCGCCGTCAGCGCGCGCGATCCTCACGGTCTCTTCGAGCACGTCCAGGCAAAGCGCATGGACGTCAGCGCGGCGCAGCACTGCTTGGCGCTGCAGTGTCAGCGCGGTGATGGGGTTGGCGACGGCATTGAGCAGCAATTTGCGCCATTTCAGTGTGACGAAGTCGGCCTCGCGCCGCACGCGTAGTCCCGTGCCGTCGAGCAGTGCGGAGAAGGCGCGGCCGGGTTCGTCGTCGGCCACCGCTAAGTCGTGATCGCCCGCGATGCGCATCCGCACGCGGTCGGGCGCAAGCCGCTCGCCATTGTAATAGACGACGACGGGGAAGACCGTGGCGCCTCGCGTGAGCGGGGCGACGCGCTCGACGTGATCAATGCCGTTCTGCATCACGGCGACGCGCGTCGCTTGCGTGCAGAGCCGCGCGAGCCAAGGAGCCGCGGCTTGCGTGTCCTGCGCTTTGGTGACCAGCAGCACCCAGTCGACGGGCTCGGCCATGGCTGGCTCCGTGATGACGCGCAGCGGCACCGTGATCGTCCGGTCTGGACCCTCGAGCGTCAGATGATCGAGCGGCCGCCGCGCGCAACCGGTGACGTCGTGGCGGCCGACGTCGGCGAGGCAGGCAGCAGCGATGCCACCGATGCTGCCGAGACCGATGATGGCGACCGATTGCTGTTTGTCATGCCCTGTCATGCGCCATCGTCAGCCAGACCGCTGCAAAGTCAAATAGGGCTTGGCCGAATTTCTTGCTGAGGGCAGGAGGGTCGCTGGACGCGCGCCGGAATTGCATGGATGATCCGCGACCGATGCTTTGAATTTGAGGTGCCAAGTCATGCTGCCGCGGTCCGCGCTGAGTCTGATCTTTGCCTTCACGTTTCTTTTAAGCGTCGTTCCGGCCAAGGCCGCCGACATCAGGGTCATGATTTCGTCGGGCTTCTTCCACGTCTACTCGCAACTCGGTCCGGCCTTCGAAAAAGCGACCGGGCACCACCTCATTACGACCCGCGGTCCTTCGCTCGGCGATTCACCGGAGGCGATCCCGGCGCGGCTGTCACGTGGCGAGGCGGCGGATGTCACGATCATGGACGGCGCGGGGGCGGATTTTCTGATTGCGCACAAGCTGATCCGCGCGGATAGCAAGATACGACTCGCGGAGTCGTCCATCGGCATGGTCGTTCGCGCGGGGCAGCCCAAGCCTGACATCAGCACCGTCGAGGGACTGCGCAAGACGTTGCTCGCGGCAAAATCGATCGCCTATTCGGACAGTAGCAGCGGCACTTATCTCTCGACCGTGGGATTCAAGAAGCTCGGCGTTGCCGAAGTCGTGGCCGCCAAGTCGCGCAAGGTGCGCGGGCCGCCGTCCGGTGAACCGGTTGCCGCAGTCGTGGCCCGTGGCGAGGCGGAGATCGGCTTTCAGCAGGTCGCGGAACTTATCCATACGCCAGGCGCCGACTTCGTCGGCACCGTCCCCGCTGAGGTGCAGCCGCCGAGCTACTTCATCGGCGCATTGACGACGAACGCACGCCAGCCCGAAGCGGCCGTCGCGCTTCTGCGCTTCCTATCGTCGGAGCAGGCTGCGCCGGTCATCGCCAAAGCCGGGTTGAAGCCGCTCACGCACTAGCCGTTCGCACGAACCCCGAATGCGTCGCGGCCCGCGTTGGCGGGCTCGCATGCCCGCTGTGGCCGCGAAGGCCAACGTTAATGCTTCGTAAACCGTGACGCGTCAGGACTAAGGGCGTCCCCGCCGGTCCGAGGATTCGCCATGGTTTCGCGCACGCAACGCACGCCCTTCGCGGAGTGGTGGTGGACGGTCGACAAGCTCAGTCTTGCCGCCATCGGCGCCTTGATGCTGGCCGGCATCGTGCTCTCGCTCGCTGCGAGCCCGCCGGTGGCAAGCCGCCTCGGCCTTGACCCATTCTACTTCGTCAACCGGCACATCCTGTTCCTGGTCCCGACGGTGGTCGTCCTGCTCGGCGTGTCGTTCCTCAATCCGCACCAGATCCGCCGCTTGTCGCTCATCGTCTTCATCGTCAGCTTAATCCTGGTGGCGCTGACGCCGGTGTTCGGCGCCGAGATCAAAGGCGCCAAGCGCTGGCTGGTCATCCTCGGCGTCAACATTCAGCCGTCGGAATTCCTCAAGCCCGCCTTCGTCATCCTCGTCGCTTGGCTGTTCGGCGAGTCGTCGAAACGCCCGGACATGCCGGCGAACTTCATGTCGCTCGCGCTACTGCTGACGGTCGTGACGCTGCTGGTAATTCAGCCCGACTTCGGCCAGACCATGCTGGTCGTGCTGGTGTGGAGCGCGCTGTTCTTCATGGCCGGCATGCGCGTCGTCTGGGTGTTCGGCATCGCCGGTCTGGCGGCCGCGGGATTGACGGTCGCCTATTACACCGTGCCGCACGTCGCGGCGCGCATCCAGAAATTCATGAATCCCGCTGCAGGCGACACCTACAATATCGACATCGCCACCGAGAGCTTCATGCGCGGCGGCTGGTTCGGCAAAGGCCCGGGCGAGGGTACGGTGAAGCGCCTCCTGCCGGAAAGCCACACCGACTTCGTCTTCGCAGTGGCCGGCGAAGAGTTCGGCGTCGCCTTGTGCCTCGCGCTGGCGGCTTTGTTCGCCTTCATCGTCATCCGCTCGCTCTTGCGGGCCATGCGCACCGAGGACGCGTTCACGCGCTTCGCCGCCGCCGGCCTTACGATGCTGTTCGCCACGCAATCCGCGATTAACATGGCGGTCAACCTGCGCCTGATTCCGGCGAAGGGAATGACGCTGCCCTTCATCTCCTATGGTGGCTCGTCGATGATCTCGCTCGCTTATGCGATGGGCATGCTGCTGGCGTTGACGCGCGAACAGCCGCGCGCCGCGATGCTGACCGCGCCGATGCGCGAGCCCGAGCCGGCTGGTAGCGGGGCTTAGGATTTCCCATGCCGGCTACAATCCATTTCTGCGTCGTGCCAGGGCAACCGGGACCGGTCTTGGGTCGGCTCGGCCGCAAACTTGTCCCGGCGGTCCACGTCATATAAGCGACACGCAAGAAAGCCGTGGAGCCCGGCACAAGGCCGGCCAATGACGGTGGAGAGGCCATGCCAACGCCGGGCGAAAGCAAGCTTGTGTTGCTCTGCGCCGGCGGCACCGGCGGGCATCTGTTTCCGGCGGAGTCGCTCGCGATCGTGCTCGACAGACGCGGCCTGACCGTCGACCTCGCCACCGATCATCGCGCCGCACATTTCAAGTTCCCGGCGCGCAACGTGTATCTGATCCCGAGCGCGACGTTGCGCAGCCGCGGCCCGCTCGGCGTCTTGCGCACCGCGGCGCTGCTCACCTTCGGCACGTGGAAGGCGAGCCGCATGCTCAAGCGCGCCCGCCCCGCGGCGGTGGTCGGCTTCGGCGGCTATCCGACCGTGCCGCCGCTGATGGCCGCGACGATGCGCAATATCGCGACCGTGCTGCACGAGCAGAACGGCGTCATGGGCCGTGCGAACCGCATGCTCGCCGCGCGCGTCACGACCATCGCGACCGGGTTTCGGACGCTGAAGAACGCCGACGGCCCGGTGCAGAGCAAGATCACCTTCACTGGCAATCCGGTGCGGCCCGCAGTCCTCGAAGCCGCCGCGATCCCCTACGATTCGCCGCGGCCTGGCGGCCCACTCAAGCTGCTGGTCTTCGGCGGCAGCCAGGGAGCGCGCGTGATGTCCGAGATCGTGCCAGCGGCCATCGAGCGGCTCGACCCGGCGCTGCGCGCGCGTTTGGAGGTGGTGCAGCAGGCGCGGCCCGAGGACCTCGATGCCGTGCGCGCGACCTATGCCGGGCTGGGCGTGAAGGCTGTGTGCCAATCGTTCTTCCCGGACCTGCCGGCGCGCATCGCAGCGGCGCACCTGATCGTCTCGCGCTCCGGCGCCTCGACCGTGGCCGAGCTCGCCGCGATCGGCCGGCCCGCCATATTGGTGCCGCTGCCGCATGCGCTGGATCAGGACCAACTTGCCAATGCCGGCGTGCTGGAGAGCGCGGGGGGCGCCATCACGGTCATTCAGCACGATTTCTCGCCGGAGCGGCTTGCCGCCGACCTCGCCGACCTCGCCGGCCTGGCGGCTGGTCCGCACAGGCTCACCACCATGGCGGCGGCGGCCAAATCCGCCGGCACGCTCGACGCCGCCGAGCGTCTGGCGGATCTGGTCATCAAAACGGCGGGTATTTAAGCATCGATCGCGCCCGGGCTTGTCCGGGACATTTCCGTCTTATAAGCGACGCAGCGGACGAGCCGTCATGCCGGGCGCAAACCGGCACGACGCATAAGGGGCGAAGGGCGACATCAGCATGAAACTGCCGCGCGACATCGGACCCGTGCACTTCGTCGGCATCGGCGGCATCGGCATGAGCGGCATCGCCGAGGTGCTGTGCAATCTCGGCTACACGGTCACCGGCTCGGACGTCGCCGACTCGGCCAACGTCAAACGCCTGCGTGAGAAGGGCATCAAGGTGATGGTCGGCCACGCGGCCGAGAACATTGACGGCGCCGACGTCGTGGTCGTCTCCTCGGCCATCAAGCGCGATAATCCCGAGCTCGTCGCCGCCCGGGGCAAGCGCCTGCCGGTGGTGCGCCGCGCCGAAATGCTGGCCGAGCTGATGCGGCTGAAATCATGCGTCGCCATCGGCGGCACGCACGGCAAGACCACGACCACATCCATGGTCGCCTCGTTGCTCGACGCCGGCGGCCTCGACCCGACCGTGATCAACGGCGGCATCATCAACGCTTACGGCACCAATGCGCGCTTGGGAGCCGGCGACTGGATGGTGGTCGAAGCCGACGAGTCGGACGGCACGTTCCTGAAGCTGCCGGCCGACATCGCCATCGTCACCAATGTCGATCCCGAGCATCTCGACCACTTCCACTCCTTCGACGCCGTGCAGGACGCGTTTCGCGCCTTCGTCATGAACGTGCCGTTCTACGGCTTCGCGGTGATGTGCACCGACCACCCGGTGGTTCAGACCTTGGTCGGCAAACTCGAGGACCGCCGCATCCTCACTTACGGCACCAATCCGCAGGCCGACGTGCGCCTCGTCGACATCGACCATCACGATGGACAGTCGCGCTTCTCGATCCAGTTCCGCGACCGCAACGGCGCGGTCACGCACACGATCGACAAACTGACGCTGCCGATGCCGGGCCGCCACAATGCGCTCAACGCCACCTCGGCGGTCGCAGTGGCGCAGCAGCTCGGCATCAAGGACGACGTCATCCGCGCGGCGCTCGCCAGGTTCGCCGGCGTCAAGCGCCGCTTCACGCGCGTCGGCGCGTGGAACGGCGTGACCATCATCGACGATTACGGCCATCACCCGGTCGAGATCGCGGCGGTCCTGCGCGCCGCGCGCGAGAGCGTGAAGGGCAAAGTCATCGCGGTGATGCAGCCGCATCGCTACACGCGGCTTCACGACCTCTTCGAGCAATTCTGCACCTGCTTCAACGACGCCGACACGGTGATCATCGCGCCCGTCTACCCGGCCGGCGAGCAGCCGGTCGCCGGCGCCGACCGCGACTCGCTCGTCGCCGGCCTGCGCTCGCACGGCCATCGCCAGGCGCTGGCGCTGGAAGCGCCCGAGAAGCTCGCGGGGATGGTCAAGGGCCTCGCCGCGCCCGGCGATTACGTTGTCTGCTTGGGCGCCGGCTCGATCACGCAATGGGCCTATGCGCTGCCGGCCGAACTTGCGGCGCCGGGGTGAGGGG
>Ga0208357_1000864_pt1 | contig 23243 bp, 27 predicted proteins | sample NGESurdeep092012_6_FD_184487 | JGI IMG/M metagenome (GOLD analysis project Ga0208357, IMG submission 184487) | Arctic peat soil microbial communities from Barrow, Alaska - NGEE Surface sample F52-2 deep-092012 (SPAdes) | ecosystem: Environmental > Terrestrial > Soil > Wetlands > Peat ... | reverse complement strand
CCCGCTTGTGGCGCTTTCGACACCACGTCCACACCCCTATGATGAGGCTACAAACGATCCCGGGAGAGCGCGATGAACGAAGAAGCTTTGAATACCTCGCTGCGCAAGTTTCTCAAGGTGGTCGGCGTCACTTCGCAGGGCGAGATCGAGAAGGCGGTCCGCGAGGCGGCGGCCGCCGGCAAGCTTGCGGGCAAGCCGAGCCTCCAGGCGCAGATGGTGCTGACGATCGGCGAGATCGGGCTCACCCATAAAGTCGACGGCACCATTAAGCTCGAATAGCGCTGCGCAGCGGATGCGGCATTCGACCGCGCCCTGGCGCGCCGCGGCAGTGAAACCATGCAGCCGCTCCCGCGCTTGTCCTCGATTGTCACAGAGGAGAGCAGCACGATGATGAAAGCGACGATCTGCGCGGCAGTGGCTGCCGGCTTTCTTGCCTTCGCGGCGCCGGGGAGCGCGCAAGCCGCCATGCCCGTCGATGCCGGGATTCACGCCGGCGCGGGCGGCGGCGTGATCCAGACGGTGGGCTGGCATCACCGCCATCATTGGCGCCGCTGGCATCGCCGCGGACACAGATGTTGGGTAAGCCGCCGCGTCCGTTGGCGGCACGGCCATCGCGTCGTGACACGGGTCCGGCACTGCGGCTGGCGCTGATCGATTCCGACATCTGAGATTATGAGCAGGGCGGCAGCGGCAACGCTGCCGCCCTGCTCATGTCGCACGGATCAGGCGTTCGGCCGTCCAAAGGCGGCTTCCATTTCGCGCCGGACCCTCACCGCCGTGTCGTTGGCATCGACCTCGACGTCGGCCCAGGACAGCGCGCCGCCTTCCGGAATATCGCGCTTGAGCTTGACGTTGTGCGCCAGGCCCAGCGGCAGGAAGCCGCGCGCGAGCGACTCCTCGGCCGGCGTCTGTTTGCCCCAGACGCAAAAGCCGCCCTCGCCGTCGAGCATCTCGCCGGCTTTCAGCGGCCGCTTGGCAGTCGCCACCACGTCGGAGCGGAACCCGGTCGGCGCCCCGGTCGGCTCGCCGCGCAGCGCGGCGCTGGCGACCGAGATGCCCAGCTCGAGCCCGATCATATGGATCGGCCGGTAAAGCGCGGCGTATTTGCCGCTCCGGTCCGGCAGCATCGCGTACTCCTTGAAGCAACGGCGCGCGTATTCGGTCTCGCCCTCGAACACGACGTAGGTGCCGAGCGCGAGATGATGCGGCACGTCGCGGCCGTCGCGATAGACCGACGACGTCACTTCGGTCACGCCTTCCTTCTCCAGCGTGCCGCCGTCGCTCTTTGGCTTGCAAATGTCGGCGAGTTCGAAGCGCGTCGCCGGCGGGAAGTGGAGGCCATCGGACTGCGGCACGAGGCCGGTCGCATTGCACACGGCCGTCATCTCGATGCCGGACTTGGTGCCGTCGACGAAGGAATTGAACATCTTCGGATTGATCGACTTGCGGTCGCTGATGTTGAGGTATTTGTCGAGAATATCCCAGACATTGTCCGGGTTCGACTGGTGGTAATGCGGCTCATAACGCGTGCCTTTGCCTGCCGCGATCACCTTGAAGCCGGCGGCGCGCGCCCAGTCCACCTGCTCACAGATCAGCGCCGGCTGATCGCCCCAGGCAAGCGAGTAGACGACGCCCGCCGCCTTCGCCTTGCGCGCCAGCAACGGGCCGGCGACTGCGTCGGCCTCGACATTGACCATGACGATGTGTTTGCCGTTCTCGATCGCCTTCAGGCAATGCGCGATGCCGGCGCCGGGAATGCCGGTCGCCTCGACGATCACCTCGATGCGCGGATCGGCGATCATCGCCATTGCGTCGTCGGTGACGAAGGTCGCGCGCTTGGCATGCGCGCCTGCGAGCGAGGCCGCCGCATAGGACGCGTCCGGCCAACCAGCGGTCTTCAACTGATTGCGCGCGCGATCGACCAAAAGATCGGCGACGGCGACGATGTGCATGCCGCGCGTCAGCCGCGCCTGCGACAGAAACATCGTGCCGAACTTGCCGGCACCGACAACGCCAACGGTGACCGGTTTGCCGGCAGCCTCACGTTCGAGAAGTTTCGCGTGCAGATTCACCGGCGTCGTCTCCCGCAGTCAGGGTCTTGGCGGCAGACGGAAACACGGCCCGCCCGGTGGCACAAGCCGCGGCAGGGGCGCCTCAGTTCACTGGCAGAGGGCGCTGGAGACGAAGGTCTCTGTCTTGCACCCGGGACCGGTTGAGCGGCCGGCCATGTAGATCTTGGCCGGGCAGGTTTCGGCAGTGGTCATGTCGACGCTCTTGCCGGACTTGAAGCCCTTGGTCTTGCAGATGGCGGCGGCGGCGGCGACGCAATCCGGCGCGCCGTTCGGCGCGATCTTGCAGACCTCGTGCCCGGAGACGACGGTCGTGGACGGCAGCTTATTGGCGAGGCTGCTGGCGGCATCCTTGGCGGAATTGGCAGTTGACCTGGCGGCCATGCCGGCCTCACGGCCCAAATTGCTGAAGGTGTCCTTGGCGCCGGAGACCTGCTGGTCGAACCATCGGCCGACAGATGAAAAAAAGCTCGGCTCCTCCTGCTTGACAGCCGCCGGAGCCGACTGCGCCAGCGTCAGGACAGGCAACAAGGTGAGCAGTCCCGCGCAGACAACCGTCTGCGCCCGATATCCGAGGTGAAATCCAACGCCCATGGCCGTCAGGCTGACGTTCGTCAGCCGCCCCGTACCAATCAACGGCATTCGCGCCGGCAACCGGGATTAGATACCGCGAATGGCGAAATTGAGGAGCCCGCCGATTCGTCAGATCAAGTATATCGCGGCGACAATGCCGACCAAGACCACGGCGGCGCCGAGGGTGACCCACAGGCCGAGGCGCTTCTCGATGGTGTGGCGAGCCTGCTCGCCGTATCGATGCAGCAGAAACGCCAACAGGAAGAAGCGCGTGCCGCGGGCGATGATCGAGAATACGATGAACAGGCCGAGATTGTAGTTGGCGAAGCCCGAGGTGATGGTGACGATCTTGTATGGGATCGGCGTCAGGCCCTTGAGCAGGATGATCCAGGCGCCCCATTGCGCATAGGCTGCCCGGAACGCCTCGACTTTGTTGCCGTAGCCGTAGAGTTGGATCAGCCAATGCCCGACCGAGTCGTAGAGCAGCGCGCCGATGGCATAGCCGACGAGGCCGCCGGTGACCGAGGCAATGGTGCACCACAGCGCCATGACGTAGGCGCGCTGCGGGCGCGCCAGCGACATCGGGATCAACATGATGTCCGGTGGAACCGGAAAGAATGAACTCTCCGCGAAGGCGATCGCGCCCATCGTCCACATCGCATGCGGCTTATGCGCGGCGTCGATGCACCAGTCGTACATGCGGCGCAGGAGCGAGCGCGGGGCGGCGGCCTCGAGGGTCATGAACCGGCAGTCTCTCGAAATTTCGGATCAGCGACGCTTGCGAACGCGCCCGCTTTCAATCGCCGCGACCTTACGCGGCGGGGACCGTTGTACCATTTTTTTGGGCAATTTTTCGGCGATGCCGAACATCAGCTCACGGCGGCGCATTTCCGCCCAGACTTCGTCCGGCCGCACGCCCGAATGGGCCCAAAGCACGACCAGATTGTAGAGGAGATCGGCGCTTTCGCGGACCACTGCGTCCGGCCGGCCCTGCATGGCATCGATGACGACTTCGACCGCTTCTTCGGCCAGTTTCTTGGCCATTTTGGCGCGCCCAGCTCGCAACAGCTTGGCCGTCCGCGATTTCGAGGGATCGGCCCCCTGCGCGGCGATCACGGCGTCATAGAGACGGGCGACTGAATCAGACATGCAGGGACAATATCCTAATTGCCGACAGGTTCGGTTAACGGGTCGAATAAATGGTCTATTCGGTGCAGTAAGGGCAATAGGGTCGCGTTCGAACGCCGCGCGCGGCTTTTATGCGAGCGCCCGCACACGGTTCTCAGGCGGCGGAACTCGCGCTACGCGGCCGGGCGAAGGCCGCATAGACCATCGCTTGGCCATCGAAAGGGCCGTGGATTACCTCGGCAATCCGGTCCGCCAACTGCTCATAGATTTCGCGAGGCCCGCCCTCGCGCACATAGACGGCGCTGTGCAGCGGCGCCGGCTTTGGCAGCGGACCATCCCCCCACTCGGTCAGGCCGATGACACTGGCGCGGCGGCGCGTGCAGATCATGGTGCCCAAGCCGGATGCCACAGCATTGTTGAGGCTGTGCATGGTCGAGCCGAGGAAAACCTGTTCGTAGTCGAGAGCCGCCGCGCGCAACGTCTTCACGGCGTGGCGGTGGTAGCCGCAAGGCTCGCCGCACGAGACCAGTGGCACTGGCCGGCCGGCTTCGACTTCGATCGGCACGTCGCCCCGGACCCAAAGCATTTCCTGCGTCTCGCAATGGCGCGCGTCCGGCGGCCGGGTCGGCGACAGGCTGCACAGAAGGTCGATCTCGCCCATGTGCAATTGCTGCAGCATCGGCTCATAAAAGCCCGACTTCAGGATGAAGCGTACGTCCGGATGGTCTGCGCGGAAACGCGCCAGGATGGCGGGCAGGACCGAAGCGACAAAATCGCTAGGCGTTCCGATCCGCACGATCAGGTCGGAGCGCATCGTCGCGGCGCCAAGGCCGACGATCTCGTCGTTGAGAGACAAGAGCCGCCGAGAGCGCGCCAGCACCCGCTCGCCACGTGACGTGAGGGTGACGCCCTGCCCGCTCCGCTCGAACAGATCGGCGCCGATGAGCTGCTGGAGGCGCTTGATTTGCGCGCTGACGGCCGGTTGGGTGACCCCGAGCGAGTTCGCGGCCTTTGTATAGCTGCGCAAATCAACGACTGCGACCAAGGTCCGCAGCAAATCGGTCGGTATATTGGTCATGCAGGCGCGCGCCCCACGGCTGCAAACGATTCCCAACACATACAATCGTTTGCATGCGTATCATTCAGCCCCGGGGGAGAGTAGCAGGTCTTCGACGATGTTCAATTTTAAATCGTAAAAACGGCGACATACCACTCAAATTATCCAAATTTCGGTAAATTTGCCTCCGCAACACCGCCTGCGGGGGTCATTTGATCCGCTCAAGAATACTCACATAGTTAGCAACCGAAGTTCCGCCCATATTAAAGATGCCGCCGACCGTCGCATCGGCGACCTGAAGGTCGCCGGCGCTGCCGGTGAGCTGCATGGCTGTCATGGCGTGCATCGACACCCCGGTCGCTCCGATCGGATGCCCCTTGGCCTTGAGGCCGCCGGACGGGTTCACCGGCAGCCGGCCGTCCTTCTGAGTCCAACCTTCCTTAATGGCGATCGCGCCCTGACCCTCCTTGGTCAGCCCCATCGCCTCGTATTCGATCAATTCTGCGATGGTGAAGCAGTCATGCGTCTCGACGAAGGAGAGATCGCCGAGCGTCAGCCCGGACCTCGACAGCGCCCGTTGCCAGGCGACCGCGCAACCCTCGAACCTGAGAATGTCGCGCTTCGACATCGGCAGGAAATCCTGCACGTGCTCGGCAGCGCGGAAGGCCACCGCCTTCTGAAGCCGCAGCGCGGTCTCGACGTCGGCAAGCACCACGGCCGCGGCGCCGTCGGAGACGAGCGAGCAATCGGTGCGTTTGAGCGGGCCGGCGACAAAGGGATTTTTCTCGCTCTCGGTGCGGCAGAAGTCGTAGCCGAGATCCTTACGTATCTGCGCGAAAGGATTGCCTACGCCGTTCTTATGGTTCTTGGCGGCGATCATCGCCAGCGCGTCGGATTGATCGCCCCATTTCTGGAAATACATGCCGGCGATCTTCCCGAAGATGCCGGCGAAGCCGCCGTCGATGTCGGCCTCCTCACGGACATAGGACGCCTTCAGGAGGTTGCGCCCGATTTCGGGGCCGGCGGTCGCAGTCATCTGCTCGACACCGACCGCGAGCACGATGCGGGCATCGCGCGCCGCAATCGATTTCAATCCCTGATGGACGGCGGCCGAGCCGGTCGCGCAAGCGTTCTCGACCCGCAGCGCGCGCTTGAAGCGCAGATCGGGTGAGGCCTGCAACACCAGTGAGGCGGTAAAATCCTGCGGCGAGAAGCCGGCGTTGAAGTGCCCGAGGACGATCTCGTCGACGTCGCCGGCGGCGATTCCCGCGTCGGCAAGCGCGTCCGTCGCCACGCGAACGATCAGGCTCTCGACGCTTTCGCCGCTCAGCTTCCCGAACGGGGTATGAGCCCAGCCGACAATCGCCGCAGTCATCTGTCGTGCTCCTTCGCCGAATTTTCGGCGTATTAACCGGTGACCTTCGCCCGGTCACCGTATATGCAACGGAGGCTTGCTTTGCCTCACCGTCGAAGGTCCTCTACCTTAGCATCTGCGCCCGTGGAACTCACCCGTCTCGAAAGCCAGCGGCCGATCGATCCCGGACTGTCAAGGATGAGTCTGTTGCCGTTCAAACCTGTCCGTGTCCAGATCCTCGCGCTTGCCGCCCTCGCCGCGGCGGTCTTCGCCGTCACACCCGGCGCCCATGCCGAGGCGAAGCTGCTGATCGACGCAGCGAGCGGCAAGGTGCTCTACGCGGACAACGCCACCTATCCTTGGTATCCGGCCTCCCTCACCAAGCTGATGACGCTCTACACCACGTTGAGCGAGGTGAAGGCCGGCCACGTTACAATCAACACGTTGTTGACGGTTTCGCCCGAAGCGGCGGCGCAGCAGCCGACCAAGATGGGGCTGAAGGTCGGCACCACCCTCACCATCGACAACGCCATCAAGATGCTGATGGTGAAGTCCGCGAACGACATGGCGGTCGCCATCGCCGAAGGCGTCGGCGGCTCGATCGACGGCTTCGCCGGCCTCATGAATGCGAATGCCAAGAAGCTCGGCATGACGCAGTCGAACTTCGTCAATCCCAACGGCCTGCCGGCGGACAATCACTACACCTCGGCGCGCGATCTCGGCATCCTGGCGCGGGCGCTGATCACGGAATTTCCTCAGTACGATTCGTACTGGCACATCCATTCGATCCGTTACGGCAATCGCATCATCCACAATTATAACAAGCTGCTCGATCGCTATCCCGGCGCGGACGGCATGAAGACCGGGTTCATCTGCGCCTCCGGCTACAATCTGGTGGCCACGGCGACGCGCAACGGCCACCGGCTGATCGCCATCATCCTCGGCGCCTGGTCCGGGGCGGTTCGCACGCAGCAGGCGGCGCAGCTTCTGGAGCGCGGCTTCGACAGCGCACAGCTCTCCTGGCTGACTCCGTCACTCGGCACCGTGAACGAGTTGGCACCGATCGACGCGCAGCCGGCGAACCTGCACGACGAGATGTGCGGCGGTCACCGGCGTAGACCACCGTCTGAGGACAATGACGAAGAGCCAACCGCCACCGGAGACGCTCCCGGCAACGGCCAAGGGTTCATGCTGTCGAGCCTGGCCAAAGGCAAATTCGTGCTCGGTCCGCCGGTCGATACCGAGCCGCCTGTCGTCGTCTTCACCGGACCCGCCGATCATCCGGACGCGGCACCCGTCCGAACCGCGGTGAAAAAGAAGAAGCGCAAGGTCAAGCGGGCGGCGACTGCCTCGGCAACGACGACGGAGACGCAGTCGGCGGCCAAGCCCAGGCCGGCGAAGCCGCTCCATGCGAAGACCGCCGCCAACAAGAAGAAAGCCAAGCCGAAGGCCGGCTCGGACCCGCAATGACCGATGCGGGCGACGTGCGCGCGGCCCGGCGTAAACCGCCGGAGCCGCTTCCGCTGACCGTCCTCACCGGCTTCCTTGGCGCCGGCAAGACCACGCTGCTCAACCGGCTGCTGAAGGATCCGGCGCTCGCCGACACGGCCGTCATCATCAATGAGTTCGGCGAGGTCTCGATCGACCACCTGCTTGTCGACCACATCGGCGACAATATGGTGCTGCTGCAATCGGGCTGCCTGTGCTGCACCATGCGCGGAGATCTCGTCGACGCACTGGAGCGGCTCCTGCGGGACCTCGATAACGGGCGCGTCAGCTTCAAACGCGTGCTGCTCGAGACGACCGGCCTCGCCGATCCGGCGCCGGTGCTGCACACGATGATGGCGCATCCTTACCTGCTGTTGCGCTACCGGCTGAACGGCGTCGTAACCGTGGTCGACGCGGTCAATGGCGAGGCGACGCTCGATACGCATGAAGAGGCGGTGAAGCAGGCTGCGGTAGCCGACCGCATCGTGCTGAGCAAGACTGATCTCGCAAGCGCCGAGCAGCGCAATGGCATCCTCGCCCGTATCAAGGCGCTCAACCCGGCCGCGCCGGTGCTCGACGCCGTCAAGGGCGAGGCAACGGCCGAGCGCCTGCTCAATGCCGGGCTCTACGATCCAGAACGCAGGATTCCGGACGTGAAACGATGGCTTGCAACGGAAGCCTATGCCGACACGCCCGCGCACCACCGTCACGGCCATGCTCAAGATCATCACGGACACGACCATCTCGACCGCAGCCGTCACGACGACCACATCGGTTCTTTCGTGATCGCCACCGATCAGCCGGTGCCGGGCGGCACGCTGGAGATGTTCCTCGAGCTCCTGCGCGCGAGCCACGGCAGCAACCTGTTGCGCGTGAAGGGCATCGTGAACGTCGCCGAAATGCCCGACACACCGGTGGTCGTTCACGGGGTGCAGCACGTCTTCCATCCGACGGCGCGGCTCGAGCACTGGCCGGACGACGACCACCGCACCCGCCTCGTTTTCATCACCCGCGACCTGCCCGAACATACGGTGCGCGAGATGTTCGATGCCTTCATGGGCCGGGTCGCGCCCGACCGGCCGGACCGCGCCGCGCTCACGGACAATCCGCTGGTGCCCTTCGGCGGACGCTAACCCGCCCGCGCGATCCCGCTTCGCCGATACTGGGGAGGAGGACAGACCCTTGCGCCGTCCGCCGACTCGACCGATCCTCCTGTGATGGACCGCATCTGGCTGCGCCATTATCCCCCGGGCGTGCCCGCCGACATCGACCCTTCCCGCTACACCTCGTTGGTGGCGATGTTCGAGCAGAGCTTCGGCGCTCACAGCGCGCGCGAGGCCTGCGTCTGCATGGGCCGAGTGCTGACCTATGCCGAACTCGACGAGGCCTCGGCCGCCTTCGCCGCGTTTTTGCAGTCGCGCGGCATTGCGCGCGGTGCGCGGGTCGCGCTGATGATGCCGAACGTACTGCAATATCCGGTGGCCATCGCCGGCGCCCTGCGCGCCGGCTGCACCGTGGTGAACACAAACCCGCTCTACAAGCCGCGCGAACTCGAATTCCAGCTTGCCGATTCCGGCGCCGAGGCCATCGTCGTGCTTGAGAACTTCGCCTCGGTGTTACAGGAGGCGCTGCCGAAGACGCCGGTCAAACACGTCGTCGTCGCCCGCCTGGGCGATATGCTTGGCACCATCAAAGGCGCCTTGGTGAACGGCGTCGTGCGCCACGTGAAGAAAATGGTGCCGCGCTACGATCTGCCGGGCGCGGTCCGCTTCAACGACGCCCTTGCCGCCGGACGCCGTGCCGGCTTCACGCGCGTTGAGGTTGGCCCCGACGACATCGCGTTCTTGCAGTACACCGGCGGTACCACCGGCGTCGCCAAGGGCGCGGTTCTCCTGCACCGGAATCTGATCGCCAACGTGTTGCAGATCGATGCTTGGCAGGCGCCGATCATCGCCGCGCCGCCGCAGGTCGAGCGGATGGTGATCGTCACCGCGCTGCCGCTCTATCACATCTTCGCGCTGACCGCGTGCCTGCTGTTGGCGGTCAGCAATGGCGGCCTGTGCATTCTCATTCCCAATCCGCGCGATATTCCTGGCCTGATCAAGGAACTGGCCAAATACAAGGTGAACTCCTTCCCCGCGGTGAACACGCTGTACAACGCGCTGCTGCATCATCCCGACTTCAAGACGCTCGACTGGAGCGGGCTCAAATGCGCGGTCGCCGGCGGCATGGCCGTGCAGAAGACGGTCGCCGAAATGTGGATGAAGGCGACCGGCAAGCCGATCATCGAGGGCTACGGCCTGTCGGAGACCTCGCCGGTGCTCACTTGTAACCGCGGCGACATCGGCGAATGGACCGGAACCATCGGCCTGCCGCTGCCGTCCACCGAGATCGCGATCCGCGACGACGCCGGCAACGATCTGCCGCGCGGCCAAGAGGGCGAAATCTGCGCGCGCGGGCCGCAGGTGATGCCGGGCTATTGGCAGCGCCCGGACGAGACCGCGCGCGTGATGACGGCGGACGGCTTTTTCCGCACCGGCGACATCGGTGTCATGGACGAGACCGGCCGTGTGCGCATCGTCGACCGCAAGAAGGATATGATCACCGTGTCCGGCTTCAAGGTGTTTCCCAACGAAGTGGAAGACGTGGCGATGAGCCAGGGCGGCCTGCTCGAATGCGCGGTGGTTGGCGTGCCGGACGCGCATTCCGGCGAGGCGCCGAAGCTCTTCGCGGTGAAGAAAGACGCGGCGCTGACGAGCGCCGAGTTGCACGACTTCCTCAAAGCGCGGCTCGCCGGCTACAAGGTGCCGCGCCAGATCGAATTCCGCAGCGAGTTGCCGAAGACGAACGTCGGCAAGATCCTGCGCCGCGCGCTGCGCGACGAGGGCGCGCAGTCATGAGCGACGAAGCGCAGATCGCAAGCGCCGCCGAGGTCGTCAGGTTCTGGACCGAGGCAGGCCCGGACCGCTGGTTCAATAAAGACGACGCCTTCGATGCCGAAATTGGTCGCCGTTTTATGGCGACGCACGAGGCCGCGGTGGCAGGCAAGCTTGCCTCGTGGGAAAGCGGCGCCGAAGGCGCGCTGGCGCTGCTGATCCTGCTTGACCAGTTTCCACGCAACATGTTCCGCAAATCAGCGCGCGCCTTCGCGACCGATGCCCAAGCCAGAGCCCTCGCCGCGGCAGCGCTGTTGCGCGGCTTCGACGCGCAGGTGCCGGCGAATTTGCGCGCGTTCTTCTACCTGCCGTTCGAACATTCCGAGGACATGGCCGACCAGGAACGCGGCCTCGCGCTCTACAAGGCCGCGGGTGACGCCGACGGCCTGAAATGGGCGCACCTCCACGCCGACATCATCCGCCGCTTCGGCCGCTTCCCGCACCGTAATGCCGCGCTCGGCCGTGCGACCACGGCGGCGGAGCGGGCGTTCCTCGACGGCGGCGGGTTTGCCGGATAGGACGTCGGCATGACCACACACGACTTCCACGGCGTCTTTCCGTATCTCGTCTCGCCGATCGATGCGAAAGGGCGAATCAAGACCGAGGTGCTCGGCCGCCTTGCGTCCGATCTGATCGATGCCGGCGTGCACGGTTTGACGCCGCTCGGCTCGACCGGCGAATTCGCCTATCTCGACGGCGTTCAGCGCGAGACCGTCGTGCGCGCCACCATCGAGGCGGCGGGCAAGCGCGTGCCGGTCATCGCCGGCGTCGCGTCGACCGCGACCGCCGACGCGGTCAGGCAGGCCACAACCTATCAAAAGCTCGGTGCCGATGGCATCCTAGCCATCTGCGAAGCGTATTTCCCGCTCAAGGATGCGCAGGTCGAGCACTACTTCCGGACAATCGCCGACGCGGTCGACATTCCGGTGGTGCTCTATACCAATCCCAATTTCCAGCGCAGCGACCTGACACTCGACGTCATCGCGCGCCTCGCCCAGCATCCGCGCATTCGCTACATCAAGGATGCCTCATCGAACACCGGGCGCCTCTTGTCGATCATGCACCGCGCGCCGGCGATGAAGGTGTTCTCGGCCTCCGCGCACATCCCAGCGGCGGTGATGCTGATCGGTGGCGTCGGCTGGATGGCCGGACCCGCCTGCATCGTACCGAAGCAGAGCGTCAAACTTTACGAACTCTGTCGCGCGCAGCGATGGGACGAGGCAATGACGCTCCAGCGTGAGCTGTGGCACGTGAACGAGGCCTTCGTCCGCTTCAATCTCGCCGCCTGCATCAAGGCCGGCCTCCAGATTCAGGGCTACGCCGTCGGCGACCCGGTGCCGCCGCAGGCCGCGCTGACCATCGCCGAGCGCGAGACCATCGTACGGATTTTGGCGAAGCTCTAAAAGCCCGAGGACGCCGCCACGCGGCGCGTCTCAAGTTATGTTCCCGTTCGTGCGCGATGCCCCAGGATCAGGCGGAACTCCACCCAACCCAATCTTAACGATTCCTTGCTAGGGCCTCGGCCATGGCCCTGCCTTCGTCCGCACCGCGGTTCCAGCCGGCGCCGGAGCCATCCGTCGCATTCAACGGCGACGGTGCGCCGTCATCTACGCGCGCGCGCATCATCGGCGGCATCAAGGCGATCCTCGCCGACCGCAGCGAGAACCGCCTGGCGCAGCTCGTCGCCGGCAAGGTGTTTCTCGTTCGGGTTTTCTCGGCATTGCTGGCGCTCGGTTCGCAGGTGTTGCTGGCGCGCTGGATGGGCAGCTTCGAATACGGCATCTTCATCTACGTGTGGACCTGGGTGCTGATGATCGGCGCGTTTTCCGACTTGGGCTTGTCATCGGCGGCACGACGCTTCATCCCCGAATACACCGAGTTGAAATCGCCGGAGCTCCTGCGCGGCTTTGTCTCCGGTTCGCGCCAGCTCGCTTTCGTCATCGCCACCGCGATCGGCGCGATCGGCGTGATCGTCGTCTCGCTGTTACAGCCGCATCTCGACACCTACGTGGTCGTGCCGCTCTATCTCGCCTGCGCCGCGATCCCGGTCTATGGCTTGGGGCAGACGCAGGCCGGCATTTCGCAGAGCTACGATTGGCCGAATCTGGCGCTGATGCCGTTCTTCATCTGGCGGCAACTGGCCATGGTCGTGCTGATGGGCGCCGCCTGGTTCTTCGGCGCGCCGACCAGCGCCGTCACCGCGATGCTGGCGGCGGTCGTGACGACGTGGATCGTGACGCTCGTCCAGGCGCGCATGCTCGATAGGCGCCTCGGCGACAAGCTGGCGGACGGACCGAAGCAGTACGACGTAAAGACTTGGCTCGGTACCTCGCTGCCGATTTTCATCGTCGAGGGCTTCTATCTACTGCTGACTTATGTCGACATCCTCGCGCTCGAGCATCTGCGCACGCCCAATGAGGTCGCCGTCTATTACGCCGGCGCGCGGCTGTTGGCGATTGTCGCGTTTGTCTATTTCGCCATCGCCGGCGCGACCACGCACAAGTTCACGAAATATCACGTCACCCGAGACGCCGATAAACTCAAATCGTTCTTCGCCGAGACCGCACGCTGGACTTTCTGGCCGTCGCTTCTCGTTTGCGCCGCGATCCTCGCCTTCGGCCGGCCGTTGCTCGCATTGTTCGGGCCGAATTTCACGAACGGCTACGACGTGATGTTCATTCTCGCCGTCGGCATGCTGGCGCGCGCCGCGGTCGGTCCGGCAGAGCGGCTCCTCAACATGCTCGGCGACCGCAAGCAATGCGCCGGCGTTTACGCCATCGCCTTCGCCATCAATCTCGCGCTGTGCCTGATCCTCATCCCGCACATCGGCATCGAGGGCGCGGCGACATCGACATCGGCGGCGCTCGTCATCGAGTCACTGATGCTCTATCGCATGGCCAAGAAGCGCCTCGGCCATCACCTGTTCCTGATGCGCAGCGAGAAGCGGCCGTCAACATCGCCGTGAGGCTAATGAGGCGGAAGCTTCAGGCTGTCCCGTGCCTGCTTTCGCAGCGCTTTCAATTCTTCGAAGCGAGCGGTGACGTCGCGCATCACCGCGGCGATGCCGGTAATGGCGCCGGCGGCGTCGCGCAGCGGCGTGATGGTGAATTCGACCGAAATCTGCGCGCCATCCTTGCGCAGTGCCGGGACCGACAGCGTGTCGCCGCCGCTATAGCGGCTCGTGCCGGTCGCCACCGTGTGCTGCCAGCCGTCCCAGTGCCGCGCGCGCAGCCGCTCCGGAATGATGAGGTCGAGCGACCGGCCGACTGCCTCGCTAGCGCCGAAGCCGAAAATGCGCATGGCACCTGCGTTCCAGAAATGAATGATGCCGTCGCGGTCGCATGCGACGACGGCGTCGGCTTCACTCTCGATGAGCGCCCGCGCGATGTCGGCAGCCTGCATCGGTCAGGCCCCCGCGCGCGCCGCCCGGCGCGGCGCCTCGATCTCCAGCAAGTTGCGCAAAGCGTGGCGCGGCTTCACGAGATCGCCGAGCGAATACTCATCGAGGACGGAGAGGAAGGCGAGCCTGGCGCGGTCGAGAGCCCGCTTGAGCAGGCAGGACGGGCGGATCACGCAGCCCGTATCGCCTGCGCTCATGCATGGTACCAGCGCCATGTCCTGCTCGGTGCGGCGCACGACGTCCCCAAGCTTGATGTCGGCCGCCGGCCGCGCGAGCCGCAAGCCCCCCGAGCGGCCGCGCACGGTTTTGACATAACCCGCGACCCCCAATTGATGCGCCACCTTCATCATGTGGTTGCGCGAGATGTCATAGCTCTCCGCAACCTCGCTGATGGTGGCGAGTCCGTCGTCCTTGAGAGCAAGGTACATCAACAGGCGCAGCGCATAGTCGGTATAGACAGTGAGGCGCATGGCAGCGGGCTCCGATCGATTAAGATGTATTCCAGATATTGCTTTTTGGCAATGCGAGGGATATAAGAGGTATACAGAATACATGTTAAAGGAGGACCGCATGACTGGTTCCACCTCGCTCGGGACCACGCTGGCCCGCGCGTTTCTATTCCCCGGCGATCTCGCTTGCTCGGCGATGGGGCTCCAAAGCGACGACAAGCGGGAACTCGTGCGCATGCTGGTGAATTCGCTGGTTTGGATCGTGATCGGCATGCTCGCCGTTGTGGTGCTGACGTGACCGGCACGCCGGCGCAAAGGCGCGCGTCGCCGACCGAGGAGGAGATCGGCCGTCTGGTCGACGCCTTCTACAACAAGGTGCGCGCCGACGCGGCGCTCGGGCCCGTGTTCGAGCGCACCGTTGCTGACTGGGGGCCGCACCTCGAGACAATGCGCAAATTCTGGTCCTCGGTGATGCTGACCAGCGGCCGCTATAAGGGCAATCCGGTCGCGGTTCACCAGCGGGTGCAAGGCATCGACATCGCGCTTTTCGACCGCTGGCTCGCTTTATTCGATGAGACCTGCCGCGAGATGTTCGACGACCAGATGACCGCGGCGTTCAACGAGAGGGCGGCGCGGATCGCCGAGAGCCTGAAGCTCGCGCTGTTCTACCGCCCCGACCGGCCCTGGCCGCCGCGCGTCGTCGCAGGATAGCGCTCAGCTTCCGCGCTTCTCGTCCGGCTGCGCGAGGATGAGCGCCCAGTACACCTTGTATTTCGAGCGCGGCGTATAGACCGCGGCAATGCCGATCCGTGTCGCGCCCTTGAGCAGCATGTTGGCGCGGTGCGGCGGTGAATCGCGCCAGCCTGAGAATGCCTCGGCCAGAGTGTGATAGCCGGCGCTGATATTTTCGGCCGCCTCCTTGGCGTCATACCCGGACTGCTTGATCCGCACCACGAACGGCTTGCCAACGCTGTGGTCGAGCTTGTCACGCTTGGCCATCATGTCGGCCTGCGCCTGCGCGAGCCGCATCAACTCCGGATCGAGGCTCACCGCCGGCAAACCATTATTGGCGCGATAGCCGGTGATCATCGACGCCGCCGCGGCCGCATCGAGCTCCGCGCCCGGCTGCGCCAGATTGCGGTAGAAGCTCGGCTCCCCCTTCGGCACGTAGTTGTCGGACACCGCGCATGCGCCCAGCGTCAGCATCGCAAGCGCAGGCAGGATCAAGCGAGCAAGGCGCATATTGGGAACCCCGAACAGCCGAAGAGCGGCGGACATCGCCCACGACCATGGCCGAACGGTGGTGAAAAGACCGCAAACGCGGCGGCGATCCCGTGCGAAAGGGAGAATGCAGGGGATAGCGCACGCGGTGCGCCTCCATTAGCATCGACGCCAAAAGAGAAAACAAGATTTCTTAGGGAGAAACACCATGACGAGCGCTCTTGCCGCGCGCACGCCGGGCGCCACCCGCGCCGCCCCCGGAGAATACGTCTTCGACCTCGGCACCGTCGCGAAGATCATGGGCGGGCCCGCCTATTCCACCGCGCACGGACCTTGCGTCGAGGGCGACCGCATGATCGTCGCGCTGATGCGGATGCCAGCCGGCACCGGCGCGGAACCTCATTCGCACCCCAACGAGCAATGGATCTACGTGCTCGAGGGCACGTTCCGCGGTACGGTCGGCGGCGAGCCCGTCGAGGCGCCGCCCGGTTCATGCCTCTACATTCCGGCCGACACCATCCACTCCGGCGGCGCGACCGCGCAGGGCGACGTCATATTCTTCACCGTGAAGGACGCTTCGCACAGCCTTCACGGCGTCAAGGCCGGCTGATTTTCAAAAGCATCACTGAGCGAAGGCTTTGGACAAGTTTTAAGGAGGGAGACAAATGAAGGCTTCACTCAAATTGCTCGCGGCCGTGTTCATCGCCGGTTTCGCGGCACAGTCCGCGACGGCGCAGGACGCCTATCCGAGCCGCACCATCCGCATCGTCGTGCCCTATGCGCCCGGCGGCGCCACGGACATCGTCGCGCGCATCGTCGCCGACAAGATGCAGCAACTCGGCGGCCAGCCGGTCATCGTTCTCAACAAGCCCGGCGCCTTCGGCATGATCGCGATCGACGAAATGGTGAAATCGGCGCCAGACGGCTACACGCTGATGGTCGGCAACGTCTCGACCAATGCCATCACGCCGGTGCTCTACGCCGATAAGATGAGCTTCGACTACAGCCAGAAAGTCGCCGCGGTCACCAATCTCATCGGCATCCCCGCTTTCCTGCTGGCCACGACGGCCAACGATTTTCCGCCCAAGACGGTCAAGGAGCTGATCGACTACGCGAAGAAGAACCCTGGCAAGGTGCGCTACGGCACCGTCGGCGTCGGCTCCTATCCGCACTACGACATGGCCTATTTCGATAAGAAAGCCGGCGATCTGCAAATGGTGGCCCTGCCCAACAAGAACGGCGCGACCGGCGTCATCCAGGATCTGCTGCGCGGCGATTCACAGACGGCCTTCCTCAATGTCGCGAGCACGGCGGGGCAGATCCGCGCCGGCAAGCTCAGGGCGCTCGCCCTCGTCAACAACACGCGGCTGGCCGAATATCCGGACGTCCCGACTATGACGGAGGTCGGCTTCAAGGACGTTGGCACCATCGCCTGGAACGGCATGTTCGCGCCGGCGGCGACTCCCAAACCGGTGCTGGACAAAGTGTTCGCGCTGGCAACCAAGGCGCTTGCCGATCCGGACGTTCAGGCGAAGCTGACCAAGCAGAACTTCGAGATCACGCCGAATAAGTCGCTCGATGAGGCTAGGGCCTGGCTCACAGGCGAGATCGCGCACTGGAAGACCATCACCAGTGAAGTGAAGCTCGAGACGCACTGAGCCGCGGAGTAGCGCTGGCTGACCATTCCGTCAGGCCAGGGCTTATGTCCCCGCCATGAACGGTCGACGCGCTGCCGGTCTTAAGGAATGCTTAACCCTATAGGCATTGCAGTTAACTGCAAAACAACGCGTCCGGAATACCGTCCGGCAGATGCCGGGATTACCGATGGACCGCCGCCAATTCAGCCTTGAACTACGCGACCATGGCGCCATCGCGCTTGCCGCCTTCGCAGGCCTCGTCGCCGGTTTTACCGCCTTCCACTATGTCCTGCCCTTGAGCGACTGGCTCGGCATTTCTGCCGCGCCCGCGGCGTCACTGCTGGCCGCCGCCAGCCTCGGCGCCTGGACCGCCACAGCCGTCGCGTTGCTGCGCATACACGCTTTGCGCAAGCGCATCGCGAAGGCCCGCATCGCCCTCGACAACATGTCGCAGGGTCTGTGCATGTTCGACAGCAATGAGCGGCTGCTGGTCTGCAACGCACGCTATCGGCAGATGTACGACCTGTCCGAGCAGCACATCGCCCCCGGCACCAGTCTGGCCGAATTGCTTGAATATCGCGCCGGGGCAGGCAACTTTTCCGTCAATGTCGCGGCCTATCGCGCTCAGCTCGCGGCCTCACTCGAGGAGGGTAAGGCCGCAAGCGGCGAGGTGGTCGCTGACGATGGGCACCTGACCTCCGTCGTCAACCGGCCGATGCCGGGCGGCGGCTGGGTGGCCACGCATGAGGACATCACCGACCGCCGTGCCGCCGAGCGCGAACGCCTCGGCATCCAGCAGCAGGAGGCACGCCGCGCCGCCGTCGAGCAGGCAATCCTCTCGTTCCGCCAGCGCGTCGAGAACCATCTGCGCACGGTGGCCGAAGGCGCCGTGGCCATGCGTTCGACTGCCATCACGCTGCTCGCCAATTCCGAGCACACCGCAAACAGCTCGGAAGGCGCGGTCGACGCGTCGAACGAAGCCTCCACCAATGTCGAGAGCGCGGCCTCGGCCGCCGACGAACTCGCCTCCTCGATCGGCGAAATCGGCCGTCAACTCGCAACGACGGCGACCATCGTGCGCGGCGCCCTCGTCGAGGCGCAGGACACCAACACGCAGATCGCGGCGCTGGCGCAGGCGGCCGAGAAGATCGGCGACGTGATCAAGCTCATCCGCGCCATCGCGGGACAGACCAACCTGCTTGCGCTGAATGCCACGATCGAGGCGGCGCGCGCCGGCGAGGCTGGAAAAGGCTTCGCCGTGGTCGCCGCGGAGGTCAAATCGCTCGCGGTGCAAACCGCGAAGGCGACCGAGGAAATTTCGACGCAGATCAAGTCGGTGCAGGGCGCGACCGGCTGTGCCGTCGGCGCCATCGGCCGCATTGCCACGCGCATGCAAGAGATCGACGCCTGTGCCACCGCGGTGTCCACTTCTGTCGAGCAGCAGAGCGCGGCGACGTCGGAGATATCGCAGAGTGTCACGGGCGCCGCCGACGGCGCCAAGCTCGTCGTCTCGGTACTCGCCGACGTTGCAGGCGCTGCCGGCGAGACGCGCAGCTCGGCCGAGCAGGTGCTCACGGCCTCCGAGGCAGTGGAGGCCGCTTCTGCCGAACTACGCCGTGAGGTCGAGGGCTTCCTCGCCCGCGTCGCGGCCTAGCTTCCAACATATTCGATCATTCCCGCGAAAGCGGAAGTCCAACGCTTCAAATCTGGGTCCCCGCTTTCGTGGGGACGAACGGATAAAAAGAGTTTTTAGAACAACCCGACGATCCAGTAGACCACTGCTGCGACCGCCGCCGACGCCGGGATGGTAATGACCCAGGCGATGACGATGTTGTTGGCGACGCTCCAGCGCACTGCGGAAGCCCTGCGCGCGGTACCGACACCGATGATGGCGCCCGTGATGGTGTGCGTGGTCGAGACCGGAATGCCAAGCCAGGTGGCGCCGAATAAGGTCAGCGAGCCACCCGCCTCGGCGCAGAAGCCCTGCATCGGGGTGAGCCGCGTGATCTTCGAGCCCATCGTCTTGACGATGCGCCAGCCACCGAACAGCGTGCCGAGCGCCATCGCGATCTGGCAAGCAATCACCACCCAGAATGGCACGTAGAAGGTCGTGCCGAGATGTCCCTGCGAGAACAGCAGCACGGCAATGATGCCCATCGTCTTCTGCGCGTCGTTGCCGCCGTGGCCGAGCGAATAAAGCGAGGCCGAAATAAATTGCAGCTTCTGAAACGTGCGGTCGACGGCGAACGGCGTCCAGCGCACCAGCAGCCACGACAGCATCAGCACCAGCAGCAAGGCGAGGAAGAAACCGATCAGCGGCGAGGCGACGATCGCGGCGGTGGTCGGTAAGAGCCCGTGCCAGACGATGGCCGAGATGCCGGCCTTAGCGGTGCCGGCGCCGACCAGTCCGCCGACCAAAGCGTGCGACGAGCTCGACGGGATCGCTAACCCCCAGGTGATCAGGTTCCAGAGGATCGCGCCCATCAGCGCGCCGAACACGACGCGCGCGTCAATCGCGGCCGCATCGATAATGCCGGTGCCGAGCGTGTTAGCGACGTGCAACCCGAAGAACAGGAAGGCGATGAAATTGAAGAACGCCGCCCAGGCGACGGCGTATTGCGGCCGCAGCACGCGGGTGGAGACGATCGTGGCGATCGAATTGGCCGCATCGTGCAGCCCGTTGAGGAAGTCGAAAGCGAGCGCGACCGCGATCAGCCCGACCAGCACCGGCATCGACAACGCGACATTCATGCGCGCGGGCTCCGAAGCTGCTCACACATGCTCGATGACGATGCCGTGCATGACGTTGGCGACGTCGTCGAAACGATCGACGACCTTCTCGAGATGATCATAGACCTCGTTACCGACGATGAAGGCCATCGCGTTGGCCGGAGCATTGGCCTTGTAGAGCGTCCTCAGCCCGACGTCGTGCAATTCGTCGGCGCGGCCTTCGAGCGCGGAGAGCTGCGCGGTCAACTCGCTGATATGCACCGCCTCCGACGAGATCGCGCTTAGGAGCGGCACCGCCTGCTTCACGATCTGCGCCGATTTGACGATCAGATCGCCCATGTCCTTCATCTGCGGCGTGAATTCGGTGACGTCGAACAAGGTGACGGTCTTCGCCGTCTTCTGCATCTGATCGATGGCGTTGTCCATGGCGGTAATCAGATCGCGGATGCTGCCGCGATCGAACGGCGTGATGAAGGTGCGGCGCACTGCGATCAGCACTTCGCGGGTAACGTCGTCGGCGCGATGTTCGCTGGCGATGACCGCCTCGCAATTGCGCGCGACCGCCTCTCCACCCTCCATCATCGCCCGCAGAGAATGGCTTCCGGCGAGCACCGCGTCGGAATGGCGGGCAAAAAAATCGAAGAAACGCTCCTCTTTGGGCATGAGGGCGTGAAACCAGCGCATCATGACGGATCTCCGGACGCGAATCGGTACTGACACATTAAGCGGTCGCCCAGCCGGAACGAACCGGGCAGCAGGCGATTGCCGGGACGGACGCCGGCCCGCACGGTATCGGGGATAACGCAGCGGAAGTGAAGCGGTTTTCGCGCCGTCGCAAAGGTCTTTACCGACAAGGGACGCGAGATTTGCTGCATTTGCCTGCCACCTCGGGTAGCCTGCCGGAACGGCATTTCGTTCGGAGATTAGAATGCGTTTGGGTTATTTCACCATGCCGGTCCACCCCCTCGGGCGCGACTGGTCGCAGACACTGCGCGAAGACCGCGAGGCGATCATCCTCTGCGATGAATTGGGTTTTCACGACGCCTTCGTCGGCGAGCATTTGAGCGACGCCTGCGAGAACATCACCAACAGCATGATGTTTCATGCGACGTTGATCCACGCGACCAAGCGCATCAAGCTCGCCACCGGCACCAGCAATCTTGCGCAAATGCATCCGGTGCTGATCGCCGTCAACGCAGCGATGTTCGATCATCTCGCGCAAGGCCGCTTCATCTTGGGTGTTTCGGCCGGCGCGCTCCCGTCCGACGCCGAGGCGATCGGCATCCTCGACGAGGACCGCAACAAGATGTTCGCCGAGGCGATCGACGTGATCATGGCGATCTGGGAAGGCGACCCGCCCTACGACATCGATCTTCCCGGCAATCGCTTCAAAGTCGGCTTCGCGCGCACAGCCGCTCCCGACCTCGGCATCGGTATCCTGGCGAAGCCGTTTCAGAAGCCGCGGCCGGAAATCGTCGGCACAGTCGTCGCGCCCTTCTCGCCCGGCGTGGTGCTGATGGGCCGCCGCGACTTCCATCCGCTTTCGGCGAACTTCCTCCTGTCGAAGCACCTGCGCTCGCACTGGCAGAACTACGCCAAGGGCAAGGCCGAGAGCGGTCAGAAGGCGAGCGTCGCCGACTGGCGCGTGGCGCGCACGATGTTCGTCGCCGACGACGACGCGACGGCGAGGCGCTACGGCCGCGACGACGCGAACAGTCCATATCGACAGTACTTCGGCAACATGCTGCTCAAGATGAAGCGCTCGAACCGGCTCTATGTATTCAAGAGCCACAAGGAGCAGCCCGACGAGGAGATCACGCTCGACTTCGTCTTGGACAACTGCGTCACCTTCGGCTCGGTGAACAAGGTGGTCGACGCGATCCTGAAGTTGCGCGAGGAGACCGGCGACTTCGGCGAACTGGTCTATGCCGGGCTCGATTGGGCCGATCCGGCGCTCGCCAAACGCTCGCTGCAATTGATGGCGGAACAGGTGATGCCGCGCGTCAGCGCCGCGGCCGGCAAGCAGGCGAGCGCCGCGGCCGAGTGACTTGTCGCCTCGGACGAGCGCGAGGCCGGGTCTACGCCCGGGTTAGCAAGCTCGGCTCGCAGCGTCATGGCCGCGCGTGCCGCGACCGGACACATCGCGCGCGTCAGCGGATCGGCGGCAACGTCCCGCCGTTTACCGAAGCACCATGCGCCGGAGCCTGCACCGCAGAGCCCGTGCTTGCCACCGTCTCCGGTGCCTTCATCGCCGCCGGCAGCACGACGACGCGGCTGCCAACCTGGACGCGGCTGAAGAGGTCCTCGATGTCCTGATTGAGCAGGCGGATACACCCTGACGAGACGGTCTGGCCGATGGTCGACGGCTGATTGGTGCCGTGGATGCGGTAGAGCGTGTGGCCGAGATAGAGCGCGCGCGCGCCGAGCGGATTACCCGGACCACCGGCCATCATGCGCGGCAGATAGGGCTGGCGCTCGATCATCTCCGCCGGCGGAAACCAGTCCGGCCACTCCTTCATGCGGGAGATGCGCTCGGTGCCGGCCCAGGTAAAGCCTTCGCGGCCGACGCCGATGCCATAGCGCAGCGCCTTGCCGTGGCCGAGCACGAGATAGAGGTAGGTGTTCGGCGTGTCGACGATGATCGTGCCCGCCGGCTCCTTGGTGACGTAGTCGACGAGCTGCTTCTTCAGGTTCGCCGCCAATTCCTTGGGCTGGCCGGTCTCCGGCTGGTCCTCGGGCGGCAGCGTCATCACGCTGGTGCCGGCGACGGCATCGGCCGAGGCGTTCGGTGCGGCAGGTGCGGCATTCGCGCGCGCGGGCCCGCCGACGGCACCCGGCGGGCGCAGCGCATCGGGATCGTTGCCGCCGAACTGATGGCCATAAGCCTGGCCGTCCTGCACGGGCAGACCGGGCGGCGGAAGGGTGCCCGCCTCGCGGCCGGCCGCGTCGTCATACAGAGGCATCGGCGCGGGCTGGGCCCCGGGGGCGTAACGACCGGGCATGCCGCGGTCGTTGTAACGGCTTTCCGCGCCGGATGACGGCGGCGGGAGCTGCTGCTCGGTGACTGCCGGCGCCGAAGACTGCGACCCGAACAGCTGGGCATGGGCCGGGCTTGCTAAAAGCATCGCCGTGGCCGGCAAGACCAGCAGGAAACCGCCGAAGTTTCGGATCATTCGTCACCCTTGGGGAAAAGCGCGCCCG